>ERZ779922.94-NODE-94-length-76457-cov-9.103571_pt1 | contig 76457 bp, 51 predicted proteins | sample MGYA00511544_ERZ779922 | MGnify/ENA primary metagenome ERZ779922 (study PRJEB29588, sample SAMEA2154516) | human gut metagenome | biome: human gut; feature: human-associated habitat; material: faeces | place: Denmark | collected 2008/2010 ... | reverse complement strand
TATAACCCATGGCCGGGACATCGGCGGCCTCGATCTCCAGCGAGCCGTCGGCCGCCGTCTGGACGGCGCACGGCCGGCCGGCCGCATCCGTTGCCCGCAACCCGGAGGCACTGCCCCCGGGCAGTCTGTCGGAGGGGATCCGCACCGACCCCGAACGCGCCCACGAAGCGCCGTTGTAGACCACGACCGGAAGCCCCTGCCTCCGCTCGGTACGCACCCCGCAGGTCAGCGTTCCAAGGATCCGCTGCAGCAGCGTCTCGGCCTGTCCGCGGGCAAAACGGTATTTGGCGGCGAAGAGCGAATCGGTGATGTTGCCCCGGTTGCCGCCCCACCCGTGGTCGGGATAGATGAGGGCCTTCCACGCCCGGTCGATCTCCTCCTTCGGATAGCTGTCGAAGTTCCCTTCGGCGAGAGCCAGCGCCGAGGCGAAGAGTTCGGTCTGCGGCAGGAGCGTTGCGGCGGCTCCGTAGTCGGCGAATGCGTCGGCATGCGTCGCACTGTGGATGTACTGCCACAGATCGGGCCGTTCGCCCCGGATCTGCGGATATGCGTTGTCCACACGGGAGAGACTGTCCATGAAACGGTCCGCGGTCGAATGGCTCAGCTGCGGAAACTCCGTACCGCGGCGTCGGGCCTCCTCCTTCATCCCTTCGATCCAGTCGTAGTAGGTCCGGGCCCGGCTCATGTCCTCGGCCGAAAGCATGCCGACCACACGCGGCTGCGCAGGATTCTTCCGGTAATCGGGGAACTCCTCCATGAAATCAACGAACTTGTTGATCCCCAGATTGATGTTCTTGTGCAGGAACTGAGCCGCCCGGGTATAGTGCCCCGGCGTATAGACCCGCACACTGCTGCCGTCGGGGGCAAACCAGTCGTAGATGCCCAGCTGGTGGCGGCTGTACATCAGGTGATCGACGCCGCACTTCTTCAGGATCTGGGGCATCTGCAGCGTACGTCCCGGGACGTCCACGTTCCAGTAGGTCCGCTGCCGCGCTCCGGGAAACTCCCGCTCGACCCACCGCTTGCCGAAATAGAACTGGCGGACCAGCGCCTCGCCCGACTGCACCTCCTCATAGGGCTGCGTATAGGATGCCCCGATTCCGAGCCGTCCGGAGGCGATGTACCCCCCGATCTCCGACCGGCGGTCGGGATGGCGCTCGAGATACTCCTCGAGGATCAGTGCATCCTCGATGTCGTAGCGGTAGTCGGGATAGCGGGCCAGCAGGTCGAGCGCCGGCGAGACGATCAGCCGGTCACGGGCCTCGATGCAGTTGTAGGGCGAGTCCATCCAGGCTATGTCCTGATGGCTCGACACCAGGATATGTACCTGCGCATTCCGCCACGGGCCTCCGGCCAGACGGTCGAACGCCTCCCCGGCATCGGTCCGCTGCCGGGAGATGCGGACACCTTCCTCTTCGGGCCGGACCGTGACGAGCACCCCGCCGTCGATCCGGTATTCGGACTGCGGATTGCGCAGATCGGCCACCTCGAAGAGCGTATGCCCCTGCCACTGCAGGGCGACGGCCGCCCCGTCGGGGCAGCGGCCGACGGCCCGGTCACCGCCATCAGCAAAGCGCACCTGCACAGGCCGCCCGTCACACGTCACGAGGGCCGTACGTCCGATCCACTGCGTCCCGGCGGCGATCTCCACACCCCGGTCGGTCGCCGAAAGGACAAACAACTCCTCCACGGCGGCCCGCGACCGGAGCTCCTCGAGCAGCTCCCGATTCTTGAAGATCATGAAATAGATGTTGCTCTCGGCCTTCTCGCCGATCAGGCGGAAGCGCACCGGACGCCCCGCTTCGACCAGCTCTTTCGGAACCAGGAGCTCCATGAAGCCCATCCGATCACCCCACTGGTTGCTGTCGTAGGCCGAAAAGGTGCACACGACGCCCGCATCGGTGGTCTGCTCCCAATGCTGCCCCGGGAGGTTGGTGAGGGCGCCGCACGGACGCCCGTCGATCCACAGGGAGAATTCGCGGGGCTGCGCGGACTGGTCCGCGCTGATCAGGAAGAGGAAACGGGCCCCGTCTGCGTCGATCCGTTTCACCGGATCGCTCTCCCACTCCATGACCATCTGCCCGTTCGATGCCCGGGTGATCATGGCCTCGGTCTTGTCGTTCCAAAGATTGTCGTAACCCCACTCCTCACACCGCACGGCCCGGGCATAGCCGTTCGTAAAGTCGTCGGCCCAGCCGGCATAGCTCCGCTGGAGCCGCAGGGTTTCAAAGGTCTGCGCCCGGGCCGTCCAGGCCGCAGCCGCCATCAGGATACCCAACAGAATATGTCTCATCGGTTGTCGGTTTTTCGGTATTCATCCTCGTAAACGCCCATCCGTTCGATCGGCAGGGGCTCGAAGCCCTCGATGCGGCGATAGGCCTCCGCATCGGGTTTCAGACGGTAGTCGCCGCCCTTCCAATCGACGAAACCCGGATCGTCCTGCGTGCAGAAGTTGTTCGTCTCGGTGCCCTGCGCATGCGGTCCGTCGAGCTTCAGGGGCGCCTCGCGGCTGCCGACGATCAGGTTTCGGGTCATGCAGTTGCGGCGCGGGCGCATGCCCTCCCACTCCTGTCCCTCGACAATCGGGTCGAGGTAGTTCATCAACTCGGGATAGCGGTCGCTGTAGGGGGCCGAATAGATATCCACGCACTGCGTGAGCCGGTACCTGAGCAGGCCGTTTTCGCCGAAACAGGCCGGACCCTGGTCACGGGCCCAGGTATAATAGTGCGACGAAATGTACATCGTCGAGGCGACGGGATTCACCACGATGTTGTTCACGAACTTCAGGTCCCAGCCCGTGTTGGAGAACATCACGCCGTGGGTCGTGTTCATGTCCACGAACAGGTTGCCATAGACCAGCACGTCCGTCGAACTGTCGTCGCAGTAGATTCCCATGTTCATCCGCTCGGGATTTCCGCACCGCTCGAAGCGGTTGTAGCGCACGATGTTCCCGCGGCTGCTCGGATCGCGGCCGATATACCACGGCGAGGTGTCGTTCGAGTTGAGCGTCACGTCGTGGATGTAGTTGTACTCGAACAGGTGCTCGTTGCCGGAGACGTAGATTCCCTGCCAGTCGGAGTCGTGGATCTCGCAGTGCGAAACCCGGTTGCCGCACCCGTTCACGCTGACCGCCGCCCACAGGAACTTGTTCCGGCGGTTGTAGTTGGTCATCCGGCAGTTCTCCACATAGCTGTTGCCGGGGGTCAGCGTGACCTTGTCGCCGCCGCTCAGGTAGACAGCGCCGCTGCCCGTGTTGTAGATGTCGCAGCTGAGAATGCCGTTGTGCATCCCGGCCTTGCGGTCCCAGTGGGGATATTTGTAGATGTGCCCCTGCAGGTTGCCGATACGGCGCGAGACGGGACGCCCTTCGTAATCGTCCACCGTGATGTGGGGGAAGGTCTGTTCGGCCCCCTGGCCCATGAAGACGCCGCTCGTCCCGACGTTGCGGATCGTGCAGCCGGCAATCACGTTATGGTTGGACCGCTCGATGTAGACCCCGATGCCGCGGCCGCACTCGATGGTCAGGCGTTCGAGGCGGAGGTACTCCACCCCTTCGAGACAGACGATCGGATCTTCGAGGATCGAGACCTGGATGTTCGCCTTCCGGATGTCGGAAGGCGGATAGAAGTAAAGGATTCCGGATTCACGGTCGAGATACCACTCCGAGGGGCGGTCGAGCTCCTCCAGGATGTTGTATGCGAAATAGTGCTGGTAGGCGGCCCCCGAGGCGATGCCGTAAAGGTGCGGCGAGGCGAGCGTCACGGTACCCTTCCCCGGATCGATCGAGGCGACGCGGATGTTGTCGTCGGCAAACCCGTAGTTGAACGTACCCTGGAGCCAGACATCCTTCAGACCGGCCCATGCCGCGTGGCGGTCATCGGTGTAGCGGAACACGCCCGGGCGGTCGGAATAGTCTCCGACGCGGGGCGACGACCCCGGATCGAGCACCTCCCCGATCCGGATCCACCCCTCGTTGGGATAGCGGGCCAGCTCCATGGGTTCGCCGTCGAAGAAGAGCTCGAGCGGGGCCACGGGCACGCTGGCCGAATGCCCGTACTGCACGATCTCGCCGAAGGAGTCGATTCCCAGCGCCCGCAGGTCCGCACAGACAATGTGCGAGGCGGCCTTGGGGTTCAGCCGGCGCCGGATGGCCGGATCCTTGACCCGGCCGAACGCCGATCCGGGAATGTTCACGCCCCCGCACAGCGAAACCCGGGCACCGGGCGCAGCCTGCCAGACGACCGGATGGTCCGGATCGCCCGAATCGAGGCCGTTGAACACGAGCGGTTCGTCGAGTTCGTAGTTGCCCGCAGCGATGACGACCGTAATCGTTTCGGGCTGGTGCCAGATGGACTTGTAATGGCGGACGCACTGTTGTGCGGCACGGAGCGTGGCGACCGGAGCCTCGCGCGTTCCGGGGTTACTGTCGTTGCCGGCGGGCGAGACGTGGATCTCGATGGCCGAGGCGGTCGCCGCAAAACCCAGGGCAGCGGCCGCAGCATATATCTTTCGAAGGGAAATCATGTTGTTTGCTCATTCAGGTTGTTCGATTCAATGGCTCATGGATTCGGGGGCAGCCCACACGAACTCCTTGTCCGACTGGAGCTTGTACACGAATCCAAGTCGGTCCCACGCCCGGGGGCGACCGCCGTCGGGGTAGTTCAGGAACGTCATCCGGAAGACGTGGCGCCCCTTTTCCAGCGCCCGGGTCCCGCGGCCCAGCTGGTGCATGGCCAGTTTCCCGTCGTTATTGACCACCTCCTCGGAGTCGATCTCCAGCCGGTCGGCATCCGTACCGAAAACATAGACGCCCGACTCCGGGATGTCGATATATCCCGTGAAGATGGCCGCACCTCCAGCCTGCTCGCCTTCGAACGGGAAGGCGAAATCGGGCAGCACCTCGGGTGCGCCCCACTGTGCCGCACCGAGGTCCCCGAGCCGTCTGAAATCACCGCAGGCAAGGGTCCGCACGATCCCTGGTTCGGTCTCCACATCGGCGGAGGGGGCCAGTTGCGTCCGGCTCACCGTAAAACGCCGCTCGGGCGAGAGCCGTCCGGTCGGCAGCAGCGTCGCGACCCGCACGACACACTCCTCATCGAGCGTGAGCGGTCCGTTGAGCACCTCCGAGGAGGCGGTCGGGGCCGACCCGTCGAGCGTATAGACCATCGGATAGTCGCGCGTATTGGTCAGCCGCAGCGTGACGGAGTCGAGGAAGCGCACGTCGGAACATGCCACCCCTTCGGGCATCGGAATGTGGTAGTTGATCCCATGCAGGTCCAGCCGCACGTGCTGGTTCTCCAGGCTGCGGGAAAATCGCCCGAAATCCTTGTTGGCCGGAAGGCTCCACGCCAGTTCGGCCAGCGCCAGGGTGCGCGGGAAGAGCTGATACTCGACATCCTCGGGCCCGTAGGCATATTCGGTCCACATGTTGGCCTGCACACCCCAGATCAGGTGCCGCTTCTCGGGAAGGATCTGTGCCGGATAGGGGTCGTAGCCATAGACCTGGCTGAGCGGGATGTTCCACCCGTAGGCAAGCCGGTCGCTCTCCATGGCGCCCTGATACATGTTCATGTACATGTACCCGATCGGGGTCATGATCACCTGGTTGCCGTGGTTGGCCGCCGCGATACCACCCTCCTCGCCGCGCCACGACATGACGGTCGCCGTGGGCGAGAGACCGCCCTCGAGGATCTCGTCCCAGCCGATCAGCTTGCGGCCCTTGGCCTGGAGGATCTTCTCGACCCGGCGGATGAAGTAGCTCTGAAGTTCGAACTCGGTCTTCAGTCCCTCCTGTTTCATCCGGGCCTGGCACAGCGGACACTCCTTCCAACGCTCCTTCGGGCACTCGTCGCCGCCGACATGCACATACTCGTAGGGGAACAGCTCGACGATCTCGGAGAGCACCTCCTCGATGAAACGGAAGGTCCGTTCGCGTCCGGCGCAGTAGACGTCCTGCTCGACGCCCCAGAGGTTGCGGACCCGGTAACTGCCCCCGCGGCACGACAGTTCGGGATAGGCCGTAATGGCAGCCATGGCGTGCCCCGGCATCTCGATCTCGGGAATGACGTCGATCTGCCGGGCGGCGGCATAGGCCACGATCCGGCGGATATCGCGCTGCGTATAGAAGCCCCGGTGGATGGTGCCGTCGGTCTCGGTGCGAACGCCCCCGAGCTTCGTCAGACGGGGATATTTCCGGATCTCGACGGTCCAGAGCTGGTCGTCGGTCAGGTGCCAGTGGAACTTGTTCAGCTTGTACATGGCCATCACGTCCAACAGCTTCTCGATCTCCTCTACCGTGCTGAAATGACGGCACGCATCGAGCATCACCCCGCGATAGGCCATCCGGGGCGCATCGCGTATCTCCACGCAGGGGATCGAAAGCTCCATGCCGGGGACCGGCGTCGGGCTCTCGATCCCGGCGGGCAGCAGCTGCATGAGCGTCTGCATGCCGTAGAAGATGCCGGCGCCTGTCGAGGCGACCAGCTCGATGCCGTCGGGCGCGACGGTCAGTTCATACCCCTCCTCCGGGATGCCCCGCTGCGTGTCGAGACGCAGTGCAAGGGTATTTCCGGCCTCGCGCCGCTCCTTGAGGTCGATGCCCGACGAGCGTGCGATCTTCTCCGTGAAATAGCCGGCAACAGGCTCCAGACTCCGGTCCGAGAGCAGGAGCGAGGTCCGCTCCGAGAGAAGGCACCGTCCGGGACGGCGGATCAGGGTCTCGGGGCAGGGAACCACCGAGATGGTCCGTTCGTGGATCCGGCCGCCGGCCGCAGCCGGAAGGACGGCCACCAGTGCAAGGGCCAGGCATACCGCGGCACGCCGCAGGCCATTCATTCGTTTCGTATTCCGTTCGTACAACATATCCTAATCTCCTTTATCTTTGTTCTGTCTCATCTCCGTATTGTCCGCAGCGCATGACCAGTTCGTGCAGCATCTCGATGCGGTGCCGGGGCACCAGCGGCGCAATCGAGCAGGCGGTGCTCAGGATAAAGCCCCGTCCCAGGGTCATGCCGGTGCGGATGATCCGCCGCACATCCTCCTCTGCCTTCGCATCGTCGGCCATCAGCAGCGTGTTGATCGAGTCGATGTTGCCCTTGATGAACATCTCCCGGCCGATCCGCCGGAAGGCGTCCTCCAGATCGACATCCCCGACCGGCACCGGATCGAGGCACTCCAGGCCGGAGGCCCCGCTCCGCTGCATGAGTTCGAGCCGGTCGCCGATCGAACCGCACGTATGGATGTAGACGAACTTCCCGGCCTGACGGATCTCGCGGATGATCTGCGACTCGTAGGGCAGCACGAACTGCTCGTAGAACTCCGAGGAGATGAAGCCACGGCCGGCGAACGGCGACGAGATCTTGATCGCATCGACAGGCATCCGGCACATGCCCCGCGCGATGCGCTTCACCCCGTCGGTAAAGCGCTGAAGGATCTGTGCCGCCTTGGCGGGATACATGATCAGCCCCATGAGGCCCTGCTCGTAACCGAACAGATCGAGGTAATAGTCCAGCGGAGAGGTGATCTCGCCGTGGATCGAACAGCTGTCGCCCACACGACTGTAAAGATAGTCGAAAATTCCGTAGAGATTCTCCGGATCGAGCCGGAAATAGAGATTGTGCGACACGGGGATGTAGTCCAGCTGCCCGGGGATGTCGCGTTCGACATCGACCGACTCCAGGTCGAGGCTCTTCCGCGGCGAGCGGAAGGTCACCACCGGCAGATCCTGCCAGCAGTGCAGCTCCGTGCGGTCGGGGTACTCCAGCCTTACGGAGCCCTCGCCGAGCTCCTCGCGGGAGAGAAGATCCCGCTTCCAATCGTCGGAGTGACCGTGGAGGCTGACCAGGATGCCGTCGAAACGGAACCGTTCGCGCAATTCGATCAGCCCGTCGGCAAACGTCTGCTGGTCGTACCAGAATGCGACCGGATCCGGATGCAGCTGCTCCATCATGCAGCCGATGCTGAACTGGCACATCAGCGGGACCCGGTCGGGCCGCTGCAGGTTCATGGCGGCCAGGATTCGTTCTTTACTCGTCATTTCCATGAGGTTTTCGTGGGTTGTGTACAATCAGATTCTGGCGGCCGATCCCTTCCGAACGCTCGATGCGGGTTCCGGCCTTCGGTCCGTACGACCCCGTGATGCAGGCTCCGCGGGGGCCGTATACCTTGAACTCCACACTCCAGTCGGCGGGCCAGGCGGGCAGGAGGTGGATGTCGCCGCCGCCATACTGGATCAGCATGTTCTGCAGCGTCCGCAGCAGGACCGAGCCGTGGTCCTGGTCGGGAACCCAGTCGTAGTTGGGGCCCCACATCACCGGGAAACGGAATGCGGGATTGGAGGCGGCACTGTTGGCCGTCACGATGCGGCGTGCTTCGTCGGCCAGGCCCAGGTTGGCTGCGAAGATGCCGTCCTGCTGCCAGCCCCAGCTCTCCTTGACCGCCCGCCGCGCATAGGTCCGCCGGGCCACGTCGAGGCCGGGCTCGCCCACGCCGTACCACCGGTAGGGGAATACGGCATAGAGTTCGGGCTTCTCCACGTTCATCCGCTCGCCCAGCTGCTCCCCGGCGACCAGCACCTCTCCCTCGGGGCTCTCTCCGGTGGGGATCGGGGGCAGCGACGCGGCCATCCGGTCGCACAGTGCGGCCAGGTCATCGGGGAGCCGCTCGCCGCAGCAGGATTTCAGCCGCGTGGTGATCCACCGCAGCCCGGCGATGTCGGGCAGCGGATTGCGGACCCCTTCGAAGTAGGTCTCCAGCGACTGCGCCGGCGTGAGCACGATCTCGCCGCGCTCCGACTTCGGGTAGTGCCGGTCGTAGAAGGTCAGAATGCGTGAGGCGACCGGGAAGAGCGTTTCGGTCAGGAAGCCGTCGTCCTCCGAGAATTCATAATATGCGAGCATGAGCGCAACCAGCTCGATGTTCGACTGAAAATAGTAGCGGATGTAGCGGTTCTGCGAAACTCCGTCCGCCAGTCCCGTGCGGTCCCATCCGTAGTTGTCGATGGCATAGGTTCCCCAGAAACACATCGTCTCCGGGAAGTAAGCTCCTTCGTGCCCGAAATACCGGCGCGTGCGGTACTCGGCCAGCGGCAGGGCCTCCCGGTACATCCGGAACAACGGGCGCATCATCTCCCAGTCGCCCGAAAAGAGCATGGAACTGTAGGGCAGGCGCGTATTCTGCCACCAATAGGGACCGCCCCACAGTCTGAAGTCGGCATCCAGCCCGCGCGGGCATCCGGCCATATCGTGCGTCAGCTCGACATTGAAGATCGAGCCGTTGAACTTGATCGGCATCCGCCCCCGTCCGGCCGCCGCATTCATGTAGCGCTGCAGGATGTAGGCCCGGGTCAGCGTGAAGGCCTCCTCGGGCTGCTCCTCCGATCCGACGAAGATGTAGTGCCGGAGCCAGAAGTCATTCCACCACTTCCGGTGCCGCGCCAGGGATTTCCCGCCCTTCGGCAGCTTCCGGGCCTGTTCCTCAACCCGGGACAGCCACTCGGACAGGCTCTCCGGACGCCCCGACCCGACGACTGTCGCCACAGCGATCTTCCGGTCCGCAGCGACGGAGACCAGCCGGTCGGGCGCCTCGCAGCGCATGCCGGGACCGCAGACCAGCGCCCCGAAGGTGCGGTGGAGCAGCGGATCGTCCGCCGGATCGTACCAGTCGGCCAGATTCTGGTTCTGCAGCGTCAGCAGATAGATCGAACTCTCGTTGCGGTGGGCCCAGGCCATACCGACATCGGAGTGCAGCAGCGTATCGGCCTGCAGCCGCGTGGCAAACGGCGCATCGTACAGTCCGTAGATCGCGTGGCGTTCCAGTCCGCTGATTTCGCGCGGTTCCCTCCGCCACGTCGTATTGCGCACCTCCACCTTCACGGGGACCGACGCCTCGCCCTCGAGGCGGATCACCGGGGCATGGGCATCGACCCAGAAACGGAGCGATACCGCCCCGTCCGAGTTCGATCCCGAGATCTCGACCACGCCGTCGCGGATGTTCAGCCGCTGCTCGAACTCGCCGCCGGCGAGCAGGTTGGGCGTCATTGCGACGCTCAACCCGCCCACCTTCAGCAGCGAATTGAGCTCACTGAAGGCATCCGTCTTGCCGATGCGGCACTCGATCCGTCCCGTCTCGGTCACCCAGACGTTGCAGCCCGTGTCGCCGTTGCCAACGGGCATCGATCCCGAAGCATCGCCGCTCCGGCTCCGCCACACGACATCGTAGGCGTCGTAGCGCTCCGGCCGGACCTCCGAACGGGCCGGCTGCGGCAGCCATGCGGCAGCCAGCCCCAAAAGAAGGATGATTTTTCCCGTTCCCCCCATCTCCAATCAATATCCGGGGTTGTTCTCGATCTTCACGTCGGTGTTGGCGTCGATCTCGTTCTGCGGAATCGCCCAGAGGTTGTTGTGCTCGGAGATGGTCTTTCCGGCCTTGAAGTCGTTGTACTTCACCACCCGTTCGTAGAGCTTGCCCAGACGGCACAGCGTCAGCATGCGGAACTCCTCGGTCAGCAGCTCGCGGGTCCGCTCGTCGAGGATGTAGTCGATCGACACCTCGGCCTCGGTGCACATCGTCTCGGCATGCGCCCGCTTGCGGAGCTCGTTGATGTCGGCCGCAGCCAGATCCTTCCGCCCCATGCCCAGATAGGCCTCGGCACGCAGCAGGTAGGTCTCGGCCAGGCGCATGACGGCCACGTCACGGAAACACTGAGCCTGCGTATAGTCGCTCTCGTGCGGATAGTCGGTCACCTTCATGATGTAGGGATAGAAGGCCATGATCGTATCGGCCTCGTTGAAGAGGTTCTCGCGCGTGATGAGCTGCTTGTAATAGGACGAAGCCGGATTGTTGTAGTAGAAGTTGCGCTTGATGTTGTACTCCGAGTTGCGCATGTCCTTCTCGTCGCCCTTCCATACGGCCGTCGAGGCATAGTAGGTCGGACGGACGTAGGAGGCACCGCGACCCAGGCTGTCGCAGGCCAGTGTACCGGCCGCACCCGTCGGGTCGAGCAGCGTCCAGTAGCGCGGTCCCCAGGCCCGCTCACCCGGATAGCCGGCATTCCACGTCGGGATGTTGCCGTTCTGTCCGCCCGGCACGCCGAACTCGTACTGCAAGGCCCAGATCGTCTCCTTGTTGCCGTCCTCGCGGTTCACGTTCCCGGTGCGGAAAAGGTCCCAGAACACATCGCCGGGACGGTCCATGCGGGTGCCGAACCGCTCGGTCATCAGCTCGTACTGCGGATCGTCGATCACGCGGGTAGCGGCATTCACGGCATCCTGCCAGCGACCGAGGCAGATGTAGATCTCGCTCAGCAGGTGGTCGGCCACTCCGGCCGTGATCCCGCCGCGGCCGTCGGCTTCGCGGGTGAGGTTGTTCGAGGCATATTCCAGATCCTCACGGCAGAAGTCATAGATCTCCTCACGGGTTGCACGCTGGAAATCCTTGCGCGGTGCGGTCACCTCGTGGTCGATCTTCGGCACGCCTCCGTAGAGGTTGGCCAGGCAGCGGTAGGCATAGGCCCGGAAGAATTTGGCCTGCCCGATGACGCTGAGCTGCTCGTCGGGCGTCAGCTGCGACCACTTGGCCGTAGCACGGTCGATGACCGTATTGGCGCGTGCAACCAGCCGGTAATAGCGGACCCAGTAGTGGTAGAACCAGTAGTAGGAAGAGGTGATCATCGAATAGTCGGCGAACGGGCCGGCATTCAGGTCGGTCGGATCGACCGCCTGGTCCGTTCCGGTGAAGAGCGCCCAGATGACCGTTCCGTCGGTCTCCCAATAGATCTCGTCGCGGACCGTACGGTGCAGGTCGGCGATGGCCTGATTGAACTGAGCCAGGGTCACATAGGCGTTTTCGGGGCTGTACGAGCTCTTCGGTTTCTCGTCCAGAAGGTCCGTGCTGCAGGACACGAGGCCTGCAGATGCGACGACGGCCAGAAGCAGATGATATATCGTTTTCATGGTATTGGTTTTGATTGGTCGTTGTGGTTAGAAAGTGATGTCGATGCCGAGGATGTAGCTGCGCATGGAGGGCGTTCCGTTGAATACGGACTGTCCGGCTTCGGGATCGTAGCCCACCCAGTCGGTCACCGTGAAGAGGTTCTTGCCGCTGACGTAGGCACGCAGTCCGCTCATGCCGATCTTGTTCAGGATCCGCTTGGGGAAGTCGTATGCAATGGAGAGGTCCTGCAGACGCACGAAGCTCCGATCCTGCAGGAAATAGTGTCCGTAGGTGGGCGAATAGTCGATCGTCGGGTATTTGTTCGAGGGACGCTCGGGCGTCCAGTAGGGCATGTCCACCATGTTCATGCGCCCCGGGAAATAGGCATTCGGATTCAGCGCATAGGGGTTCTCAGCCATGTAATACCCGTTGCCGCCCTGGACGGAGTTGATCACGAACGAGAGCGAGAGGTTCTTCCACGTCAGGTTGCTCGATATGCTGAATCGGTAGTTGGGGTCTGCATAGGCATACACGTGGCGGTCGCCGTCGGGCGTGATGCCCTCCTTCCCGTCGAGATCCTTGATCCGGAAGTAACCCGGCTTGAAGCCCTCGGGGATGTCGTCGCCCTCCTGCCAGATTCCGTCGGTCTCATAGCCGTAAAAACTGTGGATGGGATAGCCCACGAACCAGCTGTTGGTGATGTCCTCGGTCTTGCCGCCGTAGAGTTTGGTAATCTCGTTGCGGTAGCGCGAGAAGTTGAAGGTCGTAGTCCAGTTCCAGTTTTCGTTCTGCACATTGACGGTCGTCAGCGTCACCTCCACGCCGTGGTTCTTCAGCTCGCCGACATTGGCCCACACACTGCCGAAACCGGTCATGTAGGGCAGCGACTGCTGCATGATCAGGTCCTTCGATTTCGACTTGAAGAAATCGACGCTACCCGAAATGCGGCTCTTCAGGAAGGCGAAGTCGAGACCGATATTGGCGGTCTTGGTACTCTCCCAGCAGAGCGAAGCGTTCTCCATCGAGCTGGTATACTGCGTGATAATGGGATCCGGACCGTCCACATAGCGGCTGGTGTTGATCGTGGCCAGCGAGGCGTAGCGCGAAACGGCCTGGTTGCCGTTCAGACCGTACGAGAGGCGGAGTTTCAACAGGTCGATCCACTTCACGTCGCTCAGGAAGGCCTCACGCGAAGCGACCCAACCCAAAGCGGCCGAGGGGAAGGTTCCGAACTTGTTGTCGGCGCCGAAGCGCGAATAGCCGTCGCGACGGATGGTGAAGGTCACCAGGTAGCGGTTGTCGTAGCCATAATGCAGACGGGCCATCTGCGAGATGCCGTTGTCGTCGTAGGCCGACGAGCTGACCGTCTGCACCGCACCCTTGTCGAGGGCGTTCCAGCCCAGCGACGAGTTGGCGAATTCGGAGGCGGCGGCCGTTACCGAACTTCCTTCGTTGTGCTCGTAGCTGTAGAGCAGCGTGACGTTCACGTAGTGCTTGCCGAAATTCCGGTCGAACGACACGATGTTGTCCACAATGTAGTCGGAGGCATCACCCTTGGCAATGCTGCCCTTGCCGCCCGACGGCGCTCCGGTCCAGGTATCGGTTCCCCAGAACTTGCGGACGTCGCTCCAGCGGTAGTTGTGCGAATAGTTGAACTTGTACTTCAACCCCTTGAGGAAGGGGAAGCTCACCTCGCCGTAGAAGATGCCGAACAGACTCTTGTGCAGATCCAGATCCTGTGCCTGCTCGTACTCGCCGAGCGGGTTTATACCCAGCTGGTCGGTCATCGGGAAGCGGATCAGTTCGCCGTTCTCGTCGCGCAGCTTCACGTAAGGACTCATGTAGTTGGCGGCGATCAGGTCGGCCGTGGCACCCGAGTAGTCGCTCTCCGAATAGTTGGCCTTCATGCCGACCTTCAACCACGAGGTGATGTTCGTCTCGAGATTCAGGCGGGCGCTGAAACGGTCGTAGTCGTCACCCATGACGATACCGTCCTGGTTGTTGTAGTTCACCGAAGCAAAGTAGTTGGTCGTCCGGGTGCGTCCCGACATCGAGACGCTGTAGTTCTGCACGAAGCCCGGATCGGTTACGGCATCGTAGGAGTCCATCGTGTGGCCCTTGCTGTAATTCTCGCGCTCGGCCTCGTTCAGGTAGGAGAGGATCTTGTCGCGGTCGTAGTCGAGCCCCTGGGCACGCCGGTAGTCGAGGATCTTCTGAATGTACTGCGGACCGTCCATCATGTCGGGCTTGTTGGTGCTCGTATTGACGCCCCAGTAGCTGTTCACCCGGATCGTCGGTTTCTCGGTCGAGCCCATGCGCGTGGTGATCATGATCACACCATTGGCTGCACGGGAGCCGTATACGGCGGCCGAGCTGGCATCCTTCAGCACATCGACCGACTGGATGTCGGACGGAGCAAAGTCGGAAACCGAACCGTTGTAGATCGCGCCATCGACGACCACCAGCGGGTTGTTGCTGGCGCTGATCGAGGTCGTGCTGCGGACGGTCATCTCGGGCTCGGTACCGGCGCCCGTAGTCATGCCGATGTTCAGACCCGGAATCGCACCCTGCAGCGACTGCAGCACGTTGGTGTTGGCGAAGGTGGCCTTTTCGTCCATATTGACCTTCGCGATCGATCCCGTGACATCCTTCTTGCGCATCGTACCGTAGCCGACGACCACCACGTCGTCCAGCTGAACGTTGTCGCTGGCAAAGGTGATGTTGATGACCGTCTTGGTGCCGACGGCCACCTCCTGCGACTCATATCCTATATAGGAGAACTGCAGGACGGGCTCCGGACCCTTGACCGTAAGCTGGTAGTCGCCGTTGATGTCGGTCGTCGTACCGTTGGTCGTGTTCAACTCGAGCACCGTGACCCCGACGACGGGCCGGTTGTCCGAATCGACGACTTTGCCCCGAACGACTTTCGCCGGAGCCGCACTGGCCTCGGAGGTCATTCCGAGTACAGCCACACACAAAAAACAGAACACAAAACCGATCCACTTGCCCAGAAGGCTCCGAACCGGATTCGATGTCGGTTGGTAGTTGAGATTGTTCATCATGGTTTGGGTTTAAGGTTCAACATGTCGGTTTACTGAAACAGGGTTCTCACTCCATGGACAAATATAGACCTATTAAGGATTGCGATCTGACGACTTTTTTGTCGTCTCTTGTATATTTATTGCGTTATTCCGACATTTTCGTTTTTTCCGCGCACCCCTCCGCAGGAAAGCTCCCGATTTTTTCCGTATATTTGTTTTGGAGAATAGGAGCCGCGCTTCTCGCTTTTTAATCGTTTAAAAAATAATTTTCATGTACAGTCAGGGATCTTTGTTCCGGTTGTCCGACTTCCTGCGAGGCGACGAGAAGTACCATATCGCCCGGGTGAATCTCACGTCGCGGCACGACATTTCATTACACTATCACGATTATGCCGAGATCGCATGGATCGAAAAAGGGAGCGGAAAACACTTTGTGAACGGGCAGCAGATCGCCCTTTCGGCCGGCGATCTGATCATGATCCGACCGACGGACTCGCACGCCTACTACCCGTCGCCCGAAGGAATCACGCTGATGAATGTCGCCTTTTCGCTCGAATCGCTCGAACTCTACCGTAACCGCTACTTCCCCAAGGGCGGCATGTTTTTCTGGACCGACTCGGCGCTGCCCGTCCAGCTGAACCTGCCGATGAACACCATCCGCCGCATTTCGGCCCGCGGCGAGGAGTGCATGAAACACGAACGCTCGTACATGCAGCTCGACGGGTTCCTGCTCTTCATTTTCCGTCTGCTGACCGACTACGAGACGAAGATGAGTGCCGAAGGCATGCCCCAGTGGTTGAAAAACGCCATCAACGAATTCAACAAGCCCGGCTATTTCAAGGGGGGGGGTTCGGAGTTCGCCGCCCTGTGCAACAAGAATATCGACTATGTAAACCGCGTGGTGCGCAAACATACCTCGATGACACTCTCCGAACTGATCAACGACCAGAAGATGGAGTATGCCCGCACCCAGCTCATCATGACCGACATGCCGATCAAGGAGATCAGCCGCAACTGCGGCTTCTCGAGCCTCGCCCACTTCTACAAGATCTTCAAGAAGCGCTACGCCTACACCCCGAAGGAGTACCGGCGGTTCACACAGATGATCATCTGACCCTCCACCCGCGGCTCCGGAGGGAGGGAAAGTCCCGGGCGGCTTGACCGAACGGGGAAAAATCGCCATCTTTGCACTCCCAAAAATTTCCGGACATGCTCTACTTCGAAGATACCCGCATCGAGGCCCTGGACATCCACGTGGTCGGCAACAAGGCCAAGGACGAACCCCTCATGGCATCGCCCGCCCTCTCGGCACAGGTAACCGACGAGGCGCTGATGCAGACCCTCACGAGCTACTTTCTCGACGGATTCAAATCCGAGGAGTGTTACAACCTCTACCACGAGACCGACCTGGCCTGCAACGAGGTGTGGAACTTCGTCGGCAGGATCTTCGACGACCCCGCCTCGCTCCACGAACACTCGGTCAGTCTGGCCCGGCACCTCTACGAATGCGGCACGCTGCCCCAGATCAAGGGCGGCGAGTTCTACGTGGTCTACTTCTCCGCCTGCCGCCTCGGCGGGGAGACGGTCGATGCCGTGGGGCTCTTCAAGTCCGAGACGCGCGACACCTTCCTCGACGCCCGGGCCGGGGAGGAGGGCGTGCACCTCGCCACGTGCCAGGGCATCGACATCAAACGGCTCGACAAGGGTGCGGTCGTCTTCAACCTCGAGCGCGACGCCGGCTTCGTCGTGCGGATCGTGGACAACACCAACCGTACCGAGGCCCGCTACTGGGCCGACGACTTCCTGCGCGTTCGCCCGCGCCGGGACAGCTACCACAACACGCACAACGCCCTGGCCATGTGCAGGAAGTACGTCACCCGGCAGCTCGCCCGGGAGTTCGACGTCTCGAAGGCCGACCAGGCCGAACTGCTCAACGACACGATGTCCTACTTCCAGGCGCAGGACAACTTCTCGCTCGAGGATTTCTCGCAGAAGGTCATCCGGCAACCCGAGGTCGTCGAGAGTTTCACCCGCTTCAAGCAGGAGTACGAACAGGAGCGCGACATCCGCATCGAGGAGGAGTTCGACATCTCGGACGCGGCCGTGAAGCGCCAGACGCGCTCCTACAAGAGCGTCATCAAACTCGACCGGAACTTCCACATCTACGTCCACGGCAACCGCAACCTGATCGAGCAGGGCGAGGATGAAAAGGGCAAATTCTACAAGGTCTACTACGAAAACGAGGAGTAGCAGCCGGCTGCCCGGCCGGCCGACTGCTTTGGGGAGAGAGAGGTCTCCGCATCAGTCTCAATAGACAATTACCGGGAGCATGCATTGACCCTGCACCCGGTATGCCGGCAGTTCTTCTTTACAGATCCGCATGCATCGACGGACCTTCCATGTCGTCCGATCATATTTTTTACTGCAACAGTTTGTCAAGCATCCGGTAAAATTCTGCGGTCTCGCCTTTGAAGCTCTTGATCACCGTTCCCTCCGGGGATACAATGATCTTGAAAGGATAGGCCGTCACACCGTATCGGACCTCGGTTGTCCCATCGGGTGAAATCACATGCAGCCACGGAACCCGGTTCTTGACTACTGCATCCTTCCACCGCTCTTCCTTATCATAACATGCCACGCCGACAATTTCCAATTTGTCTTTGTATCTGTTATAATACTCTTTCATTGCAGGAAATCCCTTGATGCACCAGGAACACCAGGACCCCCAGAAATCAACGACAATATACTTGCCTTGTCCGAAAAGTGCGCTCAATCTGAAGTCCTTACCGTTCATATCGTTCAATGTAAAGTCCGGAGCAGACTTTCCTTCCTCCAACTCCAGGGTCGCTGCAGCTGCCGCCTTCTCCTCTTTGGCAAGCCGCGAAAACATCCCCTCTATTCCATCGATATAGCTTTTAAAACGCCCATACCGTACTTCGGGAGAGAGACTTCGGATGGCAGGCAATATGTCGGGCCAGTTCTGGTCCAGCAAAATCGGGACAGAAACCTCATCGTCCAAATGCCCCATTATATATTGATGGGCAACTCGCCACCGCCTTTTGTTTATGTCCCTGTAGGCGGCCGCCCTGATGCTGTCGAGCCTCCCGCGGTCAAGACCGTCGGCCACACCCTTGTCATACCGGGCCCGTGCGGCGTCGAATTCCCGGTAGAAAGGCAACAGCAACTGCCGGACACGATCCTGCCTCTGATAAAACGCCGTACCACCGATATTCCAATCGTTCATCGAGGCCGAGGGCCCCTCGATCTCCACACGCTCGTCAGGGACGAAAAAAAGATGCGCCTTTCTGCCACTGGACCGAATGGTCAATTCCGCCAGACAAGCATATCCAATATCACAACTGTAAGTGAAGCTTCCGCCCGCATCAACCGGGACATCAACATCCACAACCCGCTTTTCGGGTTCACGCTGGACATACCCGATCGACAACGTATCATTGGCCACATCGATAAAACGACCCCTGATCGTAAAACTCTGAGCCGACAAATCCAGAAACACTGCCGTCAGCAAAACAACAGAAACTACCGTTTTCATTTTATTTTTTCTTTTATGCGACACATACATCCACCGTCTGCCAAAGGCACATGCATGGCTGGTAAATTGACGATCCCGGGAGCGAAACATTACCGGCACCCATTTACAATTTACAAAGACAAAATTATAAAACCCCTACAATCAAATTATTGATGTAAATCAATTTGTCATAAATGATTCAACTCACAACAGACAGGGCCCGACATTCCCCAAAAACGAACGACAACATGAGGGTTGCCACACAACAGGGGAGCAATAACAACACGCGGACCCACGCAGAACAAACCTGTGACACGGCAAACGGAATGGCGGACTCGATCCAAAACACGCCAAAGAGCTATGCACATCAGGAAACTTGCCATAAGACAAAACGGGAACCGCGTTGCAGGCATCTGCAACGCGGTTCCCGTTTGAAAGCGGAGACGCTATTCCTCCGTACAAAGAGGTATTACTCTATCGGAACGTTGAAAGGCACGGCAGGCAAACCGGCCGCATTGTAGAGCGGGGAAGGAGGATTGCAGCTCCAGGCATACTGTATCCGCACGGGATCGACCCCTTCGGGCAGTTCCACGACAACCTCCCCCTCTTCAATACGGGCCCCGGCCCGATGGAGGCGTCCTCCGCGATCCTCGACAGCAAAGCCTTCGAGCGACGGACTCTCCCCGATTCCGCACAGCCCCGAAGCATTCCGGAAACGGATGCGGATCCGATTCCCCTCCACGGAGAGCCCGTCGAACATAGGACCGCTGCATACCGTTCCCGACTCCGGCGCGTAGACTTTGGCCCGGGCAATCCGATAGAGTCTGTGGGCTACATCCTGCTTGTTGCGGGGATGGATGTCCTCGGCATCCCCGATATCGATCGTGCAGGCCATGCCCGAATGCGGAATCCCCGACAGAGCTCCGGTCTGCGCATCGCGGAATGCGGCCCACGCATCGTACCGCACCGGAGCGTCGGGACGAGGCTGGAAGTTGGCCAGCTGCACATACAGGAACGGAAGATAACCCAGCCGCCAGCGGATGCGCCAGTCCTCGACCATAGCGGCCTGCAGCGTCGGGTAGAGCGCCTCCTGCGACACGTTGGCCTCTCCCTGATACCAGATGAAGCCGCGTATAGCGTACGGGATGAACGGATGAACCATGCCGTTGAAATTCACGCTCAGATGGTTCGTATAGTCCTCATACGGCGGGACAGGAGGTTCGATCTCCCGGTTGTACCTCCAGGCTTCCTTCTTCAGGTCGAACCGGTCGCCGCCGGCAGTCTCCAGGTAACAGGGCGTCTGCCGCTTGCCGATGCCGCCCGTTCCCCAGGTGATGTAGAGCAGGGCAGAGAGCACGTTGTCACCTGGATGGAGCAGCCCCGCTTCGATCGTGACGGTTTTGTCGGCGGCATACGAGAGGTTGTGCATCACCTCCTTGCCGTTCACATAGATCCGGTCCCCGCTTGCGTCCACAGGCAGGCAGAGCCGGCACGCCTGCCGGGTGTCGAAATCTTCGGGAAGCGTCACGGTTCGCCGCACCCACAGCATGCCCCAATAGCCCGACATTCCCAAGTTCTCAGCCCGCAGCGGAAGCGCGGTGCTCTTCCACGACCGGTCGTCGAAACCCGGTTCATGGACTCCCGCCCGCAGCCCCGTGGACATCGTGTCGGCGATGATCCAACGCTCCTCGTTCAGCCGGTCCACCCGTTTGACAAAGGCATCCCATCCCTGTTGGTCCATGTCGTCCGATTCGATCTGTTCGCGGTAGCGGGGAATCGTCGCCAGAGCCTCCCGGCTCATCCAGCTCTCGATACGGGTAGCTCCCAATGCGGAGACGATGATCCCGACGGGAACCTGCTCCTCCAGATGGATATCGCGGGCGAAAAAATAGGCCACGGCCGAACAGTCGCCCACACTTTCCGGAGTGCATACCTCCCATCGGCCTCCGGCAACGTTCCCGGAGGGGGCGAACCGGCTTTTCTGGGGAGTCTCGAAAAAACGAATGGACGGCCAGTCGGCCCCGGCCAGCTCCCGTTCCATGTCCTTGACCCCGGACCTCATCCGGAAATCCATGTTGGACTGCCCGGAAGCGAACCAGACTTCGCCGACAAGGATATCACGGCACCGGATCTCCTCGTCTTCGCAGCGCACGGTCAATTCACGGGGTTCGAATCCGGCGGTCTGGGCAGGGAGGCGGACCTCCCATCTTCCGGCCGCATCACAGCGGGTAGCGCTTTCGGAACGGCCGAACCGCACCGTCACCTCGGCTCCCGGGCGCGCATGTCCCCAAACCGGGAGGGGAACATCCCGCTGGAAGACCGCATGATCGGTAAAGGGCGGAGCCAACACAAGATCTGCACTCCGGCAGGCCCATCCGAACAGGAGGACCGCACAGGTCAAAACAATTTTTTTCATCGGGTCAGAGTTTTTATAAGGTTTCATCTTTCGGAGAGCACGCCCGTCCCTCACAGGATCACTTTGCGTTTCTTGTAGAATTCACGGAACTCCCGTGGCGGGTATCCCTTGATCTTGCGGAAAAGCCGGTTGAAATTCGATACGTTGTTGAACCCGCACTTATAACTGATTTCCGAAATGGTGTCGGACGTCGAGACCATGGCGCGCACGGCATGGCCGATCCGAATGCCGATCAGGTAGTCGGTAAATGTCCGGCCGGTCTGCGCCTTGAAGAAGCGTCCGAACGAATATTCGGACATGTTGGCGATCGCGGCGACATCCTTCAGGGAGATGTTCTTGTCGTAGTTGCTCTCGACAAACGCCTCCACCTGCTGGATCCGGCGGCTTCGCGAATCGTCCGTCCTTTGAGCAAAGGAGGTGGAGGCGAGCTCCCGGGCGTTCTTATCCTTCGAGAGTTCGTAAAGAAGCGTGAAAAACGAAATCACCGAGAAGAAGCCCTCCGTTTCATGCGGAAGGGAGTTGAGCAGGGGGCGCACCTTGAGGATCGTATGCAGTGAGAACGAAAGCCCCTTCTGCGCCCGGTCAAACATCTCGCGGATGGGCTGGAACTGGTTCTTCTCCAGCAGTTCCCGAGGCAGCAGGTTGCTGGCAAACTGAATGGTGATCTCACGGATCTTCTTCGACCTGCAGCGATGTGTCTGCCACGTGTGCACGAGGTTCGGGCCGGTGATCAGGATAAGTTCGTACTCTTCGATCTCATCGACCGAATCGCCGATGATGCGCTGGGCCCCGCGTGCGTTTTCAATGTAGTTCAGTTCGAATTCGTCGTGCGAATGCAACGGGAAGTCGAATGCCTCCTTGTTCCGTTCGATGATGTAGAGCGAATCCTGCTCGGAGAGAGGCGTAAGTTCTCGGATGATCTGCGTTTGGCCCATATCGGTTGTTGTTTTGGTGTTATTGCTCGATTGTCGCGGTCCGGGTCACCTCGAAGGAGAGTGTATGGCCGGCAATGCAGGCGACGAATTCGCCCTCCTCCACGATGAACCTTCCGCACCCGTCGGCAAAAGCCAGCCGGGAGGCCTCCACCTCGAACGAAACGCCGGCGGTTTGGCCTGCAGCGAGACGGATGCGCCGGAAGCCCTGCAGCCGGCGGTTATCCGGCGGCAGCGATGCAACACGGTCCGAGATGAAGAGCAGGACGACCTCTTCGGCCTCCCGGTCGCCCCGGTTCGTCACCTCGACGGAGAACCGGATCGATTCCTCGGGCGAGATACTCCGGGCCGAAGCCCGGAAACAGGCATATTCGAACGTCGTGTACCCCAGCCCGTGACCGAAGGGGTATTGTATCGACAGCCGGGAGGAGTAGTCGTAGGCCCCGTCCATCCCGGTCGCCCGTTCGCAATGCTTGAAATCGTGGCAGATGAACGAATGGGGGTATTTCGGATAGGTGAACGGCAGGCGCCCGCTCGGGGAGATGCGGCCGAAGACCACATCGGCCAGCGCCTCGGCCCCGTAGGAGCCGGGCAATCCAATCCACAGGACAGCCCGCACCAGAGGTTCGATCCTTCCGATCAACCTGGGACGTCCTTCGTTCAACACCAGAATGATGTTCCGATTGACCCGACTGATTCGCTCGACCAGCCGTTGTTGGACTTCGGAGAGAGCCAGGTCCTCCGTATCGCCGGGCTTCTCCGTGTAAGAGTTCTCGCCGACACATACGAGTACGGCATCGGCCGTACGGGCCATTCCGAGCAGTTCCGTCTGATCAAGCTCAACCTCCCCGGAACAGTTTCCGCCGGGCGAATAGGCGACCCCGGGAGCATGGGAGAGCCGCAGCACCCGTTTGCCGAACGCCTCGAGCACCGTACTTCCGTTCCGCTCCATCCCGTCCGTCGCCTCACCCTGCCACGAAAGGGTCCATCCCCCGTTCAGCGTACGCTTCGAATCGGCATTCGGCCCGGCAACCAGAAGAGATCGGCCGGAATCGAGCGGCAGCAGCCCGCCTTCGTTCTTGAGCAGCACGATCGACTCCGCCGCCGCCCGACGGGCAACGGCGGCATGCTCCCGGAATTCGGGGAGCCACACCTCGTCCGTGACGGACGGGGCATCGAAAAGGCCGAGACGGAATTTCAGGCGGAGGATCCGCCGCACCGCATCGTCGATCCGCTCCATGGGGACATCGCCCGCTTCCACCAGTTCGACCAGATCCCGACAGAACTGCAGATCGTAAGGGACCATAGCCAGATCGATCCCCGCATTGACGGCCAGCTTCACTGCCTGTCGAAGGTCGGTGGCGACCCGGTCGCGTTCGCACAGGTTGGCGATATCGAGCCAGTCGGTCACCACAACCCCGTCGAAATGCATCCCCTCCTTGAGCGTTCCGGTTATCAAGGCCCGGTTCATGTGACAAGGTATACCGTTCAGGATGCCGGAATTGACCATGACCGACAGAGCGCCGGCAGCCACCGCCTCACGGAACGGGCGCAGGTGCTTCTCCTCAAGTTCACAGGGAGCGACGGCAGCCGGTGTCCGGTCCTTACCGGATGCCGGGGAACCGTATCCCACGAAGTGCTTGAGACAGGCCGCGACCCGGGTGCCGGGCAGACGTTCCCGGTCATCGCCCTGATACCCGCCGACCAGGGCGCACCCCATGCGGGAGACCAGGTAGGGGTCCTCTCCGAACGTCTCCCAAAACCGGGGCCACAGAGGCATTCTTCCCAGGTCGAGCACCGGCGAGAAGTTCCAGGGCAACCCGCAGGAACGCATCTCCCGGGCACAGCACTCCGCACTCGCGGCTGCCACCCCGCAATCGAACGTCGCGGCCAGGTTGATCTGCTGGGGGAAGAAGGTTGCCCCACGGACATAGGTGGCGCCATGGATCGAATCGACCCCGTAGAGACACGGGATACCCAGGCTCTGCATCGACCGCTGCTGGATTTCGGCAATGATCCGATGCCATTCGCCGGGGGTCAGCGCCGTGTTGTTCGGAGCCGTCAGGATGGAACCCACGCGATATTCATCGAATACCCGGGCCAACATCTGCCCGTCGAAACGAAACGGGGTGTCGCTGTCGTAAAGACGCGGCCCGCGGCCGAGCACGTTGATGGCCAGCTGAGTCATCTGCCCCACCTTGTCCCTGAGCGTCATGCGCCCCATCAGCTCCGTTATCCGCGTCTCCCAGGGAGACCCGTCATTTCTTGCAGCAATCATGGCTTCGATCTCTTTTCCAACAGACGATCCGTACGTTCGATAACCTCCATGCACATCCTGCCGTTGTGATAGGGACACTTCCACAAGCCGGCCTTGTCTTCGTCGAGCGAAGCCGAGCCGTCGGAACGACGGCTCCAAAACCATTCGCCGTGCTGCCGGTCGATCAACTCCCGCCGGATGTAACCCCACTGTGCCCACGCGGCCGAAAGAGCCTGCGGATCGCCGGTCGTTGCATAAAGATTCAGCATTCCCACGACGTTCTCCGCCTGGACCCACCAGTGCCGTTCCAGATCGTCCCCCTCCGGCCCGCTCTCATAGATCAGGGATCCGTCCGGTTGAATGGCCGGGAACACATTTCGGGCCAAACTTCCGACTACATCCGCCGAACGACCCTCTCCGGTCCAGCATCCGATCTGTTCCAACGCCTCCTGCAGCAGCCACGAGGCCTCGATGTCATGGCCGTAGGAGATACATCGGTCGGCCCGGTTCCAGCGCCGGTCGAAAAACAGGCCGAGGTGATTGGTCCTCGCATCGAATATGCGGCGTTCGAGCACCTCCGTCAGCTCCATGATCCGCTGCCTCAACAGCGGATCGGGCCAGATACGGTACAGATTGACATAGGCCTCCATGACATGGAGGTTGGTATTCATGCTCTTCTCGATGTTGAGATCCTTCTCGCTCAGGCGCATGTCTTCGATCGGCATCCACTCCTCCGAGAAGGCTTCGCAATATCCGCCGAACTCGGGATCCCGAGCGTATCGCTCCAGCAGCAGGAACAGGGAACGAGCAAGCTCCCGGGCCGAATCGTCCCGGGTCGCCCGGAAATATTCCGAAAAACCGTAAATGGCAAAAGCCTGGGCGTAGACCTGTTTTTTGCGGACGGCGGGTTCCCCGTCGGCCGACACGCTCCAGAAGATGCCGCCGTATCGGGGATCGACAAAATGGTTTGCCAGATACGATCCAGCCCGCCGTGCAGCCTCCAGGAATTCGCTCCGAGGCCATCTCCGGTATGCCGCCGAGAAGGTCCACAGAATCCGGCTGTTCAGCACGGCGCCCTTGTCGGCGGATACATCCGCATTGCCCGTGCCGTCGATACGGCCCAGGAAACCGCCCCGAAGCGGATCAACCGCCCGTTCCATCCAGAAGGGAAGTATGTTTTCCAGCAGTTCCCGCTCCGTCTCGCAACGGAGGAGACTCAATATGTCGTCAGTCATGGTTGCCTGTTTTTCTGAGTTGGGTCAATTGTTCGTTCACCCCCTCCATCCGCTTCTCCGAAAGCGGATAGAAGAGAATCAGCAGCAGGGAGAGGGCGGTTCCCGCAGCAGGGAGCACGCTCAGCATGAGCCGGATTCCGAAAACAGCCCCGGCCGTCTGCTCCACATTGGCCTGGAATCCGTAATAACCTAGCAACCATCCCGTAAGGGTTCCTCCGATGGTCCATCCGAACTTCTGCGACATGCTCGAAGAGGAGAAGATCAGACCGGTGGCCCGGCGTCCGGTTTTCAGCTCGGAGTAATCGGCCGTATCGGCATACATGCTCCACAGCAGGGGGAAGATCGATCCCAGACAGGTGCTGATGAGCACCTGGAGAATCATGATCCCCGCAATCTGGGTGGAGGAGAGGAAAAAGAAGGCCGCACTCAACACGGTCGCGAGGGCCATTGCCCCGGCAAACACCGGTTTCTTGCCGAAACGTCGGGAGAGCACGGCCGCCAGCAGGATGCCCGCAATGCATGCGGCCTGTCCCAGAACGAGGTAGACGGAGGTCAGCGTAAACGACGCTCCCGACAGGGAAACGTCGGCATCACGGCTCACGTAGTACTTGAAGTAATAGATTGCAGCTCCGTCGCGGATCGAGTTGCAGATCAGGACCCCGATACCAGCCCCGATGAGGATCCACCAGGGCTTGTTGCGCGACAGGTCGCGCAGGTCGTCCCACAATCTGTTATCGGACTCTTTGATGGGGACCACCCGCTCCCGGGTCCACGAGAAGCAGAGCAGAAAGAGCAGGATGGCAATCACTGCGAAGACCGCAACCGTCAGGGTCCAGTTCAACGCCGTATCACCCGAAGTCGCGCGGTCGAACAGGGCAAGCAACGGATCGACCGCCGCCAGAACCAGGATACTCCCGACAAAGGCGAAGATCATGCGCGAAGAGGAGAGCTGCGTACGTTGGACGGTATCGGATGTCATGACACCGAGCAGCGAGGCGTAGGGGACGTTGATGAACGAGTAGACCATCATCATCAGCGTATAGGTCACATAGGCGTAGACCGTCCTGGCGCCCTGCGACCAGTCGGGCGTCAGAAACAGGAAGACTCCGCACACCCCGAACGGCAGGGCGCCCCACAGCAGATAGGGCCTGAACTTGCCCCATCGGCTGTGCGTCCGGTCGGCAATGGCCCCGAAGATGGGGTCGTTCACCGCATCCCAGATCCGCGTAATGAGGAACATCGTCCCGACAACCGCAGCCGGAAGTCCGAAGATGTCGGTATAGAAGAAGAGCAGATACATGCCGAAGAGTTTCCAGAACATCGACGATGCCGCATCTCCCAGGCCGTATCCGATCTTCTCCTTCAGTCCGATTTCACTGTTTTTCATCGTCCTGTCGAGTTGTGAAAGGTGTGTTGTTCTCAATCAGCCGGTTGATTTCACGCACCGATGCCGCCGACCGGAATCCGTCCTCGGGCGTATGGAAGCAGTAATCGACCAGCCTATCGACGGTCGAGGTCGCCACGTGCATCCGGGTGTCGCTCGAAGCGTAGTAGATGAACACCTCGTTGCGCTCGTTCACGATCCACCCGTTCGAAAAGACGACGTTCGACACGTCGCCGACCCGCTCGTCGCCCCGGGGTGCGATCAGATAACCGCCCGGAGAGGCGATTTTGCGCGAAGGGTCGTCCAGGGCCGTCATGTAAAGGTAAAGCACGTACCTCAGGCCCGCTGCACAAGCCCGGACCCCGTGGGCCAAATGCAACCACCCGCGGGAGGTCTTGATCGGCGCCGGACCTTCACCGTTCTTGGCATCCTTGATCGTATGGTAGTAGCGACGGTCAATGATCTTCTCCTCGCGGATCTCGGCCCTGGTCATGTCATCGACCAGCGCCCACCCGATGCCGGCTCCGTTGCCGGCGTCAATGAATCCATCCTGCGGACGCGTATAGAGCGCATATTTGCCGTTTACGAATTCGGGATGCAGGACGACATTCCGCTGTTGGGTCTTCGAGACGATATCCGGCAGCCGCTCCCAGCTCTTCAGATCCCTGGTGCGGACAACCCCTGCGGCAGCCCGTGCCCCGAAGATGCCCGGAGGAGATGCCGGATCGGGGCGTTCGGAACAGAATATCCCGTAGATCCATCCGTCTTCGTGCCGCGTTAGGCGAATGTCGTAGATATTCGTATCAGGATCCTCCGTTTCGGGAATGGTCAGCGGACGGTCCCAGAAACGGAAGTTGTCCGTCCCGTTGTCACTCTCGGCGACGGCGAAGTAGGATTTCCGATCGACTCCCTCGACCCGGACGACGAGCAGGTATCTGCCATCGAGGTAGATGGCCCCGGAATTCATCGTCGCATTGACACCGATCCGCTCCATAAAATAGGGGTTTGTCTCCGGATTCAGGTCGTAGCGGTATTCGATCGGGATGTGGTCGGCCGTGATGACCGGATAGACATAGCGTTCGAATATGCCGTTCCCGGGCATGGGCCGGTTCTTCCGCTCTATAAGTTCACGGTATTCCCTGTAAATCTGTTTTTTACGTTTATTGAACAACTCCATGTTCATGTTGCAGTGTGGTTAATAGGTTTTCATATTGTCTTCCATCAAGATGGAGGGCGAACTGACGAATCGGACGAAATCTTCGGCCGATCCCTGCCCCGGATAGGGTGCATAGTAATGATCGGGACGGTTATAGGCATTTCTCCAGACCATCACGTAACTCAGGTTTCTGTCGGTGACCAACGGCTGCAGCACCTGCGTCCACCATTGCGGCTCCCTGACGCACTCCTGCCCGGTCTCCGTCAGGGCATAGGGTTTGTCGCTTTCACGGGCCAGATCGCGAAGAATATCGAGGGCCCGGGCCGCAACCTCCCTGAAGTAGGCGATGTCGTCGAAGCAGTAGACGTCGGTTCCCCAGATGTCCACATAGTCATCCCCGGGATAGTAGGAGAGGTACTCTTCCCGCGAGGAGAGGTAGTTGGGTGCAAAGACGAAGAGCAGGTTGTGCAGATCATGTTCGCGAATCAGGTAATCGACCGTAAACCGCCAAAGACTTTTATACTCTTCGGCTGAAGCATAGGGGGCTCCCCACCAGAACCACTCTCCGTTGTTCTCGTGGAACGGCCGGAAAAGCACCGGGACCGGGGTCCCGTCCGCGGTTCTGAGGCTCCCGATGAATGCCGCAGCACGGTCCAGCCACTGCCGGTATCCGTCGTGGAGCGCTCCCCCGGGAAGCATCATGCCGACGACCCGGTCGCCCGGACTCCACGAGCTCTCCCCGTTGAGCGGATTGCGCATGTGCCAGCTGACAGTGTTGATTCCGCCCCGCCCGTAGGCGGCAACGATCTCCCGCCGGATCCGGTCAAAAGGGACTCCATCGATGTTCAGCGAATCCCCGTATTCCACCCCGCCGATGTCCCAGCCGTAGAGGCCTACCCGACGGCCGCACACGCTCTCGACGTCCGACCGGTTCTCGTCCCCGGACCATCCGATGCCGTATACGGTGGCATCCTGCTGTCCGAACAGCGTGTGGTTCCTTTGTCCGAATTCCCGGATTCGGAGATAGGTTTTATAAGTTTCCTCGGTCAGGCGGTCATCGACCGTCCCGATCCGTTCCCGTGCCGTGCACGCCGCCAGAAACAGCGGCAGGCAGATAAGCCATTTTTTCATTTTCTTTCAATCCATTATGAAGGTTCCGTAATCGGCTGTCCCGTTCGCATGCATCTGCAGCGGGCGCCACCACAACTGTGAAGGCTTGGTGTTGAGCCGGCTGTCGCAATCGACAAAGCCGATGTTGAGGTTGAACCGCCGGATGCCCTCCGCCGCAAAGGAGAGCTCCGCTTCGAGTCCCGTCTCCGTAACGCGACAACAGGCGCGGCAGCCGTCATCGATCTGCGAACCGGCAGTCAGCCCGATGCGCCGGGTCACACCCCCTTCCGGGGTGAAAAGGACGATCAGACGGTCCTGCAACTGCTGCGGATCCCCGTCCGTAATGACCCGGTCATCCTCCGTCTCGATTCGCAGGAAGATCCGCCCGTCCGACTGCGAGAGCCCAAACCGGAATTTGCCGTCTTCCGTCGAATGCCAGTCCCACGCCTCCAGGACCTCGAACGGATCGTCTACAAGCCACACACGGGGCTTCTCCCCGCATGTGCGGATACAGTCCGTGAACCATCGCTTGCCGGCCGAAGCCGCAACCTCCCTCCCCGAAATCCGGTAACTGCCGCGGCACGTGACGATGATCGGGTCGAGGCTGTCTATGGCCCGACGGGTATCGAACACAATCTTCAGGGGAATCGTGTCGCTGCATCCGCCGCCGACCTCTCGGGTGAATCCGGAGGGTTCGAACCGCCCTCCCGGAAGTGCCGGCGCCTCGAACGACACCTGCAGCGGGACATCCGAAGGATTGGTCAGCACCAGATCTGTCCCGAGGCTCCCGACCGTCTCCTCCCCGCTGACCGAAGGGATGACCTGCAGCCACTGCTCCCCGGCCAGTTGCCCGACCGGAATCCGGCTCCGTTCGTCCACGGCATCCAGCGGAATCACACGGCCATCGACCGAAATATTGCGGACTCCAACCTCGCCCCGGCGGACATCGACAATCAGGAAATGGTCGAACTCGCCCATCGAGATACCCCGCATGCGCGAATCTCCCCCCATCGTGGCCAGGTTGTAGTGGGGCCAACCATGTTTGTCCGCATGATAATAGCGGTGCGTGTGGCCGCTGAACACCGTGACGTTGCGGCGGGGAAGAAGCAGCTGTTCGATCCGCCGATAATTGGGGTCGCTGTCCGAAAACCACAGCGGCGAGTGCATGACGACAAAGACCGGACCTTCGCCCGCCGCCTCCGAAAGTACGGAGGAGAAATAGTCCGCCTGCCGGTCGGAAATCCCGACCCGCCCGTCGTCGAGCAGTTCTTCGCTGTTGAGCATCAGGAACAGGGCGTTCCCGATCCGAAAACTGTAGTAGCTCCGGCCGAAACGCTCCTCCCAGATCCGGGCCAGTTCCCGGTTGCTGTAGTCGTGGTTTCCCGGAACATAGAAGAAGGGCATGCCGAACCGGCCGCTCAGCGACAGGAACTCGTCCCATTGCCGGTTGGCATGCGCACGGTCGGTCGTGTATCCGTCGATCAGGTCCCCGACCGAAACGATGAAGTCGGGACCGTATTCGCGGATGCGCTCCAGTCCCCTGCGGAAAACCTCCGGGCGTTCCCCTCCGGTCCGGTCAGCCGCTACGGCAAAGCGGAAATCCCCGGTCACGGACGGCGTTCCGGAAAAAGGCCGGGGAGCCGGAGCCCCGTCATAAAGGAACTGGGCTCCGGCCGAGAGAGGTACCAACAAGCAGAAAAGAAGCAGTCTCTTCATGACCCGAGGCGGCTAATCGACCAACAGCCGGAACGTGGGATGAACATCCCGTGCATGGAACATGTTGAGGCATTCGTAACCGGCCTTTCCGATCGGGCTCTCCGAAAGGACCTCCGTACAAGCATGCGGTTGGAGCGTGATGGATTCGGGCACCTTCCGCCCCTGCTTGAGGACAAGCTGGAATTCGATATCGGAGGTATTCTCGAATACATAGCGATAACAGCCGTCCGCCCGGCCGGACTCCTTACACCGGACCGAAGCCCGGAAGATCGCCTGCAACCAACGCTCGGCACCGTAGAGGAAATTGTTGTCGTAAGCGACCGACCGTCGGTCGAACAGAGCCTCCCTGACCCCCTCCTCGGTCTGTTCGCGGGCGAAGACGAGGGTCACGGGGCGGTGGCTGTTCACCAGGTCGAACTCATAGAAGGTCGGCCCGTGGGTGTCCGACCCGGCAATCGGCGCCAGGTTTTTCTCTCCATACCACGTGAGCGTCTCCGGATAGCAGCCGTCCAGGTAGTTACAGATCTCAATTCCGTGCAGCCAACCCCTCTCGTGCATCCGGGTGTGGAAATCGAACCAGCAGGTCGAATCGGGCTGCTGGGGTTTCCAGCCGGGGTGATTCCAGATGATGAATGCCCCCTGCGACGCAGCCTCTTCAACCGCATCCCAGGCCCCCTGGTCCGTATATTCGGTGTTGAGCGGGTTCACGTCCTTCAGGAACAGGGCGTTCAGGTGCCCGGGAGGCATGCCGCGCGAGATCTCCCCGCCGCGGATCACAATCAACCCGGTGCCTTCGGCCGCCTCTTTGTAAAGATTGTACGACGTATTCAGATCGACGGGATTCGTTTCGGGGATTTTCCGACAGTAGTCCTCGATATGCTCCGTCACCGCAATGACGTGAATCCCCTCGTTAAGGGCTTCCCCGACGCGGACACTCGGCATGACGCTGCCGTCGGAATAGATCGTGTGCGTATGAAATTCGCACACCAGGGTCTTGTACCCCTCGATATCGGGGATCCGGATTTTCCGGATGTGGTCGTGTGCAAGGGCCGCCGACGAAAGGCAGCAGGCCAATGCACCGATGAGAATTGCCGTTTTTTTCATGATTCGGTTGATATTGGTAAATGGTTCATTGTCTTGTCGCAAGATATCCCCAGATGTAGGCGTTGGCGCCGATGTGTCCATCGACGACATACTCGTTCTGGAAGTCGCATCCGTAGATGTCGAAGTAGGACTCCGCCGTCGGCCACTCCATGCCGGAGGGGGTGCACTCGCGAGCCAGCCGCTCGGGGAACGAGACAAAATAGGGGGCAAAGACCGGCAGCTCGCAGGGACCGCACACCGTGATGCCGACAGGTGCCGGCTGCCCCGTGTGGCGGCTGTCCTCATGCAGCGGATGAAGGATCGGATTGGCCCCGAGTCCGGTCGTCAGGCACTGGTTCATCGGATTGGCTCCAAGCGTGAAGAGCATCGAACGGATCAGCGTCCTCAGGTAGCGGTCGTCGTGCGTCAGCGCATGTGCGTGGACCAGGATCTCCGACCCGGGGGCCGAAAAGGTCCCGGCCCAGCCGCCAAGCGCCCCACCCTTCACGCCGCGGGTGACGCCATAGGCGTTGCCTGTGGCCCGTTCGACAAGCGCATCCGCCTCCCTCACGATGAAATCGACAGCCTGCTTGCGCACCCGGGAATCAGTCGGCCGGTCGTCGAGCCGGGCATAGAGGAAGGCCGCTTCGGGACGGGCGGGATTCTCCTTAAAGCCGGAAAGAAACAGGTCGTGCCACTCCGGATCTCCGGTAACCCGATAGAGTTCCGCGGCAGCGAGGTTTTTCTCGACGGCAACCGCCTCTTCGATGCCCGGACGGACCCGGTCATGGCTTGGAGCCGACCGCCAGCGGCGCTCCTCCTTCATTCCCCACCGCATGGCCTTCAGAGCGCTTTCCAGATAGGTGTGGGCCAGCGAATGGCAGCCGTACCGGGTCAGGACATGAGCGGCCCGGGCCGCAACGCCCGCATAGATGTAGCTCGACACGTGGTCCGGAGCATAGGCTATCACCGTGAGCATGTCCTGCCACGAGGCGCACCCTTCGGCCGGGTGTTCCGAGCACTCGATGCCGCCGCGGATACCGCCGTCGGGGCACTGCATCCTGCGGTAGACGTCTATTTCGAAAAGCGCCTCGTCCACAATGTCGGGCAGGTCGTTGCCGCTCTCCGGAATACCCAGCGAGAGCGATGCAAAGGCTTCCGGTCGGAGCTCCGCCAGTTCCAGCAGCTTGCGGGCCGTCCCCTTCAGGTGGCGGATCTGGCGGTCCCAGTCTCCGGCATCCATCACGCCGCCCCAGGCCCCGGGAACGATCCGTTCCGTCTTCCCGTATACCAGCGTGTCGAAATTGTTTGTCTCCGTCCCCTCGGCATTGTAACCGTTGCCGCTGCACAGGTAGGGAGCCGTGGAGTGGTAGACTCTCGTCCCGTCGTCCGGATGGTGATCCCGGGCGCGGATAAAGTCGGTATAAGGCGGCAGCATCTCCACGCCGCTGCGTTGGTGATAAAGTCCCTTCATGGCCACATAAAAGGCCTCGTTCCAGGCCCCCGGCCCGACAACGAAGGGATAGCTGCAACCGACCCCGTCCACGGCAATCCGGTAGGATCCGGGACTCCGGAACTCCGAAAAATCCATTACAAACAGGTCGCTCTTCGTGTGGTTGGGAGCCACGCCGACATTCTCTTCCCGTACCGCAGGCCATCGCATCCGGGTTTTACCCGTAAACACGGTATCGTGGCTGACGTTGTCGATGAGCCGAAAGGTCAGCCCCTCCGGATAACAGACCCCGCCGCCCGTTCCCGCCCAACAGGAGAGGTAAGCCTCCTTGAGCGGGTCGTCGCACCGAAATCCGGTCTGGTTCACATGAACCGCCTCGCTCCGGCACAACATCGGGTCGAAGACGAAATGGAAAGCAGTGGTCTCCAGATTGATTCCTTCGGTACGGATCAGATAGCCGTGCCCCGGGGCCATCGTCTCGGGAAGCCTGAGGTAGATGAAGTGTCGTGCCGTATGGAACATGCCCCCGAACCGCTCCTCCTCGGTCCAGTCGGTAGGTTTCGACTTGCGGTATACCGCAATGGGGGCGACGCCCCTGCCGAACGCGGGATCGCTGGCAGAGCGGACCGTATAGCTCTGCGTGCGACCGACGAAGGCTGTGTCCAGCGCGACGCCGATCAACCGTTCGTGTACCGACAGGATGTCGCGGTTCTTCCCGACGAGGTTCCCCAGCGGGAATCCGTTGCGGATCACCCGTACGGAGTAGTCCTCGCCCAGCCCGGTCTGCCGATTGACGGTCAGCGAATCGGCCGGATGGGGCGTATACCGAACCTGCCGGACGGGAAGGATCTCTCCCTCCACGATCTCCAGACAGATCAGGTCGGGTGCGACGGCCGAAACACGATCCACACGGGGCAGAGGCTGGCGGGTCCCGGTTTGCGGGACGGGAGCCCCGACCTTGCGGTCGCTCCACCGGACATCCTGCGCCGACAAAGCGAAGACGACACATGCCGACAGAAAGAGGGATATCGGAAGTTTGGGTCTCATGAGTCAGTTCCGTTTGTTACGAATCTTTTCGATCGGGACTCCGCCGTTACCAGGTACTCGGCTGTTTGAGGTTGGGATTCAGCCGGATCTGCTCCTGCGGAATCGGATAGTAGTAATACTGGTCCTTCCAGGCGCGGGTGCCGTCGCGGTCCTGACGGAAGCGGATGCGGCCCGAATCCCCGTGTTCGAGATAGAACGTCGCATCGCCGTTCTCATCCTTCAGGGCATGGATGATGAGCGAGTTCTGCACCTCCTCCGGAAGATCCGCAATCGGGCCCTTGTCGGACGCCTCGTTCAGGATGGCGATATCGAGAACGCCGTCTCCGGTCACGTCGTAGGCTCCCAGCGCCGGGACGTACATACCCTCTCCGGGACGGGCCATGAGTTCACCGCACTTCCACCGCATCAGGTCGTCGTAGCGAAAACCTTCACAGGCCAACTCCACACGGCGCTCCCTCCTGATCTCCAGGATGACTCCCTTGTTCGCCCCCGAAACGTTGGGATACATCTGCTCCAGCACCGGATCGATCGTGCCGTTGGCCGACTCCCGGGTGAGCGGAACCTCTATGCCGCCACGGCGGCGGAGCAGGTTCACCGTATTGTTCAGGTCTTCGTCGGTCAGGGTCCCCAGTTCAGCCTTCGCCTCGGCATAGATCAGCATCACCTCGCCCAGACGCAGCAACGGAATGTCACTCACGCAGGCATAGTAGAAACACTGCTCGGGCGTATCGGGATAGAACTTGATCTGACCGTATCCGCCATAGGGCGGTTTGCAGAGATAGGGCACACCGAACTTGATGTCGATCCATCCGGGATATACCGAGGTCTGGGTCAAACGCAGGTCGCGGTTCTCGAACTGCTTGTCGAAGGTCATCGTCTCATTGCCCGGAAGCGAGGTGAAAGGCGTGCCGTCGAGCATGAGGTAACTGTCCACCAGATCCCGGCTCAGTCCCCAGTTCAGATCGAGGACATTGTATGCGGTGAATTCGGAGAGCGCAGCCGTATGTTCGCGGAAAAGGATCATCTCGGAGTTGTCCTTCAACTCCTGCGAGTTGAACAGCGACTGATAGCTTCCCGAATGAAGCGAGAACCCGCCGTTGGCCAACACGTCGCCCGAGGCCTCCTCGGCCACCTTGAGGAAATCGTCCGCCCCTTCGATGCCGTGGTATTTGCGGAACGTACCCTCGTGGAGGGCAATGCGGGCCTGGAGTGTACGGGCCGCCCACACGCCGAACATCGTCCGGTCCTCGGCCGGCAGCATGTTCTTGACGGCGAAGTCGAGATCCTCCATGATCTTGTCCACCACAAAGACCCGGCTGTCCTGCGTCTTGTAAAGCTCCTCCGTGTCGGCATCCGTGAGCGGACGGTCGTACCAGGGCACGTCGCCGAACATCTTGACCTTCTCATAATAGAGATAGGCACGCATCAGACGGCCGAAGCCGATGTAATGATTGATCTCCTCCTCGGGGCCTTCCGCTCCCGAGGCATAGGTCAGGAAGTAATTGACGTTCCGAATGGCGGACCAGTCCCATACTCCGGCGCTGACGTTGTCCGGGGTCAGACCGCCGTAGATCATCTGCGAAAGGTCGCTGCGCGAACCTCCGTAGACGGAGACATTGTCGCAAACCCCGTCGTCGAGGCGGATGTCCAGATAGGCATAAAAGCCGTTGGTATAGGTCTTCAGGTCTTCGACGGTCTTGAAGAAGTCCTCCTGCGTCACGCTGTGGCGCGGGAACCTGTCCATGAATGCATCGTTGCAGCCGGCGGCGGTGAGCAGGCACGCAAGGCACAAATAGTTTAATATCGATTTCATAACAATGTGGTCTGTTTAGAAGTTCAGGTCGATGCCGAACGAATAGGTTTTGTTGATCGGATAGTTGGTTCCCGACAGGTTCTCGGGATCGAGGTTCTCACTCAGGTCGGTCCACAGGGCGAGGTTCTCACCGCTGAAGTAGACGCGCAGCTTCTCGATTCCGATCTTGGAGGTCCACTTCTTCGGCAGCGTATATCCGAAGGTCAGGTTACGCAGACGCAGGTAGGAAGCGTCCTGCAGGTAACGGGTCTGCGGAATACCCAGATCCCAGTAGTCTTTCTCGGCGATGTAGGATTTCAGGCGCGGGAAGTAGCCGTTCGGATTCTCGGGAGTCCAATGATCGAGGTTGCTCTGCAGCACGTTGGTCCACGGCTCGGCATAGACCCCCCAGAAAGTGAACTGTCCGGCAGGCGGATAGTAGTCCATCTGCCCGATTCCCTGGAAGAATACGCTCAGGTCGAATCCCTTCCAGTCGAGATTGACGCGGAAGCTATACGGCAGACGGGGCAGCGAGTTGCCGATGACCGAATAGTCGCCGTGGTCATCGAGCGTCCAGGCCTCCTTGGAGATGGCGTTGTTACCGTCCAAGTCAGCAAATTTCAGATCGCCCGGTTCGATGGGACGCACGTCGAGGTAACCGGTCACCTCCGACTGGTCCAGCGCTGCGATCTCCTCCTCGTTGCGGAAGAAACCAGCACTGGTTAGGCCCCAGATCTCCCCGAGCTCCTTGCCCACATAAAGGTCGTCAAGGTTGCCGTTCGGGTTTTCGTACTTGGTAATGACCGCCTTGTTATTTGCGATCGTGAAGTTGGCCCCGATATTCAAGGGGGAGCCCAGCACCTCGAAGCTGTCATTGTATCCGAGGGTCAGTTCCCAACCGTTGGTCTTCAGGTTGGCTCCATTGATGCGGGGACTCGAAGTACCCAACACGCCGGGCAGCGTATAACCCGACACAAGCATGTCGCGCGTATCGCGGCGGTAGATGTCGAACGATGCCGTGATGCGGTTTTTCAAGAAGTTCAGGTCAATACCGAGGTTGCGGGTGGTCACCTTCTCCCACGTGAGGTTGCTCGACACCAGACCGGGAGCCCATACACCCAAGGGATAGCTGCCCCCGACGATCTGCCCGATGGGTTCGCTCGGCAGCGTTGCCAAATAGTCGTAAGCCCCGACATTCTGGTTGCCCAGCATACCGATCGAACCGCGGATCTTGAAGTGAGAGACAACCGAGGAGAGGGCGTCGAAGAACTTCTCGTTTGAAACCACATAGGCGGCCGAGAAAGAGGGGAAGAAGTCGAAACGACTCTCTTTCGGGAAACGGGAACTGCCGTCGTAACGGCCGTTGGCCTCGAAGATGTACTTGCCGCCGTAGTTGTAGTTGATGCGGTAGAATGCACCGCGAACCGCCCAGTCCTCCGACAAGCCGTTCACGAACTGGTTGCCCGAAGCGAGTCCCAGCGACGGGATGTTCGTGCTCACCAGATTGTCGCGCTTGGCATAGACATAGTCATAGATGTTGCACTCCTGGTTGAAACCCAGCAGCATCTCAAGGCGGTGTTTGCCGAACTCCTTGTTGAAATTGGTGTAGACATTGACGGCCGTATAGGTCGTCGGTGCGGTAATCTCCTCGACCCAGGGCACGACTCCGCCGTCCAATGCGGCATGAGGCGTATTCGGGCCCGCGCCGTAGTATTGCGACCACTCGGAGTTCTTCTCCGTCATCTGCTCCTTGCGCACGGTCACGTCCGCCTTTACGGTCCAGATATCCTTGAAGAGCGAAACGTCAAGTCCGAACGAAAGCATGACATCGCTGTTCTTCTGCACGTGGCGGCCGCCCGATTTGAGGTGCCCGATGATGTCGGCCCCATAATAGGTATAAGTGCCGTCGGGATTGTAAGGCGTAAAGAGTACATTGGTCTTGTTCACCTGGTAGAAGAGCGTCGCATCCCCTTCGTTCTTGGCATACATGGGGGTATCGTAGGCTGCGGCCGTATAGGAGAGGTTGCTGGTCAGCTTCGCCCATTTGGTGAGGTTGAAATCGACCTTGCTGCGCACGTTGGCCCGGTCGTAGGTCTCATTGCCCAGCTTAAGGGCACCGTCCATCAGCATGTATTCACCCGAAAGATAGAACGAAGCCCTCTCGGTCTTCTGGGAGACGCTCAGGTTGAAGGTCGATGTGGCAGCCGGCTTGAACACGATCTTGTTCCAGTCCGTACTGCCGTAATACTCCCACCCTTCGGGGTTGTTGGGATCGACAACAGCAGCCGGATATTTGGAGGGGTTGTCCCGAACCTTCTTGGCATACTCGAAATCGAGCTCGTTGTACATGTCGTACCAGGGATCGCCCATGATATCCTTGTAGGTCACCTGGATATAGGGATCATAGCAGTACTGCGGAAGACGGGTCATCTGCCGATAGGACTGGTTGTAATGGGCGTCAATCTTCAGGTCGCTGGTATTCGCCGATTTGGTAGTGATCAGGATGACGCCGAACGAGGCGCGGGCACCGTAGATGGCGGCAGCCGAGGCATCCTTGATAACGGAGATATTGGCAATGTCGGCAGGATTCAGACGCGAAAGTTCGGCCTCAGTCACGGAGACGTTGTCCAAAATGATCAGGGGACTGCCTCCGTTGATCGAGGTTGTTCCACGGATATTGAAGTTCGACACGTCGTTCGGACGACCGCCCGTGGTGACGTTCAGGTTGCCGATGGCTCCCTGAAGCCCGGCTCCGATACTCGTGATCGGGCGCGACTCGAAGGCTTCGGCATTGACCGAGGAGATGGCTCCCGCCACATTGGCCTTCTTTTGGGTGCCGTATCCGACAACGACGATGTCGTCCATCATGATGTCGGTACTCTTCAATACGATATCCAGCACCGCATGGCCGGTCACCTGAACCTCCTGCGTTTCATAACCGATGAAACTGATGCTCAAGGTCGGCGATGCCACCGGAGAGTCCAGTGTGAAGGACCCCTCGATATCCGTCGTGGCCCCGACGGTGGGAGCCTGCGTAACGACGACGTTCACGCCGACCAAAGGTACTCCGTTCGCGTCGCGAACCACGCCTTTTACCGCTTGTTGCGCCATGGCGTACGGCAGAATTCCGAACAACAAGACTGCTGCGAGCAGCCATCTTCTCCATGTAAAACTATTCCTCATGATTTGATTTCTTGAAAAGGTTGGGAAAAACGGTTGATTTCAAGGAGCACCCCGGCTCCCGGACTGCAGGGTTTTAATGATTCATCCGAAATGTGCATAGGCTGTACTTGTTAGAGTTTTTCAGTTATATCGGTATATTGATGGTCGAAGGATGATCTGTTTTCAGATACAAAATTCGTCATATCCTGTGCTCTTTTTTTACATTTTAAGAGCTATAACTGACACTTAATTTCATTCACGGAAATGTAATATCGGAGAAAAAGCGCGACAATCGGTGCCGATTGCCTTCATGGACTTGACCCGATCGGGTATGGTTGCGGATGCGGGAAAATCCCACATAGCAAATATGATTACATGAAGTTTTTGTCCCTGTCACCACAAAAGCCATGGATTGCAAGGTCGAAAAGAAAAGAAGGATGAGGCGTACATCGGAAACACCAAAGCACGACCATCGTGAAACAGACTCTCCGCGCTCCGTTTCTACAGAGCGTGAACATCGGATCGAAAGATTGGGTTGAAAAAACTACGGATGTTTGTCACGGATACAATCTGCCTCCGCCACAAGGCCCCTGCCTCCACCTCACCGGAAGCAGACACGAACTGTGCCCGACGGCCGTACACGCTCTGCCCAGCCCGGCATCCGGCAGGAGATTTCAGCCAAAGGCAGGTCCAATATCAGTAGACTTGCCGTAACTACAAAACGAAAACCGCGTTGCAGGCATCTACAACGCGGTTTCTGTGAGGTCTGAAGCGGACGCCATAAATTTGAATCGAATTTTACTGATTTTAATTTTATTTTATCTATATATCAATATCTTATAGCCATTTTCCATCAACTGCTAGGTCTGGAAGTTTTTGAAAATTCGGCCGATGTATGACAAATGTATGACAAAAATGATTACATTTGCAGCAGACAAAACCTCCTGACCTATGGCCTCATTCTGCTATCGCATTCGCTCGACCCAGAAAAACAAACTGGTCAAAATCCAAATTCTCTTCACGGTTGGCCGTGGCAACCAGTTCTACGTCGACAGCCAATATATGGTGTTGACGGACGCTTGGGACAACAAGCGGCAGACGGTCAAGAGCCGCTTCACCTTTACCGACGATTTCACCGAGCAACAGGGACGCGAGCTGACCAAGAATCTCTCCGAACTGCGCAGCCACATCCTCGGAGAGATTGCCAAGGATCCTGAGCACGCAATGACGAAGACGCGGCTGGAGAAGATCATCTACAGCTTCCACCACCCACGCAGTCTCACCACAGGCCGCCGTGCCCGCAGCCGCGAATCGCTCGGCGACTACATCGCCCGCTTCACGCGCGAGATGGAGGAAGGCACCCGGCTGAACATCCACAAACTCCGCTACGGCCCCTCGACCATCAAGAACTACAAGGGGTTTGTCGTGCAGTTCGACGAGTACTGCAAAGCCAAACGCAAGCAGTTCGACTTTGCCGACATCGACTTGAAGTTCTACGACGACTTCGTCGCCTGGTTCACCGCCAAGAACTACTCCGTCAACACGATCGGCCGCCACGTCAAGGAGCTGAAGATCATCATGCGCGCGGCCCGCGAGGAGGGTCTGCACGACAACGGGGCGATCGAGAGCCGCAAGTTCCGCGTGCTGACAGCCGAGGTGGAGAACATCTATCTGACGGAGTCGGAAATCCGGGCCATCGCCGCGCTCGACCTCTCGAAAAACCGGCACAAGGATGTTGCCCGCGACATCTTCTTGGTGGGATGCTACACGGCACAACGCTTCAGCGACTACTCGACCATCAACGAAGGCAACATCCGCACGCTGGAAAACGGACAACAGGTCATCGACCTCAAGCAGCAGAAGACCGGCAACCACGTCGTCATTCCGGTCCGCCCCGAGCTGCAGGCCATCCTGGAGAAGTACGACAACCGGCTGCCGAGAACCTACGAGCAGAAGGTGAACCACCTCATCAAGGAGATTGCGCGCGAGGCGGGCATCACGGAAAAGGTCGAGGTCTCCTACATCGAGAATGGCGAAAAGAAGAGCCGGCTGGTCGAGAAGTGCGACCTGGTGAAGACCCACACGGCACGTCGTAGCGGTGCAACGAACATGTATCTGGCGGGAATCCCGACCATCGCCATCATGAAGATCACGGGCCACAAGACCGAACGGGAGTTCATGAAATACATCAAGATCACCGAGGAGCAGACCGCCCTGGAGCTGATGAGCCACCCCTATTTCAGCGGGAAGCAGGCAAATGAATGAAAATTTGGAGATTCGCCAATTGTTTTTTAACTTTGTTACGGCGGTAAAATTTACAGCCATAACAGAACAACACACATCATGAAATTCTACAACCGCGAGACGGAAACAGCCAAGCTGCGCGAAATCCGCACCTTGTCATACGAAGACCATTCGCGACTGACCGTTCTGACGGGCCGCCGCCGGATCGGCAAGACATCGTTGATTCTCCAGGCCATGGAGGACGAACCGCTGGTCTACCTCTTCGTTGGGCGCAAGAACGAGGCATCGCTCTGCGCGGGCTACTGCAAGGAGATTGCAGCGAAACTGGGGCTCTTCGTCCCGCCCATGACGAGCTTTCAGGATGTCTTCACCTTCCTGATGCAGCAGGGAGAGAGCCGCCGATTTACGCTGGTTGTGGATGAATTCCAGGAGTTCTTCAACATCAACCCGTCGGTCTACAGCGACGTCCAGAACGTCTGGGATCAATACCGACTGAAGACCCATGTGAACTTCATCGTCAGCGGCTCGATCTATTCGCTGATGGTCAAGATCTTCCAGAACTACCACGAACCGCTGTTCGGACGGGCGGATGTCATCATGAAACTCACGCCGTTTGCGCTGCCGGTGCTGAAGCAGATTCTCACGGAACACGCCCCCGGCTACACGAACGACGACCTGCTGGCCCTCTACACCGTTACGGGCGGCATCCCGAAGTATGTAGAGCTGCTGGTGGATACAAAGGCCCTGTCGGTCAAAAAGATCATCCATGCGGTATGCGACCCCGATTCGCCCTTCAAGGACGAGGGCAAAACGCTGTTGATCGACGAGTTCGGCAAACAGTACGGCACCTACTTCTCGATCCTCGACGCCATCTCGAACGGCATCAATACCCAATCGGAGATTGCCGCGGCGCTGGGCGAGAAAAGTATCGGCGGGCAGTTGAAAAAGCTGGAAGAGACCTACGGAATCACGAAAAAGATGCGTCCCATCCTCTCGAAAGAGGGAACACAGACCGTGCGTTATGAGATTGCCGACCTTTTCCTCCGCTTCTGGTTCCGCTACTTCGAAGGCAACCGGACGCTGGTTGAGATGAACCAGTTCGAGGTGCTGGAGAAGATGATTGCGGCCGACTACACGACCTACTCGGGCCGAACGCTCGAAACCTACTTCAAGCAGCAATTCATCGAAAGCCATGAATACCGTGACCTGGGCTCCTACTGGGAGGCCAAGCGGGGCAAGGAGCAATACGAGATCGACATCGTCGCCCTGCGGCTGGAGAAGAACAAGGCCGTGGCCGTCGAGGTCAAGCGCCAGCGCAAGGAGTTCAAGCCCGAAGCCTTTGCCGAGAAGGTGCAGCACCTCAAGGAGAAGGTGCTCCCGAAATATGAGATCGAGCAACGCTGCCTGACGCTGGAAGATATGTAATTACGGAATATTTAAGTGCTTTTCAAAAGCTACAGAAACCGCTTTATGTTCATAAACAACACATTAAAAGCACTTAAATTCGACCGAGGAAGAAAAAATCAAACGCTTTTCAAGCACTAACCAACCATCAGAACCATGCCGCGCCGTCGAAAAATAACAATCCGGGCCTCCGAGCTGGAGTGCTTCGAAGCGCTCGTCCGGGAGCTGCACCAACGGCCGGAGTTTGCCGGGTTCGATCCGTCGAGCCTGCACGTCTGGGCTTACGAACGGTATGAGCCGAAGCTGAAGGATGCCGACGCAATCCTGCGCCGCTTCGACTACTGGCTGGGCGTGCACAAGGGCGAGCGCTATCTGATGGCAAACGGCAGCCGGCTCTTCAACAAAAAGGAGTTGGCCGAGGCGCTGGGCGTCGCACGTCCGACACTCGACCGGTGGATTACGAACGGATGGCTGGAGCCGTGCCGCGTTCAGATCTCGGCCGGCGGCGACACCCTCTTTGCGGCCAACGCCGTTCGGGAGGTACTAATAACGTTTTCCAATGAATAATTCGTCAAACAAAGATCAACACTATGCATTGGATTCTTCCGGAAACATTAGACACATAAAAGATGCTAATCCAAGCAATGACGAATTTTTTTGTCTTTTTTGCCATCGTCAAATGATTGCAAAGCAGGGGAAAATACGGCAATGGCACTTTGCGCACAAGGCTCTTTCTCCTAACTGCAGCTATGAAAGTTACTTACATTCATTGGCAAAACTTTTAATCCTACAAAAACTCAGAAGTGATCAACCTTTCGGAGTCGAAATTAAAGTTCCTTTCACTTGTAAAAATAAAGAGGCCTGCATATGGTACGAAGATTCATTTGATGAATCTTGCAACTGGACTGGATACAAAAATTATGATTTAAAAAAATTCTATAACACATTTGAAGTTGAAGCCTTCTACGATAACTTTCGCGCAGACATTCTCCTTTCAAATTCCATTAAAAAGTATACACCGGTCTTTATCGAAATATATGTTTCACATCCTTGCGAACATCAAAAGATTGACTCAGGAAATAAAATCATAGAACTAAAGATCAACTCGGAAGATGACATAAAATCAATCATCAATAGCCCCATCATCACAGAAGACGGAGATCTTATCAGATTATATAATTTCAAACCCAAAGGAGACTTTACCGGTCCACCTCAACATCCCAAGCAATTAGTGAAGTTTTCAGTTTTTGAAAGCTATAAAATGTATTGTGGAAATACGGACTGTCTGACATTCTCATGTCACAGAAACAAAGCTATCTTCGAGTTAACCTCCGACTTTCATCCCGACTTTCTCCCAGAATATTCTCTATATGATTATGGAATCGTAGAACTATACGATTTGGATCCTAACCTCAAAGTATGCAACCTCTGCCGCTATTATAGGCCCCGAGACATATTATTCGACGATCTGTTCGACATAAGAATCGATAAACGTCCAATTTTTTGCTGCTTATACAAAAAACTCGGGACTGATAAATATCGAGACCCATCAGATGCACGCACTTGCACTGCATTCCGGAAAATAGATGGAAAAACAATGGCAGAGATTAGACAAGAATATAAAATGGTAAAAACAATCATTTGGAAGAAACCAAATGATTAGAAGGCCTATTTTGCATCGAGCAGAATCCGATTACACGGCAGTGCCAACCGAAGCAAACGAATGCCAAAATCCGGAAACAGACAACGGCATGTCTTCGGCGTGGCACCGGTTGGCATCGGTTGGCGCTGATTTGTAACGCCATTCGCCGTTTTCGGGAGGGGTTCGGAAAGCCTTTCTTTGCGTCATCAACCAAATTCGAATCGTTATGACCAAGGAAATCTTTCTGAGCGGCATGACCGCCGACCAGCTCTCGGAGATGATTCGCGAATCGCTGCGCGACGAGTTGCGGCAGCTCCACCCCGAACCCTCCGCCGAGGCACCGAATTATCTGACCCGTCGCGAGACGGCCCGCCGCCTGCGCATCTCGCTCGTGACGCTCAACGACTGGGTGAACCGCGGGCGGATCCGCGCCCACAAGATCGGCGGGCGCGTGCTGTTCCGCGACAGCGATGTCGAGGCGGCACTGCACCGGATTGTCCCCATCAAAAGCCGATAGCCATGAAGACGACCTCAGATTGCATCGGCATCCGGGAGTATCTCCTCCGCCGGGGGCTGCAACCCCACCGCGAAACCGCCACCCACGGCATGTTCCTCTCGCCGCTGCGCAAGGAGCGCACCCCCAGCTTCAGCGTCCGCTACGACAAGGGGCTCTGGTACGACTTCGGGCTGGGTGAAGGGGGCACGCTCCTCCAGCTGGTCATGCGCCTCGAAGGGTGCGGCATGGCAGAAGCCATCCGACGCCTGCGCAAAGGGGCCGCAGACGAAGCCTCCATCCAGCCCCTCCCGACCGCCTCGCCGCGCGAAGACTCCCCGTTGCGGATTCTCGGCGTCGGGGAGATTCGCCACCCGGCATTAATCGGCTATCTGCGCGAGCGCGGCATCGACCCCGCCGTGGCCAGAGCGCTGTGCCGCGAGGTACACTACGCCGTCGGCGAGCGGCGCTTCTTCGCCATCGGCTTCCGCAACGATGCCGGAGGCTGGGAGCTGCGCAGCCCGCAGTTCAAGGGGAGCAGCGCCCCGAAAACCATCACGACCTTCGACCGGCACGGCGACACGGCGCTGCTCTTCGAGGGTTTCTTCGACCTGCTCTCCTACCTGACGCTGCAACACGAGCCGGAGCCGGCCGTCGATACCGCCGTGCTCAACTCCGTGGTCAACCTTCCCCGCGCCCTTCCGTTTCTCGCACGCCACGCGACGATCCACGCCTTCCTCGACAACGACGAGGCGGGACGCCTCACCCTCGAACGGCTGCGCAGCGCCCTGCCCAGTGCAACCGTCATCGACCGTGCGGAGAGCTACCGCACCCACAAGGATCTGAACGAATCGCTCCGATCGTCCGCGAAGGTTTCCCGCACGCCGCGTCGTCGAGGCCGCAAGTTGTAACGTCACCCGGAATGACGCCGGAACCGTCGCCCACCCATCGGCCGCTTCGCGACCGCGGCTTTTCCCCCGAGGAAAAAGCCATAGGCCTATTAGGGCTTTTTCCGACGCATCGGCCCGCCGACGCTGAAAAAGCCCCAATAGGCCAAAGGGTCAAGCCCCTCTGGACACCCCCTGTCGTGCTGCGCACGCCGACCACCAAGGCGGTCCCTTCTTCAACCACACAACCCTCCGAAAAACGTCCGTACCATGGGATATGCCGTCCTGCATCTTGACAAAGCCCCGGGCAACGAGGCGGCCATGACCGCCCACATCGCCCGCACGAAGATACCCACCAACGCCTCACCCGAACGCACCTGCCTCAACGAGGAACTCGTCGAGTTTCCCGAGGAGGTGGACGACCGTACGGAGGCGATCAACTACCGACTCGAACACGCCGGCCTCACGCGCAAGATCGGAACGAACCAGGTGCGGGTGATCCGCGTCATGCTGACCGGTTCGCACGACGCGATGAAGCGCATCGAGGAGGAGGGGCGGCTTCCAGAGTGGTGTGCCGACAACCTCGCCTGGCTGCGCGAGACCTTCGGAGCGGAGAATGTCGTCTCGGCCGTCGTGCACCGCGACGAATCGACCCCGCATATCCACGCCGCCGTGGTGCCCATCGTCACAGGCGAGCGCCGCAAGGCCCGCACCACCGCATCCGAATCCCCGGGCAAGCGGCACTACCGCCCGAAATCCGCCGCACGGCCCCGTCTCTGCGCCGACGACGTCATGTCGCGCGTCCGACTCAAGCAGTATCAGGACAGCTACGCCGCGGCGATGTCCAAATACGGACTGGAGCGCGGCATCGACGGCTCGGAGGCGCGCCACATCACCACGCAGGAGTTCTACCGGCAGGCCATCGCCCAGCAGCAGGATCTGCAGGAGAACATCGACGCGCTGCTTCGTCTCGAAGAGCAGAAGCGGAAGGCCGTCGAACTGCTCAAACAACAGGAGCAGCAGGTGCGCACCGAATACGAACAGACCGCCACGCTCCAGGCGCAGAAGAGCGCCGAACTGAACCGCACCGAGGCCGAGCTGAAGAGTGTGAAGGGCGAGCTGAAGGGTGCCCGATTGAAAAGCGCCGCGGCGGAGGTCGGGGCGAATATCGTCGAGGGGATCGGAGCGATGATCGGCACCTCCCGCGTCAAGCGGCAGCAGCAGGAGATCGACCGCCTCAACGCGGAGAATGCCGCCCTGCACGAGCAGATCGGAACACTGAACCGAGCCAACCGCGAGGAGAAGGCCCGGCATGAGCAGGCAGAACAACAGCTGCAGGCGAAGCTCGACCGCATCGAACACTGGCTGCCCGACACGCAGACGCTCATCAGCTGGGGCGAATACTGCCGCGACATGGGTCTCTCGGAGTCGGGCGCCCGCGAGATCATCGCCATGAAGCCCCTCTACGTCTCGGGCGAACTCTATACGCGAGAGTATTCGCGCCGCTTCGACGTCTCAAATACCGAGATCCGCCTGCAACGCGACCCGAACGGCCCCGGAGGCTTCCAGCTGCTCATCGACCGCCAACCCGCACACGCCTGGTTCCGCCAACGGTATGTAGAGCTCATGACCCACCTGGGCTATCCCGTCCGCCCCGAACGTCCCGTCATCCGACGGCATACCCTCAAGCGGTAATAATCTCAATGGGAAAGATTCTACTTTTTCATTAAGATTGCCATGTGAGATTTCGCAATTTATCACTATATTTGCATTATACGCCAATTTAATGCAAATATGGGAAAAGACATCAATAGGCTTAAAGTCGTGCTTGTAGAACAAAAAAAGACAGGCAAATGGCTTGCAGAGCAGCTCGGCAAGGATCCGTCAACCGTATCAAAATGGTGTTCCAATAAAATGCAGCCTTCATTAGAGATTCTTATACAAATTGCAGGCTTATTAGATATTGATGTTCGAGAACTAATTGTAAATACAAAATAGCATGGGAACCAACTTTTTCACAAATGAAAAAGAAAACACCTTACTCGAAAAAATAGAAGGCGTTTTCAAATATCGCAAAGTGCATTTTTTCGATGCGCTTGTTGGTTATTTCCGTGCATCAGGATATTTTCGGATTAGAAAATTCATCCAACAGACACCCAAGATTCGCATTTTAGTAGGAATCAATGTAGACAAGCTTACCTATCAAGCCAATAGGCAAGGTTTATTATTTAACCCATCAGAAGAAAAAACCCAGGAAGAATTCTTTGATGAAATAAAACGGAACATACAAGAAGCAAAATACGACAAAGAAGTCGAAGATGGAATGTACCAGTTTATTGAGGATATCATGACTGGTCGGATCACAATGCGCATCCATCCCAAACAGAATATACATGCCAAAATATATATATTCAGAGAGGAAGTATACCATCCTCACGGCTATGGTTCTGTAATTACAGGTTCCAGTAATTTGACAGAAGCTGGACTGGAGAAGAACTTTGAGTTCAATGTTGAGCTTCGATATGACGATGACATACAATTCGCCACTGAAACATTTGAAAAACTGTGGGCTGAATCTGTGGAGATTGACATTTCACATATTGAAAAAATCAAGAGGGAATCCTATCTAAATCCAGATTTCACTCCATATGAAGTTTACCTCAAATTCTTGCTGGAATATTTCGGCAAAAGCATAGACTTTGATCCAAATTCAGTTTCCGATCTACCTAACGGGTACAAAAAACTATCTTACCAGATCGATGCTGTAAATGATGGATACGCCAAAATGATGAAACATAATGGTTTCTTCCTTTCCGACGTCGTCGGATTAGGGAAAACCGTCGTTTCTGCTTTAATTGCGAAAAAGTTTTTCTTTTCAAATGGATTTCCGGCTTATCGCTCGCACACATTAATCATTGTTCCCCCGGCAATGCAGGCCAGTTGGGAAGCAACCTTATCTGAATTTAAATTAGATAATTTCAAGGTTATTACCAATGGCAGTTTACACAAAATCCAGAATCCGGAATTATATGATTTGATAATTGTTGATGAGGCCCATAAATTCAGAAGCGATACAGCCTCAATGTATACCGAGCTTCAAAAACTTTGTAAAACGCAAGCCAAGCATTACGACGGAAGTCTTCACGATAAGAAAGTCATTTTAGTATCTGCCACTCCGTTGAATAACAAGCCGGAGGACATAGCAAATCTTGTATATCTTTTCCAAGACTCCAAGGATAGTACTTTGGAAGAAGGAAATTTACAAAAGTTCTTCAGAGAGCAGATTGATCGGTATAACAAATTAAAAAAGCAAAAGAATATTTCGCTTATTGCTGAAGAGATAAAAGCCATTTACGAACGGATCAGGGTAAAAGTTGTCGAGCCGCTAACCGTAAGACGAACTCGCACGGACTTAATGGAAAACGATGCCTACAAACAAGACTTATTAAAGCAGGACATTCAGTTCCCGGAAGTTAAAGCTCCTTGCAAGATATACTATCAGCTCGATGACAGGTTAGATGATTTATACGACAAAACAATCATGTATTTAAGTGACCAGAATAACGGTCTTCAATATTATCGTTATCAGGCCATAAAATACCTAAAACCAGACAAGAAAAACAAATACAAAAAGGCCGACATGATATCTGTCCAATTGGCGAAGATTATGAAAACTCTCCTCGTCAAGCGAATAGATAGCAGTTTTTATGCCTTCAAGCAATCGCTTAAGCGTTATTATAACGCCAATCAAATAATGCTCAACATGTTCGAAAAAGGGACAATCTACATTGCCCCCAATCTGAAAGTCAATGAACTATTGAGCGAAGATAAAGAGGAGGATCTCATCAAATTAATTGAAGAAGCCAGAGATACAGATCCAACTATTGAAATATGCACTCCTAATGATTTTGTAGAAGGATTCAAAGATGGAATTGAGGCCGATAACAAAATTCTAAAGGAGCTTGTTAAACTTTGGGATGAAGTAGATTCAGACCCCAAGTTAGACATCTTTATTGACTATCTGAAGACTCGACTATTTGATAAAGAGATTAACCAGGAAGGGAAACTGGTCATATTCTCCGAAAGCAAGGAAACGACAAAATATCTGTCAGACTCACTCCGCGAGAATGAGTTTGACCACATATTAACCGTTCAGAGCGACAATCGGGACACACAAATGCCCATTTTATTAGCCAATTTTGATGCTAACTATAAAGGAGAAAAGAAAAACGACTTCAATATTGTCATCTCCACCGAGGTCCTTGCCGAAGGAGTGAATCTTCATAGGGCCAATGTTATTGTCAATTATGACACCCCGTGGAACTCGACAAGGCTCATGCAGCGTATCGGTCGTGTCAACCGTATCGGCAGTTCAGCAAAGGCGATCTACATTTTCAACTTTTTCCCAACCTCCAAAGTCAATAATGACATCGAGTTGGAGAAAAAAGCCAAAATGAAACTCTTCGCTTTCCATGCCGCTTTGGGAGAAGACAGCCAAATCTATTCAACCGACGAAACACCCGAAAGTTTCGGATTATTCGATAAAAATATAGATGAGGAACGCGATGAGAAACTTCGCTATTTAATGTGGCTAAGGCAACTTAAAGCAGAGAACCCAGATTTGATTAAACACATCAACAAACTTCCATTAAGGGCTCGCGTAGGACGCAAAAGCAAATTGCTTCCCGGAAGTACCATCGTGTTTATTCGAAACAAAAGACGAGATGCCTTTACATTCATCCGGGCTAACGGAGATGTTGAAGACCTGACATTTCTGGAAGCAGCCAAAGAATTTGAAGCCCGAATCGATGAGAAATCTATTCCATTGCATGCAAAACACCACGAGCAAGTAGCAAAGGCCATTGAAATATTCGCTTCAATGGAAAAAGAATCTCAAGTTGCCAAACGCAAAGTCAATCCGTCTCAAGGCCCGAATGAAAAAAAGGCATTGATCTATCTCGATGGCTTTACAAACATTCCTGATATTTCAGATCAAGAACTTGACTTAATAGAAAAAGCCAAGATCGCCATTACAACAGGGAAGTTCCAGCAGTTACAACGGGATATTAACAAACTAAGAACCGCCACAAAAAAGACTCCGGTCAAACCGGTCGTTTTATTAGAGCAGTTAATAAAAATCATTTCAGCATACCCCTTGGAGCACATTCAGGATAATACTGGAGACAAATACACCCAACAGGGAAAGATTACAGATGAGTTTACTCCGGAGATTATTATTTCTGAAAGTTTCAACATTTAAATGAATGACTATGAATCAGACAGATCTGAAACACATACTATCAGCCCGATTTAACTTGGATGCCTGGAAGCCCATCCTCAATCAGATGTTCCCCCAAGTGGAATATTTCATAAATGGGGGTGATTCTCACACCTCCTCAGCCAAGGAGATTCCCACCATAAAGAATGGAGGGCAAATCGGCACAGCCCGATTAAGCGATGGACGCTCGTTGGCCGTCTTTCAGTTTGAAGTTGCAGATAGCGTACATATTGGACGCAACCGCAAAAGTTTGCGTGAAATCGCCGCCCAATATGTAGATCAAAGCCTTATCCATGGGGCTCTGGTATTCTATTATTCAAACAATCAAGACGACTATCGTCTCACATATATTGCCAAGCAGTCGTTCTTCAATGAAAATGGAGAATTCATCAAGAAAGAAACAGCCCCGAAAAGATATACATTCCTTTTAGGGATCAATGAACCTTGCACCACAGCGGCAAGTCGAATTCTTGAATTGATTGACAAAAACAACTCTGGATCTGTAACTCTTGCCGACGTAACGGAGGCCTTTTCCGTAGAGCGTCTGAACAAAGAGTTTTTCTCCGAGTACAAGAAACATTATCAGACATTCCTTGCTACCCTCAGCGACGAAAAACGAAACCGAGATTATGTCAAAAAGTTACTTGGTCGTTTGGTATTCCTTCAATTCCTGCAGAAAAAGGGATGGATGGGGGTACCTGCCACCTGTTCGACCTGGGAGGGCGGTAACCGCAATTACCTGCAGGATCTCATAAAAAGATACAAGGGCAATTCGCGTCTGTTAAGTGATATTCTGGAGCCGCTGTTTTTTAAAACCCTCAACACAGAACGCCCTAATGATCTCGCCCCTTCAATATTAGGAGAGAACATTCGCATCCCCTATCTGAACGGCGGACTTTTTGAACCGGACGCTATCGATCAGCTTCAAATTGACTTCAGCTACGATCTGTTTGCAAATCTGGTAGAATTCTTTGGCCAATATAATTTTACAATTGACGAGAATGACCCCGAAGACAGCGAAATCGGCATTGACCCCGAGATGCTCGGCCATATCTTCGAGAACCTTCTGGAAGACAACAAGGACAAGGGAGCATTCTATACGCCCAAGGAGATTGTGCAATACATGTGCCGCCAAAGTATTATCCAATATCTGAAGACACATGAACCCCGCGAAGATTATGCCGAGGCCATCACGCTGCTGATTAATTCGGGAGTTGTAGATCCCGTATTGCAGAACAAAGAGGTTGCTCGCCGCATTACCAGTTTGCTGGTAAACGTCAAGGTTTGTGATCCGGCCATTGGTTCCGGTGCCTTTCCAATGGGAATCATGAGCGTCTTGTTCCATGCCCGCCATGCACTCCAGGCTTTTGCCGACAGCAAAGGTGACTGGAATGCAGCAGAAGTCAAACGCGATATCATTCAGAACAATATTTACGGCGTCGACATTGAGCAAGGAGCCGTGGATATCGCACGTCTGCGCTTTTGGCTCTCTCTGGTTGTCGATGAGAAGACCCCTCAACCTCTGCCCAACCTGGATTACAAAATCATGTGCGGCAACTCGCTTTTGAACCGATATTCGTTGGATATTCCACTGGATGATGTCTTTGTTGAATACAACAAGGCGCATACGGACAATCCGATGTCTCTGAATAAATACAAAGAGCTGGTACAAGATTTTACCAACGAATCCAACCACTGTGAGAAGAAAAAATTAAGGGATGTTATTGAAGAGATCAAAAAGGCATTCCGAACCATATGCAGTAATAAGGATTGGGCCGTTGTACAACGCATCGGTAAAGAGCTCTCCAACCTAAATGCGCCTCTATTGTTTGGTTCTTTGGACACCAAACATCAAAAACGCATCAACGAGCTACAAGCCCAGTATGCAGACAAGCAAGCAGAACTAAATAACATACAGAACAATCAACTCTATGCTTCGGCCTTCGAATGGAGATTCGAGTTCCCGGCTCTTCTCGACGAACAGGGCCATTTCGTAGGATTTGATATCGTGATTGGCAACCCGCCCTACCTGAGAATACAAGGCATACGGAACTCCAATCCACTGTTTGCGGACGAGCTGACTAAAAAATACAAGTCGGCCACCGGGTCATTTGACCTGTATGCAACCTTTGCCGAACGCGGCCTTCAATTGATTAATAATCAGGGAATCGTCAACTATATCATGCCTATTAAATGGACGAATGCCGCGTTTGGAAAGGGATTAAGAACCCTTGTTGCGGAACGGCAGGCAGCCCATATGATTATCAGTTTCGGCGCCTATCAGGTTTTCAATGCCTCCACCTACACGGCATTGCAATGGTTCAAGCCCAACAGCGAAGAACTCACCTACTACGAGTTGAACAGGGATCTCGCCACCAATCACGATCTTGAGGCCTACCTCAAATCATTGACAGAAACACAAGCGGCAGAAATAAAAGCTGAGAAACTGACAAAAGCCCCCTGGGTATTGACAGTCGGTTCCACCACTGCATTATTGGCCAGACTGGAACAACATCCGCGCCGGATTGGAGACATTTTTTCAAAAATATTCCAAGGGCTTGCTACCAGCAAAGACGACGTCTACTTTCTTTACGACTGCAAAGAAGACGGAGATCTGGTGCAAGGCTACTCCAAGCAACTGGATAGACTTATCTCGATCGAACGAGGCCTGGTTAAGCCATTATTGAAAGGAGAGGATGTCCATCGATACGACCATATTTCGACCGACCGCTTTGTTATCGTCCCATATAAAATAGAAAATGACAAGGCTGTTCTCTATTCTGAAAATGAACTAATCAACCAATTTCCCAAAGGATATTCTTATTTCAAAGAATGCGAAAAGATTTTAAGAGCGAGAGAGAAAAGGAGATTTGACATTGATGGAGAGTGGTTTCAATTTGGCCGAAAACAAGGTTTATCATATGCAGAGCATGAGAAACTGGTTGCACCAGATATTTCCATGGGAGGTAATTTTGCATATGACGAGAAAGGTCTTTTTTACCAAACGACGACTGTCTATGGATATATAAAAAAACGGGAAATAAAAGAAAGCTATAAGTTTTGGATGGCTTTATTCAATTCGCGTTTGTTCTGGTGGTACCTAAAAAATACAGGAACTGTATTAGCTAATGGCTTTTTCAGATACAAACCCGATTATATTAAACCATTTCCTGTACCTGAAACAATTTCATCAGACAATGAATATATTATTTCAACAATATGTGACTATATCCTTTTCATTAAATCATATAACGCCAACATTTCAGATCTGGTTCCTAACAAATTGATCTCTGATTATTTTGAAAGAATCATTAATGGTTGTATATATGAAATCTACTTTTATGACCATATGAGAGAACTTAATATAGACATAATATCTTCCGCTTTGAAGCTGATTAAGCCTATTTCAAGTCTTTCTCTTGATAATGAAAAAGCTAAAGTAATATTAGACTCTTTCTTAACAATAAAGAAAACAGATAATCCGATAAGAGCCCGATTAGAACTCTTTGCTCTTAGAAGTCCTGATTTACTAAAGCCTATAATTGAAGGATAATATGGCAAAAATTAACGAAATTATCATAAATGGATTCAAAGCATTTCCCTCAACATATCAATTAGAATTAGAGGGGAAGCATTTGCTTATGTATGGCGAGAACGGCAGTGGAAAATCGTCTATATATTATGCATTGCATTGTCTTTTCAATTCATATAGAAAGACTGATATGGGGAAAAAGTATTTCGACATTCATAATCCCCAAAACCTAATTAATAAGAATTTTATTGCAAAAGCAAGAGATGCAAGAGATAAACCTTATGTTGCTGTAAATTGGTATGACGGTAGTCGTAATCCTTTTTTATCTACCATCTCAGATGATGGATGCAAAGATTTTGATAGATTAGCAGAATTAGATACTTGCTTCATCAACCATCAATTATTATTCAGTTTTTTCAATTTTACCAACTCTAAAGATATAAACTTATTTCCGGTATTTCAAAGGGAAATACTCCCCTATATTTATATAACTGATGTCCAAACATATATGTCTTCGATGTATGAGAAAATCATAAATCTCTCATCCACTCTTAGCAATAAAAGTTCATCCAAAGATATTAATAACGCAATTCAAGTATTTAATACATGCTTAGAACATGTGATAGGAGATATAAATTTACACGCATCAGATATATATAATAACTATTTTAAAGAGAAAGAAGAACCTTCTCTCTCAATTGTATTATCATATCCAGAAGATAACCCCAGTCCAGATACAATTTTGAATGGATATAGATTAAAATGGGATTATCCTCTTATTGTCAATGCCGCAGGTCATTTAATAAAAGCACCTAATAAATCGATAATAGAACCAATTATAGGCATTAATATTAAACAAGAAGAAGATCCCATAAGCAAGCCTCATATTTATTTTAATGAAGCAAAATTAACAGCAATTGCATTGTCTATTCGCTTTGCCTTATTAAATCTGGACAATCCTGCAGAAGGTAGTTTTCTTGCTTTAGATGACATGCTCATCAGCCTCGACATGAGTAATCGAGCAAAAGTTGTCAAGTTTCTAATTAGTATTTCTGATAAATACAAAATTTATCTGTTTACACACGATAAGATGTTTTTTGAATATGTCAAACATAAAACAAAAAACTATAAAGATCAATGGTTGTATAAGGAAATATATATGGATGACAATAAATGTCCATACCTTAGACATAGCGATGATTATCTCGAGCAAGCTACACATTTTATAAAACAGCATGAATATGAAATAGCAGGGAATTGCCTCCGAAAAGCCGCAGAATTATTGTGTAAAGATTTTCTACCCAAAAAATGGCAATTCTCAACCGATTACAGTCAACTGGATTTGAATGGACTTCTTCAGAATTGTAAAAGGTTCGCGGCTGAAAGCGGTATAGAAGATATTAGCACGTTTGAAGAGCTCGATGACTTTCGTAAATTCATTTTAAATCCGTCCAGTCATGACAATTATGATGTAGCCAAATATCGATATGAGGTGGAAGACTGTTTACATACACTACAATCATTTCAAGCTATCACAGTAAACCCTTTTTTAGAGTATGGGACCAAACTTTTTTTTGAATTAAAAACACCCCCACCCAGTATTGACAATTATAAGTTCGAACTTATATTATGCGACACCTTCAAAATAATAAAACAGCCCGATAAGGAACCTATTATATCAAAAGGCATGATTAATTATAGAGTTATTCATAATGGAATACTTGGACAAATACAATCTGACAATACTACCTTAAAACATTTCTATGATAAAAATTATGATAAATCAGATAAAAGTATGGATTCCAATTATCTAAACAGCATCATAGAAGTTGAAACAGGAAAACGACTCCATGATTTCATATAGTCAAGAAAGACCTACAACATTGCTGTATGACAAATGTATGACAAAACAAAACGAAAACCGCGTTGTAGACATCTACAACGCGGTTTCTGTGAGGTCTGAAGCGGACTCGAACCGCTGTACAAGGTTTTGCAGACCTTTGCCTAGCCACTCGGCCATCAGACCAACATAAAAATCCGTCCGTACCGGTACAACACAAACCCAACCTAAAATCAGCCCCGCCCTCTTCCGTATCACCGGTGTCGTCGCTGCGACCCGGGACCGAATCCGGGGCTGCTCCGGTACTTCGGGAGTGCAAATATACAAACATTTCTCATTTCTGCAAAACTTCCGGGCAACTTTGCGTTATTTCGAAAATATTTTCCCGTTATTGCGCAAAAATACCTACCTTTACTCTGTTGAATTTGTTTTGTCCGGCCATGACCCTCGAAGATATCGCCCTTCAGATGACCCCCGGCATCGGGGTGAAAGGCGCCGTCCATCTGCTGGAACACTTCGGCAGTGCCGCACGGATCTTCGCCGCTTCGGCCGACGAACTTACCGAAGGCGCCGGCCTCCGGCCCGACATTGCCCGGCAGCTCCTGCAGCACAAGGCCTTCGCGGCCGCCGAGCGGGAGATCGCCTACTGCCGGCGCCACGGCATCGCCGTCGTCGCCTCGACCGATAGCGGGTATCCCCCGTTGCTGCGCGAAACGCCCGACTATCCCGCCGTTCTATACATAAAAGGTAACGCCGAGGCCCTCACGGCACGGTGTCTCACGCTGGTCGGCACACGCCGCGCAACTCCCTACGGGCAGGCGATGTGCGACCGTCTGGTCGGCGAACTCGCCGAACGGGTCCCGGGGCTCTGCATCGTCAGCGGCCTGGCCTTCGGCATCGACATAGCGGCCCACCGCGCGGCCCTCACCGCCGGAATCCCGACCGTCGCCGTACTCGCCAACGCCCTCCCGGAGGTCACTCCCGCCCAGCACACGGCCATTGCCCGCGACATCGTGGAACACGGCGGAGCACTGGTCACCGAACTCCACTCGCAGACCCGGCAGAACGGCTCCTTCTATGTAGCCCGCAACCGCATCATCGCCGCGTTGAGCGCCGGGTGTATCGTTGTGGAGTCGCCCGACAGCGGGGGTTCGCTCCTGACAGCCCACTGCGCCGACTCCTACGACCGCACGCTGATGGCCGTGCCGGGTCGCGCCACCGACCCCATGTCCTCGGGCACGAACCACCTGATCCGCAACCGCAAGGCCCAGCTGGTCATGACGGCCGACGACGTGATCCGCGAACTGATGTGGGACCTCGGCACCGACCCCGCCACACTCCGGCCGAAACCCGCCACCCCCGAACTGACACGTGACGAGGCGGGATTGCTCGCCTGCTTCCGCACCGACGACCCGCTCTCGTCCGAGACACTCGGCGAGCTGACCGGACTCGACCCCGGGGAGCTCGCATCGCTGCTCATCGGGCTCGAGCTGGCCGGAGCCATCCGCCAACTCCCCGGAAACCGATACATGAAACAATGAATCTGATCGATACACACTCCCATCTCTATGGCCCCGAGTTCGACGAGGACCGCGAAGAGGCGCTCGCCCGGGCTGCCGGGGCCAGCGTCGGGCGACTGCTGCTCCCGGCTATCGACTCCGAGAGTCACGACCGGCTCTTCGACCTCTGCCGCCTGCATCCGCAACGGTGCGTGCCGATGATCGGCCTGCACCCCACGTCGGTCAATGACAACCCCCGCTGGCAGGAGGAGCTGGAGCTCGTCGAACAGCTCCTTGCCGCACCGCCCGAGGGCATCCCGCCCTTCTGCGCCATCGGCGAGATCGGGCTGGACTTCTACTGGAGCCGCGACTTCCGCGAACAGCAGACCAAAGCCTTCCGCCGGCAGATCGAACTCGCCCTGCGATACGACCTGCCGATCGCCGTCCACACGCGCAACGCCTGGCCGGAGACCGTCGCCCTCATGCGCGAATACGCCGGGCGGGGGCTCCGCGGCGTCTTCCATGCCTACTCCGACACGCTGGAGACCTATCGCGAGCTGCGTTCGCTGGGCGACTTCCGCTTCGGCATCGGCGGAGTCGTGACATTCAAGAAGAGCCTTCTGGCGGCGATCGTTCCCGAGATGGAGCTCGACGACCTGGTGTTGGAGACCGACTGCCCCTACCTGACACCCGCACCCCACCGGGGCGAACGCAACGAGTCCGCCTACGTGCGCTTCGTGTGCAACGAGGTGGCCCGCCTCAAGGGACTTACGCCCGACGAGGTGGCCGACGCCACGACAGCCTCGGCCGAACGACTCTTCCGTCTGAACGGGAGCTCCTCCGGACAGGACGGCACAAAGCCCCGCCCCGCTCCGGCTCAAGGCTCCGAGACCGACAACCAGCCACACATACAGCCATGAAACGAGTACGCATCACCGTCGTCCGCAAGGTCTGCCACCGCGACCTGATCGCACGCCACGAAAACCCGATCGAACACGCCTGCGACCTGCAGGAGGGTCAGGTCTTCATCGCCGAGGGGTGGCAGCGGCCCGAGGGACTGTGCGAAAGCGCCTGGCAGACCCTCTCGCCGTTCGTCATGACGCTGGCCCAAGGAGGTACGGACCTCTACGACGGGTGGATGAAAAACCCCGCCTCGGCGATGCTCTCCTGCAACGACGGCTTCCGTCCGGTGAGCTTTCTGGTCGAGGCACTCGACGAGTGACGAATACGACAAAACAAAGAGATACGACATGCGATCCTCCATTCTGATCATCTACACGGGCGGCACCATCGGCATGAAGACCGACGCCGCCACCGGAGCACTGGTGCCCTTCGACTTCAGCGGCATCTACGACGAATTCCCCTCGCTCAAGCGGCTCAACGTGGACATCGAGGTGCTGACGATGTCGCCGGTCATCGACTCGTCGAACGTCGCCCCGTCGAACTGGGTCACGCTCGCCGAGCTGATCCGCGACAACTACGACCGCTACGACGGATTCGTCGTCCTGCACGGCACCGACACGATGTCCTACACCGCCTCGGCGCTGAGTTTCATGCTCGAGAACCTCTCGAAGCCCGTGGTCTTCACCGGCAGCCAGATCCCCATCGGCGTGCTGCGCACCGACGGCCGCGAGAACCTCATCACGGCCATCGAGATCGCCGGCGCCCGGCGCGACGGCCGTCCGGTTGTCCCCGAGGTGTCGCTCTACTTCCAGAACCGGCTCTTCCGCGCCAACCGCACCACCAAGCGCAGCGCCGAAGCGCTGAGCGCCTTCCGCTCGTACAACTACCCGCCGCTGGCCGAGGTCGGCGTCAATATCGCCTACAACTACCCGGCGATCCTCCGCCCCGAGACCTTCGGAGAGCCGCTGCGCGTGGCCACCCGGCTGGCCGACGGCATCGAGGTCATCAAGCTCTTCCCGGGCCTCGGCGAACGGGTCCTGCGAGCCATGCTCTCGGCGCCCGGGCTGCGTGCCGTCGTGCTCGAAACATTCGGCGCCGGAAACGCCCCGACCAGCGAATGGTTCATCCGCACGCTGCAGGAGGCGATCGACCGCGGCGTGATCGTGCTCAACATCACGCAGTGCGGCGGCGGACGGGTCTCGATGGAGCTCTACGAGACGGGGTTGCGGCTGCAGAAGTCCGGCGTGCTGTGCGGTTACGACATGACCACCGAGGCGGCCGTCACCAAACTGATGTACACGCTCGGGCTCGGACTCCCGCAACAGCAGACCGAAGAGCTCCTGCGCAGGCCGTTGCGCGGAGAATTTACGGCATAGGACGTTGCACGAAACGAATTTTTTTCCTATATTTCGCACTGCTAACGTACCCCTACCGGTCGAAGTACCGGGGAAAGATGCGACAGAAGCAAAGCAACACAGTTGATTGACAGGGAGTTGTGCGAGTCCGGGAAGAAAATCCGGGATTCGGACATCCGTGTGGGGAGACCTCACGCAACCGCTGCAGAACAGGTAAAAAACGGCCGCGCGGACGGGAGGGAGGAAGAAAAAAATGATTTTTTAACAAAAAATTGAGCGATCCGGAACAAAAAACGGAGCGGAACGGAAAAACGGCCCGCCGGATACCCGGCCTCCGGTCTCCGGCCGCAACCCCGGGAAAGACAAAAACCAAAAACACAACTAATAAAATTCAATCAATCAAATCAATCATCTAACACAACTATGAAAAAACTGTTTTTGATTCCGTCGGTTGCCCTGACCGTTCTGGGTACCGTTAATGCGTTCGCGCAGGAGGCAGCCGCTGCCGCAGCCGAAACTCAGGTCGCAGGCGAGAGCATGCACCACATTCTGATGCAGAAGTTCCTCGAGGGCGGTTGGGGCTGGATGCTCCCGATCCTGCTCTGCTTGGTGATCGGTCTGGCCGTAGCCATCGAGCGCATTCTCTTCCTGTCGCTCTCGACGATCAACTCGAAGAAGCTCATCGCCAACGTTGAGGAGGCTCTCAAGAAGGGCGGTATCGAAGCTGCCAAGGAGGTTTGCCGCAACACCCGCGGCCCGATCGCCTCGATCTACTATCAGGGTCTGGATCGCTACGATCAGGGTCTCGACTCGGTTGAGAAGGCCGTTGTTTCCTACGGTTCGGTTCAGACCGGCCAGATGGAGTCGGGTCTTTCGTGGATCGGCCTGTTCATCGCCCTCAGCCCGATGCTCGGATTTATGGGTACCGTTGTCGGTATGATCGACGCATTCGACGCCATCCAGGCTGCCGGTGACATCAGCCCGACGCTCGTTGCAGGTGGTATCAAGGTCGCCCTTCTGACCACCCTCATGGGTCTTATCGCTGCCGTTATTCTTCAGCTGTTCTACAACTACATCATCGCCAAGATCGACTCGCTCGTAAACGCAATGGAGGATTCGTCCATCACGCTCATGGATATCCTGACGGCCTACAGCAAGAAATAATTGAACCGAACGCAAAAGTCAAAAGCAAATATGAAAAAGATATTTAACATATTGCTGGGCGTTCTGTTGGTCATCACGATTGCGCTTATGGTCTACGCGATCGCGACCGGAGGATCCGAGGCCGCAATCAGTGCAAACCTGATGTGGGGCTACTTCCTCTTCGCGTTCGCCGTCGCTTCGGCCATCTTCTGCGCGATCTTCGGAATGATCAAGAACCCGGCAGGCATCAAGGGAGCCATCCTGTCACTGGCTCTGGTCATCATCATCATCGGCGTGTCCTACTTCTACTCGGCCGGACACACGATCAACATCGTGGACCTTCAGAACAACGGATTCTTCGGCCACACCGAAACGGTCATCACCGAAACGAGCATTCTGGTGACCTATGTCGCTTTTGCGGCAGCCTTCGTTACGGCCGTAGTTACTGAAATTTGGAGTGCATTCAAGTAGAAAAAGGAATAGGCAATGGCAATAGATAAAAGAAAAACACCAGATATCAATGCTGGATCTCAAGCCGACATCGCCTTCCTGCTGCTGATTTTCTTCCTGGTAGCCACTACCATGAACACCGATACGGGTCTGGTCCGCATGCTTCCGCCCCTGCCTCCTGAGAACCAACAACAGGAGCAGATCAAGGTCAAGCAGCGCAACCTGTATCTGGTACTTATCTCGGGTAGCGGAAACATCATGGCAGGAATCGAGGGCAAGCAGAATGTGATCGATCTTCGCGAGCTCAAGGATCAGGTTAAGGAGTTCATCCTCAACCCGCTCGACAGCGAGGATCTGCCCGAGAAGAAGGACGAGGACATCGAGCTTCCGGACGGCAGTACCTGGACCTATCCCGTCAGCCAGGGCGTGGTTTCCCTGCAAACCACCCGCGACACGGGCTACCAGTCCTACATCATGGTACAGAATGAGCTCGCGCGCGCCTTCAACGAAGTGCGCGACGAGGTTGCACAGCGCAAGTTCGGTTCGAAGTTCGCAGAACTCAACGAAGAGCAGCGCAACGCAGTATCCAAAGCAGTACCTCTGAAGATTTCGGAGGCCGAACCGGTAAATATAAAGAAGTAAAGCCATGGCAGTAATGAAAAAGAAGGGCAACAAGGGTTTGCCCGGCATCTCGACCGCTTCGCTTCCGGACGTGATCTTCATGATCCTCTTCTTCTTTATGGTATCGACGACCATGCGTGATCAGGAACTGCTCGTCAGATACAAACTTCCGGAGGCAACCGAGGTACAGAAGCTCGAGAAGAAATCGCTCGTCAGCTTCATCCACATCGGACAGCCCACGCTGGCCATGCAGGCGCAGTTCGGTACTGCCCCGCGTATCCAGTTGAACGACTCCTACAGAACGACCCGGGACATCCTGGACTTCGTAGCCGCCGAGCGCGACAAGCTCAATGAGGCCGATCGCGCGGCAATGACCATCTGCCTCAAGGCAGACCAGGCCACGAAGATGGGTATCGTCACCGACGTGAAGCAGGAACTCCGTCGGGCCAACGCCCTGAAGATCTCCTATGCGGCTTCCAAGTCGTTGGGATATTGATTCGGGGACAAACCAAACGAGAGAGCAGACCTTCGGGTCTGCTCTTTTTTTGTTTGCATGAAACGTTGGGAGACACAACCCGAAGAAGAGGAGAACAGGTGTAGAAACTGATAGGGACTAGGGGGGGAGGCCGGAGGAGAACAAGACGAGATGCATCGGAGCCGCGAGCAGGCGTTCTCAGACCAGAAAACAAGAGGAAGAGAGGGGCCGTTGCGAGCCAGCCAAAGCCCGAAAAGCGCAAAGGTGAGGTCTCGAAGGGGAAAGGGCAACCACACGCCACAACAGGCAGAAAAAGGCAGAAAAAGGCCGTTCCGGTCAGAAAGGGAGCTCAAGCTGGTCGATCTCGTGGTTGAACGAGAGTCGATGGTGGGGAGTCAGACCGTATTCACGAATGGCCAGCCGATGCTGCCGCGTAGGGTAGCCTTTGTTCTGAAGCCAGCCGTACTGCGGATACTCCTCGGCCAAGCGGCGCATATACTCGTCACGGTGGGTCTTGGCAAGTACCGAGGCAGCCGCAATGTCGGCATATTTGCCGTCGCCCTTAACAATACAGCGGTAGGGGATGGTCAGCTGCGTGCGGAACCTGTTTCCATCAATGAGCAGGAAGCCCGGAGCGGGATCGAGCCGGCCGACCGCCAGCGACATTCCTTCGAACGAAGCGTTCAGGATGTTGATCTCGTCGATGCGCGCCGCCGAAACCGCCTCGACGGCCCAGGCGACCGCCTCGCGCTCGATGACCTCCCGCAGCCGATCGCGGTTGCGCTCGGTCATCTGCTTCGAATCGTTGAGCCGCTCGTCGTGAAAATCGGGCGGAAGAATCACTGCCGCAGCAAAGACCGGCCCGGCCAGACAGCCGCGCCCGGCCTCATCGCACCCGGCCTCGAGCAGTTCGTATTGAAACTGGTTTTCCAACATCACACGACAAAATTACACAATATTCCCGCATTTTCGCTACTTTTGCCCCACAACCGCGCCACGATCATGAAATTCGACATCGCCCGACAGCAGCTCATCCCGGCCTTCCTCACGCTCCTCATACTCGCCGCCGTGGCGATGTGGGGCGCCGCGAAACGCCCGGCGGCGATGCCGCAATCCTACTCGGAACGTGTAGCCGCATACAGACTGGACGCAGAAGCTGCGGAAAACGCAGAGTCCGCAGAGACTGCACATGCTGCAGAGCACATGGAAGCTGCAGCGCAACCCGACCACGCGGCATCCGACCAGACAGTCCCGTCACCCGCTGCCCAACAGCCAACTGCAGGTATGCCGGCCGGTTTCGCCCGCGACAGCCTCGCCCTGACCATCGGACCCGGGACAACCCAGACAATCCCGGCAATTTCAGCCCATACGGCTAGCCCGGAGCACGGCACGGAGAGCCTGCAGGCGACGCATCCCAACCAACCGATCGCCACAGCCGACTCGACGCATTCCGGGAGAAACGGAGCGCCCGTTGCCGACACGGAGATAACGACAGCCGAAGAGACAACAGCATCCGGAGCGGATCCGGAAACTGCGGAAACCCTCACCGAAGAGCCGCACGACCGCATGATGATCCGCTTCCCGGGCGAATGGCTCGCCGACTTCGAGGCACACCACCCGGGCGGCTCCCGCTGGATCGGCGGACTGCTGATCCTCTTTACCGGACTCTGCATCGGACGGCTTACGGCACGGAACAACCTCTACTCGGTCGGCACGTGCCTCGCCATCCCGCTCTACGGCATCCTGCTCTGCGGCATCGGTGACGGCGCTTTCCTCTCTTCGTGCGCGGCTCCGGCTCTGCTGGCCCTCGCCACCAAGAACTACGCCCGCTCGTTCCGCAACGGATTCGGCTTCGACGCCATCTTCCGCGCCTCGCTCTACCTCGGGCTGCTGCCGCTCGTCGCACCCGCCGCACTGCCGCTGCTGTTGCTGCTGCCGTTGGCCGTACAGCTCTTCCGCAGGACGCTCCGCGAGCTCACGGTGGCCCTTGCCGGCGTACTGCTTCCGCTCTTCGTCCTCTGTTACATCAATTGGGGCGTCGGAGGCGATTTCGCCGCACCGCTGCTGTTGCTCGGCCGGCTACTCACCTGCGGCCCGCTCCCGACACCCGAAGCGCTTCTCCCGCTCCCAAAACTGCTCTTTGCCGGTGCGGCCGTTGTACTGGGGCTCCTCTCCACCCTCTTCGTCTTCGCGGACCGCTACGCCGTAGGGACCAAACCGCGCTTCATCCTGCTCTTCGCGTGCATCACGCTGATCCTTGCATGCGGATCGCTCTGCAGCCCGGCCGCAACCGCCGAAACAGTCACGTTGCTCGCCGTACCGGTTACTTTGCTGCTCCCGTTCCTCTTCGTGCGTGTCCGCCGCCCGATTGCCGCACCGCTCTACGTCGCGCTGCTCGCCGTAGCCGTAGCCAACGTCATTTTGCAATAATATATTTAGTCATCTTCATGCCGTAAAGAGGTCTATTTACACAATTTCGCTTTTTTGTGTTATGGATTTTGGCAAATTAAAAATTTAAAATTGTATATTTGAGACTGAACAAATGTGACGCAACTCTTTGTTCAGAAAAACTTAAAATACAATTCGCATGAAGAATTCAATGAATTCATCGGCCCAACAGCCGATGATCGTGAAGTATTTGGAATCGCTTCACAACGGAATCCAGTCCCAGATCCTGTCCCGCTATGCCATCGGCTACATCCTGCGCGGGACGAAATACATCTACGACGGAGATAAGCGCCAGACGCTTGCACGCGGCGACGTCTTCTACCTGGGGCTCGGACACCATTACATCGAAAACGTTCCCGACGGTAGCCAACCCTACGAGGAGGTGCTCTTTTACTACACGCCCGAGGACCTGCAGCGCATCCTCATGCACCTGAACATCACCTACGGACTGAACATATCGAACGAACACTCGTGCGAAAACTGCCGCAACCGCACCCACGTGGCCATGTCCGCATGGAACTCGCTGCGCAACTTTTTCATCAATACGAACAACTACCTGCGCGACGAGGAGTTCCGCCACGACGAGACGGCCGAGAACATCAAGATGACCGAACTGATCTACCTGATCGCCTCGCACGAGGACTGCTGCATCAAGAGCAAGTTGCTGAGCAACGTCGATGCCGCCAAGGAGAACTTCGAACAGATCGTCTACGACCACATCTTCAAGGACATCTCGATCGAGGAACTGGCCCGGCTGACGCACCGTTCGCTCACCTCGTTCAAGAAGGAGTTCCGGCGCCACTTCCAGATGCCGCCCCACAAATGGTTCATCCGCCAGCGGCTCATGCACTCGCGTCTGCTGCTGATCTCGACGTCGAAGTCGATCTCCGAGATCGGCAACGAATGCACCTTCCCCAACACCTCGCACTTCATCAAACTCTTCAAGAAGGAATACCAGATGACTCCGGCCACCTATCGCCACCGCCACCAAAACTCCCAGACCGACGAGGTTCCGGCAGCTGCCGGCGAAGAGGTCTCCGTGCCGGAAAAGGCTGCGGAAAGCGGCGCGGAACGTTAATCAAAAACTTACGAACCGAAAGGAAATTAAAAAATCTTAATTACAATATGGTTTAAAAATCGCCTCAAAATTTCAAGAAATATCACAAAATATTTGCATTTTCGTAAAATTCGATCTATCTTTGTTTCATCGAACGTGGGGTTCCCCACTCTCATTAACCTAACTAACCTAACCAGAGAGGTCCGTACCGGCAGGTGCAGGGCCTCTTTTCTTTATCCGACCGACCGACTCCGATTCCCGCAACCGATCCATTCCGCACGGCTTTCCGACCGGCATTCTCGCAAGAAACATGAAAAGGGTATAGGAATATTCAATCTTTTTCGTTATTTTTGCATCAATTGGAAAATAATGAACTTAAATGCCGAAGTTTTATGACAAGGTAGATGTCCTGAAAAAACCCGGATGGCTGAAGATCCGCCTGCACCGCACCCCCGAGTGGGCCGAAGTGCGGCACATCGTCGAAAAACACCGGCTGCATACAATCTGCAGCAGCGGGATGTGCCCCAACCAGGCCGAGTGCTGGAGCCGTCGCACGGCGACCTTCATGATTCTGGGAGACATCTGTACCCGCGGATGCCGCTTCTGTGCCACCCGCACGGGACATCCGCTTGCCCCCGACGCCGAGGAACCCGCCCGGGTCGCCGAAAGCGTCGCCCTGATGAAACTGAGGTATGTCGTCGTAACCTCCGTGACGCGCGACGACCTTCCGGACGGCGGCGCCCGCCATTGGGCCGCAACCGTCGAGGCCATCCGCGCACAGAATCCCGACGCCGTAATTGAGCTCCTTATTCCCGATTTCGATGCGCGTCCCGAACTTGAAGACATCGTGATCGCATCGAAGCCCGACATCATCGGGCACAACATCGAGACCGTCGAGCGACTGACTCCCCTTGTGCGTTCCAGGGCGAAGTACCGCACCAGCCTGGAGACGCTGCGCTACCTCTCCCGACAGGGCGTGGTGACCAAGAGCGGACTGATGGTCGGACTCGGCGAGACCGATGACGAAGTATTGCAGACCCTCCGTGACCTGCGCGAGGCAGGTGTGAGGATTGTAACGCTCGGTCAGTACCTTCGACCGACTCTGGAGCATTACCCCGTTGCGGCGTACATCACTCCCGAAAAATTCGAATGGTACAGGCTCCGAGCACTGGAGATGGGCTTCGATTACTGTGCGAGCGCACCGTTGGTACGCTCCTCGTACATGGCCGAAGAGGCACTCCGAAGTGTGAAAAGTTTGTAACGGATGAAGGCATACTGCCGGGACCTCGGCCTGATGGATTACAAAGCCTGCTGGGATTTGCAGCAGGAGTTGTTCGACGCCCTCGTTGCCCGCAAGCGGGCGGAGCGGGACGCCGGAGGCAGCACCGTATTTCCCGCCGGAGACTCCGCAGAGGAGCACTCCGCAACGGATGACGATCCCGTCGGCACGGTCCTGTTCGTGGAGCACCCCCCGGTCTACACGCTCGGCAAGAGCGGACATGCGGAGAACCTGCTCATCCCGCGCGAGATGCTCGAGCGGATGGGTGCCCGCTTCTACCACATCGACCGCGGCGGCGACATCACCTTCCACGGCCCGGGGCAGCTGGTCTGCTATCCGATCCTCGACCTCGAGCGGCTCGGCATCGGGCTGCGCGCCTACATTGCCGCTCTCGAAGAGGCCGTCATCCGCACCGTCGCCCGCCAGGGTATCGAGGCGGGCCGCATCGACGGCGCCTCGGGCGTCTGGCTCGGCAAGGGGGTCACTCCCGGCGGAAAGGGGCCGGTGCGGAAGATCTGCGCAATAGGAGTGCGATCGTCACGTTATGTTACCATGCACGGCTTCGCGCTCAACGTATCGACCGACCTGGCGTGGTTCTCGCGCATCAACCCCTGCGGCTTCACCGACCGCGGGGTGGCGTCGATCCTCTCGGAGACGGGCCGAAACGTCCCGATGGAGGAGGTGAAACGTTCGGTTGTGGAACTTTTAAGTGAGATATTAAATGTTAAAATATATAAACAATAACACGTATGCCTATAGAAAAACGCTGGGTAGTGAAGCCAGAGGGCGACCCCGCGACGGTAGCCATGCTCGCTGCCGCGCTGCGGATTTCGCCTATCCTGGCCAATCTGCTCGTACAAAGAGGCATAGACACCGTAGACAAGGCGGAGAAGTTCTTTAAACCGAGCCTTGCCGACCTGCACGATCCGTTCCTGATGAAGGACATGGAGAAGGCGGTCGAGCGGGTGGGACAGGCCGTCCGTAACAATGAGAAGATCATGGTGTACGGCGACTACGACGTCGATGGCTGCACGGCCGTCGCGCTGGTTTACAAGTTCCTGCGCCAGATCGGGCACAAAAACCTGATGTTCTACATCCCCGACCGGTATACCGAGGGATACGGTATCTCGATCAAGGGAATCGACCTCGCCGCCCGCAAGGGCGTGGGGCTGATCATCGCCCTCGACTGTGGGATCAAGGCCACGGAAAAGGTCGTCTATGCAAAGTCGAAAGGCGTGGATTTCATCATCTGCGACCATCACCTCCCGGCCGAGGAGATTCCTCGCGCCGTAGCTGTTCTGGACCCCAAGCGGGTCGATTGCTCCTACCCGTTCGACGAACTGTCGGGTTGCGGCGTGGGCTTCAAGCTGGTGCAGGCCTATGCCCAGCGCAACGGGATCCCGTTCGAGCAGATCCTGCCGCTGCTTGACCTTCTGGTCGTCTCGATCGCCTCGGACATCGTGCCGCTGGTGGGCGAGAACCGCATCCTGGCCTATTTCGGTCTGAAGAACCTCAACCGCGAGCCGTCGAAGGGGCTGCTGTCGATCATCAAGATCTGCGGTCTGGACAAACACAACATCACCATCGACGACATCGTCTTCAAGATCGGTCCGCGCATCAACGCCGCCGGGCGCATGCGCATGGACGAGAACGACGAGAACGCCTCGCCCTCGGGCGGGCATGCGGCCGTCGAGCTGCTCATCGAGGGCAACGAGAGCGTGGCCGAGGAGTTCGGCAACGTCATCGACTCGTACAACAGCGACCGCAAGTCGATCGACCGCTCCGTCACGCAGGAGGCGCACGACTACATCGAGCGCAACCCCGAGATGAAGACGCTCAAGAGCACGGTGATCTACAACCCGAAATGGATGAAGGGCATCGTGGGGATCGTGGCCTCGCGTCTGATCGAGACCTACTACCGCCCGACGGTGGTGCTCACGATGAGCAACGGGTTTGTCACGGGCTCGGCCCGCTCGGTGCCGGGCTTCGACCTCTACCAGGCCGTCGAGTCGTGCTCCGACCTACTCGAGAATTTCGGCGGCCACATGTATGCCGCCGGGCTCACGATGCGTCCGGAACACGTCGGGGAGTTCACGCGCCGCTTCAACGCCTACGTCGAGGAGAACATCGACCCGCAGATGCTCGTCCCGCAGGTCGATATCGACAGCGAGCTGCTCTTCTCGGACATCACGCCGGCCTTCCGCCGCGACCTGAACCGCTTCCAGCCCTTCGGTCCCGGCAACACGGCCCCGGTCTTCGTGACCTACGGCGTGAGCAACCACGGCGACGCCAAGCTGGTCGGCATGGAGAGCGAGCACCTGCGCATGGATCTCATCCAGCGCCAGAAGCCCAACACGCGAATCCAGGCGATCGCCTTCCAGCAGCCCACCCACTTCGAGTGGGTACGCTCGGGACGCCCGATCGACGTCTGCTACCAGATCGTCGAGAACCACTACCGCGGCACGGTGACCACCCAGCTGCGCATCAAGGACATCAAGCCGGTGCACCACCACAACAGGTAGCACCGCCGCACAAACAGACGGAAGCGGTCCGGGAGTGATCCCGGACCGCTTCGTCATATCACCTGCAGGAGATCCGCGCCCTCTACTCGGCGAAGACCACCACCCGGCTGTTGGGCAGGTCGGGCACATAGACCACGCCGTCGGCCACGGTCATGTCGGCCGGGCCCACGAGCGGCTGCTCCAGCTCAATGGCAACGGGCTCCACGGCGCGCGTCGCCAGATCGATGCGCGAGAAGCCGGCCGGCGACCAGTTGGTCACGTAGAGCGACTTCCCGTCGCCCGAGAAGGCGATGCCGTCGTACTGCCCGGGAAGCGCAACGAAGGGCTCCGCCACGGGGTTGGACAGGTCGGCAATGCGGTAGATGACGTGCGCGTCGGTCGTCTGCCCGTCGGCAGGGTAGGAGGCGACGTACATCGCCCCGTCACGGATCACCAGCCCGTTGGGCCCGGGAATCTCCAGCCACGGCTCGGGAGTGCCGACAACCGCCGGATCGGAGATGTCGAGGCGGAAGATGCGCCCGGTGTTGGTCACCGAAGCGTAGAGCACGTCGCCGTCGGCCGCCAGGTCATTGACGAAGAGCTCGCCCTCGGGGAAGGAAACCACCTGGGGAGCGGTCCCGGGTTGGTTCAGGTCGTAGACCACCACCTTGTTCACGTCGCAGACGAACAGACGGCCGTCGCGGAGGAACATGCCCTTGGGCGCCGAGAGGTTCCCGTCGGCCGGGATCACTACCTGCGGGGCCTCACCGGCCTTGTAACGGACGATATAGCCCTTGCCCTCGCCGTTGAGCGGGTTGAGCTCTTCGGTCCCGAAGTTGGCGATCAGAACGCCACCCTCATAGGGATAGGTACTCTCGCAGAAACGCAGCCCTTCACCGACCGTCGTCACCGGGGCCTTCGTCGCCTGTTGGCCGCATGCGGCCAGCATCAGAATCGCCGCCGAGGCGGTCGCAAACATCGGTTTTCCTTTCATTCTTTTCACATTTTCAGGGTTTGACAAGATAAGACCCCCGGGCCCCGAGGTCCGATGCTCCGGAGCCTCTACGGCCGCATTCGGGTCGGGAATCAGAGGCGGATGATCCGCTTCGCATCGTCCGTTTCGGGCAGCGGCGCGGGATGGAAGTCGGAGTAGCCGAGTGCAATGACGCACAGGGGCTCGCAGCCTTCGGGGATCGGCAGGAAGGTGCGCAGGTAGTCGGCCGCCTGCTCGCCCTCGGGATCGTCCTTGCGGCGGGGCCGCCCGCAGACATGCACCCAGCACGAACCCAGCCCTTCGTCCACGGCCGCAAGCTGCAGCACGGTGGCCGAAATGGCGGCGTTTTCACGCCACAGATCGCTCGTCGTCGTGTCGCCGAGCACGACCACGGCTGCCGGCACGCCCTTCAGGAATGCCGACCCATAATCGCGCATGTCGGCCATGCGGGCCACCAGCGCGGGGTTGTCCACTACGAGAAAACGCGTCGTGCGCGTATTGCGCGCCGAGGGGGCCGTGAGGGCTTCGGCCAACATGCGGTCCATCACGTCGCGGGGAACCGGACGGTCCGAATACTTGCGGATCGAACGGCGTTGTGCTATCAGGCTCTTGAACTCCATAATTCCGAGGTTTTTCGGGGTTTCTGCTTGCAAAAATAGCAAAATTTGGATATTTTTGAAGTTCACAAACTGCGGGAACCATGGATTTCAGATTCACCATCGCTTTGATCTACGACTTCGACGGCACGCTCTCCCCGGGCAACATGCAGGAGTATGACTTCATTCCGGCCGTCGGCAAGAGCAACAAGGAGTTCTGGACCGAGGCCAACACGCTGGCCGAGGAGCAGGATGCCGACATGGTCCTCACCTACATGGCCCGGATGATCCAGGAGGCCAAGTCGAAGGGACTGTCGCTGCGCCGCGAGGCCTTCCAGGAGTCGGGGCGCCGCGTGACGCTCTACCGCGGCGTGAAGGAGTGGTTCGGGCGCATCAACCGCTACGGCGCCGAGCGGGGCATCCGCATCCTGCACTACATCAACTCCTCGGGCCTGAAGGAGATCATCGAGGGGACGGAGATCGCCCACGAATTCCGGAAGATATACGCCTGCTCGTTCCTCTACGACGTGGACGGCATCGCCTACTGGCCCGCCGTGGCGGTGAACTATACCAACAAGACGCAGTTCATCTTCAAGATCAACAAGGGGGTCGAATCGGTCTTCGACTCGAAGCTCGTGAACCGCTACATCCCCGAAAAGGAGCGACCCGTTCCGTTCCACCACATGATCTATGTCGGCGACGGCACGACCGACATCCCCTGCATGCGGCTGGTGAAGAACTTCGGCGGCCACTCGATCGCCGTCTACAACCCCGATCAGAAGGGGGCCCGCAAGGAGATGGCCTCGCTCATCCACGACAACCGCGTGAACCACGTCTGCCCGGCCGACTACACCGAAGGCTCGGACATGGACCTGCTCGTCCGCACGATCATCGACAAACTCGACCTCGACGACCGGCTCGACCGGCTCGAGGTGGTGAAATAGCCCATGAACCTCTTCCGACTGAGATGGCTCCTGCTCGTGCGGTGGCTCCGCATGGTGGGGTGGTCACTGCCCGTCGTGGCGCTCTTCGCCGCCTTTGCCGCCGCGCTCTTCCTCTTCGTGGCAGGACACTGCCCGGCCCTCGCCGCAGCCCTCGCCGTACTGGCGGTCGTCCGCCTGCACCTCGGGCGCCGCGACCTGCGCCTGCTCGCCGGGCTGCTCCGCCGCCCGAAGCTCCACCTGGCCGCCGAATACGCCCTCACAGCGCTCCTGCCCGCCGGAATACTTGCAGCCCGGGGACATCTCCTCCACGCCCTGGTCACAGAGGCTGCGGCCGCAGCCTGCTGCCTCATCCCCCGGCGCAGCAGCAGAACGGGCAACGGATCGTGGCTCCGCATCGCATGGCTCGGCTACTCGCCCGAATGGACGGGTACCATCCGCAGCCACCGCACGGCTGCGCTCCTTATCGGGCTCCTGCTGCTCGGCAGCGCCTTCGTCCCCTATGCGGGCTTCCCGGCCCTCGCCCTCGCGGCCCTCGTCTGCACCGAGTGCTACACACGCAACGAGCCCCTCGTGCTGCTGCTCCTGCCCGGACGCGGCGGCAGCTCGCTGCTCTGGCTCAAGACCCGCACGGCCTGGCGCAACTACTTCCTGCTCACGCTCCCCGCAGCCGCACTCTCCGCGGCGCTCCATCCCGAAGCAGCATGGCTCGCCGCCGCATGGGCCCCCTTCGCGGCCCTCGTGCTGCTTTATGCCGTACTGGCCAAATATGCCGCCTACAGTCCCAAGGAGGGTGCCGCACCCCTCCCGGGAGCGATGCGCATCGGCTACCTCGGGTTCCTCCTGCCGCCTCTGCTGCCTGTCACCCTGGCGCTGATTGTCGTCTACGCCCGCCGGGCCGAGAAAAACCTCAACCGCTACCTCCATGATTACGATTGATTCGCTCACCGTGCGCTACGGCCCGCAAACCGTGCTCGACAACCTGACGATGCACCTCTCCGAACGCTCCGTCCACGGACTGGTCGGGGTGAACGGCGCCGGGAAGACGACGCTCTTCGACACCTTCTTCGGGCTCGTCACCCCCGACAGCGGGTCGATCACCCGCTCGGGGCATCCCTTGAGGCGGAGCGAGATCGCCTACCTCGAGAGCGAGACCTTCTTCTACGACGGCATGACCGGGCGCGACCTGCTCGACCTGACCGCCCACTACAACCCCTCGTCGGACCCGGCGGTCTACGTCCGCGTCTTCGGCCTGCCCGTAGACCGCCCCGTGGCCGGGTGGTCGGCCGGCATGAAGCGCAAACTCGCACTCACCGTCACGCTCATGCAGCAGAAGCCGCTGCTGCTGCTCGACGAACCCTTCAACGGGCTCGACATGGAGAGCCTCCACGCCGCCCGGCAGCTCATCCTGCGCCGCAGGGAGGCCGGGGCCACCGTGATCGTCTCGTCGCACCTGCTCGGGACGCTCTCTCCGCTCTGCGACGACATCCACCTGCTCGACAACGGCCGCATCGCCACGGTCTACCGCCGCGAGGAGTACCCCCGCGCCGCAAACGAGCTCGAGGAGCTGTTCCATCGCCACTACCTGACCCGACTCTCGGACAAACCAAGTTGAAAAAAGATATGGAAATCGTATTCGCCACCAACAACGCACACAAGCTCCGCGAGGTGCAGGCCGTCCTGGGCGACGGCTTCACCCTCTCGACGCCGCGCGACTGCGGCATCACGGAGGAGATCCCCGAGGAGCAGAAGACCCTCGAAGGCAACGCCTCGCAGAAGGCCCATTATATCCACGACCGCACGGGCCGCAACTGCTTCGCCGACGACACGGGACTCGAGGTCGCGGCACTGGGCGGCGCCCCGGGCGTACACTCGGCCCGCTACGCCACCGACGGCCACGACTTTGCGGCCAACAACCGCCTGCTGCTGAAAAACCTCGAAGGAGCGACCGACCGCCGGGCGCAGTTCAGAACGGTCATTTCGCTGATCCTCAACGGCGAAGAACACCTTTTCGAAGGTGTGGTCGAAGGGCGCATCATCGACCGCGAAGAGGGGCACGAAGGTTTCGGGTACGATCCGCTGTTCATACCCGACGGATACGACAAGACCTTCGCCCAGATGTCCACCGAAGAGAAAAACGAGGTTTCGCACCGCGCCCGCGCCGTACGCAAACTCGCGGCCTATTTGCATTCCGCCGGGAAATAGGGCCTCTTTACGGCACACGGACGCGGCCCGGAAAAATACACGCTTGCTTTTGCACGCTACTTTATCTATCTTTGCCCTCCAATGGAAGAGAGAACTTACAACAAAGAGGAACGTTTCGACGCCCGGACCATCGAGGCACTGAAGCTCCATTACGCCGAAATCCTGCGGCTGCTGGGGGAGGACCCTTCGCGCGAAGGACTTCTGAAAACCCCCGAACGCGTCGCCAAGGCGATGGCGTTCCTGACGAAGGGATACGAAGAGAATCCGCTCGAAATCATCCGCTCCGCGACGTTCCGCGAAGAGTACAAACAGATGGTGCTCGTGAAGGACATCGAACTGTACTCGCTCTGCGAACACCATATGCTGCCGTTTTACGGCAAGGCGCATGTGGCCTATATTCCCAACGGATACATTACGGGCCTCTCCAAGGTGGCACGGGTGGTGGAGTGTTTCGCCCGACGTTTTCAGGTGCAGGAGCGCCTGACGGTCCAGATTCGGGACTGTATTCAGGAGGCTTTGGACCCGATGGGCGTTGCGAAGCCAGCCACATGTGCATGCAAATGCGCGGCATCGAAAAACAGCAGTCGGCGACGACCACGTCGGCGTTCACGGGCATTTTCCTCTCGGACCACCGCACGCGCGAGGAGTTCATGACCCTCATATCGCACAAATATCGGTAGGATTCAGCACCGGATGGAATAAAAATCCCCGCGGCATCGGGCGGCACTAACGAAAAAAGCAAGACAGTCGAGGTTACGGTTCTCCAACCGCAACCTCGACTGTCTTGTTGCATATTGCATAAGACAGCCATTTGCGGAGAAATTCGCCGGCTAACAGCGACAGATCAAAGGCATTGCCGATACGGCGATCAGTGTTGAAATCAACCGAAGCATTATGAAACGCCTGCGGGGATTTTGCACGAAGGCGCACTTGCGGTGTAAGGCGGCATCCGCGGCGGCAGGGGCTGTTCCGCTGACTGCCAGTCCCTTCAAGGGTGAAAATCGGACGGGAAAGCAGGGAACGTCCGATTTTCATACCGCAAATCCGCTTCTTTATAGCCAGATCGGACAACACGGCGCAAAACGGAGGTTGCAGAACGAATTTTGAACACGGTATCTGACAGCAAACTAAAAATTCAAAATCATGACCGTGAAAAAATTACGCTACCTTGCATTCGCACTCACAGCAGTTGCGTTTTGCGCGTGCCAGAAAGAGCCCTCGACATCGAGTCTCCACAAAGATTATCTGGTCTACACCGCTCACGACACCGACGCCGATTTCGCCGCCTTCGACACCTACTACATTCCCGACAGCATCCTGATCATCGGGAACAGCGACAAAACCGAATACTGGAAAGACGCCGACGCCATGGCGATCATCGGCACGGTGGTCGGCAAACTCGACGATGCGGCGGATGGTAGCG
>ERZ779922.62-NODE-62-length-87355-cov-217.423528_pt1 | contig 87355 bp, 63 predicted proteins | sample MGYA00511544_ERZ779922 | MGnify/ENA primary metagenome ERZ779922 (study PRJEB29588, sample SAMEA2154516) | human gut metagenome | biome: human gut; feature: human-associated habitat; material: faeces | place: Denmark | collected 2008/2010 ... | reverse complement strand
TCCTTGCTTCGATGTCAAGGAATGGCTGAAGGAAATCGACTTCCATCTCTAGAAAGCCCAAATAGTTCCCAGATATTCGTGCTATTCGAGTTATTCGTGTTCAAAATCATCCCAGCTTATAAGTCCTAAAAAGCTTATGGGTTGGGATTTTTTCGTTCTCAAACAACATATTCGTGTAATTCGTGCAATTCGTGTTCAGAGGAAGATGCAGAAAATCAATCCTCGCTGAGAAGTTTCTTGATTTCCTCATCGGTCTTGGTGAGTTTGTCTTTACAGAGTTTCACCAAGGTTTTGGCACGTTTCAACTGCTCGGAGAGCTGATCAATATCGAGTTCATCATTCTCCATTCTGTCTACAATTTCTTCAAGCTCTCTTACGGCTTGTTCGTATTTCATTTCTTCTTTTTCCATTTTTTTTATTTTTGTTTTGGAGTTAACAGTGGATATTTTAAAGCTTTTGCCCTTACAGGGCGTCTTGCTGATTGCCATTATACCCAGGGCGATGCCCTGGGCTAAGAGCTTTTGGGCCTTCAGCCCGTACTTAAACCACATGCGAAACTTCAATAAATTATAAACTATTATTCAACTTGCGCCTTCACGCTGCCCTCGGCAAACCTCGTTTCAATGATGTCGCCAGACTTCAGTTCTGAGGCAGAACGGATACTTTTGCCATCTTTCAGCGTAATGCTGTAACCGCGTTTCAGCAACAATTCGGGGTCTTGTGCCTGGATGCGCTGGGAAAGAAGCTGCAGACGATGACTCTCGTTGAGCATCTTCCTTTCCAATATCGGCTGAATATTCTGAGAAAGAATCTCGAAATGGCGCTGGGCTTCCGATAGTTTCGACTGGACATTTGTGCTTAAACGGCTCATCAAGCGGTCGAGATAAGCTCCCTGCTTCGTCTTCACCAGCGAAAACTGGACAGGAATCGTGTTGCTCAATCTTTCGAGCCTCATCTTCTCCACCTGCAGACGGTGCTTCACATTCTGCACGATAGCCTCTTGCGCATTCACCACACGGGCATAAACCTCAGTAAGATGATTAACGAGGAAGGCGGCAGCGGCTGTCGGTGTCTTTACACGCTGGAAAGAAATCATATCCAGCACACTCTCGTCCCTTTCATGTCCTATTCCCGTAATGATAGGCAGCGGGAAGTTTGCCACATTCTCGGCAAGCGCCAGGGTGTCGAAACCCGAGAGATCGCTCGTAGCGCCACCGCCTCGGATGATGACTACACAGTCAAACTGTTCCCATTCGGCATTGATACTGTCGAGGGCAGCTATCACACTCTGCTCTACCCCCTCGCCCTGCATCGTAGCCGGAAAGAGGCGGGTTTGAAACTGCAGACCATAATCGTTATCGGCAAGCTGGTTGCAGAAATCACCATAACCAGCTGCCGTTGCACTGGAAATGACGGCGATGCGCTGGCAGAACATCGGGAGCGCCAACTCCTTCTGCAGTTCGAATACGCCCTCTGCTTTCAGCGTATTGATGATTTCCAACCTCTTGCGCGCCATATCGCCCATCGTATAGTTAGGGGCTATATCATCTACTATCCAGGAGAAGCCATAGTTCTCATGAAACTGCGCGTGTACCTTGAGCAGCACTTTCATACCAGCATGAATGCGCTGTCCGGTGATGCGCTCGAAATTCGGTTTGATGGACATCCATCGGTTTCGCCAGCAGGAGGCATGCGCCTTGGCAATGGGCGTATTAGACCGCTCATCCTTCTCGATGAGTTCCAGATAGCAGTGCCCGCCGTAGCCCTCACGAGCCTCGGAGAGTTCCGCTTCCACCCAATAGCTGTCGGGCAAGGACATCGAAATGACCTCACGAACCATGGAGTTTAATTCATAGAGAGAAAATCTTTGCTTCATACTCTTATATTTTTGGCACTGATTTTTTTTGGGGGCACGGGATTTTTTTAGGCACGTTTTTTTAGGCACGGATTACACGGATTACACGGATTTTTTATCAGAGAACAAGGGCGCGAGCCTCCGTGTAATCCGTGTAATCCGTGCCTTATTCTTTTTTCTCCGTGCCTTATTTTTCTCCGTGCCTACTTAATCGCTTTTCCCGTCTGATAAGCCTTCCAGAAATCAGGTACACCATATCCGAATACATTATCGGGATGATGCTGATTATTACCAGCCAATCTCACGAGTTTCATAATCTGCTTAGCCGTCTTCTGAGGCAAAGCCTGCCAGAGACACGCTACCATTCCGGCAATGAGCGGAGAAGAGAAAGACGTTCCGTTATCATTGATGATATTTCCACGGCCCGTAATCACACAGGTAGGACTTCCGTAAGCCATCACATCAGGCTTGATTCTGCCGTCAGCAGTAGGTCCCACGGCACTGAAAGCCGCATTCTCGCCAATTTCGTTTACGCTGCCCACGGTAAGGATATTGCGTGCATCGGCAGGGAAATTAATTTTCTTCCAACTTCCCATTCCGTCGTTTCCTGCAGAATTGACACAGATGATTCCCTTGTCAGCACACATCGAAGCGGTGCGGGAGATGAGGGTAGAATTGCCGTCCTGCTCATAATAATGATGGTTGGTAGACGCATCATCGAAGCCATGATAGCCTAACGAAGAGTTGATGACATCCACGCCGCAACTGTCAGCATATTCAGCCGCAAAAGCCCAGTAATCCTCTTCTGCCAGACTCTCTGTGCGCTCATCTTCACAGCGCACCAACAGATATTGAGCCTCAGGCGCCACTCCCACGAATCTTTCGGGTTCGTTGGCAGCCATCGTAGAAAGCACCATCGTTCCATGCTCCATCTCGGCGAAAATATTCTTGGATTGAGGAACCACAAAGTCCTTAATGCCCGCCAATCTGATATTATGCAGCGCCGGAATCTTATCCACATTCATAAATCCGCCGTCGAAGACAGCAATCATCATTCCTTTGCCCAAATGTCCGGTTCCATGCAGCCGCTTGCCGTTGAGCGACTGGATCTGCGCATCGGCAGCACCATATTCGCCTACTCCACCAGTCCAATCGTTCAATCCCCTGCGAACGCTACTTCTGATGCGCTGACTGACAGAATCGGGAGCAGAGAAGACCTTCATCTTCCGGGTGATGAAATCGAGTTCATCCAGTTTCCGTAGTTCCTTCTCCTTATGAATGCGGACCAGCAGGGTATTGTTCCACTTGCTCTTGCCCACAATCTCGATGCCAGCCTCGCTTACAGCCTGCTCATAAGCAGGAGCCACAGGCAAATCGGTAACATCGATGGGCAGATTCTGCCTCTTTCTGCGCTCTATGGAACGGGGAGAGAGAAAATCTGCAGGGCGACTTACCGAGAAGGGAGTGTGACTGAGGTCTTTGTCTCTGAGATAAAGACGATACATCATACACTTGCCTCCCGGATACGACACCATATCGGTTTCGGCGATGCGAGGCAACCGCATCAGTTGCTCAAAATTGCTAACCCTGTCTTCGCGAGCAAACAAAGAAAGAGCGGTCATTAAAAATGCATAAAGCATCAAATATTTTTTCATCATTATATCGGTAGTCCGGTTTGTTATTGTTGTTGCTGCAATATTTCTGTATTGCATTTATTAATCAGTTGAATTGTTTATTCTGAAGTGCAAAAGTACAGAAATTGTACGAAAACACCAAAGGAAAAGGGAAGTTTTTATCATGAAATGCAAGTTTTTCTCAAATATATAATAAGGTATCAGATATTTTTTGTACTTTTGCAGACAAGTAGCCGCTGCAATTGCATTCAGAAAGAAGCTGGGCGAACGGCTATGAGGAAAAAACAGATATAAATGGAAAATAAACAAGCAACATTAGAATTAGGTACGAAGCCGGTGGGTAAGCTGCTCGTTCAGTATGCCCTGCCAGCGATGATTGCGATGACCGCCGCCTCACTCTACAACATCGTTGACCGAGTATTCATCGGTCAGGGTGTGGGAGCCATGGCCATCTCAGGTCTCGCCATCACCTTTCCCTTCATGAACCTCACCGCCGCTTTCGGAGCCGGTGTGGGCGTAGGAGCATCTACTGCCATCAGCGTGAAGCTGGGACAAAAAGACTATGCCACAGCGCAAAACATTCTGGGTAACACGATTTCTCTGAATCTCATCATCGGTATCGGACTGAGCATCATCTGTCTGCTCTTCCTCGACCCTATCCTGAGATTCTTCGGAGCCAGCGACCAGACGCTCATCTATGCCCATGAGTACATGGTCATCATCCTGCTGGGCAACGTGGTGAGCCACATGTATTTCGGCATGAACGCCCTGCTCCGAGCCGCGAGCAAACCCAAGCAGGCGATGTTTGCCACCATCTTTACGGTGGTGATGAACGTGATACTCGATGCCCTCTTCATCCTCGTTTTCAAATGGGGAATACAGGGTGCCGCCATCGCCACCATCCTTTCGCAACTGATGGCGCTGATGTGGCAAATCAAGCTCTTCAGCAACAAGAATGAGCTGCTCCACTTCAAGAAAGGAATCTACAGACTGAAGAGGAAACTCGTGGATAATATCCTCGCCATCGGCATTTCGCCTTTTCTGATGAACGTGTGCGCCTGCATCATCGTCATCTTCATCAACAACCAGCTGGTACGTTTCGGAGGCGACCTCTCCGTGGGTGCCTACGGAATAGCCAATGGTATTGCGATGGTGTTCGTGATGTTCGTGTTTGGCGTAAACCAGGGAATGCAGCCTATAGCCGGATACAACTATGGAGCCCAGAAACTGGACCGACTGATTCGCGTACTGAACCAGAGCATCATTGCCGCCACCGCCATCATGGTAACGGGCTGGCTGATAGCGATGTTCCTGCCTTACTACTGCGCACGACTGTTTACAACCGATAAGCAACTGATAGACTTGGGCATTAAGGCGATCAGAGTAGTGATGTTCTGCTTCCCGGTCATCGGGTTCCAGATGGTTATCACCAACTTCTTCCAGTGCATCGGAAAGGTGAAGATCAGTATCTTCCTCTCCTTGTCGAGACAGTTGCTCATCCTTCTGCCGCTCCTGGCTTTCCTGCCGATGATATGGGACATTGATGGAGTATGGTACAGTATGCCTATCTCCGACTTCGCTGCCGCAGTCATCGCCGGAGTCGTAATGATGTGGTACATGAACAAGCTGAAAAGACAACACCAAGAACAGCTAAAAGTTAATAGTTAATAGGGCTTAGCCGTTTAGCAAGATTGCCATAGGCGGTTCATGCTATAAATTATAAACTACAAACTAAAGATTATGAATAAGATTATCATAAACGTAGGTCGCCAGATAGGTAGCGGCGGGCATATCATCGCCGAGAAGCTGGCGGAGGATTTCGGTTGCAAATGTTACGACCGTGAGCTGCTGAATCTTGCCGCCAAGGAGAGTGGATTCTCTGAGAAATTCTTCGAGCAGAACGATGAGCAGAAGGGATTCTTCAAGTCTCTCTTCCATACCCATCTGCCCTTCCTGAGCGATAACAATTTCTATCACAACGACTTCTCGCAGGAAGGTCTGTACAAGTTCCAGAGCGACGCTATCAGAAAGGCTGCCGATGAGGGCAACTGCGTGTTCGTGGGCAGAACCGCCGACTATGTGCTGCGTGATTACAAGAATGTGATTAATATCTTCATCACCGCCAATATCGACGACCGCATTAAGGCAGTGTGCAAGCGAAAGGACATCGACAGAGCCTCCGCCCGCAAGTTCATCGAAAGCCACGAGGAGCAGCGCGCCTCTTACTACGATTACTATACAGGCAAGAAGTGGGGACACAGCGAGAGCTACGACCTCTGCATCAACAGCAGCCATCTGGGAATCGAAGAAACAGAGAAGTTTATCGCAGAATTTATCAGAAAGAAGTTCGGACTTAGTGATTAATTATTAGTGATTAGTGATTTATTTTAGGGACATAAAATATTAAACATCATATAAATGAAGAAGATTATGCTTTTGGGCTCAGGCGAACTGGGCAAAGAATTTACCATCGCCGCAAAGCGAGCAGGACAGTACGTCATCGCTTGCGACAAGTATGACAATGCACCAGCCATGCAGGTAGCCGACGAGCGAGAAGTGTTCTCGATGCTCGATGGCGACGCATTGACCGCAGTGGTAGAGAAACATCACCCAGACATCATCGTGCCTGAGATTGAAGCTATCCGCACCGAGCGACTCTTCGACTTCGAGAAGGAGGGCATCCAGGTTGTGCCTTCTGCCCGTGCCGTAAACTACACCATGAACCGCCGTGCCATCCGCGACCTTGCCGCCAAGGAACTGGGTCTGCGCACCGCCAAGTATTTCTATGCCAAGACCTTCGAGGAGTTTAAGAACGCTGCCGATGAAATCGGTTTCCCATGCGTAGTGAAACCTCTGATGAGTTCAAGCGGCCATGGTCAGAGCTATGTTCACAACGATGATGAACTGAAGGAGGCTTACAAGGAAGCAATGGAAGAAGGTCGTGGCGACGTGAAGGAAGTAATCATCGAGGAATTTATCGACTTCGATTCTGAGTTCACCCTGCTCACCGTCACCCAGAAAGACGGTCCTACCCTCTTCTGTCCACCTATCGGCCATGTACAGAAGGGCGGCGACTACCGCGAGAGCTGGCAGCCATTCCAGATTTCTGAAGAGGCTTTGAAGAAGGCTGAGCACATTGCCGGCGAAGTAACCAAGGCATTGACAGGTGCCGGTCTCTGGGGCGTAGAGTTCTTCCTGAGCAAGCAGGGCGAGGTTATCTTCTCAGAGTTGAGTCCTCGTCCACACGATACAGGTATGGTAACCCTCGGTCACACCACCAACCTGAGCGAGTTTGAGCTCCACTTCCGTGCCGTAATGGGCTTGCCTATCGCCGGAATCCATCTGGAGCACATCGGCTGTTCTGCCGTCATCCTCTCGCCAGAGGAAAGCACCGAGCCATTAAACTACAATATGCTCGATGCCCTGAAGGAAGACCACACCCGCATCCGTATCTTCGGCAAGCCAGAGGCTCACGTAGGCCGTCGCATGGGCGTCGTACTCTGCTACGGCGAAAAGGGCGATGACCTCAACCAGCTCCGCGACAAGGCAAAGCGTCTGGCAAAGACTGTATTGGGAACCGACCCATACATGAAGAAATAGACATGAAAGAATTAGGAAGAATTATCACATTACCCAAGATATTCGACCCAAGAGGCAACCTGACAGTGGCAGAGGGAGAGACGCATATTCCCTTTGCCATTGCCCGTACCTACTGGACCTATGATGTTCCGGGCGGAGAAAGTCGCGGTGGCCATGCTCACAAGGAATGCCAGGAATTCATCATAGCAGCCAGCGGTTCCTTTTCGGTAACACTGGATAATGGAGAACAGAAGAAGACCTATCATCTCAACCACCCTTGGGAGGGACTGTTCGTAGATGTCAATATCTGGCGAACACTGGATGATTTCTCTTCCGGCTCATTGTGTCTGGTTCTGGCTTCCCACAAGTTTGAGGAAGAAGACTATATACGCGAATATGACGAATATCTCAGATTCATCAGTTCATCCCAAAGTCCTAATCTCTCAAAGACCGAGAATCAATAACGCTAAATATCATGTTTGAGATCAGAAAATACAACGATGCAGACAAGGAAGTCTGGAATGCTTATGTAGAACATGCACGCAACGCCACCTTCCTCTTCAATCGCAACTACATGGATTATCATTCCGACCGGTTCAAGGACTATTCCCTGATGTTCTACAAGAACGGGAAGCTCCATTCCCTATTGCCGGCCCATGAGAGAGAGGAAATATTCTGCTCTCACTTTGGCCTTACTTATGGAGGACTGATAATGAATAAGGATGTGACAGCAGCTGACGTTGTCCAGCTTTTCAAAGAATTGAACGAATACCTCAGGCAACAGGGTTTCAAAAAGGTACTATACAAACCTGTGCCTTGGGTTTACCACCAGATGCCATCCGAAGAAGATCTTTATGCCATCTATTGGGTATGTAAGGCACGTATCGTGAAACGCGACATCGGCTCAGTTCTTTTCCTACAAGAGAAGCCCAGATGGAGAAGACTTCGCCGCCGCTCCCTGAAGAAAGCACAGGAGGCAGGAATTATTGTAAAGAAAGAGAACAATTTCGAAGATTTCTGGAAAGTTCTTGACGCTAATCTTGAAGAACGATATCAGGTGCATCCTGTTCATACTCTGCAAGAAATAGAACTTTTACATAGCCGTTTTCCTGACAACATCATTCAATACAATGCCTACCTGAAAGATGAAATTGTAGCAGGATTCACCTTCTACATCACACCACAGACGGTACATGGACAATACTGTTCATCAAACGACAAAGGTAAGGAACTTGGAGGCATTGACGCCATTTACGACCAGGTTCTAAATCATGATTATGCCGATTATAAATTCTTTGACTTTGGTCGTTCTACAGAAGGCGATGGTGATTATCTGAACGAAGGTCTCATCAGCCAGAAAGAAGGGTTTGGAGGAAGAGGCGTTGTTTACGACACCTATGAATGGAGCTTATAATATTGATAGTTGAAAGTTGATAGTTTATAGCAATCTTGCGAACGGCTAAGCCCTATAAACTATCAACTTTTAACTATAAACTAAATCAGTATAACTGTCACACCACGAGCAGCTTGCGCACCCATAACCAGTGCCTGCTCAATATCGGCAGTCTTAGAAGGACCGCTGATGAAAGTACCGAAATTGTACTTCGGATCCATCTCAATACGGGCATAAGCCTCATGCATATTGTTCACAATCTTCTCTTTTTCGAGGAATATCACAAGGTATTCCGAGATGAAAAGCACCGCTTTCTCCTTCATGGTCTGAGGAATCCAGACGCAGCCATTCTCGGCAACACCCACTTCACCACGAACAATACCCACATCAGTACCATTCAGGTCATTAGCCTCAGTCACCGTATCAGGATTCTTCTGGGCAATCGTGATTTCTGGCAGATGAGAGGCAAAGACCTTGGCTTCCGGATAAGCCTTCTTCACCAGCTCATCCAGGCTCTCACCCTCCTTCGCTTCTATCACATGGCCACCTACCGATTCCGTCATCTCAATAAACTGTTTCAGCGTATCCTCATACTGGATACCCTTCACATCTACGGCAGGCATATCGAATTGAACATGCGTATTCTTGCGCAACTTGTTCAGGAAATCTTCTTTCTTCATTTTACTTTTCCCTCCTTCCATAATTGATGAAAACTCTTCTTGGCAAACTCAGGCATGGCGTGACCGATGCCCCAGGCATTCCAATTGCTGAAGTGCGTACAGCATTCAGGAACCAGATTGACAAGCGGAGCAAACTTCAGGGCTGTGGTGTAGAGTGCAGGACGGTCGAAGAGATACTTCATACCATTCGACATCGCCTTCTTCACAGGATCTGCCTTGCCCAACTTCTCCAGACTCTGGCGCCATACGTAAATCTGCGAACCCGGTCCTACCTTGGAAGGACAGACATTGTCGCAAGACAAGCACAAGGTGCAGGCAGAAACATTGTCGCTGTACTTCTGAGGATTCTTCAGCATACCCAGGTTCACACCAATAGGACCCGGAATAAAATAGGTGTAACTGTAACCGCCTGAACGACGATAAACCGGACAGGTATTCATGCAGGCACCACAGCGCATACACTTCAACGTCTGCCAGTGGTCCTTATCAGCAAGAATATCGCTTCTGCCGTTATCCACCAATACTACATGCATCTCGGCACCCGGACGAGCCTGGCGGAAATGAGAAGTGAAGGCGGTGGTAGGCTGACCGGTTCCGCAGCGGCAAAGCAGACGCTGGAATACAGCCAATGACTTATAATCAGGAACCAGTTTCTCAATACCCATCGCTACGATATGGAGCTTAGGCATGGAAGTAGTCATATCCGCATTACCCTCGTTGGTGCAAACCACGCAATCGCCGGTAGCAGCCACACCGAAGTTACATCCGGTCATACCTGCTCCAGCTTCCATAAACTGGTCGCGGAGATGATGACGGGCACAGCGGGTCAGGTAAGTAGGATCGTAGTTGCCGATTTCCTTGGAGATACCCTTCTCCTCGAACATCTTACCTACCTCCTCACGCTTCAGGTGGATGGCAGGCATCACGATATGGCTAGGCTTCTGACCCAGAAGCTGGATGATGCGCTCACCCAGGTCTGTCTCTACCACGTCAATGCCGTGCTGCTCCAGATAAGGATTCATCTCGCACTCCTCGGTGAGCATCGACTTCGACTTCACCATCTTCTTCACGTTATGGTCTTTCAGAATACCGAGCACAATCTCATTGAATTCCTGCGCATCCTTTGCCCAGTGAACCTTTACCCCGCGGCTCTCCAGATTCTTGGAAAACATATCGAGATAATCGGCAAGATGGGTAATCGTGTGCATCTTGATTTCAGACGCATGCTCGCGGAGATCTTCCCACTCAGGAAGTCCCTGCGCCATTCTATCTCTTTTCTGACGAACAGACCAGAAGGTAGCATCGTGCCAGGTGGTCTTCTCTACATTCTGCGTAAACTTCGCAGCTCTCTTGGAATGTTCTGTACTCATAGTCCTGCAGCTAATATTTGAACAACATGAATAAACTTGATCGGCATCTTCTCCTTCTTGGCGATTCCCGCCATGTGCATCAGGCAGGAAGAATCCGGACCCGTTACATACTCAGCACCTGTAGCCATGTGGCGCTTGATCTTGTCCTCGCCCATACGGGTAGAAACGGCAGGTTCCTCAATAGAGAACATACCGCCGAATCCGCAGCACTCATCCTTACGCTCCGGTTCGTGGATGGTAATACCTTCCACCATATTTAATAAGTCAATGATTTTGTTGAAAGGCTTGATGTGGCGCTCAGAAGGAGATGACAATCCCAGTTCGCGCACACCGTGGCAACTGTTGTGTACACTCACCACATGCGGGAACTTGCCCGGCACATGATCCACCTTCAGCACATCGTGAAGGAACTCCACAACATCCATGATTTTCTTTGAGGAAATACACTCGTGCTTACCCTCAAGGATTTTAGGATAATACACCTTTACGTAAGCAGCACATGAGGCAGAAGGAGCTACGATATAATCGTAATCCTTGAACAGCTCATCAAATGTCTCTATGACCTTCTCCGACTTGTACTGAAAACCGGCATTAGCCATTGGCTGGCCGCAGCAAGTCTGTTTTTCGGGATAACCCACGTCTAGTCCGTAATGCTTAAGCAACTTGTATGTAGCCACACCCGCTTCAGGGTAAAGGGCATCCACATAACAAGGGACGAATAATCCGACTTTCATTGTTGTTATATTTATCTTGTTTGCTATTTGTTTATTCTTTTTATACATGACTAAAAGCCGCTGCAAAAGTAACAAAAAAATAGTAATAATAAAAGATTTTAGGGAAGAAATTATGAGATTTGATGTTATTTAACTGTAAAGAATTGCAGAAAATTTGGAATAATCAAATAAATAGCGTAACTTTGCATCTAGAAATAGTGTGTCTACCATTTGTGAACTAACGCAAATGCAGTTTAGTTGCTAAAAACATAAATACCAAGACATATAAAGAACAAACTTATAGTTATATTTAATGATGAAGAAACAGCTTAAGAAAGTCCTCGTTCTGGGTTCCGGTGCTTTGAAGATCGGCCAGGCAGGTGAGTTTGACTATTCCGGTTCGCAGGCTCTCAAGGCTTTGCGCGAGGAGGGTATTAGTTCCGTCCTCATTAATCCAAACGTTGCTACAATTCAGACAAGTGAAGGTATTGCTGACAAGGTTTATTTCTTGCCGGTGACACCTTTTTTTGTAACTGAAATTATCAAGAAGGAGCGCCCAGACGGCATCATGCTGGCTTGGGGTGGACAGACGGGTTTGAACGTTGGTACAGAACTTTACCTCAACGGTGTGCTCAAGGAGTATGGTGTGGATGTGTTGGGTACTTCGGTAGAGGCTATCATGAACACGGAAGACCGCGACCTCTTCGTAAAGGAGCTTAACAAGGTTGACCTCAAGGTTCCAGTAAGCCACGCTTGCGAGAACATGGAGGAGGCTGTGGCTGCGGCACGCAACATCGGCTACCCTATCATGATCCGTTCTGCCTACGCGCTGGGTGGTCTCGGTTCTGGTGTCTGCAAGACCGAAGAGGAGTTTAAGGAGATTGCTGAATCTGCCTTCACTTTCGCACCTCAGGTGCTTGTTGAGGAGAGCCTGAAGGGATGGAAGGAGATTGAGTTCGAGTGCATCCGTGATGCTAACGACCGTTGCTTCACCGTTGCCTCTATGGAAAACTTCGACCCACTCGGAATCCATACAGGTGAGTCTATCGTGGTGGCCCCAACCTGTTCTCTTACCGACGAGCAGGTGAAGATGTTGCAGGACATCGCCGTGAAGTGCGTCCGTCACCTCAACATCGTGGGTGAGTGCAACATCCAGTATGCTTTCAATGCTGAGACCAACGACTACCGTATCATCGAGATCAATGCTCGCTTGAGCCGTTCTTCTGCCCTCGCATCTAAGGCTACCGGTTATCCGCTCGCCTTCGTTGCTGCCAAGATTGCCCTCGGTTATACGCTCGACCAGATTGGTGAGATGGGTACTCCTAACTCAGCTTATGTGGCTCCATCACTCGACTATATGATCTGTAAGATTCCTCGTTGGGACCTTACCAAATTTGCCGGTGTAAGCCGCAAGATTGGTTCTTCCATGAAGTCTGTAGGCGAAATCATGTCTATCGGCCGTTCATTCGAGGAGATGCTCCAGAAGGGTCTCCGTATGATTGGTCAGGGAATGCACGGTTTCGTAGGCAACGACCACACCAAGTTTAATAACTTGGATGAGGAACTTTCTAACCCTACCGACCTCCGTATCTTCGCCATCGCCCAGGCTTTGGAGGAAGGTTACACCATCGAGCGCATCGAGGAGTTGACCAAGATTGATCCTTGGTTCATCGAGCGCATGAAGAATATCGTAGATTACAAGCACAAGCTTTCTGAATATAATACTCTGGAGGAGATTCCTGCCGAGGTATTGCGCGAGGCTAAGGTATTGGGCTTCTCTGACTTCCAGATTGGCCGCTTCGTATTGAAGACCAAAGATACCAACATGGAGAAGGAGGTGCTGGCTGTTCGTGCCCTGCGCAAGAAGCTGAACATTCTTCCTGCCGTAAAGCGCATCCCTACTGTGGCAAGCGAGCATCCTGACCTCACCAACTATCTCTACATGACATACGCTGTAGAAGGGTACGACATCAACTACTACAAGAACGAGAAGTCTGTCATCGTTCTCGGTTCGGGTGCTTACCGCATCGGTTCTTCCGTAGAGTTCGACTGGTGTTCAGTAAACGCCATCAATACAGCCCGCAAGTTGGGTTACAAGTCAATCATGATCAACTACAACCCGGAGACCGTATCTACCGACTACGATATGTGCGACCGTCTCTACTTCGATGAGCTTTCATTCGAGCGTGTACTCGATGTCATCGACCTGGAGTCACCACGTGGCGTGATTGTTTCTGTGGGTGGTCAGATTCCAAACAACCTGGCTATGAAGCTCCATCGCCAGTCTGTGCCAATTCTGGGTACATCTCCTGTCAACATCGACCGTGCCGAGAACCGCGGTAAGTTCTCTGCCATGCTCGATAAGTTGGGCATCGACCAGCCTAAGTGGAGCGCCCTCACATCAATGGAGGATGTCCAGAAGTTCATCGACGAGGTAGGCTATCCTGTTCTCGTTCGTCCTTCCTACGTTCTTTCCGGTGCAGCCATGAACGTTTGCCACGATGATGATGAGTTGCGTCGCTTCCTGGAGGCAGCTTCTGAGGTTTCTAAGGAATACCCAGTAGTTATCTCTCAGTTTATGACAGAGACCAACGAGATTGAGTTCGATGGTGTTGCCCAGAACGGTGAGATTGTAGAGTATGGTATTTCAGAGCACGTAGAGTATGCTGGTGTTCACTCTGGTGACGCAACCATGACCTTCCCTGCCCAGCAGATTTCCTTCGCTACAGCCCGTCAGATCAAGAAGATTTCACGTGCCATCGCCAAGGAGCTCAACATCTCTGGTCCTTTCAATATCCAGTACCTGGCTAAGGGTCGTGATGTAAAGGTAATCGAGTGTAACCTCCGTGCATCCCGTTCGTTCCCATTCGTAAGCAAGGTATTGAAGCGCAACTTCATCGAAACGGCTACCCGCATCATGCTCGATGCTCCATATCAGAAACCGGATAAGTCTGCTTTCGATATCGACCGTATGGGTGTGAAGGCATCCCAGTTCTCATTCGCCCGCTTGCAGAACGCCGACCCAGTTTTGGGTGTGGATATGAGCTCTACCGGTGAGGTAGGCTGTATGGGTGATACTTTCGAAGAGGCATTGCTCAACTCATTGATTGCTACCGGCTACAAGATTCCTTCTAAGGACAAGGGCATCATGCTTTCAAGCGGTGGTGCCAAGGAGAAGGCTTCTCTGCTCGATGCTGCACAGGCGCTGGTGAAGAACGGTTACACCATCTATGCTACAGCCGGTACAGCGAAGTTCCTGAACGACAACAACGTGAAGGCTACAGCCGTAGGATGGCCTGATGAGGACCAAAAGGATCTTCCTAACGTGATGCAGATGATTGCCGACCACAAGTTCGACCTCATCGTCAACATCCCTAAGAATCACACCAAGCGTGAGTTGACCAATGGCTACAGAATCCGTCGTGGCGCCATCGACCACAACATTCCTCTGTTCACCAATGCCCGTCTGGCTTCCGCCTTCATCGAGGCATTCTGCACAATGAGCCAGGATCAGCTTCAGATTAAGAGCTGGCAGGAGTACGAGTAATCGCACGCGGGAATAATTTTTATCTCACGCAGATTGCGAAGATTACGCAGGTATTTATAAAATACGCCCTGTAAGGCAAGGCACAAGTTCTAGATTGTGCCCAAGCCTTACAGGGCTTTTTTTATTCCCGGCAATGAGAAAAAGGAGCTGAAATGATGGCTTTCTCATTATTTTATTGTACCTTTGCAAACAGAAATAAGAATAAAACATGATAGTTTGTATAGCAGAGAAACCGAGTGTGGCTAAGGATATCGCCCGAATCATCGGGGCTACCACGGCACGCGACGGTTATATGGAAGGTAATGGTTACCAAGTAACATGGACCTTCGGCCACCTTTGTGAGCTGAAGGAACCGGATGATTATACTCCGATGTGGAAACATTGGAGCCTTTCGGCGTTGCCGATGATTCCACAGCGATTCGGTATCAAGCTCATCAACGATGAAGGCATCAAGAAGCAGTTTGCTACCATCGAGAAACTGATGCAGGCTGCCGACAGCATCATCAACTGCGGTGACGCCGGACAGGAAGGAGAGCTTATCCAGAGATGGGTGATGCAGAAAGCGCAGGCGAAATGCCCCGTCAAGAGATTGTGGATTTCTTCCATGACCGATGAAGCCATCAAGCAGGGCTTCCAGGAACTGAAAGACCAGACCGAATACCAGTCACTCTATCTTGCCGGACTTTCCCGTGCCATCGGCGACTGGATTCTCGGCATGAACGCCACCCGACTTTATACATTGAAATATGGACAGAATCGACAGGTGCTCAGCATCGGCCGGGTGCAGACCCCTACCCTTGCCCTCATCGTAAACCGCCAGAAGGAAATCGACAACTTCGTTTCCGAACCTTACTGGGTACTCGCCACCATCTACCGCGACACCCAGTTTACCGCCACCAGCGGCAAGTTTACCAGCAAGGAGGAAGGCGAGAAGGCTTTCAGCACCATCGCCGGCAAACCCTTCACCGTTACGGATGTAAGCAAGAAAAAGGGAAACGAGGCGCCACCTCATCTCTACGACCTCACCTCACTGCAGGTAGATTGCAACAAGAAGTTTGCCTACTCTGCCGATATTACGCTGAAGCTCATCCAGAGTCTCTACGAAAAGAAGTACACCACTTATCCTCGTGTAGATACCCAGTTCCTGACCGACGATATCTATCCGAAATGTCCGCAGATTCTGAACGGAGTGAGTCAGGCAAAGATCATGAGTCAGCAGAAATACCTCCCGCTCATCCAGCAACTCGCAACAATCAGCAAGAAGTTGCCGAAGAGCAAGAAGGTATTCGATAACAGCAAGGTAACCGATCACCACGCCATCATCCCAACCGGAGTTCCGCCAACCGGACTCACCGATATGGAGGCGAATGTCTATGATCTCATCGCCAAGCGATTCATCAGCGTGTTCTATCCGGACTGTAAATTCTCTACCACCACCGTATTGGGCGAAGTCATCAACGAAGACGGACCAAAACCGGAGAAGATAGAGTTCAAGGTAAGCGGTAAGGAGATTCTCGAACCGGGCTGGCGAGTAGTCTATGCCAAGGATACGAAGAATGACGATGATGACGATGCAGATAACGCCAACGGAAACGCAGACTCAGGAAACGGCGCCAAGAAGGAAGTGGTAGAAGAAAGAACCCTCCCATCCTTCACAAAAGGCGAATCGGGAGAACATCAGCCTACCCTGACGGAGAAATGGACCACGCCACCTAAGTATTATACCGAGGCAACCCTGCTGCGTGCGATGGAGACAGCCGGCAAATTCGTAGAAGACGAAGAACTTCGTGCAGCATTGAAGGAGAACGGAATCGGCCGACCATCCTCCCGTGCCGGCATCATCGAGACCCTCTTCAAGCGCCACTACATCCGTCGCCAGCGCAAGAATCTGATGGCAACCCCGACAGGCATCGAACTCATTGACACCATCCATGAGGAACTGCTGAAGAGTTGCGAACTGACCGGTATCTGGGAGAAGAAACTCCGCGACATCGAACACAAGACCTACGATCCTGCCGACTTCATCAACGGACTGAAAGAACAGATCAACAAGATTGTCATCGATGTATTGTCAGACAACAGCAACCGGAGAGTGACCATCATGACAGAGGAAGACCTCAAGAAGAAACCGGCTGCCAAGAAACCGGCTGCCCGAAAGGCTCCAGCCAAGAAAGCCGATAAGGCAGCAGCACAGAATGCAGATTCTCAGAATGCTCCTGCTCAGCCGGCTCCAGCTGCCGACCCAATGGTTGGCAAACCATGTCCGCTCTGCGGAAAGGGCGTCATCATCAAGGGCAAGACCGCCTATGGCTGCAGCAACTGGAAGGCAGGCTGCCAATATCGTCAGCCATTCTCGCAGATGTAAATCAATATGAAACAAATAAGATTTTATCAAATCATAACAGCAATCAGCTGCCTCTTTCTGATAAGTTGCGGCATTGAACAGAACCTGAAGAAAGCAGACAAGCATCTTTCTTTAGGCGAATACTACGATGCGGCAACCCAATATAAAAAGGTGTACACCAAGACACCTACCAAAGAGCGGGCTGCCCGGGGCAAGGTGGCTCTGAAGATGGCACGCTGCTATGATAAAATCAACAGTACGCCGAAGGCACTGGCAGCCTACAGCAATGCCATCCGATACAAGCAGGCAGACCTCCACGACCGCCTGGCTTACGCCCGGCTTCTCCTGAAGAACGGAAGTTACAGACAGGCTGCCAAGGAATTCGAATTCCTGCTCGATTCCATGCCCGACAACGTGCTGGTAAAGAACGGACTCGAATCGGCACAGAAAGCCCCAGTCTGGAAGAAGGAAGGAAGCCGGTACAAGGTAAAGCGGATGGATGTTTTCAACTCCCGAAGAGACGACTATTCGCCGATGTTCCTCAGCGATGACAACAGTCAGCTCTATTTCACCTCAACCCGCAACGAAGCCCAGGGCAGCGACCTGAACGGAGTGACAGGAACGAAATCTGCCGACATTTTCTTCTCTGAAAAGAACGACAAAGGCAAATGGAGCAAGCCGGAAGCCATCGGAACCGGTCTCAACACCGACTACGAAGAGGGCGCATGCTGCTTTACCCCAGACGGCAAGCAGATGTACCTCACCCAGTGTGCCACCGATCCCACTTCGCCCCGCTTAGCCCAGATAGTAACCTCCAACCGCTCAGATGCAGCCTGGAGCAAGCCTACGAATCTGGAAATCAGCAAAGATACACTCAGCTGTTTTGCCCATCCAGCCATCTCCCCTGATGGCGAATGGCTCTATTTCGTATCAGACATGCCGGGCGGAAAAGGCGGACTCGACATCTGGCGAGTGCGCATCACTCCTGCCGGACTGGGCGGCGTAGAGAACCTGGGCGAACCTATCAACACACCAGGCGATGAGATGTTCCCTACCTTCCGCCCTAACGGCGACTTTTACTTCAGCAGCAACGGTCATGTGGGAATGGGCGGACTCGACATCTATATCGCCAAAGTAAATTCCATCACCCGGAAATATGAACTCACCCACCCCGGCTATCCGCTGAATACAGAAGCCGATGACTTCGGAATGACTTTCGAAGGTCTCCACAATCAGGGTTTCTTCTGCTCTAACAGAAAAGACGGAAGAGGCTACGATCATATCTACTCCTTCGAGAATCCGGAGATTGTTACCACAATGAAGGGATGGGTTTACGAGAAAGACGGTTATGAACTGCCTGCCGCAGAGGTCAGAATCGTAGGCAACGACGGAACGAACAGGAAACTATCCGTCAAGGGCGACGGTTCGTTTGTCCTCCCTATCAATCCGCATGTCGACTACCTGGTGATGGCATCCTGCAAAGGCTACCTCAACCACAAGGAAGAACTTCGGGTTGATTCAGCTAAAGAGAGTAAGGAATACGTGCTCCAGTTCCCGCTGGCTTCCATCACAGCCCCTGTACTCATCGACAACATCTTCTACGATTTCGACAAGGCAACCCTTACCGAAGCCAGTACAACAGCCCTCGACCAGCTGGTAACGCTGCTGAAAGAGAACCCGCACGTTACCATCGAACTCAGCGCCCATTGCGACTACAAGGGAAACAGCGAATATAACAAGCATCTGTCTCAGCGCCGCGCCCAATCGGTAGTAGACTATCTGATAAAACACGGCATAGAGAAAGAGCGCCTCACCCCTGTGGGCTACGGCAAGGAGAAGCCGAAGAATGTGCGCAAGAAACTCACCGTGAAGTATCCTTGGCTCAAGGAAGGCGATGTGCTCAACGAAGAATTTATCCTGAAGCAGAGCAAGGAGCATCAGGAAATCTGCAACCAGCTGAACCGCCGAACCGAGTTCAAAGTGCTCCGCACTACCTATAAATTGTTTTAGAAACCGATATCATAAGCATAGGTGCTCTACTGAAAAAGTAGCAGCACCTATTTGTTTTTCTATATTCAGCAATATTAAATCTTCGTTCATCGACGCTGAATGTCCGTTCAGCGACGTTGAATGTCCGTTCAGCGACGATGAACGGAGATTTCAAGAGCATAAAGATGATATTTATAGTAATAAAAAACTCTTTCTATTAGCACTAAAAACTATTCTGCTAATAGAAAGAGTTGATCATTCATACAATTGATATCAGGGAAGAAGCCTACTGACGTGCATCAGCCAGTTCATTATATCCCCAAACCATGATGAGGACAACGAAGCCAGCCAGCACCATCAGGAGATTCTGAGAGTGGGCGATGGAATCTGCCACATGCGTAAGAACACGCGAACCGGAAAGGAGGAAATCTATCTTCATAGAGAAAAGCCATCCCTGAATCTGCTCCCATCCCTGACAGACTACTGCTATGATGATGCCTGCTGCCACACAGGCTGCCGTCCATAAATGTTCCAGACGCTGGCGCTTAACCAGCGACATTGCTGTACCAGTTTCGGGTAAAGCCGGCAAGGTCTGCATCACCCTGTCGGAGAATCCGTCATCAGGAATCTCTGACATCTGGCAATCGGAAAAGAACATCTGTAAGAGTTCTTCATCCTGAGGGGCCAACGGTTCCCCTTTCATGCTCTCCAACTTCTTATCATTTATCTTATCGGTCATAACCATTATGCTTTAAGTAACTTGCAAGTTTCTGTTTTCCACGAGAGAGATGCGACTTAATGGTGCCTTGCGCCATTCCCGTCACCTCTGCAATCTTATCTATAGAGAGACCATCCATCAGCTGCAGCGTGATGCATGTACGTTCGTTCTCGCTCAATATCCGCAGGGCATTGAGTAAATCCATCTTCAGTCCGGTATTCACTCCCTGCGCATTCTGTCGGGCAACCGCCGGCGTATCGATATCCTGCGTTTCCTTATAACTGCGGGTATAATCATACCACACATTATAGGCGATACGATAAAGCCAAGTGGAAAAGCTGGCTGTACCCCTGAAACCCGACAGATGGGTATAAGCCTTCACAAAGGTATCCTGCGCCAAGTCGTCACTCAGCTGCGCATCCCCCAGCGTCTGCCGTAGGAAGAACCCACGAATGGGTGACTGATACTTCCTGACCAGCAAGTCGAACGACTTGCGGTCATGAAGCATCACCACCTTCGTGACGAGAGAAATATCGGATAACTTTTCCACTATATATTAACTAATAATTATTGTTTGATTTTTATACCGGAGTTCCATTATAACCTGTGCCCTGATCGCCATGGCGGTTTCTCCACCAATCCTTGATGGCTGGAAGCGAACCTATGAGGGTCTGTCCCAATCCATAGAAGAAGACCAGGGCTCCGATGCCAGCCAGGAAATCAGCATCCCACCAGGCAAACATGGCGCACAAACCGGCTCCCAGGAAGGCATTTCTCAATCCACGCTTTACCAGATACTCATCGCTCTGCTTGTCTATCGGCCGGTCGCTTTCCGGAACATTGATGCCCTTCTCCATCGCCATCTCCGCCAGTTTCATCCGGTCGTTGTGGCGGCGAATCAGATATCTGATAACCAGAAATACGATGATCAGCGGAGCAAAGACAAACAGCAGACCGAAGATGATACAGAAGATGATCATAACAGCCAGCGCTCCGCCACCAAATACCGAACCGATGAAATCGAACGGATCATCATAGTTGTCTAAACTGTATCTAGAATGAACAGACTTATTATCATTCTCATCATAATCATCATAGTTGGCCGAATCTGTACTGGTTGTATCAGAATAAGCCTCCAACGCCTCGTCGTCTTTATCCTTCGAAGCAGATGGCTGTGCGGCAGATGCAGGAGCAGCCTTTGAATCTACCTGTTGGGTAGTTGGATGATAACGATGTTTTGGAGCAGAAGACGCCAAAGACACTTGGGTGGCTCCGATGCTCATAACGAGCGCTAATGCCAATATTGCTTTCTTCATATCATTATTTTTTATTGTTTTACCTTGTTATTTGAAAAATTTCTGCTTCTTAGACGCATCTCTTCGCGATTTAGTTGCAAAGAAACGAAAAATTTCTTATTTTTGCAAACAAATTAAAGAAAAAGAAACAGAATGAAGACATTACCTGAAGATTTCAGAACATATACGCAGGCACTGATGGGCGAAAAGCTGTATCAGCGTCTGGAGCATGCTATCCTTGAAGAGGAGGCACCAACCAGTATCCGCATCAATCCTTTTAAATGCAAGGATGCTGATGGCGAACCGATTCCCTGGTGTCCGGAAACCGGCCGTTATCTCTCTACGCGTCCCGGATTCACCTTCGATCCGCTGCTGCATGCCGGCTTATATTATGTACAGGAAGCCTCATCTATGTTTGTAGATATGGCTATCCGACAGTACGTAAAAGAACCGGTGATGATGCTGGATCTCTGTGCTGCCCCTGGCGGAAAGTCGACAGCCGGAAGGGCTGCCTTGCCGGAAGGGAGTCTGCTCTTCAGCAACGAACCGATGCGCACCCGCTCGCAGATTCTTGCCGAAAACGTACAGAAGTTCGGTCATCCGGATATGATTGTTACCAACAACTATCCCCGCGATTACAAGAAATCTAAGTTGCAGTTTGATGTGATTCTTACCGATGTTCCCTGCTCCGGCGAAGGAATGTTCCGCAAAGATGAAGGGGCTATCGGCGAATGGAGTACCCAGAATGTGAACAACTGCTGGCAGCTGCAGCGCGAAATCGTATCGGATATCTGGAACTGTCTGAAGCCAGGCGGTATCCTGATTTACTCTACCTGCACCTTCAATGCGCACGAAGATGAGGAGAACGTGGACTGGATATGCGAAGAACTTGGCGCTGAAGTGATGGCACTGGAGGGTGTAGAAGATACATGGAACATCACCCGCAACCTCACGGGCACCGACTTCCCAGTTTACCGGTTCATTCCTGGCGTTTCGCGAGGCGAAGGTCTGTTTATGGCGATTCTGAAGAAAGAGGGCGAATGGGAAGCCGGCTCACCAGCCAAGGAGAACAGGAAGGATAAGAAGAAGAAAGACAAGAAGGTGGCTAAAGGAAAGGGACCGGAGATTCCTGACGGCTGGCTGAAGGCTGATACGGAATGGATGCCTGCAGAAAGCAACGAGACGGTTTACGCCATTCCGGGCAGATGGAAAGACATCTACAACCAGGCTGAAAAGAACCTGAAGGTGCTGCATGCAGGTGTGAAACTGGGAACAGACAAGGGAAAGGGTCTCATTCCCGACCAGGCTCTTGCTCTCTCTACGATGCTCAACAAAGATCACTTCCCACAGGTGGAGTTATCCTACGATGATGCCATCCGCTACCTTCGCAAGGAGGCTGTGAATCTGCCTGCCGATACGCCTAAGGGTTATGTACTGGTAACCTACAGACAGGTTCCGATAGGCTGGGAAAAGAACATTGGCAACCGTGCCAACAACCTCTATCCGCAGGAGTGGAAGATCAAGAGTAGCCATGTTCCGGAAGAACAGTTTACAGTTAACAGTTTATAGTTTATGCTTAGCATCATCGCCTGTATATCAAAAGTGCATAGAGCTATCGGGTACAAGAACCGGTTGCTCTACGCCATCCCATCGGACATGACCCGATTTCGTATGCTTACAACCGGACATACGATCATCATGGGCAGGAAGACATTTGAGTCGCTGCCTAACGGAGCCTTGCCCAACCGCCGTAATATTGTTATCTCGAAGACAAGAGAGCAGATAACAGGGTGCGAAGTATACACCTCTCTGGAAGAAGCGCTGGCAGCAAGAAAAGAAGAGGTTGGAAACAAAGAAGCTTCAGATGAATGTTTCATCATCGGAGGAGCCAGCATATATGAACAGGCTTTGCCTTTTGCAGACAAGCTTTATCTCACAATCGTAGAAAAGGAACCTGAACATGCCGATACCTTCTTTCCGGAAATCAATCCGGCAGAATGGGAAGTGACAGAAAAAGAAATGAGGAATGAAAACGGCTTACCGTTCACATTCCTCACCCTTTATAGAAGGCAGTAATCCCGCAGGGAGCTACTGCTTTTTTTCTTTTTATATCTTATTTCTCTGCTGCAGCCTCCTCATCTGTTTCCTCTTCATCATCGTTGAAACTCTTGAGATCCTGCATAGAAAGCTGGCGGTTGATAGATGCATTGAAAGAGATGATGGTCTCGCTGCGAGACAATCCCAGTGGCTGCAACTTATCATGGATGATTTCCAGGAGATGGTGGTTGTTCAGCGCGTAAATCTTGATAAACATATCAAAGCCGCCTGTAGTATAGTGACACTCCACAACCTCAGGAATCTTCTTCAACTCCTCTACAACCTGGTCAAACTTCTCAGGCTCCTTCAGATAGAGTCCCATATAAGCACAAGTTTCGTAACCTATCTTTTCTGGGTCAATGATGAATTGTGAACCCTTGATGATACCAAGATTTGTAAGTTTAGCAACACGCTGATGAATGGCAGCACCGCTCACGTTGCAAGCGCGTGCCACTTCCAAAAATGGAATACGGGCATCCTGAGAAATCAGCTTCAGAATCTGCCTATCTAATGAATCTAAAATTTGTTTTGACATAATACTAATAATTTGCTTGCAAAGATAATACAAAAAATTAATAAAAGCAATTTTTTAAGAGAAAAACATGATAAATTAATATTATTTTCCTTTTTCTGTGGCAGAATAACTGATTTTTAGTGCTTTTGCCTGGCGCAAAGCCTGCTTTACGTCGGTTATCACACCCATCTTTGTCTCTTGGTCTGCTTTGATTGATACGGTCATCAGCTTCTGGTCTTCCGGCGACATACGCTTCTTTTCTGCCGAAATGTAATCCATCACTTCGGGAGCCGAAGCAAACTTATCATTCAACTGAATCTGGGTACCGGTACCATACTTTGCCTGCATCTCTTTGGTTGGCTTACCTATATAAATATGGCTCACCGCCGATTTCTTGGTCAGGCGGGTGAGTTCCTTGCCTTGTGGCAAACGGCAGTCTACCTTCAAGGTAACCTGGCGCATGTGGGTAACAATCATAAAGAAGAACAGTACGGAGAAAATGAGGTCTGGCAGAGAAGATGTATTCAACCCTGGCACTTCATGCGATTTCTTATGAAAATTCATCATTGTTTACCTCCTTTCTGCTGTTCAGTAGCTGTTTCTGCCGAATTTTCTTCCCCTTGCTTTTCTTCAGCATTGGCATCAACACGCTGGTCGGTTTGAGTCATTGCGTTGGCATACGACTCTGTGATGCGCTGCGGACAGATGTTGCGCACCTGTTCTTTCTGGTCATTGTTCAAGAGGGCATAATCCCTGTGATATTTCTTCTGGGCTGTTTCGTTGCGCAGCTGGCTATATGCTTCCATCAGCTGATTCTGCATCTGGAAATAGAGATTATAGTCGGCATCGCGGTCACTCTCGATAGAGATGAGATGTTTCTTGCCCAGGCGGTGTACAAAGCGGATGGTTTCTTCCTTGAGCTGGCTCACCTGCATCGGCTTACCGTTGACCAAAAGCGTATCGCCAGCCGTCAGGCGCAGCGCCATGAGGTTAGCCTTGTCTACCACCGACTGCTGCTGTTCCTTCTTCTGCGGTTCAGGTGAAGGGAGTTGGCGCAACAGTCCCTTATCCACATCCATTGATGTGGTGACAAGGAAGAATATCAACAGCATGAACGAGATGTCGGCTGTAGATGTGGTATTCAGTCCCGGGGTTTCGTGTTGCTTCCTTCTAATCAGCATATTTAATCCTTATTTATAGAATAGAGAGCCCAAAGCACTCACTTTAGTTTTTCTTCCGAATATAACGTGTGGCACCGAAACAGACGGCACCGATTCCTGCCACCAGCATCAGGAGCGATGTGATGACAAACATATCTGAAAGCTTGAGCCAGAGCCAGTCGGCATAATTCTCGCCATTGATGAGCATCGGAGCAGAACCGCCCAAAAAGAAGGTAAGCAGCAAAACTGCCAAAGTTCCGATCCATGTGATGCGGAAGATGCGACGCACGGGAATGCCATTCACTACAGCCTCCGACTTGCTGCTGCGATAATCTCTGATCATCGAAAAGACTGCCAGACCTGTACCTCCTATCAGGAAGAGCCACATCAGCAGGATGAGCACATCGGTAAAGAGAGGCGCATTAAAGTCGGGGTTCTCTTCGAAAGGCAAATCGTAGCCTACCAAAAAGAACAGACCGAAAACCAGCACCGCCAGTCCTATCATGATATAGAACACCTGCTGCGATATCTTTTCGGCCGACTTCGTCTTCTGCTTTGAAAATTGAAATTTAACCATTTCTCTCTTCGTTTATTTATTCTTGGCAATAATATCCATTAAAGTAACCGCCGACTCCTCCATCTGGCTTGTCAGGTGCTCCACCTTAGAAAGAATGTAGTTATAGAAAACCTGAAGGATGAGGGCTACGATGATACCGAAGATGGTAGTGATGAGCGCCACTTTCATACCCGAAGCAACGATAGTAGGACTGATATCGCCCGCCTGCTGAATCTGGTCGAACGACATGACCATACCGATCACGGTTCCGAGGAATCCGAGCGATGGCGCCATAGCGATAAAGAGTTTGATCCAAGAGCAGCCCTTCTCCAGATTAGCCGCCTGAACGGTACCATATCCGCTTACCGAGCGCTCGATGTCATCAAGACTCTCGCTGATATGCATCAAACCCTGATAGCAGATAGAAGCCACCGGTCCGCGGGTATTCCGGCAGAGCGTCTTAGCCCCTTCCACATCTCCCGCCGCCACCTTCTGGTCGATATCCTGCATCAACTTCTTGGCGTTGATTTCAGAGAGACTCAGATAGATGATGCGCTCGATACAGAAAGCCATACCCACGATGAGGGCGATGGCAACGAGAGACATAAATCCCGCATTACCCTCTATAAACTTTGTCTTAAGAGCTTGATGAAATCCCATGTTCTCTTCTTGAGCCATCATAGGCAGAGAACACATCCATGTGAAAACCAATATTGCAAAACGTGCAATAGCTGTATTTTTCTTCATATACCTTATTATATATATAAAAGCGGAAAGAGGGGGATTCGAACCCCCGATTCCCTTTAGGGGAATACACGCTTTCCAGGCGTGCCTCTTCAGCCACTCGAGCACCTTTCCATATTCCGAAGAACTCTTCTTAATCGCCGCAACATGCTGCTGCAACAATTTCGAAGTGCAAAATTATTGCTTTTCCTCCGAAATACCATAACTTTCATTGTTTTTTTATGTTTATTTAAGGAGTTTTGAACGCTTGCGTCCTATACTTGCGATACGGATAGCGGAAAAACCCGCTCTGCATTGAGGTTGGTCTGTCGGGCAAACTCCTCTTCGCTTATGCCATAAGCCTTGGCGAGCGTCTTCATCACTTCTACCACGAAAGCGCTCTCATTACGCTTGCCGCGATAAGGAACAGGCGCCATATACGGACTGTCGGTCTCCAGAACGATGCGATCCAGAGGAACTACAGCAGGGAGGTCTTCACGCAGATGACTGCTCTTGAAAGTAGATACGCCACCGACGCCCAAAACAAACTTATTGAAGGAGAGCAGTTCTTCGGCTTCCTTCTGGTTGCCCGTAAAGCAATGGAAGACGCCCCCCGGCAGTTCCTTCTCATACTTTCTGAGCAGATGCACCATCTCGTTCTGAGCCTTGCGGCAATGAATCATCAGCGGGAGCTGGGTTTCTACCGACCATTTTACCTGTTCCTCGAAAGCCTCGAACTGCTCGTTTTCGAACTCACGGCTCCAGTAATAATCAAGTCCTACCTCTCCGATAGCAATCAAGTCTGAAAACTGAGGAGAACCACCCTTCTGACAGGCATTACCGGTCATGCGATGCTCCTCCAGTATCTTTCGGAGTTCAGCCAGCTGTTCCTTCCAGTCAGCCTTCACCTCTTCAGGATGCAGACCAATCATCGGATAAGCATAGCCCGGATATTCCTTAGCCAATGCCAGTACCGCGTGTGTGGTCTTCACATCGATGGCAGGCAAGAACACCTTGCTTACCCCCGCTTCCTTGGCACGGGCGAAAGCCTCCGCCCTATCCTCATCAAACTCCTCCGCATCAAAATGCGTATGTGTATCTATTACTTTGAACATTGAACTTTGAAATTAGTACTGTCGCTTCATCATTTTCTGAGCATACTTTGCCAATTCCTCCTTACGCTCAGCAGGCACATTCACAGCATCCAGATACTTCTTGCTCTGCTCGAAATAATAAGCAATCTTATCCTGCGCCATTTTGTCGATACCAATCTCGTTGTATAGACGGGTAACGGCAGCCACCTTCTCCTTGCGGTCGAACTCCTTGGCATTCACCCACTTCTGCAGTTCTGCACGCTGAGCGTCGTTGGCATGGTTGAAAGCATTGATGAGCATATACGTCTTCTTGTTGGATGTGATATCGCCACCAATCTCCTTACCGAACACCTTGGTATCGCCGTAAACATCGAGGTAATCATCCTGCAACTGGAACGCCAATCCTATCTGCTCGCCAAACTTATACAGGTTCTCTGCATCCTCATCAGAAGCATCGGCAAGGATTGCACCCATCTTCAAGGCACAAGCCAGGAGTACGCTGGTCTTGAGGCGGATCATCTCGATATATTCCTCCTCCTTCACATCGTTACGGTTTTCAAACTCCATATCAAACTGCTGACCTTCACCAATTTCCAGGGCTGTGGTCGTAAAGAGTTTCAACACCTTGGCAAGTTGCTTTTCATCACATTGAGCCATACGCTCATAAGCCAGAACGAGCATGCTGTCGCCCGAAAGGATTGCCGTATTGGCATCCCATTTCTTATGAACCGTTTCATGACCGCGACGCAAATCAGCATTGTCCATCAGGTCATCATGCAGCAAAGTATAGTTATGATAAGTTTCCAGGGCAACGGCATTCATCAGAATCTTCTCAGGATTGTCCTTGAAAAGATTGTAGCCCAGAAGCATGAGCGTAGGACGAATACGCTTGCCACCCATAGAAAGAACGTATCTGATAGGCTCATAAAGAGACTTTGGCTTTCTTTCGTAAGGCAAATTAGCCAGAAACTCATTTACCATGCTTAAAATTTCATCTGCTGTCTTCATAATAATGTATAATTTACAATGAACAATTTATAATTTATAGCTGGAACACTACCGGGATGGCAATCATCGTGCGACAGACCTTGCCTTTATCGATGCCCGGTTTCCACTTCGGCATCATTTTCATCACCCTCAAAGCCTCGTTGTCGAGCAATGGATCTACCGAAGTGCTTACTTTGATATTGGCAACACTTCCATCCTTGTTTACGATAAAGGATACCACTACGGTTCCCTGAATCTTACTCTTCTGGGCAGCTACAGGGTACTTCAGGTTCTTGGTAAGCCACTGCATGAAGGCAGACCAGCCACCAGGAAACTGCGGTATCTTCTGCACGACGGTCAGTTTGATAGGAGCCTCAGCTCCCGGATTCTCAATGGGAGTTTCAGGAACCGCTTCCTTCACCTCAGATCCATCCACTACACCCGAGCCGTCGCCGATAACCAGTTCGCTGGTTGTAGAACTGATTTTCTGCGGTGCCTTCTGAGTCTGTTGCTCGGCAGCCTTCACTTCCTGAGTAATAGACTTAGAAGCAGGAGCCGAAACAGCCTCTGCACTCACCATATCTTTCTGGTCGGGACGAGCTGACATTTCCAGATCCTGTGAGAGATCTTCCATCGATTCCGACAAGTCATCATCTCCCTGCTGACCTCTCTGATATTGGAGTCCTACGAAGATGAAAGTAAAAGCCAGCAGCAACCCCAGCAGAAAAAATGTAACCCGCTTATCTTCCAGTTGTGCGCTATTTGATTTCTTAATTTCCACAATAAAAACCGTTTAAAATCGTTATTTCCTACGAAAACATTGCAAAATTACTTCTTATTATTGAAAAAAGCAGTATCTTTGCCAAAGAATTAGAAAATTTAAATGAAAAAATATGTAATTTCCGCAATATTGACGCTTTTTGCGACAATTATTGATGCTCAAGAGAGCCAAACGGGGTATAATTTCCTTCGCTTGCCGGTGAGTGCCCATGCAGCTGCTCTGGGTGGCGACAACATCACCTTGATAGAAGATGATGAGGCACTCATATTCCATAATCCGGCTCTCCTGTCATCAGTAAACGACAAGACGATCAATCTCAATTATATGAACTATATGTCGGGGGTGAACACTGCCTCGGCTAGTTTCAACCGTATTGTCAACGACAAGGCTTCGTGGGCTGTTTCGGCTCAGCTTGTTGACTACGGCAAGATGAAAGAGACGGATGAGAACAACATCCAGATGGGTGAGTTCTCGGCAAAGGACATTGCCGTTGCGGGTTACTTCTCTTATATGCTCGGTGAAAAGTTTGCGGGTGGTATTGCCGCCAAATTCATCACTTCGTATATTGGCGATTACAATTCTATCGCTGTGGGAGTGGATCTGGGCATCAACTATTACGACCCGGAAACGGAATGGTCGGTTTCATGTGCGGCAAAGAATCTGGGTGGACAGCTGAAAGCTTACGACAATGAATATGAGAAGATGCCGATCGACCTGCAGTTGGGTGTGACGAAACGCTTCGCCAACACACCGTTCAGGGTATCAGCCACACTGGTCAACCTGAACCATTGGGACAGCAGTCTTCGTGATCATGCCGTAGTAGGTGCCGACATTCTGCTTTCGGAGAGCCTGTGGATAGGTGCCGGCTACAACTTCCGGAGAGCCAACGAGATGAAAATCAGCACCTCAGAAGATGAGGAAAGCAGTCATGGAGCCGGTTTCTCTGTGGGTGGCGGTATCAACCTGGAGCGCTTCCATCTGAACGTTGCCTACGGCAAATATCACGTCAGTAGCAACAGTCTCATGCTGAACGTAAGTTACAGATTATAAATTATACATTAAAGTTAGTTCGAAATTATGAAGAAAATAACAATAGCAATAGACGGATACTCTTCTTGCGGTAAGAGTACGATGGCAAAGGATCTTGCCAAGGAAATAGGTTATGTTTATGTAGATACGGGCGCCATGTACCGCTCGGTAACCCTCTATGCGCTGCGTCATCAGCTCTTCGAAGCAGATGGAGCCGTAAAGACTGAAGAACTGCAGAAGGAGATGAAGAACATCAGCATCTCATTCAAGTTTAATGCAACAACCGGTCGCCCAGACTGCTATCTGAACGGCGAACTGGTAGAAAAGGAAATCCGTTCGTTAGAGGTTTCCAACCACGTTAGTCCGATTGCCGCCGTTCCTTTCGTCAGAGAGGCGCTGGTAGAACTGCAGCAGAAGATGGGCGAAGACAAGGGTATCGTGATGGATGGTCGCGATATAGGTACCACCGTGTTCCCTAATGCCGAACTGAAGATTTTCGTAACAGCCAGTTCACAGGTGAGAGCACAGCGCCGTTTCGATGAACTGAAGGAGAAAGGAATGCCAGCCGACTTCGATGCGATTCTGAAGAATGTAGAGGAGCGCGACTATATCGATAGCCACCGCGAGACTTCCCCACTCAGAAAAGCAGATGATGCCATCACGCTCGACAACAGCAACATGACCATTTCTGAACAGAAGGCATGGCTGATGGAACAATATCAAAAAGCAATAGCAGAATAAGCTACAGAGAAGAGACTGCCGGGTTATTAATGCAAAAATACGTTAAATATGCTACTTTTGCCGATAAATTTATTTTATTCGATGAAAAGATTTGGAAAAAAAAACTCCAATTTAGTATCTTTGCAACCATATTAACAAGGTAGTAATGATATAGATTATAAATTTTGAGTTAATTACTGTTTTTTGAAGGTGATAGGTCTTCGGGAGAAGATTTATCACCTGTTTTATTTTCAGACAGTTTATAAAAGATAAACCCACTTGACGTCGTGAAACACGACACCAAATGGATTAACTGATTAATAACCAATATATTAAGTTTTTCAACCAACGATAAAACTATCCTCTACCCATATACGGTGAAACACCGTACCAAGTATATCAAGTAGCTGATAATCAATATTTTAACTCTTATTACAAAAGAGCAGAGTTTTCCTTGATAATCTTATCCTTGCACTCTTCCATCAGCCACTTCGGCGTACTGGTAGCACCACAGATACCTACCGTTTCCACATCCTTGAACCAGTTCATATCTATTTCGTCAGCACTTTCTATCTGGTAGCTGTTGGCATTCACGCTCTTGCATTCCTTGAAAAGCACCTTGCCGTTCGAACTCTTTCTGCCACTCACAAAGAGGATGACATCATGCTTGCTGGCAAAGGCAGCGATGTTAGGCATGCGGTTAGCCACCTGACGGCAGATGGTATCGAAACTCTTGAAGACAGCGCCCTCAACAATATGCTCCTGGCAATATTCGATGATGCGGTGGAACTCATCGAGACTCTTGGTAGTCTGGGAGTAAAGATAGATATCTTTAGAGAAATCCAGCTGACCGGTTTCCTTCAGCTGCTTCACATCCTCAAACTTCTCTACCACGATGGCATGACTCTCCGTCTGCCCCACCAGTCCGAGCACCTCAGCATGCCCGTTCTTGCCGAAAATCACAATCTGTGCCTCCGGATTGTTGACATACTGCTTCTTGATGCGGCGCTGCAACTGGAGCACCACAGGACAGGTAGCATCGATGATTTCAATGTTATTTCGCTCAGCAAGGGCATAAGTTTCAGGCGGTTCACCATGAGCACGGAGCAAGACCTTTACGCCCTGCAGTTCCTCCATCTGCTCATGGTCTATCGTGATGAGTCCCGCTTCATGCAGGCGCTCCACCTCCATACCGTTATGCACAATATCGCCCAGGCAGTAAAGTTTACCGCCCTTAGCCAACTCCTCTTCAGCTTTCTTGATGGCAGTAGTTACGCCAAAGCAGAACCCACTGCCGTTATCTATTTCTATCTGCACGATATTCATTTTTAAATCATTGTACATAAATCTTCACCACCACCTTAGCATGGTCAGGGTCATTCGTAATTATGAGGATACGAGGGTGTCTGACACGCGATTTCTTCAAGTCGGCAGCCACAGCCGTCACCTTCATCTTAACGGTCTCTCCTGGCTGAATCTTACTCTTCTTCAGTTTCACCTGCAAGCCCATCGTAAACATCTGCATGCTGCGGATATCCAGTTCCGACTTACCCTTATTGGTAATCAGAATCTCACCCTTCAGCTTCTTCTTTCCATTGAAACTACCCAGATTGAGATCGGTGGCAGACATCTCTATCTTCGGAGCCAGTGCCTTCTTGGCTGGAGTCATGTTTTCGAAACCAGGAAGAAGAACGGCTGATACCACGATTTCCTTCTCAGGCGCAATCTTATCGCCAGGACGCTCACCGAGATAAACCGATGTCTGGCTCAAGCCCAGGTCGCGCAGTTTCTTGGAATCCAGCACGAAACTGATTTCGGCAGAATGACGCGGAGCCACCTTGGAAGGCGATACGAAAGCATGAAGATAGGATGGCAGATGCATCACTACCGGCTCCAGCACTTCGTCGGTAGGATTGAAGATATGAATGCGCTGAACCGGACGGTCGCCACGGTTCACGTCATCAAACTCCACCTCCTGGACATCACTCTTGATGACACCCAGCATCTCATCGTAAGAACCAGCGAAATCTACTACGCTGCCCACTACCCTTCCCCTCATAGAGAGGATGAACGGCTCTTCATCCGCATTGGTATAGAGGCAAACCTGCTTGGTGAAAGTACCCATCTGCTTGGCATCGTATACCGCCTTGATGACGAAACTTTCGCCGGCAGCTATGCTCGTCTTCGGATAATCTACCTCCGTACATCCGCAGCTTTTCAATACATTGTTGATAACCAACGGCTTGTGCCCGTCATTCTTCAGCACGAATTCGGCAGTTACAGGCTTGTGGAACACCACCTGTCCGCAGTCTACCACCTCGTGCTGGGTTGTAATCTTCTGTGCTGATGCAGGCAGCGCCAACAGCGCTGAGAGCATCCATATATTCATCCGTTTCATACTATTCTATTTTAAATTATCAATCTATAAACTTTTAACTATCAATTATTAACTTTCAATTCATAGGTCTCTGTGCGGCCACTAAATTCCGGACTGTAGGTACACTCAGCGATGCAAGTTCCGCTCTGATAGTCGCCCTTTCTATCCACGTAATACTCCATTTCTACGATGTGCTTACCTTTAGATAAACGATCGAAATAGAAATTTGTTGCATGGTCTCTTGGAGAAACATAGCAGCCTATGCTCCACTGATAACCGCTCAACTGGTTAACCGGCTCCAGGCATGCCGCACGCTTATCCGTAATCTGCACAAAGTCGTAGTCGCGGTCGGCGGTGATGATGAGCGTTACCTTCACCTTCTCGCCTACCTGCGCATTGCCCTTGCTCTCAGATTCGGCTGGAACGATGACACGGCGCACCTTGATGCCCGACTCCATGGAACCGATTTCGCTGATAGGCTGCTTAAACTCTGCATAGACAGCTCCCCAGCTGGTATAATCGCTCTTTTTGTCGATGCTCAGCTTAGATGCCTTGCCCGGTCTTTCGGTCTTCACATAGCCCAAAGTAGTGGAATCCTGCGGCATCGGCAGCAGCTTGCCATCCAGTTTCAGCACGGCATTCTCAGCCTTCCTGCTCCAGTTGCTCTCATTGCCCTTCATAAAGGCGTAAACAGCATCCACGGTGTTCACTGGCGTATCCCAAACCTGGGTGCGTTTCGACATCAGGAGCCAGCGCTGCAGTTCCTCGATGGTCTGCTTGTCGTTCGGCTTCAGCATCTGCATCGCCTCTATCACGGATACCTGGGTAGGAATCTTATAGTTTCTCCAGCTGTAGAGTGCCTTGCGGGTATCGTAGTAGCGGCCCATCTCCTCGCGGTAAACGGCATATTCGTTCACGCTCTGCAGATATTCGCCTGCCTTCTCGCGGTAAGCAGCATTCTGCTGGCTGTTTCTGGCGAGTACCACGGCAGCACGCGCCTTGCCATAGATGGAGAAATCACCGGTCATCTTCGACATCTTGTCCAGGAGATAAGCCTTATCCTGCTCCAGATTCTGCTTCATCTTTCTGCCATCCACCGAAAGGATGTAGAGATAATGCAGCGCCTGTTCGCTAGGATTCACCTTCTGCTTTTTCTCCTCCTGCTTCTTCATTTCTCTTACTTCCTGTGCTGTCTGCCAGGAGAGATAATCGATGGCGGAAGTCAGCATCCGGGCGGTTGATTTCTGCACACCTGCGATGGCATTCAATCGAACCATCATTTCGGCTACCGATGTAGTCATATACCGGCTGCCCTTCATTCCCTTCCACCAGGAGAAGGAACCGTTAGGGTTCTGCAACTTCTTCAGCTTCTCCACCTGATTCTGCAGGCGGATGCTCTCCTGAGTGAGATTTTCCAGCGAGAGATGCTTCTGTACATGGTTTGTGATAGTATTGGCATAGATGGCAGACATCAGCGAGATGGCGTCCTCCTCATCCGGATTACTGATGGCTGGCAGCGCCTTCACCATCAGCCAACTTGGGTTATTGGTGTACTCGATGGTTACCTTTGCCTCTTCAGCGCCCTTCGCCTGCTTGCCCTCCTTGTTCAGAAAGAGTTTGCTCAGGTCGAAGCTCTGCTCACCCTTCTGATGCAGGGTGATAGGCAGGGTGTTCACCACGAGTTCACGGTTGCTCAAAACCGGCAGATAGTGCTGTTCACCATCGCTGTAGCCATTACCGGCAGCCACCACCTTATTAATATATACGCCTTCTTTCAGTCCCTGGACATCAAAGGAGATGGTAGCAGAACCCTCGGCATCGATGCAGTAGTTCTGCGTCTTCTGCCAAACCACCTTGTTGGTCTCCGGGTCGAGAATCTGCATACGGGCGTTGCCGCTCACCTTCTTGTCGGAAGTATTGAAGAGTTTCACCACGATGGTGCTCTTATCGCCCTCACGCAGGAAGCGAGGCATGTTAGGCTGCACCATCACGGTCTTCTGAGCCACAGCCTCATCCACCAGCAAACCGTTGCGCATCTCCTTGTCATGAGCCAATCCCATGAACTTCCAGGTAGTCACGCTCTCCGGCAGGGTAAACCTGATGGCTACGTTGCCATTGTTGTCGCTCTCCAAGGCAGGATAGAAGAAGGCGGTCTCGTTCATATTCTCACGCACCTGCACTTTGTCAAGGTACTGTCCTGCATCCGAACCAGAACCACCTGCAAACTGCGGCATCTCCTCTACTACATCAAAAACCTTGTTGGCAGATGGAGCAGCCGCTCCGACACGGGTCATTTTAGAGCTGCGAATCCAGATGCCTTTCGCTTCTTCTCGAACCACCTCGTCTTTTTGTATACGAACAGACTCAACGGTTCCGCCAGAAGAACGTTCCAACTTGCTCAGCTCCACCGCTTGCATATAGGCATAATAGCTAAAGAATTTGCCATCAAACTTATCTACATCCAGTTGTTTCTGGTCAAAATATTTAGTAGGATAAACACCCAATAAATCCATCGTATAATACCACAGATTACTCGTCCAGTAGCAGCTTGGCAACCATTGGCTGAATCCGAGCGACATTTTCCAGGAATGCGGGGCTATCTGGTCGAGCGACTTGTCATAGAGTACGCTCATCAGCTGCGCCTTGGCTGGCTTGCCGTCAGGGGTAGTAATCTTCAGCGTCCACTCCTCCTTCTGTCCAGGGGTCAGACGGTTGCGGAAGGTCTTCCAGGCGATATTCAGTTTCTTCTCAGGCAAAGGACGGGCGATGCTCATCATTCGGGTATAGCACTTACCTTGCTTCACGAAACTATAGTTCAGTACGATGCCCGACGCATATTCCTCCTTGTAGGTGAAAGGCAGAGTCACGATGCTGTCGCCCAACTCCCAGGCGCCCTTCTCCAGCAGTTTGTTGCCGGCGATGATGGAATATACGATGTGCGCTCCGTTCTCCGAAGAGCCCACCTGGATATAGACCGGCTTGCCATCACGAGGGAAAGTCTTCGCCGTCTGATAATACCATTCGGTAGTTGGCTCCACCGGATGGGTATCCTTCATGCTGAAGAGCGTGAACTTCTGCTGCAGGGTATCCTGTCCGCAGATTGCCTCCAACTGATGAACGCCAGATTTCCAAACGAGGGAAGAAGAGGCAGAGGAAGAAGCATATTCCTTGATAGAAACCGGTGCATTCGCCTCGGCATCCTTCCATTCGCCCTTATCAATGCGATATTTCAACCTACTAGAAATCGGCATACCACTGGCATTGCGGTAAGCGAAGGTCACCGTCTTCAGACTGTCTGTTTCGATACGCTTAGGAAGATTCACCGTGAGGATGGTTGGCTTGGTGCCCAGAGGCAGACTCATCACGCCCTCGTGGCTCTCACCGCTGATGTCGGTAACGATGGCTGAGACCTCGAAGTTGAAGAAACGGGCGATGCGCATGAACTCGCTCATATCAGCCTCGTCTTTTCCTGACAAGGAAGCCTCCAGCGGAATTTCCACATCGAAGGTTCCGTCCTCACGAGTCACGCAACTGTCTGTCTTTACCAGCTGTCCGGCAGAGCCTGCGCCCCACCACCAAAGCTGGTTTCTGCGAGTCACCTGATACTCCACCTTGGCACCCTGCACAGGCACACCAGAGTAGGTCTTGGCTGTAGCCTTCACCACTACAGTATCGCCCCAGTTATATTTCTCATTCACCTTCGGGAAGGTAATCTCGAAGGTTGGACGCTTGTATTCCTCCACTCTTACATATTTTGTTACCGTTCCATTCACGGAGATGAAATACAGTCCCGTCTGTCCCTCCTTCGGCAATTCGAAATCTACGGAAGCCGTACCGTATTCATCGGTAGTAGCCTTCTGCTCAGCCACCTGCTTCCCGTTAGCATCTCGCAGGATAAAATTCAGTTCCATGCTCTTGCCAGGCACACTGGCATCCAAGCCCTTCTTCACGATGTAGGAAATGGCTGAGGCATGCACGGTCTGACCCGGGCGATAGATGCTGCGGTCGGTAAACAGCTGATGTTTAATCTTGTCATCCTTCTGTTCGTAATAGCGGGTGCGAGAAAGATAGATATCCTTGGCAGGCGTAAACTTGTCATTGCTGGTGGAAATCAAGACGTTTCCATCCACATTCTTGAAGTAAGCCTCGCCGTTCTCATCGGTAGTCAAGCGAGCATGAACCAGTCTCTTCCACTTGCCCGTCTTCACATCATAATCCCTGTCATAGAGCATGATTTTCGCACCCGGTACAGGCTGTCCATCGGTAGCATTCACCACTACATAGCGATGTTTGTCATCAGGCAACTGCTGGATCATCACCGCCAGATTGCTGACATAGAAGAGTTCTCGCTGCGGAGCGATGCCCGTATTATCCGAAGTTACCTCCATCAGATAGGCACCCAGCGGCAGATTGCCACCGATTTCGATGGAATCCTTCACCTCTTCGTAATCCGGACGACCATAGTAGTTGCGACTGAAATCCTTCTGATGCAGCTTCGTGGTCTTCTTCAGGAGCATCTTATAGGTAGCCTCATCCTGGGCATCATATTCATTATCCGCCGTGATATTGAGGCGGGAGATGCTGATTTTCAGGTTCTGGAGATTACGCACATCCAGCTGCACCCAAACCTTCTCCCCAGGTCGCAATACCTGCGGCATATCCTTCACCCGGAACATCGGTTCGGTAAGTCGCTTCTGCGCATTTCTCAGTTCGTTCATTCTCGACCATTCACCCCAGCGGCTCAGCGCATAGTTGATATAGTTGAGCTTATCCTGCGGTTTGGCATCGGTAGCACCTTCCATGAAGCGGAAATGCTCCACGGCAAGTTCGCCTGCCTCCGGAATATCCTGATAAATCTGGATGAGCGAGTCGATGGTCTGCAGATACTTCGATTTCTTCACCTCTCTCACGTCGTCCTGGCGGTATTTCTCGATGAGCTTATAGGCACAGAGACAAGCCGCACCCCGATTGCCCACCTTATTATAATAGGTGTACAGCTGCAGATACGCCTCCTTGCTGTCTGCCTCGAATCCGATGAGATGCAGCAGATCGTTGTTAAAGGAACTGCCATCCACGCCCTTCAGCGTCAATGGAACATACTCTGCAGATGTATGTCGGGCAAGAAGTTCAGGCTGTCCCAAGGCCTTCTTGAAGAACTCCTGGCTTTTCTTTTCGTTCATATCACGGTACACCTTGCCCAGCACGGCATATCTCACCGCCTTCAATGCGGGGTCGTTCACCTTCAGCACCTCTGCTTCCATCCGCTTCACGTTAGGCGTCAGCGAGTCAGCCGAAATCTCTTTCCAGAGTGTCATCTGTCTTATCTCAGCCGCCAGCAGCTGCCCGTAATCTTTGGCAGCCGAAGCCTTGGCGATGATTTTCTTCATCACCGCGATTTCGCTCTTAGGCTGGTCCTTCTGAGCATTGATTTCAGCTTGCTTCCACAAGTTGTCGTATGTCTGAGCCGCTACCTGCATCGTAGCAAAGAGGGCTATCAGAAGTGATAAAATGTTTCTTTTCATAAGCCAACTATATAAAATGTTTATAGAATGATGATAATCATCAAACTTTTCATTGCAAAAATACAAAAAAAAACTGTTTTCTAACCCCGAAACTTAAACTTTTTACTATCTTTGCACCAAAATAGTATATTTTACCAAGAAATAACATTAAAAAAACAATGGCAGAAAAAAAGTATGGTCATTTTGATGACGCCAATCGCGAATACGTGATTACTGACCCAAAGACCCCATGGCCTTGGATCAATTATTTGGGTAACGAGGATTTCTTCTCGCTCATCTCAAACACAGCAGGTGGTTATTCCTTCTACAAGGATGCCAAGTTCCGTCGCATCACCCGTTATCGCTACAATGGTGTGCCGATGGATAACGGCGGTCGCTATTTCTATATCAAAGATGGCGATACCGTATGGAACCCGGGATGGAAACCTTGCAAGACACCGCTCGACAGCTACGAGTGCCGCCACGGCATGAACTATACCCGCATCACGGGCAGCAAGAACGGCGTGGAGGCGAGTGTGCTTTTCTTCGTACCGCTCCATACATGGGCTGAGGTGCAGAAGATGACGCTGAAGAACCAGACTGAGGAGGTGAAGACCCTCAAAGTGTTCTCCTTTGCAGAGTGGTGCCTCTGGAATGCTGCTACCGACATGGAGAACTTCCAGCGCAACTTCTCTACGGGCGAGGTGGAGGTAGAGGGTTCTACCATCTATCACAAGACCGAATATCGTGAGCGCCGCAACCACTATGCTTTCTACACAGTGAATACCGAGATTCAGGGCTACGATACCGACCGCGAGAGCTTCATCGGACTCTACAACGAGTTTGCCGAGCCTGAGGCTGTGATGGAAGGCAAGCCACGCAACAGCTTTGCCCACGGCTGGAGCCCTATCGCATCTCATTATATCGAGGTTACCCTGCAGCCAGGCGAGAGCCGCGATCTCATCTTCCTGCTGGGCTATGTGGAGAACGAGCAGGACAAGAAGTTCAGCGCCAAGAAGGTAATCAACAAGGAGAAAGCTCATCAGCTTATCGCCAAGTTTGATACCACAGAAAAGGTGGATGCTGCCTTCGCAGAACTCAACAAGTACTGGGATAACCTGCTGAACATCTTCACCGTGAAGAGCGGCAACGACAAGTTAGACCGTATGGTGAACATCTGGAACCAGTATCAGTGCATGATCACCTTCTGTATGTCGCGTTCGGCAAGTTTCTTCGAGAGCGGCATCGGTCGAGGCATGGGCTTCCGCGATTCCAACCAGGACCTCGTAGGTTTCGTTCATCAGATACCTACCCGTGCCCGCCAGCGCATCATCGATATCGCCAGCACCCAGTTCCCAGACGGTGGCTGCTACCACCAGTATCAGCCGCTCACCAAACGTGGCAACAACGATATCGGTGGCGGTTTCAACGACGACCCTTGCTGGCTCATCTTCGGTACCGTAGCCTATATCAAGGAGACGGGCGACTTCTCTATCCTCGCTGAACAGGTGCCTTTCGACAACCAGCCAGGCACAGAAGTAAGCCTCTTCGAGCACCTCAAGATTTCGATGAACCATGTTATCAACAACCTGGGTCCACACAAGTTGCCACTCATCGGAAGAGCCGACTGGAACGACTGTCTGAACCTGAACTGCTTCTCCTGGGACCCTAACGAGAGTTTCCAGACCACCGAAAACAAGGGCGAAGGAAGCAAGGCAGAGAGTCTGATGATAGCCGGTCTGTTCGTGGTTACCGGCAAGGATTATGTGGCTCTGTGCAAGCAGCTTGCCAAGGAAGCTTTGGAAAGCAAGGAGGGCGAAATAGCCGGTCTTGCAGAGGAAGATTATTTGACAGAAGCCGAGCGCATGCAGCAGGCTGTAGATGAGATGAACGAGGCTGTGAAGCAGCATGGATGGGACGGCGAATGGTTCCTCCGCGCTTACGATTTCTTCGGCAACAAGATTGGTAGTGATGAGAACGAGGAAGGCAAAATCTTCATTGAGAGCCAGGGCTGGTGTACGATGGCTGGTATCGGTCTGGAAGAAGGACTCTGCGATAAAGCACTGGACAGCAGTAAGAAACGACTGGAATGCGAGCACGGACTGGTGCTGAACAACCCAGCTTACACCACCTATCATGTAGAAATGGGTGAGATTTCTTCTTATCCTGAAGGCTACAAGGAGAACGCCGGCATCTTCTGCCACAACAATCCTTGGGTCATCATCGGAGAGACTGTAGCCGGTCGAGGCAACGATGCCTGGAGCCATTATACCAAGATTCTACCTAGTTATGTAGAGGAAAAATATCAGACACTTCACAAGGTAGAACCTTACGTAAACTGCCAGATGGTAGCCGGTAAGGATGCAGCCAAACCGGGCGAAGGAAAGAACTCCTGGCTCACCGGTACAGCGGCATGGATGTGGTATACAGTATCAGAATTCATCCTCGGCATCAAGCCAGATTATGAAGGTTTGCTCATCGATCCTTGTCTCCCAAGCACCGCTAAGGAGTATGAGGTAACCCGCAAGTTCCGTGGTGGCGAATACCATATCACAGTAAAGAATCCTAGCGGAAACCAGAAGGGCGTGAAGCAGATTACAGTGGATGGCACTCCTATCTCAGGCACCATCATTCCTTGCTCTGAAGGCAAGCATGAAGTAGTGGTTGAGATGTAAAATCAGCGATTTTTCATCAAGTTACGATTTGAAAGTTCAATGTAACGAAATTCCTTTTCATACCCATACGTCGTGTTTCACGACGTATGGGTATCACAATAACCCCTTGACGCCCTATTTTAGGGCGTCAAGGGTTTTATATATCTGATAATCTGATACTTAGCTTTTAATATAAGCACATATTCAACAGTATCAAGAGTAAGATTCTAAGTCTCTATCATTGACTCAGTTCCTCAATAACTCAGTTCCTCAGTTTTTTCCTAGGGGGTATATAGCCCTTATAGTTCAAAGTTGTTTTAAATTGTTATATATTATATATTATTATATATATATAATAAACTTCTAAATAAAGACAAAAGTGAAGGGTCAGAGAAAAACTGAGGAACTGAGTTATTGAGGAACTGAGTCATTGCAGTAAAAACATCATAATCCTCATAAACACCTGATTTACTGCTTAACTCTATACTTTAAGAGAACAAAGCTATGAGTTGCTACCCGTAAAACTATGAGTTGTCACCCGCAAAATTATGAGTAAGGAAGTTTAACTACTTTCAATCTGAAAGCATAGTTCAAACATTTCCTTATCACGCCCCCAAACTTGGCAGTATCAGAGAAAAGTTGTATCTTTGCACGGAATTCCATCCATTCCATCCATTCCATCCATATCTACCATACCTTCCAACTCCTTCCATTCCGCTCCTTCCATGCCATCCCCACAACTCCTTCCGCCCAGCTTCAGCATGCGTCTCTCCATCCGAAGTATTAAAAGGAAAAAGATAAAAAAGTATGGCTTTTCGAGTTATTTTTTGTACTTTTGCAGCCGATAACGCATTTTGCGAACAAAACAGGATTCTTTAAAGAAAAGAAAGGAAATAACAATGAAGAAAATATTATACTTTGTGGCAGCCCTGGCTGCTGCATCCTTTATCACTACGATGGGTACCAGCTGCAAGTTTGCACCCGACCAGCATGACGGCGACACGGTAGCTGCCAGCGAGTTTTACCCGATAGATACCTCTGCGGCTCATGCCAAGAAGATGGCGAAGATTGCTGCCATCAAGAACGGAAAAGACAGTGTAGGTATCTATTATGTGGGCAGCAACTCTACCAAAGACCTCATCGAGCTCGTATCCTATCCTTCACGCCGCGACACGATGATGTACAGCAAGACCCGACACATAAAGGTGAAGGGCAATGCCGACATCAACCACGTGGTTCGTGTAGACTTCTATCTGCATAACGGCAAGGATTCGCTGGTGAAGTATGTTGAGGAGGTGGTGCTTAAAACAAATCATTGAGCACCACTTCATTCTGGGCTATGCCCGAATACATATTCCGCTGAAGATTATCGTTTGCAAAAATTACAAGTAAAAGCAATTATTGGCTAATTCTTATATAACTTTTAGCCAATAACACCTATTTTTGAGCATTATTGGCTAAAATAAGCGACACATTTTGCCAATAACCATAAAATCAGCATAAAAAAAGAGGGTGTGTCATAAGTCCAGATAATGGCAGCAAGGTCGGGCTGAAAGCCCAAAAGCTCCTAGCCCAGGGCATCGCCCTGGGCTAGGAGCTTCTGCCCTTTCAGGGCGTATTGAATGTGACTTGTGCCACACCCTCCTTTTTATATTTCATCAGAATTAATCACTAATCACTAATAACTAATCACTAATCATAGAATCCCGGCTGCTTATACTCAATGCCCAGTTCATCATCTACTGTTGCGATGACACCCTGAATCTGACCCATGGCAAACATACGGCCGAGGAGAGTGTAACCGGCATTGTGACCATGATTGCTCTCATCGAATACGCCACCAGGCTCATCAGTGAAGGTCATACCGTGGTCTACTCGCATTGGCAGACGACGGCCGGAATTGCACTTGCCTTCCTGCTCAGCCTTCTCGAAGATGCGGCAAAGTTCAATGAGATGGCCGCGACCACCCAAGTGAGAAGCCTCTGTAAAGTTGCCGTTAGGGAAAATGTAGCAAGAGCGCAGATGAACAAAGTGAGTGCGGTCGGCAAACTGCTTCGCCATCGCCACACAGTCGTTGTGCTCGCCGGCAGAGAATGAACCTGCACAGAAAGTCAAACCATTGTGCTTGTTTGGCACTGCATCCAACATCCACTGGATATCCTCGGCACGACCGATGATTCTTGGCAAACCGAATACAGGATAAGGAGGATCGTCTGGGTGAACACACATATTGATATCGTACTCATCGCAGATAGGCATGATAGCCTCCAGCCAGTACTTCATGTTCTCCTGCAACTTCTTCTTGTCGATACCATCATAAAGCTTCAACAGGTCGCGGAACTTCTGGACAGGAGCTGAATCGCCCTCGCTGAAGTTACCGGATACAAAGCCCTGGGTCTTGATAATGATGTTCTCTACCAAGGCATGATCCTGCTCTGGTGTAGAAGTCTTCTTGATTTCATCAGCCTCAGCCACGAGGTCTCTGCCCCACTTGTGCTCATTAGAGAACTCAGCCCAATCCTCACGAGCGCCTTCACGCTGCAGGATATAGATGTCAAAGTAGGCAAACTCACCCCAGCTCATATAGAGGTTGTTGGCTCCGTTAGGATTCTCGTGTGCCAAATCGGTACGAGCCCAGTCCAAAACAGGCATGAAGTTGTAGCAGATGCACTTGATGCCTTCCTCGCCCAGGTTGCGGAGACTTTCCTTGTAAACCTCAATCTGATGATCACGGTCAGGACCACCATATTTCAGGGTTTCAACCACAGGCAAAGACTCTACCACGCTCCATTTCATTCCATAAGACTCGATGTACTCCTTGAGTTCATGAATCTTCTCGCGTGTCCAAACCTCGCCCAGAGGAACATCGTGCAATGCGGTAACAATACCCTCAACACCAATCTGCTTCAACTGTGCAAGTGTAATCTTATCTTTCTTGCCAAACCAGCGCCATGTTCTTTCCATATATATATTATAATGTATAAGTTTAAAAATGAATTATCTTACAGAAACATATTTATGCAATGTCTGTCTTACAGCACCCTTGCCGGCAAAGAGTTCCTTCACCATGCCCTCAATCTGCTCACCGAAGCCAGCCTCGTAGAGATCGAGTCCGAATACATCCTTGCGGGAATAGAGATTCTTCAGGCAAGAGTAGTCCTGATCTGCCTTGCCTACCTCCAGAGGAGCTACGATGGCCTGCAGTTCTGCCAACAATGGGTCGGAAGATGGCTCGAATGGCTTCAGGTTATCATCCAATGCCTTGAGATAACGGGCATAACCAGCCAATACCAAAGGAATCAACACGAGATTGCTCTTGTCGAGACCACGGTCGATGTACTTCTTGATAGTCTCACCGAAACGGATAGAGAGTTTCTGGCTGGTATCGGTAGCGATACGCTGAGGAGCATCTGGCATGAACGGGTTAGGCAGACGCTTGTTGATAACGGTGCCGATAAACTCGTATGGGTTCAATACGCTTGGGTCGGTAACCACCGGCATCGCCTCGATATAACCAATCTTCTGGATAAAGGCACGCAGGTCCTCATCCGCCATCTCGGCAGAAATCAAGGTATAGTCGAGCATGCAGCCATAGATAGACATCGCTGTATGGAGAGGGTTCAGACAGGTGGTTACCTTCATGGTCTCAACCTCATCTACAGTCTTGCGGGATGTATAGAGCGCACCGCCCAACTCCAATGGTGGACGACCATTGGTATAAGTATCCTCGCAAACGAGATACTGCACTTCCTCGGCATTTACGAAAGGAGCGGTGAAAGTATGCTTCTCGGTGATAATCGTAGTGTTATCCTCGAAACCATCCTCAGCGAGCACCGCCTGTACCTTCTCGTGTGGACGAGGAGTAATCTTATCAATCATAGACCAAGGATAGGTAATCTTGCTGCTGTCATTGATATAATCTACGAAACCAGCCTCTACGATACCATCCTGTGCCCAACGCTCAGCATAAGTCTTTACGCCAGCCTTAACATGGTCGCCGTTGTGAGAACAGTTGTCGGTAGACTGAAGAGTAAGTGGCAACTTGCCTGCCTTATAACGCTCATAGAGAAGAGCGGTAAGCTTACCCATAGCAAATACTGCATCGAGACCACGTGCCAAATCTGCATCATTGAAAGAATATCCCTTCTCGGTGATGGTGAAAGTTACCATCTGCAGACTTGGTGCCTGGAAAATCTGGACCAATCGTGCCCAGTCCTCACCAAACTGCTTATCCGCCTTGAGGCTTTCTGTGATAGAAGCGATGATCTTCTTCTCGATGGTTCCGTTGCTCTGGAGGCTGACGAGAAGAGAGAGATTATTGTAAGGGCGATAAGCCTTGTCGATAATTTCGTAGTCGAAGCTTTCAGCTACGATGACACCACGGTCGTACTTGCCGGTGTTTAGTGCATCGTTAAGGATGGCTGCCGGGAACGCACGGAAGATGTTACCTGCACCAAAGTGAACCCAAGTAGGCTCGTCGTGAGTCTTCTTAGCTACGGCTGCGATGTCATACTTAGGAAGCTCATAACCCTTAGCTTCCCATTCTGCAGCATTAAAGCTGTCTGAAAGAATTTCGTTCAGTTTCATGATTAATAATTATTGATGTTGTTTTATGTAAATTTTAACCTTTTTATAAGCAATACAATGATTTCTTTTCTGTTGGGTCAGGGCAAAATTACGAATTTAATCTGAAATACCGCTCCTTTTTAGAGATTATTTCAAAATATTGAACAATAAGAAACTTAAATTGAACAATTAGAAATGTTTCGGTAACAAAAAATACTTTTCACCCTGTTTCCCTTTTTACCGGTAGTAGACTATTTATATACACTTTACAGATTATCCAGTTCCTTGATCTGCTTTTTCGGTGTCACTCCAAGTCCCTTCAGGCTCTCTACCCTTCTCATCACATTGCCGGTGCCGTCATAGAGTTGCTTCTTTGCCTTATCAAAAGTACCCGAAAGACGGGTTATCAGATCACCCACACTCATAAAGGTATCTTCGAAGCCAGCCACCTTATCATACAGGTCAGCAGCCGTCTTCACGATTTTCTCCACATTCTTGTTCTGCCGGTCATACTGCCAGAGATTATAGGCAAGCTGGAGTGCCATGAGCAGATTGCTTGGTGAGATGATGATAATCTTCTTCTGATAAGCATAACGGCTGAGATCCGGCTGCTGCTTCATCGCTGCGATATAGCTGGTCTCGTTAGGGATGAACATCAGTACGAAGCCGATGGCATCATCCACCAGTTTGGAATAGTCTTTGGCTGCCAGTTCATCGATGTGCTTTCGTACGCTCAGCGCATGTGCCTTCATCAGGCGTTCCTGTTCAGCCTCATCTTCAGCTGCCAGAGCATCGGAATAGGCGGTAAGCGAAACCTTGGAATCGATGACAACACTTCTGCCTTCCGGGAATCGGACGATGACATCCGGACGATAGTTCTTTCCATCTTCATCTTTCGTATTCTCCTGAATGAAGAATTCCTCATCTTTACGAAGTCCGCTGTTCTCCAGGATGGTTTCCAGCACCATCTCGCCCCAGTCGCCCTGCATCTTGCTGTCGCCCTTCAATGCCTTGGTCAGGTTGGCAGCATCGGAGCCAATCTTCTCGGTCTGCTCCTTCAGGTTCAGTACAGCCTGCTGCTGTTCCTGCTGGAAGAGTTTCATCGTTGCCTCGAAGGTGTTCTGCAGTTCCTTCTTGTTCACCTCGTTCTGGGTTTTGCTCTCCTCTACCGATTTCTTGAAATCAGCAAACTGTTCCTTGATAGGTTTCAGGAGTTCATCCATCTGCAGACGGTTGGTTTCCTGCAGAGCCGACTGCTTGGCAGCCAACTGCTCAGCCGCCACCTTCTGCTGTTCTATCGTCATTCGCTGCATTTCCTGCTTCAGACTCTCGAGTTTCTGTGCCCACTGCTGGTCGCTTTCCGCTCTGAGTTTCGCCGCATACAGCCGCTCGTTCTCCATTTGAGATTTCATTGATTGAACCTCAGAAGCATGATGCAGTTTTATCTGTTCGATGTTAGCCGCCAGCACTTGAGCTTTCGCTACGAGCTGGGTTTTCTCCTCTCCCGCACTTTTTGCTTCCATCAGTTTCCCCACGAAGAATCCGATGGCAAGCCCTATGATGATTCCAATTACTATTTCCATTTATCCTTGTTTTGAATGATTCTGTAAATCTGCAAAAATTATGATTTGCAAAAGTAATCATTTCAAGACATAACACCAAACATCATGGGGGATTCTTGTAGATATTTAACTCTTCTGCATTTTACTATGCAAACAAAAAGAGCGCACCGCTATTGGCACGCTCTTTTCTTTAAATCATCTTTTAAATATACATTATCGGTTAGCAGTAGGCCACTGATAAGTATCAGTGCAATGGATATCAGCACTCTGGTCGGCAATCATCAACTTGAAATCGCCTTCCTCTAATCTCCATTTGCCATTCCAACCTACGAAGGCCAAATCGTCTGCCTTTAATTCAAATGTCATAGTCTTGGTCTCACCAGGCTGAAGTTCCACCTTGTCGAAGGCACGGAGACGACGGCCATCAGGCACAATACTAGCGATGAGATCGCTACTGAACAGGAGGACACTCTCCTTGCCTGCCACCTTTCCCGTATTCTTCACATCCACGCTCACCTTGATGATGTCGCCGTGGCGGAAATCAGACTGAGAAACCTTCAGGTTGCTATATTTGTAAGAGGTATAACTCAAACCATATCCGAAGCCCCACTGCTGGGTAATCTTCGCATTATAGTCGTAAGCACCTTCCATCGTACCCACCTCCTCACTCTTCTTGAAGTCATAGTTGGCGAGCGAATTGATTTCCTTAGGATAGGTGTAAGGCATCTTGCCACTGAAGTTTGACTTGCCCGATACCAGGTTTGCCAAAGCATCGCCGCCCATGTTGCCAGGGATAAGGATGTTGATGATGCCCTGTGCCAATGGTTCGATGTCAGCGATGAGACGAGGACGACCTTCATTCAGCACCAAGATGACAGGCTTGCCTGTCTGAGCCAAAGCCTTGACCAGATTACGCTGGTTCTCTGAGAGCCAAAGGTCGGTCAGGTTGCCCGGAGTCTCTGTATAGGAGTTCTCGCCAATGCAAGCCACGATGACGTCAGCATCCTTCGCTGCAGCCACTGCCTCCTGAATCTGAGGTTCGTTCTCCTCCCAGTATTTTCCCTTCTCATTATAGGTAACACCCTGGTTCAAGATAACATTCTCCTTGCCATACTCATTACAGAATGCCTCATAGATGGTATTGTACTTGCCGGCAAACTCATCAGCACGATGACCCTGCCAGGTATAGCTCCATCCACCGTTCAGACAACGCATCTGATTGGCATTAGGACCTGTAAGGAGAATCTTCTTGCCATGCTGCAAAGGAAGGATATTACCCTCGTTCTTCAGGAGCACCATACTTTCGGTAGCTCCCTCCAAGGCGAGCTTGGCAAACTCCTCACCACCAAACTTAGGATAATTCTTCAGTTTCTGGGTTGGGTTCTTGAAGAGGTCGAGACGGTACTTCATGCGAAGCACACGGCGACAGGCATCGTCGATGCGACTCATCGGAATCTTACCTTCCTTCACCAGTTCTACAAGATAGCCACAAGCATCGCAAGAATAAGGTTCCATAATCATGTCGATACCGGCATTGATGGCGATGCGGAGCGCATCCTTCTTGTCCTTTGCCACCATCTCACGAGTATAGAGATTGTTGATGTCTGCCCAGTCGGTGATGAGCACACCATCCCATCCAGTCTCTTCCTTCAGCCATCCTGTCAGGAATTCCTTGTTGGCATGCATCGGCACACCATTGACGGAAGCGGAATTCACCATCACGGTCAAGGCTCCAGCCTGCAGACCCGCCAGGAAAGGAGCAAAGTGCTTCTCTCGCAAGTCGGCAGGAGAGATATAGGCTGGCGTACGGTCTTTACCGGTCCAAGGCACACCATAGCCCATGAAGTGCTTCATTGAAGTAGCAATGTGATACTGGTCGATGTTGTTTGGGTCCTCGCCCTGGAAACCATAGACCATCGCCTTGCCCATCTCAGAACTGAGGTAGCAATCCTCGCCAAAGTTCTCCCAGATGCGAGGCCAACGGGCATCACGACCGAGATCAACGGTAGGACTGTAAGTCCAAGGCACGCTCACCGCACGAGTCTCATAAGCGGTAGCCTCAGCCGAACGGCGAGCTATCTCACGATTAAAGGTGGCAGCCACATTAATGTTCTGCGGGAAGAGGGTTCCACCCTGTGTATAAGTAGAACCGTGGTTCTGGTCGAGACCGAAGACACAAGGGATGCCGATGCGCTTCATCGAGATCTTCTGGATTTGTGCGATATACTTCTCCCACTGCTTAGCGGTTGGTGCGCAGGTATTTGGAGCGTTGAGGATAGAGCCAATCTTATAGCGGGAAAGGATAGAATCGGTCTTGTGCTCGTCGATATAGAACACACCATTCTTGTCGTTGGCACCAAAGAGGTCGGTCACCAATTCCATCATCTGACCTATCTTTTCCTCCAAGGTGAGTTTCTTCAGAGTTTGTTCTACCTGAGCCTCAATCTTAGGGTCGCTCTTGATAACCGGAACATTGGCACTGGCTGTATAAGCCAATGCCAACAATGAAATAGATAATAAAATTTTCTTCATAAACAGTAAAGGTTTGACGCTTTATGATAAAAGCGGAAATCTTTCTAATATATTATTCAATAGTTACTTTATCTACATAATAGCCATGTCCCACACAGATGAACCCATCCTCGGCAGCCATCTTGTCGAGTACATCCTGGGTCAACTCAAACTTCACGACATTGCCCTCACCAAACTCGTATGGAGAAGTCAAGTCGGTCCACCAGCCGGTGGCAAGCTTGATCTGATGGTAAGCATCGTCATCCTTCATCGAGCAGTAAACTCGGAGGGTCTGCCCCTCCTTCCACTTAGCTACCTGGTCATTGGTGATTTTGTTGAAGCTCTTGTTAGGGTCACCTTCTCCCAAGTCCCAAGATACATAGTGATGACCTTCCCAGAGCACATTCTCCATAGAAGGCTTAGGCTCGGAGGTTACCTTGATGGTGCCGCCAGGGAACTCCACTCCATCGCCATCCACGAGCGTGATGGCATAGTCGCCATTCTCCAAATCGGCAGGAGCGGTGAGCTTCATGGCTGTGCCATCTTCCAAGATTTCGAAGGCCACTTCATTGCCACCTACCATTACTTTAGTAACTGTACAGAGATTCTTGCAATTATGGATAGTGGTCTCAGAACCCGGAGCTACCCAAAGCTCGCTGGCATTGGTACCCAAGGCTGGATCATCGGTAGCAGGAGTCACGGTAACTTTCAAGGTGCGGGATGTGCTCTTGCCTTTAGTGGTGGTTGCCACAATCTTCAGTTCATGTTCACCTACAGGCAAAGCTTGGTCGATAGTATTACCTTCGGCAATCTGATTGCCGTCGAGCAACCATGTCACAGTGGTATAGTGAACAGGAGTCACCTTGATTTCCAACTTATAATTAGTCTTGCGGTCTATCTTGGAATCAGCCAAGTCGGTGTTCAAGATACGTGGATCGTCATCTTCGCTGACAGTGAAGTATGGTTCATCGTCAGAAGAGCAAGAAGACAAGGTAGATGTACCAGCCAGTGCGAAACTCACGGCTAAGAGCATCATCATAGCCTTCAAGACTTTTCCCTTATATTGTTTCATTGTCTTATTCATAATTAATTATTCTATTCTATTGTCCTATAAGACTTAACATTTAACACTTAACATTAAACACTACTTGCTATATCCCTTTCCGAATGGAGGATTGAAGTCTGGCTGAAGTTTTACATCAGCCTTGTCCCACCAGAGGCGCTTGTGCCAATCGTCTGTACCACCCATGCGGTCGATGGCAGCCTTGTAGTTGGCATTGTTGTACTGAGCTTCCAACTCAGGATACTGCAAGCGGACAGGCATTGACCAATCGGGATCCGTATAAGTGAAACCATTCTTGGTCAAGAGATCACGATTCAAGATGGCAGGATAGTCAGAGCGACGCATGTTAGCCCAACCCTCAGAAGGGTTCATCATGTGGAGAATCCAAGCCTGGGTGTTGATGGTCTCCTTAGGATTGTCACCCAACGGATTGCTGGCAATGAACGCATCTATCTCTTCCTTGGAAATCTTGTTGGATGTAAGATAGTAGTTGTTGAGCAACTCCATGCTGGCACGAACACCAGCCTCGTAGTGACTCTCAGCATCACCACCACCTACATTCCAACCCTTGGTTGCAGCCTCAGCCTTGAGGAACTCTACCTCGGCATAGCTCATCAAGTCGCCAGGACAAGAAGGCATCTCGAAGTCGATGTTCAGGCAAGGACGACTAGCGCGGGCTATATAATCAGAGTTGGCATAAGTGTTCTCGTCAATCTCTGCATACTTCTTCAAAGTAGGAAGGTCATCCAACGTAGCTGGATTCATCCAGTCTGTGTACCAGGCTGCACCAGGGTTGCAAGGCTCCTCACCGAGGTTCTTGCTCTGGAAGTAAGCCAGGAAATCATCGGTCAAGTCGATGTTCTGTTCCTTGTCTGGCTTCACCTGACTACGCTTGATATTGTAGTAGTGACGGCAGATGCGATAGAGACGAGGGTCGTTGGTTTTCTGCAACTGATAGAACAAGGTAGAGCATACCATGGTAGGCGATGTGGCATCCTGACCATAGAGAGTCTCGCTCAATGCATTGGCACGGAAATCGTAGTCGTTGGCTCCATCATAATAGGTAAATGGAGCATCAGCATACTTGATATAAGCATCATCGGCTGCACTGGCGATGGCACCGGCAGCTACAGCCTTCTCAAACTCCTCCTTTGCCTTCTGTGGATTAACATCGGAAATGCGCATGGCATAGCGCATACGGAGTGCATTGGCATACTTCTTCCACTGAGCTACATCACCACCCATGCTGGTGACATCACCAGAAATGCGGTCGGTACCTGTGCCAAGCTGCTTCTCGCAAGCGTCAAGTTCCTCGAAGAACCAGCTGTAGAGCTCCTCTACGGTATCATACTTAGGGGTGGAGATACCTGAGATATAACCCAGACCTGCCTCCGAACAAGGCACGTCACCGTAGGTATCTGCCAAAACTGCCGTGAGATAGACACGATGGATACGAAGTGCCGCATTCAAGTTTGCCTTGTCAGTAGATTTGTGGATGGCATCCACAAGGTTCTTGATACTGATTTCATAATAGCGGTCCCAGACACGACGGGTCATATCATCTTCTCTGAAATTAGAACCAGCGTAATTGGTTACATTCCAACCGCCAGCGAAATACTGTGGAAAACCCGTTATATAGTTACGGTAGGTATCCATCAGACTGAAGTCACCGTAAGTCTGCAACAAAGCTGTTGTCAACTGTGCGTTAGGGTCGAGCTCGTTCACCTTGGTCTTGTCGGTATTGATGTTACTCAAGGTATCATCAGAGCAAGAAGTCATCGCAGTGCCGGTTGCCATCAGGGCGAAAGCCATCATCAGGCTGCTCTTACCTATATATTTCTTGATTATATTGTTCATTTTCTTACCTTATTATATATTAGAACTCTTCTAAAGAAATTGATTCATTTTTTTCGGGACTAGAACTTCACGTTCACGTTCAAACCATAACTCTTGCGAGATGGCAGGGAACCATATTCCAGACCGAGACCTGAGGTGTTGTAGCTGGAGTCTGGGTCGATGTTAGGAATGTTCTTCCAAACAATGAATGGGTTACGAGCCACGAAGGATACGGTCAAGCCCTTGACATACTTGCCCAGGATGCTCTCTGGGAAGGTATAGCCGAAAGTAATCTCACGACACTTCACGTAAGAGTTGTCGTAAACGAAGGCACTCTGCACGCCATTTGCCACATGCTTCCAGTAATCTTCAGGGTTCACAGCGATGTCGTTCTTACGATAAGTACCGTCGCCATTGTCGATGACACCATCTACGACAAATCCCTTGCATTTACCTGCTTCACGCCATGCGGCAAGGTCCATACCCGAAGCCTTGCGAGCCTCCTCAGAAGTGTACCACTCCTCACGGCCTGCCAATGTTCCCTTTGCCTTACCTGTCTGGTATGCAGAACGCATAGACATAGAGTAGATGTCGGCACCTACCTTCACATCGAAGGATGCTGAGAGACGGAAGTTCTTGTAGCTGAAGGTTGAGTAGAAACCACCTGTCCAGTCCCAAGTAGAATTGCCGATGGTCTTGACCTTCTGGTCAATCTTTGGAAGACCAGTAGCTGCATCGACAACCACCTGACCCTTGTCGTTGTAGAGGAAGTCATGTCCACGGATAGCTCCATAGTTCTCGCCAACCTGAGCACCTACTGATACACCGCACCATGTGGCCTTGGCAAGCTCAAAATAGTCCATGCCATCGGTGAGCGACTTCACCTTGTTGGTATTCTTCGAGAAGTTGACACCCAAGTCCCAAGCGAAGTCCTTGATCTGCAAGGCACGGGCATTGAGGGCAATCTCGACACCCTGGTTCTGAATCTCACCGGCATTGATGAGGCGGTAAGCATAGCCAGAGGTGGTGGTTGAAGCCAAACTCAAAATCTGGTTCTTGGAGTTCTGGTTGTAATAGGTGGCATCCAAGCCCAAGCGTCCGTTAAGGAACTTCATCTCCAAACCTACCTCGTAAGAACCTGTCATAGTAGGCTTCAAATCCTTGTTCGGCTGTGTTGAGTTGGCTATCATACCGATGGTATAACCCGCGTAGCTGTACTTGCCCGTGGTATAGTTGAGTGCCAACAGGTATGGATCGGTATCGCTACCTACCTTTGCCCAAGATGCGCGAATCTTACCATAATTGATGAACTTCTTGTTCTTGATAAACTCAGAGAAAACCAAACTACCCGATACAGATGGATATACGTATGTATTGTTATTTGTAGGGAGCGTAGATGACTTATCGCCACGGATGGTTCCCTCCAAATAGTAAGTATGCTTGTAGCCGAGGCTCGCGCTGGCATAGAGAGAGCTGATCTGCTTCTTGTACATACTCTCACGAGTGTTCTGTTCCTGATAGTTCATGATGTTCTGGATGCCATTCATCTGCTGGTTGAGACCGACGTTGGTAGTGGTCCTGTTGTTCACCTTGAAGATGTTACCACCAGCGGTAGCGTTGACATCGAAGTCGCCCCATGAGTTGTTGTAGAGGGCAAGTATCTCGGCGTTGAGTGTGCGGTTGTTGAAGATTTGGTCGGTAAGCTTTCCGGCAGGAGTTCCTGGAGTTGTCTTGGCGATGAATTCCTGGAAGTTCATGCTGTTGATGTCGGTACCGATAGTACCCTGCAACTTGAGGTGCTTGTTGATGTTCCAGATTGCCTTACCCGTAAAACGGAACACGTCCTTGTCGGATGTATTGCTGTTCTTATAGAGATCCCAGTATGGGTTCTTGTTATACTGATCGTTACCATTCCAGTTGGAGTAGTTGCCATCGGCATCCTCATAGTGCTTCAACCAAGCCTGGTCGTAGGTACCCGCCAGGGTCATGAGGTTCTTACCCACGTTGCTCTGAGAGTCACCAAGGGCAGGACGGTTCTTTACCTTCTCACGAGTATAGTTGGCGGTGAAGTCGAAGTCAACAGGACCTGCAGAGGTATTCACACGGAGGTTGAAGTTGTCACGGCTCATATTGGTATTTGGCAAGATATCCTTATTGCGCATATCGGTAACAGAGAAACGCATACCCGTCTTACCGGAATTAACTGAGAGGATGGCAGAGTTCTGGGTGGTGAAACCTGTGCGGAAGAAATCAGAAGCATTGTTAGGATGCATCATGAATGGACGTTCTTCGCCATCGAAATATTTGAACATGAAGTCATCGGCCTTAGGTCCCCAACTTGAGTTCGTACCAGAAGTGCTGGATGTAGGAAGCTCGCCATTGTAGCCAGCACCATATATTTCCTGGATGTCGTCCCATTTAGCCAACTGGGTATCGATAGTATAAGAACCATTGTACTCCACGGAAATTCTATCCTTCTCCGCCTTCTTGGTCGTAATCAAGATAACACCATGAGAAGCACGGCTACCATAGAGGGCAGAGGCAGCAGGACCTTTCAATACGGTCATCGTCTCGATGTCATCAGGATTGATGGCAGAGATACCATCACCGAGGTCATAACCACCACTTTCACCAGCACTGCCAAAGTTGGTATTATCCAAAGGCACACCATCCACCACGTAAAGAGGCTGGTTATTGCCTGCCATTTCTGTATTACCACGAAGAAGCACGCGGGTAGAACCTGAAGCACCGCCAGCGGTGTTCTGCACAACGAGACCAGCCACCTTACCAGAAAGAGAGTTGATGACGTTGGTTTCCTTCGCCTTGGTAAGTTCCTCACCTTTCACTTCCTCCAAGCCATAGCCGAGAGCCTTGCGGTCGCGCTTGATACCAAGGGCGGTAACAACGACCTCATTCAAGGCCTTACCATCCTCTTGCATCGTGATTTTCATGCCATTAGCAGCTTTCACGGTCATTGTCTTGTAACCGATGTAGCTCACTTCGAGCGTTGCTCCAGGCTTGCAGTTCAACGTAAAGTTACCATCTATATCGGTAACGGCACCGTTGGTTGTACCAGCCACCTTCACGCTAGCGCCAATCAAGGTTTCGCCAGTGGCATCCACCACTGTACCCTTGATGCCTTGGTTCTGCTGAACGCTCATCGCTGCATTGTTCATCTGGGCAGCGAGAATGGCAGAAGCAGGCATCCACATCAAACCTGCACCGAGCAGGCCGAGAAACATAGTTTTCTTTCTCATAATTGATATTTTTGTTTTTAGTTTAACATTATTCTTTCCCAAAGATTCCTTCGAGAATCCAAGGAGCATTCACCTTCATACTCTTGAAACGGTCGAAGATGCCATACTTCTCAGAGCCGTTGCCGAAGTGGTTGTTGTCCCAAACGAAAGTAGAGAAGCCTCGTTTGCGAGCCTCCGTAGTCAAGAACTTACAGTAGTAGGTCATGTTTTCATGCACTTTCTCTGAGTTAGACTTATAGTGATCGGTTACTCCCCACTCTCCTATTACGATACCCAGTCCTTTGTTGCTCCAGGTATTCACCGCCTTGTCGAAGAAATCCGTCATCGTCTTCTCGTTTTCTGCAGGTATCTTGCCAGCATCCTTGTAGGCATCACCCCAGTAATCGTAGGTGCAATCGCCAGCGTAGCTCCATGGCTGATAGTAGTGGAATTCCACACTCATATAGTTGTTGCCATTGCCTTCGGCATCCTTCGGAATGATGAAATCTCCATTCTCTATACCAAACCAAGGGTTACAAACGTAAGTCTGTAAGATGAGGTGACGCTTGGCATTATTACCGCCCGTAGCACGAACCATATCCACGAATATCTGATTGTATGCATTCTGAACGTCCAGATTCTCGGCAGTAGGCTTGCCCCAATTATCTTTGATATGCACTTCGTTAGTTCCTGCGAAAGCAAGACGATAATCATAATTGGCAAACTCAGAGGCGATATTCATCCAGAGGAGCGCAAGCTTCTGGCAGTTTTCTTCCTTATATTGATAGGTAGGACGACTTTCGAGCCATTTTTCATGATGCACATTGATGATAACCTTCAAACCGTTGTCAAGGCACCAGCCCACCACCTCCTTGATGCGAGCAATCCAAGCCTTGTCGATGCTCATCGCCTGAGCGTTGGTAATGTGGCACTGCCAACGGATTGGAATACGGATGGCATTGAAACCTGCCTTCTTCACGGCTTGTATCATCTTCTTGGTAACAACGGGATTGCCCCAGGCTGTCTCTGCATGGATAGAACCATCAGGGTTGCCAATCTGCATCGACTCACCATCCTGTCCAGGAGCTGAGCACTCGAATGCGTTGCCAAGATTCCACCCCACAACATCTTTATTCCATTGCTGGGCAGTAGGTATGGATTCGCCTACGCCATCAGAACTGCTGGATGAGTGCAACGTACTTGCTTCGCATGAGAGACATGTGAAGACGCCTATTAAAAAGAGGCTAATTTTCAAAAAGTTCCTTTTCATTTTTATGTTTATATTGTTATTGTTTCGTTTTTTAAATAACTGTTTGACTTACTTAACAGAATCTGGTTGCAAAGATAAAGAAAAGGAACTTCCAGAGGGTTAGATAACAAACAAAAAAAGGTTTCAATTCAGACATATCGTCTAAACAGAAACCTTTTCTTTGAATTTAAAACTCTAATTTACAGATACTTACTTGGAGAAACCCCAAAGTGTTTTTTAAATACAGTACTAAAGTACTTCACATTTACAAAACCGGCTTTCACAGATACATCCAGCACACTATCCCCCTGTTTCAGGAAGATTGCAGCCTGCTCCAGACGTATCAAACGCATAAAATCCTGCGGACTTTGGCCCGTAAGAGTCTTCAGCCTACCATAGAAAAGCGTTCTGCTCATCGCCATCTCTCTACAGAGTCGGTCGATATTAAAGTCTGTGTCGCTCAGATGAGTCAACACCAAACGGGTAGCTTTATCTACAAAAGCCTGGTCTTGCGGATCCAGAACAGCTTCTGCCACATTTTCGAATGTCTGGCCTTGCTTATTCAAGACAGTATCATCCTTTTTCTCTTCAGAAGCTCCAGTAGGTTCCAAGCGTTCATAGGAAGAATCAGAACCCACAATCTGCTCGGAAGAAGCAGACTCAGAAGCAACCTCTCCTCTAACAAGAGCAAGGCTTCTGTCCATATAATACTGACTCAACCGGCGACGATTCTTCAAAATACTGGCAACCTTGCTCGCAAGAATAGCAGTATCGAATGGCTTGGCTATATAGTCATCAGCACCAAGTCCGAGTCCCTCTATCATAAAGTCACGACCAGCCTTAGCAGTCAGCAGGATAACAGGCAGCCATGATGTTTCCTTATTTTCCTTGATGCTGCGACAGAACTCATCTCCGTGCATTCCCGGCATCATGACATCTGAAACAACGATATCACATATCCCGCCCTCTTTCAAATATTTCAGGGCAGCCTCTGCACTCTCCACATCAACTACTTGATAAGAATCACCAAAAGTCATTCTGATATATTTGCGAAGATCTTCATTGTCATCGACAAAAAGAAGTGTATCCGTTGAAACATCAGCATCCTGCAGAACCGCAGAAGACACAGTCTGGCAAGTTTCATCATGCTTATCTTCAGCTAAAGAAGATTCAGTTACAACATTTTTCTTTTCTCCAACAAGCCGGACAGAAGAATCTGTTACATTACCTAATGGCATCTTCACACAGAAAGTAGTACCCTTTCCTTCCTCACTTACGAAACTAAGCTTTCCTCCTAATTTCTCTACAAGCTTTCGTGTAAGCATCAGTCCTAATCCACTTCCCATTTCCTGAGAATTTATCGCATTAGAAGCCCTGAAGAAGGTCTTGAAGATACTCTTTATTTCGGCCTTTGGAATACCTATACCTGTATCACATACATGAATCACAGCCATCTTACCTTCAACAGAAGCCGACAACGTAACCTTTCCACCTTGAGGTGTATATTTGATAGCATTCGAGAGAAGATTTTCCAATATCAGATCCATCATTTTGACATCAGAATGAATCTGTTGCTGCGGACACGTTTCAATACACAGTTGAATATGCTTCTCCTGAGCTGCCAATACAAACTTTTCCAACTGCACACGTAAAAGCATCGGCAATTCTATATCTTGCAGGCGAACCTGTTCGGCAGACTGCTCTATCTTTTGGAAGTCAAGCAATTCTGTAACCATCTTCAATAGTTTGTTGCCGTTGCGATGCGCCATATCCAAGAATCCACGACTTTTCTCACTCAAGTTAGAATCATTAGCCAGATTATCAAGAGGAGCCAACACGAGACTCAAAGGAGTACGTATGTTATGGGCAGTATTAACGAAGAAATTGATTTTCTCATCATAATACTTTCGCTGTAAGCGCTCTTTGTAATACTGCCAGACAAAATATAAGATGGCAGCAAAAATACAGAGATAGATAATCCATGCCCACCAGGTATTCCACCAAGGCTGGGCTATATGAATCTCCAAAGTTGTTTCTCCCAATTCTCTACCATTACTTCTGCAGATAGCCTTTACATGAAGCACATAGCTGCCCGAAGGCAAATTTACAAATCGTGCCAACTGATTAGAAGATGGTTTACTCCAATTACGGTCGTATCCTTCCAAATAATATTGATATTGAATATCATACTGGTATTGATAATTGATACTCTCGAAAGAAACAACCAGCGTATTCTCATTATGGCTAAGACTCAATTTGCCTTCCTTCAACATTTCAAAGAGACATTCATTCCAGTAATCGGAACGTTCGACACCTTCAACCTCAACACTATGAATACGAAGTGGAGCGGCATAATTCAAACCTTTGGCAAACATAGGAGTCAAAGCGACAACTCCATCGTTGCTGCCAAAAAGCACCCTGCCATCTGAAGTACACGCAACAGACATTCGGTTATACTCACGTTCCATTCCCTTAAAGATGTTGAGGTTTACTATCTTCCCCTGTTTCATGAACGCCAAACCTTTATCCGTACTGATCCACAAATTGCCATTAATACCTTTTATAAGTCCATAAACAGTATTAGAAGGCAAAGCGTCCTGATTAGTATAACGCTTAAACTTCTTTGTCAGTAAATCATAATCATAGAGTCCTCCTCCATCCGTTCCAATCCAGATATGACGGGAATCCTGAAAAGCCATACTGTTGACAAACAAATTAATGTCTTTTTCGGGATACTGTTCAGGATAAAAGAAACGACGAGGATGCAAAGGTTCGCGCTTATCAATCAAATAGCCTCCATGCGAAGTTCCTACAGCAATAAAACGCTTATCCAGTGATTCCGTGATGCATTGCACTTCGTTGACAGGCAGATAGAATACCGACTTTCCCGTTCCATTCAAATTATATTTATCTGAAGGGAAACAAGCCATATCTCCATCCAAACATCCCACCCAAATATTACCATCGCTATCAGTAAAAAGACTGAATACGTAATCACTCTTCAACATTCCTGTTTCCACAGAATAAGCAAGCATACTAGTGCCATCAGCATGAACCTGATATACGCCATTACCATAGGTACCAACCAGAATTCTGCCGTCTACAGTCTGACAAATCGTAAGCGCCACCTTATTATATAATCCATGATGCCAAAGACGAGTCTGCGCATCATAAACACTTACTCCTTTATCTGTGGCATACCATATTTTCCCATCACGGCTTTGGAAAACATCGTTCACACAATTATCTATCAGTGATTGATTGTTGAGATATTCATGTGTGATATATTCCAATGTATGTTTCATTGGTATCGCCAAATCTACTCCTCCCGAGTAAGAGCCTGTCCATAAATCGCCAAAACGATCGCAGCACAAGGTATATAATCCATTTCCATTCAACACGTTACCAGGACGTCCGTCTGTATCAAGCAAGAGCTTGGTTTGTTTATTCGAACTGTCATAAGCATATATTCCAGCTCCATCTACAGCCATCAGAAGAGTCTGCTTATCATATAAAATGATTGAACGTACGGGAATTTTAGGAATGTTTTGCAAAGATTGGAAATCAGCAGATTTTATCAGCTTCCAAGTACGATCATCCATCACTTTAACTCCTTCGTGAAAAGTACCCAGCCAGATACGATGTCCCACAATATCATGATAAGAGGATACTACGGAACTGCCACTAATCTTCTTTTCTAACTTCCGGGCAGACATCGAATAGCAATAAACATCTTTAAATGTTCCTATCAAGAGTTTCTGACCTATAAATTGGATATGATTAATATAGGTATTTTTCAATACAAACCTACCCTTAGCTGTCTCCCGAACTATCTCCTTTCCATCAGTAGCTGCTGATAAGCAATAAATGCCTCTATCCATAGCTAACCAGAAATTGCCCTTTTCGTCTACCAACAGTTCGTTCAACACGATACTTCCACCTAAAATTTTCTGAAGATTACATTTCAAAACAAATGTATCTTTCCTCTTATCATATATATACACCTTTCCCTTGTTGTCGTAGGCGTAAATCAGATGTTGCGCATCCTTAGTCAGTTTAATACTTCTACCACAAGCATCACTATACGGCATCTCTGTGTATAAAGTATAATTGGTTACTTGTTGCCCATTATATCGGTCAACTCCACGCTTAGTACTTATCCACATGGCACCATCCTCTGCCTCGACAATAGAATAAACTCGAGGGCTGGAAAGACCATTGTCTGTATTGAGATTGGAAAGCATGAACATATTTCTGGAAATATGCGCATATGCCTGAAGAGCCGATGCCAACAGCAGCAATATAATTAGAGAACAGGATTTATATCGTTTCATAATTCTTTCATTGATCTTATTTGGGGACAAAGATAATACAAAAAAATGAAAAACAAATAGAATAATGAGATAAAATGAAAAAAATCTATTACCTTTGCAAGATATTAATATAAAGATATAGACTATGATCAAAAGATTATTATCCTTTCTAGACGCATCGCCAGTGAATTTCCTGGCAGTAAAGAATATCTCCGAGGAATTGGAGAAGAACGGGTTCCGACGTATGAACCCACAGGAGCCTTTGGGCAAGATTGAAGCGGGTGAAAAGTTCTTCGTTACCAAGAACGACTCTTCCATCTACGCCTTCCAAATCGGAAAGAAACCTTTGGCAGATGCCGGTTTCCACATGATCTGCGCCCACTGCGATTCGCCTACCTTCCGCATCAAGCCAAATGCAGAGATGCTTTGCGAGGGCGGTATCGTAAAACTGAATACCGAGGTTTATGGTGGTCCAATCATGTCAACCTGGTTCGACCGTCCGCTCACCCTGGCAGGTAGAGTTATCGTGAAGGGCGAGAATGCGATAAATCCCCAGACGCTCCTTCTTCATGTGAAGCGCCCATTGCTGCAGATCAGCAATCTCGCTATCCACTTCAACCGTCAGGTAAACGATGGTGTGAAGTTGAGCAAGCAGAAGGATGTGCTCCCTATCCTCGGCATCATCAATGATGAACTGGAGAAGGGTAACCTCCTGATGAATGTGATTACCGACGAACTGAATATCCAGAAAGAGGATGTTCTTGATTTCGATCTCTATCTGGCTGATGCCACTCCAGCCTGCACCTTCGGTGTACACGATGAGTTTATCTCTTCAGGCAGACTTGATGACCTGTCTATGTGCTGGGCTGGCATAGAGGCGATGATTGCATCTGATGCCAATGATACCACCCAGGTTCTCGCCATCTTCGATAATGAAGAAACGGGGTCTCAGACCAAACAGGGAGCCGGAAGTCCATTCCTTTCATATATGCTCCAGCGCATCGCTCTGGCACAGAGCCATACAGAAGAGGCTTATTATCAGGCAGTAGAGCGTGCCTTCATGATTTCAGCCGATAATGCACATGCCTGGCATCCTAACTATAGCGAAAAATTCGACCCTACGAATCATCCTAAGTTGGGCGGTGGTCCGGTCATCAAGTTCAATGCAGCCCAGAAGTATGCGAGCGATGCTGTATCAGCAGCCATCTTCGCCAACATCTGCGATGCAGCCGGTGTACCATGCCAGCGTTTCGTAAACCACAGCGATGTAGCCGGTGGCAGCACCTTGGGCAACATCCTCGCCTCTTCCATCCCATTGAAAGGTGTGGATATGGGCAACGCCATCCTCGCTATGCACAGTTGCCGCGAAACCGGTAGCGTTATCGACCACGAATATTGCGTGAAGGCTTTCACCAAGTTCTATCAGTTGTAAGCTATCCCGATTTATCTCTTCACTCTTCACCTTCTCGCCCGTAACCCCTCTGTTTATCGGGATTTCGGGAGGTGAAGAGTTTTCTTTATCTCTTCACCCACTCTTCACCCCTCTTCACCCATATAGAAATATACTATACGCAATATGGAAAGAAAAAAAGAGGAAACAGCCCCCGAAGCGTAATAGCTCCGGGGCTTTTTATTTTGCCCCCAGACATCAAATGTGATGCCTGGGGGACGATAGAGTAACAGGGGATAGTCGGCCCATGGGGGGTTCCATTTCCATGACGCTAACCACTGGCTTGATATAATTTCACACCATGTTTTGTTATTATATTTTACCAAGAAATTATTGAATACTGATTGGCATCAGACTGACCACCAGACACACGAACGTGATAAATACTACGCCGAGAATGAGGCAGATATAGAAACGCCCTCTCCTGATGAAATCACCCAGGCTGAAATGATACATCGGGTGATCATCAAGATAGGTCCTGTATTCCCTCACCATGACATTAATCATGATGCCAACATATCAGCCATCGTGACACTTCATATCGACGGTTCATCCACTTCATGTGCAGACGGGTAATACCCAGGTTGAGGATATTGACGAGCATAAATAGGAAACAGGTGAACTGCAATAAATATAATGTATCCATTTCGTTCTTATTTTTGTATTTGGCATCTGCCAAGATTACAGTTTAATCGTCTTAATATGCATGCAAAAGTACATTTTTTATTTTGAAATGAGGGTAGAAAAAGGAAAAAAGTGATTTTTAAAAAGAAAAAAATGGTTTTATTTATCGGGGACAGCTGACGAGTGAAACAAGAACAGCAGACTGGAGAAACTAGAACAGCAGACTAGCGGTAGGAAGAACAGTGGGCTGTCTGAGCCAAACAGCGAACGAAAACCGGTTTGCCAGGTTTTTAAATAACCGAAATATAACACCGGTTCCGGCTGATATCAGAAAAGAAGAAGAAAAATTGATTTTACTCTTCACTCTTCACCCAATCGCTGGGAATGCCTTTATATAAAGGGGATTCGAGAGGTGAAGAGTGGGTGAAGAGAGGTGAAGAGTTACGAAAAACTCTTCACCCTCCGCAACGCCTTTATATAAAGGGGATTCGAGTTGTCGGGTGAAGAGTGAAGAGTTTTTGGCTATTCCATTGCCTCATATCCTTTGTTCTGAACCAACTTGCCATTGAAGGCAAGACTTCGCTGAGGTATCGGGAAGACGATGGAACAGGACGTAAGAGCGGACTGAACAGAACGGCGAAGATGCGAGGACTTGAGGAACTTGCCGAAACGGATGAGGTCCTGACGGTGACAGGTTTCGCCCGCCAACACAACCTGACGGTCTTCCAGAATATTGGCAAGCGAAGACTTGCGCGCAGGCAAACCGGCATGCGCACGAACCATATTATACTCTGCCCTGCCATCCCCATCGTTGCGCTCCATCGCCTCAGCCTTCATCAGCAACACATCAGCATAACGGAAACGGAACAGAGGTTTGGCTGGTCGGGAATGCTGAACAGAATCAGCCTCATCCATCACCAGCGCATCTTCCGACATCTGATAACGCGCAGAACTGTTGAAGATTTCATCCTCCTCTAAACTGCAGCCCTCATCAGCCAGTCTGTTGCAATAGAAGATGCAGGTTTCCCAAGCATTCAATATCTTGCTGCGGTTCTCACTCGCCTTGCCGCCCGTAATGAGCGAGGCGCCATCGGCAGTACGCACCATAAATTCCAGGTTCCTACCCTTCGGACGCTTCCTGTAACCCTGCGCCCAATCGTTATACATATAGATTTCAGCATTCAGCGCCAGTTTAGCCAGCAGGAAGTTGACCACAGGCTGCGTGATGCGCCCATAATGAGAGCCTTCCTCCAAACTGGACGTCTGAGGCAGATAAGGCAACACCTGCTGCAATTCGCTGAAGATGAAATGGAAGATTTCGCTCCGTTCGCTCTGAGCCGACAGCTTTTCATCGGTAACAGAAGAGCCCGATGCCGGTTCATAGATGAGTGATTCTGCCGCAGACAGGAGTACCGGAATCCTGCCATACAAATCCATCGCCTCATAATACATCATGGCTCTGATGGCACGCACCTCAGCCTTGAACTGCGCCTTCCGGTTATCGGTAAGCCGTACTGACTGTAAATCTATCATATCCAGCGACTTGTTGCACATGCCGATAGCCCGATAAAGATATTGCCAAGAAGAATAAAGCTGCTCATCATCAGGAGAAAGAGAAAGCAGACTGTCCAAACGCTGAATATCGCAGATGCCTTCCCCATCTATCGTTCCACCCATAAAATCATACAAAGGAGCTATGGTCGTATCAAATATTTCAGACGCAGAACCATTGCTGCCACCCCCATCGAGCTGATCCTTAGGATGCTCATTCAAGCACGATGAGAATGCCAACAGGGTCAGGAAAGAGATGACCCACGTGAACAAATGTGAAATATATCGTCTCATAACCATATCACATGAAGTTTAGGTTTCAAACTGTCAAGACTGCGAATAATAGCAATCCGACTGCAAATATAAGAAAAAAGAATGATAAAAGGACACAAATATAGTAAAAATCTACGTAAATTTTGCGGGATTAAAATTTATTTGTACCTTTGCACCCAGTTAGCAGAGAGCTAACTAATGGGTGCTACCGCCGGAAAAGAGAAAAAAGCGGATGCTGAGAATATACCCATCGACCTGAACCAGGTAATGCTGGCGTAGGAAAATAAGGCACATTCCCCCCTTATATAATGTTTTTAATTTAAATAAATGAAAAGATTCAACGGGATCGCACTCAGTGTAGCGTTTTGCTCTTTGGCAAGCCAGGCTGCACTGGCACAGACAAAAATCGACACCTTGAAGGTGCAGAATTTGAATGAAGTGATTGTAAAAGGCGTACGTGCCGCAAAGGAAGCTCCATACGCCGTGGCTAACATCAGGAAATCAGAACTTAAACAATTCTCTTGCTCAGGTCAGGAATTGCCATTTCTCCTTTCTCGTACACCGGGCATCCTCGCCTGGAGTGAGAACGGTATCGGCACCGGTACTACCTATATGCGCATTCGTGGCGCTGCCGGAAGCCGCATCAATGTAACACTCGACGGAGTGGCTCTCAACTCACCGGAAGACCAGACCGTTTTCTGGGCTAACATGAACAGTTATTCTTCGCTCCTGGGCAGCATCCAGGTACAGCGCGGCGTAGGCTCTTCTACCAATGGCGACGGTGCCTTCGGTGGAAGCATCTCTATGGCTACAGCTGCTCCTTCGCTCACCCCTACTGCAGAAGTTACCGGTTCTTTCGGTTCTTACAATACCTATCATACAGGCGCCAGCTTCTCTACAGGTCTGCTCGGCAAGCATCTGATTTTTGACGGTGCTTATCACGAGACAGCTACCGACGGTTATGTAGACGGCACAGAAGGCCGCTCAGGTTCTTACTATGGCGGACTGACCTGGCTGAGCGATAACTTCAAGGTAAGCTACAAGAACATCGGCAACTTCGAGAAGACCGGTCAGGCTTGGAACGGTGTGCTGGGCGGAGATTACAACTCTAACTTCACCCTCCTTGATGATGGCATCCGCACTTATAAAGATATGTATAAGGCAGGTCTGGATAAGTTTAACGTGCTGACAGGCGATATGGTTCGCAACGACAAGGGCGATTATACCATCACTCCTTATACCCTGCGCGACGGAAGCAAATGGGACAAGACTACTGATAACTTCTATCAGAACCACAACATCCTTTCGGCTACCTGGACACCAAGCAGCCACTGGAGCCACAGCCTCTCACTGCATTATACCTATGGCTACGGCTACTACAAGGAGTTTAAGAACAACGCCAAGTTTGCCAAGTTCGGACTCATCTACAAGGATGCAGAGGGCAACAAGGTTAAGAAGTCAGACTTCATCCGCAAGAAGGGACTCACCCAGCATACCTACGGCATGGTATACAATACCAACTACAAGGATGAGCACTGGGATGTTATCGGCGGATTGAACCTGCAGCAGTTCCGCGGCAACCACTGGGGATACCTTACTTATATCGCCAACCAGGATGCCGAGAAGAAATTCTTCGGCAGCAACGGCCAGTATAAGTACTATGATTCTGATGCCCACAAGTATGACTACAGCGCCTTCGTCAAGGCAAGCTATCGCTTTGCAGACTACTGGAATGCCTTCGCTGACCTGCAGTATCGCCGTGTAGAATACAAGACCGACGGTATCAACGATAAATTTATCGCCCAGGCAGATGGCAGCTACAAGAACCAGGAGCTGAACATCAACGAGAAGTACAACTTCTTCAATCCTAAGGCAGGTATCAGCTTCAACAAGGATGGCCACAAGGCATACGCATCTGTAGCCTACAGCAACCGCGAGCCAGAGCGCAACAACTTTACCGACAACTTCAACTATCCATTCCCTAAAGAGGAGAAGCTGCTCGATGTAGAGTTCGGCTATCAGTATCAGGGCGATAACTGGCATGCAGGCGCCAACTTCTACTATATGGATTATGACAACCAGCTGGCTCAGACCGGACAGTTGAGTGACATCGGCGAGGCGCTGACCACCAACATCAAGGATTCTTACCGTATGGGCGTAGAGCTGACAGCCGGCTGGGCACCATTGTCATGGTTGTCTGTAGAAGGAAATGCCGCTTTGAGCAAGAACAAGATTAAGGACTTTGATGAGTATGTAAGCAACTGGGAAGATGATAAGAAGCCAGGCGTAGTACATTACGACAACTCAACCCTGTCTTATTCTCCATCAGCTATCCTGAACGGATTCATCGACATCCACTATGCCGGTTTCTCTGCTACCTGGCACACCAACTTTGTAAGTCGCCAGTATATTACCAACACAGAAGACCGCGACTTCTCACTGCCATGCTATTCACAGAGCGACCTGAGCCTGAACTACAGTGCTAAGGTAACCAAGGCACTCGGCATCAAGGAGATAAGCTTCGGTGTAGACATCAACAATATCTTCAACCGCCACTATGCAGCCAGCGCATTCACCTGGGGCAATGCTATCGGTTACGGATATACATTGGACAACCGATTCAAGCAGATAGCCTACATCCCGATGGCAGATACCACCTGGATGACGCATCTTACATTGAAGTTCTAATCAGAAATCATCATGATGGATTATATTGCATCACATGGTTTAGACATCTTTACCACGGTACTCGGACTGGTTTATATCCTGTTGGAGTACCGTGCCAGTATCTGGCTTTGGCTGGTAGGCATCATCATGCCTGCCCTGGACGTATGGCTCTATTGGAGTCATGGTCTTTACGGCGATGCGGGTATGGCGGTCTACTATACGATAGCCGGTATATATGGTTATGCCGTATGGAAATATGGCAAGAAGCACAACCAGAAGGAGAAAGAAGAACTTCCGATTACCTATATGAAGAAGTCGCTCTATCTGCCTACTCTTCTGTTCTTCCTGGCAACCTGGGGTATCACCTATTATATACTGATAACTTTCACCAACTCTACAGTTCCTCTGCAAGACAGTTTCACCAATGCCCTGAGCTTTGTGGGGCTCTGGGCGCTGGCACGCAAATATATCGAGCAGTGGTTCTTCTGGATTATCGTAGATGCCGTTTGCTTCTATCTCTATATCGTCAAAGGCATCCCATTCAAGGCAGGACTTTACGGTCTCTACGTCATCATCGCCGTAGCCGGATACTTTAAATGGAAGAAAATGATGAAAGGCAGTTTATAGTTAATAGTTAACTCAAGTTTCGCATGTAAGCGCCACACGCCCTGAAAGGGCAGAAGCTCCTAGCCCAGGGCATCGCCCTGGGTAATTACGGACGCAAACCTGTCGCCCTGTAAGGGCAAAAGCTTTAAAACTCCAGACAAAATATAAAGCTTTTGCCCTTACAGGGCGCCTTGCTGATTGCCATTATACCCAGGGCGATGCCCTGGGCTAGGAGCTTCTGCCCTTTCAGGGCGTGTAAGCGCAAAACTTGCAAAGCTCAAAGTAAAAAGGAAAAAGGAAGCCAAGGCAAAAACAAACTTGCCAGGCTTCCTTTATTTCATTTATATAAACAAGAACCACTATACCAAGGTTCCGCGCTTAAACTTATCCTATCAGCGAAAAGCACATCCTTTATGCCCTTTTCACCTTTAATCCGTTTTCGATACTAACCAGTTCATCGCTGAATCCAGCATCAATCTTCAGTCTTTCTTCCACTTTTGAACAACTGTGGATAACTGTGCTATGATCACGATTACCAACGAGTTTGCCGATTCTCGAAGCAGGCATTTTGGTATATTTCTGTGCCAGATACATCGTTACCTGTCTTGCCACGACATAATCACGCTTACGGCTCTTGCTGTTCACGGCAGTAACCGTTACATTATAATGATGGCAAACCGTTTCTACGATGTCATCGATGGTGAGCGGCTTATCATCCACCTTCACCGCACGCTTGATGACGCGTTCGGCAAGACGGATATCAATGCTGCAGTTATAAACAATACTGTAAGCCAGAAGACCATTGACGGCTCCCTGCAAATCGCGCACACTTCCGTTACAGGTCTGGGCGATGAAAGAGATGACATCTACCGGAATCTTCAAACCGTCACGACGAATCTTATTGCTCAGGATATCCACACACAACTGGATATTCGGCTTCTCCAACTCGCAGACCAGACCGCAAGAGAAACGGGTGAGCAGACGGTCTGGCATATCCTTCAACTCTACCGGAGGGCGGTCGCACGCCAGGATAATACGCTTTCCGTTGCGGAAGAGGTGGTTGAAGATATGGAAGAAGGTATTCAGCGTCTTCGCCTTACCAGCCCACTCCTGGATATCATCCACAATCAGCATATCGATAGACTGATAGAAGTTGATGAAATCATTGCTCGCATTATGGAGCACGGCATCGGTATACTGGGTCTGGAAAAGACGGGCACTCACATAGAGCACACGCTTCTGAGGATACATCTGCTTCGCTTTCAGACCGATGGCATTCACCAGATGCGTCTTACCGCTACCCGAAGGTCCGTAAATGAACATTGGGTTAAACTGGGTGGTATTGGGATGCTCGGCAATAGACAATCCTACGGAACGAGGCAGCTTATTGCTGTCACCCTCCATATAATTGTTGAAAGTAAGCTTCGGGTCTAACTGCGTATCAATGTCTTCCTGCTGCTGGGGAGCGGCAGGCTGGGCAGCCGTCTGCTGGGCACACTCACGAGTTTGCTTTGCCATATCAGCATCGTCTGGATCAGCCTCAATATCTTGAGAAAGCTTATGCTCCTTATCGGTTACAACACGATAAGTGAGACGGATTCCTTCACCAAAATTACGATGCAGCACCTTACTTAACAAGTCAACAAAGTTCTGTTCCAAGTACTCGTATACGAACGGACTCGGAACCTGCACCAACAAAGTCTTTGTCGACGGCTTGTACGATTCAAAGACGATTGGCTTGAACCATGTGTTATATTGCTGCTCTGTTACACTGTTCTTTATGAGCAAAAGACTGTTGTCCCAGAGGGCTTTTGGACTTGCTAACATTGATTACTTATATTATTAATACTTTAATTCACAAATGACGGGACGCACCAAAAGATGCGAAATCACGTGCAAAGTTACAAAAAAAATAGGAGAAATGCAAATCCCCTTATTTAAAATATTTTAATAGATAGACTTTAAATTACTGAATACCAAATACTTGTCTAAAATACAAATATAGCAGACTGAAATTCAGTGAAACAATAATGTAACGTCCCCGAAACGGCTAACAAACAAACAGTTTGCGAGTCATTTCGGGGCGTGAAACATACCGAATCTTATTTAGACTAAATTTATTTAGCTCAAACTCTTTTTACTTGTCTTTTCTGCCGAAAACAGAGAAATGGACATAGCGTTTCGGATGTGCCTTCAAGTCGATAACCAAGGAGTCGGCATGACTCATGGTTGACGTCAGATTGTCGTACAGTTTGGTATCGTTCATTAGCAATCCGAGGCTGCCCTGGTTGCTGTTCAGCTTCTCAGTAAACTGATGAGCACTCTCCAAAGTCTGGTTCACCTTGTTCAAAGTGCCCTGCACATCAAGACTGGCCAGATTAGCTGTGAGGCGGTTGGTATTATCCAGCACGCCATTTGCCTTTCCAATCATACCCGGAACCTGTTTGTTGAGTCCTGCCATCAGGGTATTCAGTTCACGTGTAGAAACGGTGAGGTTGCTTGTGATGGTTTCCACATTATGCAGCGAAGCAGCCAGAGCCGGGTCAGCCAGCAGCGCATTCACGCTGGTAAGGATAGAATCCAACTTAGGCAACATCTTTTCCACTACCGGAACCAGGTTGGCAGCCTTATCCATCATGCCTCCGTTTACAGCACCCGGAATGATACCTCCCGGTTCTACTCTTTCGCGCGGATTGTTTGCCAGAAGCAGATTCACCTGCAGGTTACCCATCAAGTCTTTTACTATTTCGGCTTTACTGCCCTGCGGGATTCTCAAATCCTTGATAATATCCACCTTTACTTTGATAGGACCATTCTCCTTGTAATCATATTCCAAACCATCCACGATACCTACCTTATAACCATCCGCATAAATAGGCGTAGAGGCACCCAGTCCCTGGATGTCATCAAACGTCATATAGTAGGCGTTGTTGGTAGAGAACAGATTCATGCCTTTCAGAAAATTGATTCCGAAATACATAATCAAAATACCGACAATAGCTACAAGAGCTATCTTGATTTCTTTTGTTAGCTTCATATTTATCTCTTTATATATTCGTGCTTATATCTTATCCTTACTCAGGTCAATCAGCGGTTTCTGTTCTGTTTGAACTCACGTATAGCCTGATTCACATCATATTTCTTTCCATTCTTGAAAGCTATGATGAAAGCTTCCGGGAACTTCTCGGCAAGCGTCTTGCGCAAGCGGAAAATCTCATTATAGTTGGTAGAAGCTCCCATCGTATATTTCACCATATTGCCTTCCTGATAACTGTCATAACCGGTTTCGCCCTTAAAATGGGCATCGCCCTTGCGGAGCGTGCGGTTGCTGACAAATATCTGAAGTTTGAAGACAGGCGCATCGGCTACATTGGCTTTCTGCTGTGCCGGCTTGTTCTGAGCTACAGTTCTGTTCTGCTGCGTCTGTCTGCTCTGCTGCGTCTGTCTGCTCTGCTGAGCCGGCTTATCCTGCGGGTTCTGTCTTCTGTTCTGCTGAACCGTTTTAGCCTTTGTTGCTCTGGTTTCCACCTGCTTCACCGTTCTTCTCGGCGCAGTATCCGCCTCCTCAGCACGGCGCTCGTCCTTCTCCTGTTTCGTATCAGAAACTATCTTGGCAACCGGCACCGATTCTGTATCCGCAGCTCGATAAGGAACCGAGATGGATTTATCGTATTTATTGCGATATTGCGCAAAACCTTCGTAGATGCCTCGGGCGATATCATCCACCCTGCTGGCATCGTTGAGCAGTCTTTCTTCATCGGCAGTAGTGATGAAACCGAGCTCTATCAGACAGCTAGGCATCGAGGTTTCTCTGAGAACCAGGAATCCTGCCTGATGCACACCCTTATCCGGACGGTTGGCACCGGAACATACCTTTCGCTGGATATTGCGCGCCAGTTCTACGCTTCTCTCCATATTCTTACCCTGTATAAACTCGAAGATGATGTAACTCTCAGAAGATCGCGGGTCGAAACCCTGATAGGTATGCTGATAGCCCTTCTCCATCGAGATAACGGAGTTCTCTCGCATAGCCACATCGAGATTATCCTTGGCACGGTGCATACCGAGCGTATAGGTTTCAAAACCGCGGGCTATTTTACCGGCTGGCAGCGCATTGGTATGTACCGAGATAAACAGGTCGGCATTGGCGCGGTTAGCAATGTTGGCACGCTGTTTCAGAGGAATAAAGACATCCGTCTTGCGGGTATAGATGACTCTCACATCCGGCATATTGCGCTCAACATATTTGCCAAACTGCAATGCCACAGAGAGATTGATATTCTTTTCTTTGGAAATAGCACCACGTGCGCCCACATCATGACCACCATGACCTGGGTCGATAACGAGCGTGAAACGGCGGTTGGAGCCTGTCGCTGTCAGCACCAACATACACAATAGGGTCAATATGAGTGTTATTTTCTTCAACATATCTTTCTGATGATTTTGCAAAATTACTACTTTTGTATCAGAAAACCTAAATCTACTATAAAGTTTTATCATTTGTTAATACAACTTCTACCCCTGCGCCGTCACAATCTGCTCCAAAAGGAGGATTAACTTTGGTAATAGCGAGTTGTATTTTCTGAATAGTCGGATATTCTGCAAAGAGTCGCTTTCCTATCCTTCCGGCTACATGTTCCAGCAGTTTGCTAGGTATCTCCATCTCCTGTTTCACGAGTTCATAGAGTTCTGCATAGTTGAGGGTTCCAGCCAGTTCATCGGTTTCCATGGCTCTGGAGAAATCATAGCTCACATCCAGATTCACCACATAATCGTTGCCCACCTGGGTTTCCTGTAACAGAACGCCGTGATATGCATGGAAACGGACATTCTTCAAGTATATCTTACTACGGAAAAGCATAGTTTATATCAGTTTCTATCTTGGGGATTAGGATTCGGAATCGCTATCATCGTAAAGTTTCATCAGGCTACCATCCTTCAGATATCTCTTCAGGGCTGTCACAACACCTTTCTTCCAGGTATTGATGTTATCTGAAGTAAGCTGGAGCTGATAAACGAGTTTGATGACATGTTCGATAGGCATACGGTAGCGCAGCACACCGGAAATCAGCTTGGCATAGTTCCAGTATTCAGGATTAAACTTCTCGCTCAATCCCTCAACCGTAATCTTATATCCTCGCTTGTTCACAAACTGGAAGTCGTATCGCTTTAAGCCTCCATCCAGAATGGTCTTCACGATTTTGCCTTTGCTTACAGATTTAGGCAGCATGATACCCTCGTCCTCATCCTGCAAACCCGTGAAGATTTCGTATGGATGACCGTCGAGCAGTCCTACAAGAGCCACCCATTTCTCCTTATTATTCTGGAATCGCACCACATCGCATTCGAGTTCTCGAGGTCGCACCTCCATCACTTCAGGAGAGAAAACAGGAAGATGAGTTTCCTCTGAAACAACATTGGCTATCTGATCATAGAGTTTATTCCAATCAGACTGTTCTACATGATAATTCTGATGAAGTGTTGCCAGATTAGCATTCAATTCATCTATAAGAGCCTTGGAAGCCTCTTCAAAAGTCATATTTTCAGTATATTTCATATCAAACGTTTCATATTTAGGTGCAAAATTAAACTTTTATTTCTAAAATCTGAAACGTTTTGCCATATATTTCACTAAAAAAGCGAAAGAAAGACAACTTTTTGGGAAACTTTCACTAACTTTGCAGCAAAATAGGGTTCTGAAATGGAACAGAACTCCTATATATATATTAAGGTATAATGATAAAATAAAAAAGATATGGAATCGATTAAGAACAGAACAAGCATCAGAAAATATGCAGAGAAGGAAGTATCTGAAGAACTCCTGAACCGCCTTTTGGAAGAGGCAGAGCGCACCCCGACAATGGGAAACCTGCAGCTTTACAGCGTTGTGGTAACAAGAAGTGAAGAAGGAAAGAAGGCACTGGCGCCAGCCCACTTCAACCAGCCGATGGTAACAGAAGCCCCTGTCGTCCTCACCATCTGTGCCGATTATCGCCGCACAACCCTCTGGGCAGAGAACCGCAAGGGAACCCCGGGCTATGACAACATTCTCTCTTTTATGAATGCAGCTACCGATGCCCTTCTCTTCACCCAGACCTTCACGAACCTGGCAGAAGAAGCCGGTTTAGGCACCTGTTTCCTGGGAACTACGGTTTATATGCCAAAGATGATTATCGACACCCTGAAGCTCCCTAAGCTCGTAATGCCAGTAGCCACATTGACCATCGGATGGCCGGCAGAACATCCAGCTCTGAGCGACCGTCTCCCTCTGCGCAGCATCATCCACCACGAGCATTTCGAGGATTATACCCCAGAAAAGATTGACGACTTCTATGCAGAGAAGGAAGCTCTGGAAGAGAACAAGGAGTTCGTTCGCATCAACAACGTAGAGACCCTAGCCCAGGTTTTCACCGACATCCGATACACAAAGAAGGATTGCGAGGCGATGAGCCAAGGTTTCCTCGAAGCCCTCAAGCAGCAAGGATTTATTTAAAGGTAAAAAAGTAAAAAGGTAAAAAGGGCACCTCGCTGGTTAACATTCCGCTAGGCTTTTTTACCTTTTTACCTTTTTACTTTTTTACCTTTTCATTATTCTACAACGATTGGCTTGCACTTAGGAACCAATGCCTTCATGATGCACCAGCCTACGAGGTAAGCAACACTACAGATGCAGAATACAATCATGTAGGCACCTGGCTTGCCATCGAAGCCCATGAAGCTGAAGGCTGAACCCTGACCATCTGCATAGGTGAAGAGCATACCGGAACCCTTGTTGATCAGGAAGGAACCGATACCACCTGCCATCGCACCAATACCGGTGATAGTAGCTACAGTTGACTTAGGGAACATATCACCGATGGTAGAATAGAGGTTAGCTGACCATGCCTGATGACCTGCACCGAGCAAACCGATGATGATAGCTGGCCACCATGCACTGTACTCACCCATAGGCTGGGCTATCAGACCGAGCAATGGGAAGCAAGCGAAAATCAACATCGCACGCATTCTACCGATATATGGATTCATACCCTTCTTGTCAACAAAGTAAGTTGGCAAGTAACCACCACCAATACTCAATACGGTTACAATAGCATAGAGAGTGAAGATGAGGGCGATACCCATACCTGAATCTGAAGAATAACCATACTGGTCAGAGAAGTAAGCAGGTGCCCAGAAGAGGAAGAACCACCAAACACCATCAGTCATCAACTTACCTACGATGAATGACCAGGTCTGACGGTAGCTGAAGCACTTCAGAAAGCCGATAGTTTTCTCCTCAGCGGCAGTTTCTGTCTCTTTCCCAGCCTCAATCTTTTCGAGGTCCTCATCCTGTTCAATATAAGTAAGTTCAACCTTGTTTACATGCTTGCTCTTAGATGGTTTGTCATAGAGCCATACCCAGAGGCCCATCCATACATAACCGAGCACACCGATGATGATGAATGCCCACTCCCAGCCCAGGCTGCGAGCCAACAATGGAATGGTAGCTGGAGCTGCCAAAGCGCCTACTGAAGCACCACTGTTGAAGATAGCGGTAGAGAAAGCACGGTCTTTCTTAGGGAAATACTCTGCTGTTACCTTGATGGCTGCAGGGAAGTTACCTGCCTCACCCACAGCAAGAATCAAGCGGCAAGAGAGGAACAGCCATACACTGATTGTAGCAATCGCTACAGCTGCATCACTACCAGCCTGTACCATGCGGAGCGCCTCGATAGAATCATAACCTTCCATCTGCATAGCTACCCAACCGCAACCGGCGTGCATCACAGCACCTGTTGACCATACGAAGATGGCGATGAGATAACCTTTCTTGGTGCCCATCCAGTCAACAAACTTACCTGCGAAGAGGTTAGCGATGGCATAGAAGATGGAGAAAAGACCGGTGATGGTACCATAGTGATCATCTGTCCAGTGGAATTCTGGAGCAATGAAGTCTTTCCATGTTAAAGAGAGAACCTGACGGTCCATGTAATTGACTGTGGTTGCGATGAAGAGCAGCGCACAGATTACCCAACGGAAGTTGGACATTTTACTTGTTGTAATAGGGCTCATTTTATAAAAAAGTTTTTAAGCGTTATACTTATTTTTATTTTAGATTACTATTTAGACGGCAAAGCCTGGCTCATATTAATCATAAACCAGGTTGCCATATCATGTATCTTATTATTCCAATGTAGGAATCTTCACTACCTGCATATCGTTGTAGATCAGATTCTCACCTGCCATACCCCAGATAAAGGTATAGTTGCTGGTACCTGCTGCACAGTGGATAGACCACTCTGGAGAAATCACAGCCTGCTCGTTGTTCAACCAGATAGGACGTGTCTCCTGTGGTTCACCCATTACGTGGAGAATCTTCTGACCCTCTGGTACATTATAATAGAGGTAAGTCTCCATACGGCGGAGGTGAGTATGAGCTGGCATGGTGTTCCATACAGAACCCTCCTTCAACTCAGTAACACCCATCTGCAACTGGCAGGTACGAACACCGGCTACACCGTCGATAATCAACTGGTGGATTACACGGTCGTTGCTCTCCTTCAGGCTACCAGCCTTGATGTTGTTGGCATCCTTCAGGGTAACCTTCTTGGTAGGATATGTCTGATGAGCACAAGCGCTGTTCATATAGAACTTAGCTGGCTTAGCTGCATCCTTGCTGCTTACCTCGATGTTCTTGGCACCACGACCAACGTAGAGAGCCTCCTGGAAACCGAGCGTATACTTCTTGCCGTCAACGGTAACAGTACCCTCGCCACCGATGTTGATGATACCCAACTCGCGGTTGTCGAGCAGATTCTTCTCATCGTTTGGCTTGTCTGTATAGAGAGGAGCGATAGAAGTCAGCTTCAGAGGAGCGGTTGTTGGCTCAGCACCACCAATGAGGAAGCGGTCGAACATGGTGTATGTCCAGTTTACCTCGCCTGGAGCAAACACCTTCTCGATAGCGAATTCACTGCGAAGGCGGTCTGTTGTATAGTGCTTTGCATCCATCGGATTGCTTGCATAACGAACGTTGTAGTTAGTGTAGGCATTTTCTGCCTTCACTTCATAACCACATTTTCCACACTGACCAAAAGCCTGACTTGCTGTTAATACCATTGCTGCTAATATTAATGTTAATTTCTTCATAATTATCTTGTTTATTATTGATATTTTATCTTTGGGGGACCAGCGATGGAATCGCTGGGAACGGGAACAGGAGGGGAAAAGGCTCTTTTTACTCTTTTACCTTTCTCTCTTCCTTCACGATGCGCTGACGGTTGATAACCATCATGGCTACCGTGATGACTGCGAGAACACCCATACCTACGTATGAAAGCTTCACACCGCGATAGATAACCCATCCGAAGAGAGAGGATGCGAAATCGAGTGCACCGCCTGAGAATCCGTCAGGGATATGAGCGGCATTATCGCCTGTTGCTGCATAAACCTGGTTGGCTGCCAGCGTAAAGTCCGGTGCCATATCGGTAACGAAATAGAGACCGATGACGAGGGTTACCAGGCCGATGATAAGCGTCTTCACCACATTACCTCTTGTAAACGGCAGAATCATTGGGAAGAGGTAGAACATACCTGCCAACGAAGCCAAAGGCAAGAATTGGTTGCCTGGCAGGAAGACTGCGATAGCCAGGATAACCGGAATCAGAATCACAGATGCTACCAGAGTAGTAGGATGGCCGATTACCAGGGCAGGACTCATACCGATATGAACCTTCTTGCCGTTAAACTTGGTCTTCACCAACTCCTGTGTCTTCTCTGAGATAGGCTTCAAACCGTCGATAAACAGGGCTGTAATACGAGGAATCAGCTCCATCACGGCTCCCATCGTTACACCCAGGAAGAGAATCTTCTTGATATCGAGCTGGGCTGCCCAACCTATCAGGGCTCCTACGATAACACCGAGTACCAGTGGCTCGCCGAGCACACCAAACTTCTTCTTCAGTCCCTCTGCATCGATATCGAGCTTAGAGAAGCCCGGAATCATATCGAAGAGTTTATTGAAAACGATTGCGAATGGCATGAAACTCTGGCAGAATGGCTGCGGAATAGAGATACCATCCAAATCGTAATATTTCTGGAATCTGTCGGCTGTCAGGTCTGCACAGACCAAGGTATTGATGTAGCAGACGATGGCTGCGAAATAGCCCCAGAGCAAACTCTGACCCATCACGAAGTAAGCCACTGCACCGATAAAGGCGAAGTGCCAGTAGTTCCAGAGGTCGATATTCACTGTACGTGTTGTCTTGGTAATCAACATCAGGAAGTTGACACCCAGACAGATTGGGATAATCAATGCTCCCACTGCTGTATTGTAAGCTACAGCTGCAGCTGCTGGCCATCCCATGTCAAAAACGTTTAACTGTAAGTGGTAGATGTCTGAAATAGCCTTCAATGGGTCGTTGAAGTTGGTAGTCAGCAATGCAGTTACCACGCCCAAGCCTACGAAACCCACGCCTACGAAGAGTCCCGACTTCAGAGCCTTTCCGAATTTCATGCCAATACACAGACCGATGACCGTGAAGATGATAGGCATCATCACGCTCGCACCGAGACTGATAATATAGCTAAATACTTGTTCCATTTTAATTTGTAGTATTGTTTAATTGTTAGAAAATACACGACAAAGAGCACCCTCTTTTGTCTTTTTATGATTTGTTGTGTGCAAAGATACACTTTTTTCTTCAATTACAATACGTTTTGATGGAAAAATTTACGCAAAAAAAATCCCATCAGAACATTTCTGATAGGATTTCTCTATTTTTATACGTTTTTAAATGATTTTTTACCGAATCGGTCTTCATTCTTCCCTCTTCGTTCTTCCCTCTTCACTTCCTAGTCCTGGAAGTAAACTCTCTTCACACGGTTGCTGATGGTGGTCAGCACCTCGTAAGGGATGGTCTCGAGGATGTCGCTCAGTGTCTGGACAGGCAGATGCTCGCCAAAGATTTCTACCGAATCTCCTTCCTTGCAAGGGATGTCGGTCACGTCTATCATAGCCACATCCATACAGATGTTGCCCACATAATCTGCCTTCTGGCCGTTCACCAGACAGTAGGCATGACGGTTGCCCAGACGGCGGTTCAGTCCGTCAGCATATCCGATAGGGATGGCTGCGATGACGCTGTCTCTGTCGAGAATTGTCTTGCGGCTGTAGCCCACACTGTCGCCTGCCTTCACGTTGTGCATCTGCAGAATAGTTGTCTTCAGAGTGCTCACGCAGTTGATGGTCTTGTTGTTGCGCGAATTGATGCCGTAGAGTCCGAGTCCCAGACGGCACATATCCAGCTGGCGCTCCGGGAAGTGCTCGATACCTGCCGAATTGCAGATATGGCGCAAAATCTTATGGTCGAAGGCTGCCTGCAACTGCTTGCTGCCCTTGTCGAAGAGTTCAAACTGATGAGCTGAGAAATCATCGAAACTGTCGTCATCGCTGCCCACGAAGTGAGAGAACACAGAACGTGGGATGATAGCATTCTGGTGCTTTAGCTTGCCGATGAGTTCCTCCATATCGTTCTCAGGGTCGAAGCCCATGCGGTGCATGCCGGTATCCAGCTTGATATGGACAGGGAAACCGGTTACGCCCTCTTTCTCAGCTGCCTTGATGAGCGCATCGAGCAGACGGAAAGAGTAAACCTCAGGCTCCAGGTCGTAATCGAACATAGTCTTGAAGGCGGTCATCTCCGGATTCATGATCATGATGTTGCTGGTGATGCCGTTCTTGCGCAGCGTAACGCCCTCATCGGCTACAGCCACAGCCAGATAGTCTACACGATGGTCCTGCAGGGTCTTGGCTATCTCCACGGCACCTGCACCGTAGCCGTCTGCCTTGATCATGCATACCAGCTTGGTTTCCGGCTTCATAAACGCACGGTAGTAGTTCAGATTGGCTACCACGGCGTTCAGATTCACCTCCAGCGTAGTCTCGTGTACTTTCTGTACCAGCAGTTCGGTGAGCTGGTCGAAGCCAAACTGACGGGCGCCCTTCAGCAGAATCACCTCATCGCGCAGGGAAGCAAACACCTCGCTGGCGATGAATTCCTCTACATTCGGGAAGAAGAACTTCTCTGAAATCTGAATCACGTCGTGCTGCTTGCAGAGCTCAGGACCGATACCGATGAACTTTACCACGCCACGTTTACGGGCTAAATCGCTCACCTCTTTATATAATACCTCCGGTGCCTGACCGCTCTGGTAAATGTCGCTCAATATCAGTGTATGGCGACGACCGCGATGGTCTGGACGGCGGTTCATGAAGTCGAGAGCGATATCAAGCGAATTGATATCACTGTTGTAGCTGTCGTTAATCAGCGTACATCCGTGCTGTCCTACCTTCACCTCCAGTCTCATTGCCACAGGTTCGAGCTGTGCCATGCGCTTGTCGATATCTTCAGCCGAAAGACCGAGTTTCGATGCCACGACGGCAGAGATGATGGCATTCTGTACAGATGCATCGTCGATGAACGGGATAGAGAAACTGTCTTCCACACCTTTGTATATATAGGTAATCACGCTCACGCTCTGCTGCTTCTCGATGTTCTTCACATAGAAAGGAGCCTCCGCATTCTTGAGCGACCAGAAGAGTTTCTCGCCCTTATAGTCGGGATATTCGGCTATCACCTTGCTGATAACCTCGTCATCGCCATCATAGATTACGGTCTCTGCATCATGGAAGAGGATGAGTTTCTCCCGGCATTTCTCCTCCATGGAAGAGAAGTTCTCCTGATGGGCAGCACCCAGATTGGTCAGTACGGCGATGGTTGGCTGGATGATGTCACGCAGGGCAAGCATTTCGCCAGACATACTGATACCTGCCTCGAAAACGCCCACCTGGGTCTGCTCGTTCATCAGCCATACCGACAATGGCACACCTATCTGAGAGTTGTAACTGCGCGGACTGCGGGTAACAAACATGCTTGGCGAGAGCAGCTGGTAGAGCCACTCCTTGACCATGGTCTTGCCGTTTGAACCCGTGATGCCTACGATAGGGATGTTAAACTCGTCACGGTGGCGCTCAGCCAGACGCTGGAGAGCCTCGAGCGTATTTACTACCTTCAGGAAGTTGGCTCCCGGATAATCAGAAGCATAGCCCTTAGGCACATTCGTTACAACAAAATTTTTCACACCTCTGCGATACAGCTCAGGGATGTAGTTATGACCATCATTACGTTCCGACTTGAGCGCAAAGAACAGAGTTTCCTCTGGGAAACAAAGTGAACGACTATCGGTCAGGATAAAACCGATGTTGGTATCATTGTCTCCATAGCGACGCGCACCTATCAGTGTGGTTACCTTTTCAATAGTATATGTCATTGTCTTGTTATTTAAATATTCTTTATTTTATAAGAGATGATATTTCTCCATTTTATAAGAGATGATATTTCTCCTCAAATTGTCTTTTCTTCTCTTCCGTCCTGGCGATGAACTTCTGGTGTTCCTCGCTCTCGGGATGGAAGGGCTTGTGGCCGAGTGCTTCGCGGATAGGTCTCCAGTCTTCCAGAAACTGCTCTGCTGCCTTGCCGAAGTAAGTTGCCCGGAACCGCTCCCAGATATATTCCACAGCCTGTTCGCTCGGGTGCAGCATGTCTTCCTTGTAGAAGCGGTAGTCACGAAGTTCATCGTTCATGATCTCGTAAGCCGGAAAATAGCTCACCACTCCGGGATTCTCCTTCACCAGCTTATCGGCTGCCAGCAGGAGCGTAGCCTTCGAAAGCTGACTCCCGTGATAGCCGTATTTCGCATAGCGGATAGGACTTACCGTGATGATTACCTTCAGAGTGCCTTCACTGCTACCGGATGCTGCGGTCTGCGATTTCAGCAGATTGATAGCCTTCTGCAGATAGCCGGCACATTCGTCCACGCTCAGTTCCCGCTCTTCGAAGAGGCGCTGCGGGCGCTTCTGGCAGTTGTCCACTATCTCGCCCGTCTCCTTCAGGATATACACATGGTTGGTACCCAGCGTAAAGACAGCCACACGGGGACGCACCTCGGAACATTTCTCTACCGTATGGAGAATGCTTGCCGGATTATACATCACCCCGAAGGGATTCACCGTAGCCCGGAAGCGGTTCTCCACAAACCGCCGCCCCAGATTGTCGGCAAAGCAACTGCCCACAAAGAGCATCCGCTCTGCCGCCCCTATCTCGAAGTCGGCCTTCGGAATATCTATTTCTGTTCTAAATCGCATCATCAGAATTTGCAATCAGTCTATCAGTCTAAGGGGATTTGCAATCCCCGCTATTCCTTCTTGCGCTTTCTCACCTCAACCACTACACCTATTATAATAAGGAGAGCCAGAACGCCATAACCGATGTAAGCCACCGTCTCGGTATTCTTGAGCGACTGAGGATGGAAATCGAGAACCACTTTGTGGTTACCAGCTTTCACGTTCAGCGCACGCAGAATATAGTTCACTCTGCCCAGCTCAGCCGGCTGTCCATCAACCGTAGCCGTCCAGCCCGGATAGTAAATCTCAGAGAATACGATCACGCCGCCCTTGCTCGACTTCACCTCGTAAGTCAGGTTGTTCGGCTTATACTGCGTCATCTTCACCACCGAAGTATCATCCTGCTTCACGCTCTGCGCCAGCTGTTCCTTGAATTTGGCATCAGCCACAGCCACGTGTCGGAGGTTCACCTTGCCCACGCCATCAATTTCCTCGTTGGCATTGTTCACATACTTCACCTCGTCTACAAACCATGCATTGCCGTAGGCATACGGATTCAGAACCGGAACGGTCTGTCCGCCCTGCAGCGGCATGATGAAGTATTTGGTATTCAGCATGTTCAATACCGGATAGATACTGTCGCCGTTCACCTTGGTCATATCGCCGCCCGCAGCAGCTACCGCCTGCATCGTCTTCTGCATCTCAGGAGCGATATGTGCATCAATCATCTCCTGGTAGCGACGGAGCTTGGCTGGATGATAACCGCCGATGCTCTTGTGGTAGTAAGAGGTCTCGTTCTCATTGAATGTATTCGATGCCAGATTCAGCACACGGTAGTCGAGTGCCTTGTCACGGCAGATAATCTTGTCGGTCTCGGTCATCTGCTGCGGTGTATCGCGCTGCGCCTTGTCTACGAACATATCATCGTAGAGATAGCGCTTGTTCACCATCCACATATCCACCAGACAGAGCACGGCGATACCGGCAATCATATATTCCTTGCCCAGCTTCTTCATCTTGAAGAGCATCAGCAGTGCCGAACCGATGAGGATAATCCAGAACGAACGCCAGCAGTCGGATGTAAAGATGCCCTTGCGGATATCCGTCAGATTGCTCATGATTGGAGAGATATACTCCTGAGGCAACTGCTGCAGCGCCTGAGTCTCCTGTACCGATACGAAATCTGGGAAGAATACGCCCGGCATGATGGCAAAGAGCAGACAGAAGCCTGCTGTCAGACCGAAGCTGGCATATACATATTTTATCTTCTCTGTCAGAATCTCCGGCTCATCCACAATCTTCTTCAGCGCCATCATCGACAGGAACGGGATGGTGAATTCTGCGATGACCAGGATAGATGCCACCGTTCGGAACTTGGCATACATCGGCACATAATCGAGGAAGAAATTGGTAAACGGCATGAAGTTTCTACCCCAAGCGAGCAGGATGCTCAGGATGGTGGCAGCAAGCATCGCCCACTTCATCGGACCCTTCACGATAAACAGGCCCAGGATAAAGAGCATGCAGACGAAGGCACCTACATATACAGGTCCGCTCGTTCCCGGCTGGTTGCCCCAGTACTGTCCCAGCTGCTGGTAAATCTGAACGAAGTTAGGATCAGCCTTCTCCATCGCCTGCTGGTTCTGCGCCAGCGGCACGGAGGCACCGCCCTTGGCATTCGGAATCATCAGCGTCCACGTTTCGTCGATACCATAGCTCCACTGTGTGATATAGTCTCTATCCAGACCGCTGCTGGTCTGGTTAGCCGCATTTTTCTTTACGAGTTCCCTCTTTCCACGCATGGTTTCCTGACCATACTGCCAGGTATGATAAAGGTTCGAGAGGTTGAGCGAGATACCGATGAGGGCACCCACCACGCATACCGCCGTAGCCTTTCCGAAGCGTGCGAGTTCACCTTTCTTGATGGCATCTGCCAGGAAGGCAATCACCATGAAGAGGATGATAAAGAGGTAGTAATAAGTCATCTGCACGTGGTTAGCCTGCACCTCGAAAGCCGAGAAGATGGCAGTAAGGAGCAGTCCCTTGAGATACTTGCCCCGATAGGCAAGCACCACGCCCGCAATCATCGGCGGCAGATAAGCCAGCGCCCATACCTTCCAGATATGTCCGGCAGCGATAATGATAAAAAAGTAGGACGAGAATGCCCAGATGATACTTCCCAGCGCCGCCAGCGACTGTCTGAAGTTGAAGGCACGCAGCATGATATAGAAACCCAGGAGGTATACAAAAACATACCAAACATAGTCTGGCAACCACAGATGATATGCCTTCACAATCTGGCTGAGCACCTGATTACTGTCATACGAAGGCGACATCTGATAGGTAGGCATACCGCCAAACACCGAGTTCGTCCATCGTGTAGTCTCTCCCGTCTGCTGCTGGAAGAGTTCCTTTTCATGTCCCAGTCCCTTTCCTGCCGCTGCATCATGTCGGAAGAGGATTCGTCCGTCCATATCGGCAGGCATAAAGTAGACGAAGGAGATGATTGCAAATGCAATAACTACCAGAATATCCAGTAGATACTTCTTCAAAAATTTCATAATTTCTATATAAACGTTTATAATTTGAAGGCAAAGATAGCACAAATTGGAGACAAAACAAAAAATATAGCAAAAATTTATATTTTTTTGTTGAGAAAGTTGTATTAGGTCAGAAATAGGGGTTCCCCTCTATCATTTAGGGAAACGCTCGCTGCCGTTTCGTTTTTTATTCGTACCTTTGCACCATAAAACAAGTTTCTTCAAACAGCATATATTAATGTATAAAAGAATAAGAATTATGAAAAGATTAGCATTCATCATGATGGCATTGCTCCTGGCTCTGATGCCGGCAGCAGCACAGAATTATCGTGACAGCAGATATTACAACAGCAGGACAGACCGTCTCGACTACCGTTACAACTACAACAGCCCGTATTACGGATTCCGCATCGGTCCTGCCTTCACCTTTGTCAATTCCGACGATTCCCGTCTGGATGGTGGCGACTGGCAGACCGGCCTGAATGTGGGCGTAGTAGCCGGCATTCCATTGACCGACAGCGCCCCACTCTATCTCGAGACCGGACTTTCGTATATAGAGAAAGGTGGCAAGAAGGATCTTCCTGAAGGCAAGAAGATGACCTACGACCTCAACTATCTTGAGATTCCAGCCGTACTGAAGTACAAGTACGAGGTAGACGACCACTTCTCCATCCAGCCTCAGGTAGGCGGCTATTTTGCCGTTGGTGTAGGAGGCAAGATCAAGAACTTTGCCGAGCGTGAAGCAGAGAGCTCATTCAAGGATGCAAACTTCCGCCGCCTTGATGGTGGTATCCGCATCGGCTGCGGCATCGGCTACGACATGTTCTATGCCGATCTCACCTACGACATCGGTCTTGCCAACATCTGCCACGACAGTTTCGACAAATCGCGCAATGGAGCCCTCCAGTTCAATTTCGGAGTTAACTTCTAGAAACGTTTAAAGGTAAAAAGGTAAAAAGAGCCTTACCCCCTTCGCGCCCCCGTCCCCAGCGATTCCATCGCTGGTCCCCTAAAAAAAGGTAAAAAGAGCACCCTAGCTTAACATTCCGCTAGGCTCTTTTTACCTTTTTACTTTTTTACCTTTCAATGAGTTCCCAGTATCGCTGGGCGAGGTCATGGATGAACTTTCGTCCTCGCTCGGTCCATACGAGATAGGTATGGGTGTAGGCTCTGCCCATCTTCTCCTGTCTGCCATCGCTCTTCGGGTCGAGGAAGGCGCTGTAGCGGGTGCGGCTCTTCGCCAAGCCCATGTGAGCATAATCTGCATAGAGGAGATACTGACCGCTCTGGTAATACTGGATATGCAGAGCGCAGAGCGAGCGGTTCAGCTCCTGCGCTGTGATGCCGAGCTCCTTCGCTATCTGCGTGGTGGTGAAGCAGGAAACGGAATCGAGCACGTTATCGCTATAGAGCGCTTTCGGCAAAAGATTACCCACCTGATTCTCCAACTGGATGATATTATCACCACTCTTGGCGATGCGAACCACCTGCTCATCCACCACATCATTCAAGCGGCGGATTTCTGTATCCTGTTCGCCGATAAGCTTCTTCTGCTGCTCAATCTGCAGACGCTGCTTCTTCAGCAGATTCTCCTTCTCTTTGAGCGTAGCACGGAGGATTTCTTCCGCATGTCGGATTGTCTCCTCATCACTCTCGCCCTGCTGCACCGGGATATAACCACCCGTCTTGCGAATCTGTGGCAGCACATCGGCCGTAACCCAGTTCTTGAACTTCACGGCAGTAGAAAGCTTGGAGCCGAGAACCAAAGCATAGAAACCGCTCTCGTTGACGAAGATCATCTGCTGAGTTCGTACTGTTCGGCTTCCATCCTTAC
>ERZ779922.59-NODE-59-length-87813-cov-20.922605_pt1 | contig 87813 bp, 108 predicted proteins | sample MGYA00511544_ERZ779922 | MGnify/ENA primary metagenome ERZ779922 (study PRJEB29588, sample SAMEA2154516) | human gut metagenome | biome: human gut; feature: human-associated habitat; material: faeces | place: Denmark | collected 2008/2010 ... | reverse complement strand
GGGTATAGGTTCCGGCGATGGCGACGAAGATGACCGTGCGGGCCAGGCCGGAGGGGACGAGCAGGGTCAGGATGATGCCGGCCCCCATGAGACCTATCATGGTCTTGGTGAAGGAGGAGCCCATCAGGATCATGCTGTGCAGGGCGATGCGCTTGCCGAGGCCCGTACGGTTGAGCACCTGGGCGATGATGAGGGCGGAGAAGCACATCCACGGCAGGAAGGTGCACCAGCTGGAGAAGGCGACGGCAGGCTTGGTGACAAAAGCGCATACAGGAACGTGAGGATGGCCGCGACGATCGCGGAGGGCAGGATCTCCACGGCCCAGGCGATGACGGCCCACAGGGTGATCGCCAGGAAAAGCGGCGTCTTCGGGCTGGCGATCTCCATTTCCGGGACGGTAAAGAATACGATCAGGGGCAAGCCCAGGCTGAGAGCCCACTTCCACCAGTTACCTTGGACCATGATGACCTCCATTATAATATACCGACAAGATTGGTTTTATTTTTTTCTTTCGGTAGAACGCTCTTTTTTTCACTAACATCAATAAGCGTGCCATTTTAAAAAGATTATTAAAATCAGTATGTTATTAAAACGGAAATAATAAAATAAACATAAAAACTAAATGTATTTTTATTATGTCAACAACAAAAGTAAACAATGTGAGTGCAGAAAAAGCTGTTGCAACAAGTAAAGCAAACGCTACAATTTCTTTTAATGAATTATTTAAAACAACTAAAGAAAAAACAAACGGACTATTAAAAACATCTTTAGGACAAAAAACAGAAATTTATAAAAATAGTTTGTTTGATGGCATGGATGAAAAAAAGAAAAAGGCAGCAAGAAAGAAAATAAGAAATTACACTTATTCTATGCTTTCGACCATTGTAGAAAATAAATCAGAAAAATTAATTAGTGCTTTTTTAGATTTCTACAAATCTGCATACGTTTTGAATGATTTTTCATTTGCTTCTATTGCAAGCGAAAACACTAAAGAAGAAAAGAAAACCATTTTGAAAAAAGGCTTAGAGATAGTAAAAGGATTTAATAAATAATACACTAATATAAGGGAGTATTTTAAATACTCCCTATTATAATCTAAAACATTATGATATTATTAAATATAGCTTTATTTGCTGCATTATCTCTTTTAATAAAGCAAATGTATAAGGACACAAAAGAAAGTTTAAATAACGAAAAAAACGAGTATTTTAAAGACTGAAATAAAAAAGGGACAATAAAACATTGTCCCTTATCTTTATTTTTAAAATGTTAAAATTAACGTAACCGTCCGCCCCTAAAACTACCAGGAAATTTTTGCTCTACGCATTAAGAGGTACCTTGAGGATTCTTCACCCCTTTTAGTAGGCTATCTATGATTTTACCTCCTCACATTAAAGGCCTACCAAGACTCCGATTACTGAGGTAATATATTATTCATACCATCCGAAAAGATCCATTCGAATATCGTTTTATAATATCCATCTCCAGGATCATAATCTAAAGTAGCAGAAGGAATATGAGAACCTTCAGAAGAGTCCATATTCCAATTCCATCCCACATATACCCAGTCATCTTTAAGGTACCAAAATTCATCAATAGAATATAACTCTTCACTCTTATCCTCAAGATAATAGGTAGAACCTCCCTGGTTAATCTCAGGAGTATAATTCTCCCAGAAACTTTTTCTCATAAGAATCCTTAATCGAAAAACTATTATCTCTCCATCATTCGTAAAGCTTGATAATAGGCTCCTTATATTAATACTATCTACCAACCAATTCTTATCACTCTGGGGAGATATCACAGGATAATGATATAAGGGGACAAACTTCTTCTCACCTTGTTCCATCTGGATGCCAGATACTTGCATAGTAGGGAAGAAGATCATACCAGGATCCTGAGTAATCCTCACTTGCTTCTCTACTCCATTACTCGTTCGGATTCTAAGACTCTCAGACCTTTCATCTAGAGACATATTTTCCTTAACATTAATAACTACTTGAGCATTACCATTACCTTCACTTGGAGATACACTTAAAAAACTTTTATCCATACACTTACATATTAAAGATTTATATGGGGTTATACTATAACCCCATACACTTCACACAAAGAAGCCAGAGACCAAACATCCCTGGCTTTCCTTTCTATAAAAGGATATCCAATATCTTCTTAACCCTATCCTTCCCTAAGATCCTTCTACCATTCTTTCTCTCATAAAAGAATACATAATACTTCTGAAGTTCTATCATCCAAGTTCTACTCCCTCCCTCCAATAGTAGTTCTATTCTTAGCATATCTCCGGGATTAATCCACATCTGATACCAAACCCTATTACCCTCAGAACACCTTAGGATTCTCTTTTCACTATCATCTCTAATTCTTTCTACTGTTACCATGTTTATATAATTTTTCTCTAGAACCAGTAAATATCAAATCTCTGTGTACATAATCGGAATAATTCAATCTCTTCATCTTCATAGCATAATCCTATGGTAGCATAAAAATCTTCTCCATAGTAAGATCCATCTGTTGCTGCAGTATAATATTCAATCCCCTTTATAGTAATTTGATTAAAGCTTACACTCCTACCAGTTAGAGATTGATCTATTAGAGCATCTTGAATATACATCGCAGGGTTTCCATACTCCCCAGGAGGTAATAATTCATCTACTATATCCTTTCTGATTAGGAGTTGGAAATATGGTATAATCTCAACAAACTCTTCTTCATTTGTATTAGATACTTTCAGTTCAGTAGTTGGTATACCTTCGGAATCCCAAGTAGTTTTTAAAAAGGTAATATCTATAGGATATCCAGTACTTGAGGGGAAGATATTTCTAGGTACTATTCCAATATTAGCAATAAAAGGTACACCATCCTGGGTTATTCTTACAGAAGCCTCTTTCCCTGTTGAGGATCTGATCCTCAACATCTCTTCTCTATCTTCTAGAGAGATGTTAGCTTTTGCATTAATAGTTACTTCTTGATTTCCATTTCCACTCTCTGGGGTGATGTTTAAAAAGTTCTTTTCCATACTCTAAATAATTTTTAAGTTACATATAAGAATAGTTCACCATTATTACACATGGTTAGGTGATTATAAAAGGAAATCTCAAGATCTCCCCTTATACCTTAAATAACACTAAAAGCTTAAAAATATGAAAAAAGATTTTATTACAGTTAGCCCAGATTCTGGGCAAGAGAAGGGATCAGTTACTATAATTGCAGATTCTAATCCTTTTGCCAATGATAGGTCTACTAACCTATTAGTAAGGACTGCAGGGGATAAATCCCAAGAGGTTAGGATATTGCAAAATAATGCGCCTTTCTACACGGTTTCACTGATAAAATTTTCTGGTTATCCAAAGAATATAGGTACTCTGGATTTTATACCTCATTTTGAGTTTGTAACTGTGGGTACTAATGATGATGGTTCCGATTATCCTATCTATAGTTGTAAAATTAAGGTGAATAGTAGCAATTATGACTTCAGTTCAGATATCAAATACTTTCTGATGGGTACTTTTAGAAAAGATCTGTTAGAGGATTATAAGCTTGAACTAGAAACACCCACTAATTCTAAATATCTCACATTTAGAAGTTCAATTGGTGGATTAGGTCTTGAAAATTACGAAGGGGAAATATTCTTAAGTAATGGTACTGATATAGTAGATGAGGTATCTTTACAATTGACTAATAAGAAGGATGCCTATGATAATAAGATTCTATATCAGATAGTTTTTAACTACTAAAAAAAGATCCTGGATTACCTTCTCTAAGGGTCCAGGATCTTTAACGGATCAATCTATCTTTCTTATGAATGAAACATTATATTATAGTTCTTCTTCTTTTTCTTTATTCTCTTCTACATTCACTTTTCGAAGACTGGGGAAATCTAACTTCTCTTTTAAATTACGAATAATGCAATTACCCAGAATGCTAAGGCAAATGTAAGGCCTATTTTATTCTTCTCCCAGAATTTGCCCTGATTAAAGTAACAACCCAGATAAATTAAAGGAAAGAATAATACCCCAAATATGATTATAACTGGGAATAAAACCAAGAACAATATGTATAATATAAGTTCTTGAGTACTGGCAGACCAACCTCTATAGTTGTTGTTTGAATCGAAATAATGTCTCATAATCTCAAATGTTTTAAGTATCGGATTAAACGGATTAAACAATATATTGGGAACAAAGGCAAAACGAACCAGATACTGATGAAAGTAATGAATTCATTTAAACCCAAATATCTCTTACAAAGCTTAGTAAGAATCACTGCTGGCAAAAACCAAACCGCATATACTGTGTAAAGAATCTCCCACATTATTTTTCTTCGATTAAATTGATTACCTTGGATAATTTGCCTTGAACCTTCTCTAATTTAGAGATTTCCCATCCCTTAATATCTTCTCCATAAGAGGATAATTTCTCTATGGATCTTTTGATAGAGAAATATGCCTTGAACCTTTTAAACCTTTCCTCATTTTCAGGATTCATTGGTAAGGCAAATCCCTGAAGATTATTGCCTACTCTTTTATAAACTTTCTCTAAGTTAGGCAATCTAGTTACCTTTACCTTATTACTCAGAGTAGCAACTCCCTCTTTTTTATCTACTGAAACTACTTCTACTTCTTCCATCAGTGTAGGATTCTCTGAATTTGAGTAGATTACTTTTGTTCTCTCTTTTAATTTTTCTTTCATAATTCGTTTGATTAATTTGTTTATGCAAATATACTAAATTTATTTGATTATTGAAAATTATCTATTTTATGTTTAATAAATTCATAGGCATTGCCTTGGTAATCTTCTAGCATTTTGTATTCCTGTGGAGATAGAAATACTCCGTTTACTTTAAAAAGTTTTCTTAGATGCTCCGGAATAGTGCCCTGGTGGGTGATGTTATTATATCTGATAATATAAACTTGCTTATCTTTCCTATCAATAACTCCCAGAGTGTTGATTGGTTGGAGTTTAGTTTGGTATATTCCCCCAAAAGCAGAAGGTACCATTAGAATACTTCCAGGTACTGTAGTTACCCAGTGAGAATAATCAGGAGTGATTATGGCAATTTTATTCTCTTTTTCAAGGTTTTTATCATAATCTAAACGTTTAAACCAAAAAGCACATTGATAACAAACATCCTGGGCTTTCATAAGCTTTGGGATCTCCCTATTCAAGTCAAAATCCTCTAAATTAAGGGATTTGCCGCATATTCGGCATCGATTTGTCTTATTCATATTGCATTATTTATAGATTATATGAGATAATAGAACACAAAGAACTTAGAAAATAGGGATATGAGCAATACTGTTCAATGTTTATTGAACTTAAAACACTAAAGTTATGAAAGATAAATTAACGAATGAGATGATTAAAGATCTGGCTAACAGATTGGGTATAGAACCAGCTCTCTTAAAAGCAGTACAGATAGTAGAAGCTGCAGGTAGAGATGGATTTTTATCCGATGGTAGACCTCAAATCCTTTTTGAGGGGCATATTATGTACAAGGAATTTCATAAAAAGTTCCCTGATAGAGATTTAGCTTATCTCTGTAAGAAATTCTCTACGGTATTTTACCCAAAATGGGATAAATCTAAATATTTTGGGGGCTTAGGAGAGTATAAAAGACTCGAATTAGCTAAGGAAATTGATGAAGAATGTGCTTTAAAAGCCACAAGTTGGGGAATGTTCCAGATTATGGGATTCAATCACAACCTTTGTGGATGTAAAGATGTCTTTGATTTCGTTCATAAGATGTCAGAATCTTATGAAAAACAACTGGAATTGATGTATTATTTCATGAATAACTCGGGTTGTTTGAAAGAACTCAAGGAAAAAGATTGGGCAGGATTTGCCAAAAAATATAATGGCCCTGGATATGCCCAGAATGCTTACGATCAGAAATTAAGAAATGCTTACGAAAACTTCAAAAATAAGTTATGAAAAGATGTCACTTCAATAATTGGTTAGCAAAGTTGATTCTAGCCAAGAATTACACAGCAATAACCCTATTTTTCAACTCATTCTTCAAGTATGATGAAGAGGTATATGAATGGGATAATATAAATCATGAGTGTATTCATCAGGTACAACAGATAGAATGCTTTATTCTGGGATTGATTATTGGTATCATAGTAGCTGGTTTAGGAGCTCCATGGTGGATTATCCCTATAATGGCTTTTGGATTCTTCTACTTATGGTATGGAATCGAATATTTGATCATCTTCACTTTTGCAGGTTGGGATAAGCAGAATGATCGATATCACGATGTAAGTTTCGAAGAAGAAGCTCATTCGAATGATACCAAATGGGATTATCTCAAAGAAAGATTACCCTTTTCATGGATGTCTTACATAAAACTGAGAAGCTACAAGAAATGAAAAAATTAAAAGTATTAGGGGTGTCTGCGGGTGCAGGCATCCTTTTGTTCCCTTTTAGAAAGAATTTGATAGCTAATATAGAAATTAGAGGAGTATTTTATACTAAGGGTCTAGAACAGTGGAAATTAAACTTTGGGGATATACCCTATTATAAAGATGGAACTTTTCCAGACTGTAAGCCAGACATCATACTTTCAAGCCCAGATTGTGGAGCATCCTCCATTATGAGGCTTTCAAAAGTAAAAGAATTGGGTAATCCCCAAGAGAATAAATCCCTAAATCTAGTGATTCAATCAATCTTACATTATAAACCTAAGATATTTCTTATAGAAAACTTGCCTCGTTTGCTATCTCTGCTACCAAAGGAATACCTTCAAAAAACTTTCGAAGACTATAAACTTATTTTTCACGAAAGGTCGGTTTCTGATTATGGGAACTCACAGTTATCACGAAAGAGATTACTTATCATCGGAGTACATAGAAAAACCGGTAAGAAATATTTGAATGCTTTCAATGAAGTATTTCAAGTAAAAAACCCAACAATTACTAGAAATCTACTTAACGATTACCAGAATCCATTAAATTATAACATACCCTTGGATAAAACCCTGGCAATGTATGACTATCGAAAACTTCCCGAAAAGAAAAATCTTACAGTAAAGAAAATACATAGACTTTGGGTAGGAGCATTCCATGCTGAAAAGAAATGGCCAATCAAAACAGCAAAGATGAGTACCCTCCCAGGAGTATACAGATTGGAAGAAGATAAATCTCCCTTAACACTGAGACCTGCCGATAGACAATTCCGACCCGATGGTTATCCTCTTGGGATTTTGGATTTCAAGGCAATCATGGGATTTCCTAAACCCTACAAGATTTTCATGGATGAAGGCAATTATCTTTACTGGCTTAACAAGGCAAGGTATACAATTGCCAAAGGGGCAGTTGGAGAAATTGGGATTTGGTTTAAAAGGTGCATTAGAAACGCCTCCGATAAGTAGACTATTGGATATAACTAACTTAATACCATAAATATAATATGAAAACTTTACCAAGATTACCTGAGGATTTTATTAAAAACCTACCTGGTTCTAAAGTGAAATTAATATATAAATTAATGAAGTTAGAATCAGAAGTACTAGCTGAAGAATCTAAACTTAGTAGTGCTTTAGCTTCTTACTACTGGAGTTTGAACCCAAATTTAAAATCGGTTTCAAAAAGCCGATTTTTATTGCCTAAAATGTTAAAATCATTCGAAGCTAAGAAGATGGAATATTTAAATTTACTAGATGCTTGCGCCTCTCAAATAGATGGTTGGTATGAAGCTATTTCACCAAAGTTGGTTGAAAAGAAACCGAGTAAGGCCCTAATATTAGGAGAAAATATTACTAGAAAGCATGCTAGGAGCTTAAAGACTAAGAGAACTAAGGTAAGTTGATAGTTTGATTAAATGTTAAAGACTCTTAAAAGTGTCAAAAAGTACTAGAAGGGAAAAACTTCCTCCCTTTCAGGAATTCCTTCTTAAAAACCTTCTATACAATTAACCTCAATAGGTAGGTATCAATAATAATCATTATTCATTCTACCTACATTGGTTGATTCCATCAACCAATGTAATCAATGGTTGTATACAACCATTGATTGGAAATATATATTATCTTGTATTCTTTATTCTTCTTTTTTTTAGGAGGTTTTTTTTCTTCTTTTGTACTGGGTTTATTAAGATTATATTAGTTTATGAAGAAAGCCAAAAATATCGTTACGTTAATACTAATAGGATTTACTATTTACCTTTGCTTCAGGAATTACAAACTTTCTCGAGAGGTTAATTCTCTGGAACAAGCGGTCAATGAAATCCCAGATACAGTTTACATCAAGAAACCCTTTAAACCTGAAAAAAAGTTTTCAGAGAAAAAAGAACCAGATAGAATCTTAGTTTACGATAGAGAGAAGTCAGACTCTCTTCCTGATAATTCCATAAGACAGCCTCTAATCAGTAAACAAGATTCTCTGGTTCAATTGGTTTTAAAGAGGAATAAATTGAACTTAAGTCTACTCAATAAGGAATCCAATACTTATTCAACTAGATCATTCCAAATCGACCTGAATAAGTACAGTTATAACTGGTATGAGGGTCAATTAACCCAGAAAAGGATAAAGAGATTTTCACTTAATCCTTACATCTATGGCAAATACAGACCTTTCAACAACTTGTTAGACATGGGTACTGGAATTGAGTTCAAGACTAACCGATTTAATTACAAACTCGGAATCAATGCTTTCTACTACCCGAAATTTCAATCGGGAATAGGTACTGATTTAGAGTTTTCAGTTCAATATAAATTTTGATATGGCAAAAAAGATTATAACAGAAAATACAAACCTTACAAGAGAGGAATTAGAGATGCTGGCTAAAGTTCCTAATGATGTATTTCTCTTTAGTCTCTTTTGTTATGTGATACACCCAGTAAGAGGAAAGGTAAGATTCGAACTATACCCTTACCAGAAATCGGTACTATACCAGTTCGTAAAAGAGAGATTCAACATTTTGCTAAAGTTTCGTCAGGCTGGTATTACAGAACTTATTTCTATGTACTGCCTTTGGTTAGCGATGTACCATCCGAATAAGAAGATAAACATTATCTCCATTAAGGATACTACAGCTAAAAAGGTACTCAAGAAGATTAAGTTCATGTATAAGAATCTTCCCTGGTATCTTCAAACTCCGATTATAAATGGTAGAGCTGGAGAATTTGGATCTGCTTCTATGATAGAATTCGACAATGGTTCTTTTATAGAATCTATTCCTACATCTTCAGAAGCTGGTCGTTCGGAATCCCTTTCTCTTCTGGTTATTGATGAGGCAGCAATAGTAAGATGGGCAGCTCAAATCTGGGCCGCTGCCTTTCCGACTCTTTCATGCTCGGTTGGCTCAACTCCTGTCTTTTTAAGACATTATGAGGAAATTAAAAAGGGATATCCAAAACCAATAACCGAGCAAATTAAATTAAGAACTCTTTGCCCCAAACAAAAAGGAGTTTTAGATATATCTAACTTAGGGTATTATACTTTAACTCATACTGGTTCATGGAAAAAAATTCTATGGACCCAGAATAAGGGTAAATTAGAGACTTGGTTTGTAAAAGATAATCGAGGTAAAAAAGCTGGATATACCCCAAAACATAGATTATTTACTACTAAGGGATGGAAAACTGTAGAAGAGATCATTGATCAAAATCTGAATATCATTCAAGCTGATACTAAAGTAGATCAACTTAAGCTACCTAAACAAGTAAAAGCTCCTTCTAAAGAAATCCTAAAACCAATAGAAGAATTTCCAGGTTATTTTGTATCAAATCTTGGTAAGGTATATTCTGATTCTTCAAGAAGAGGTTTTTATGAATTAACTCCCAGACCAAATAAAGATGGCTATCTAAGAGTTGCTCTTAAAAAAGCTGGAGTAAAAAGAGAAACAGGGTCAACACGTAATCAAGGAAAAGGTAAAACATTTCAAAGATCAGTACACTTATTGGTTGCAGAAGCTTTCCTTGGGCCTAAACCTAATCCAAAATCTCAAGTAGATCACATAAATAACCAGAGAGATTGTAATCATATAAATAATCTTAGGTATATATCAAGTTCTGATAACGTTAAGAAAAGTTTTGAGTATAATCTAAATGCAACCATATTCGGCATTCAAGGTGATAAATTGCCAAACCTCTTAAAAAGAGGTAGAATTTTAGAAATGGCCGAAGAAGGTTTCTCTTATAGAGAAATTGCTAGAGAAGTATATCCAGAATATAAACAAGCTCATAAGTTTGTTAAGAGAATCTTAACTGAAAGAGGTTCAATGGTTTATATCTCTAAATTACAAGTAGTAAAAAAATGCCAAAGAACCATTTATGATATTCATGTAGAAGATGATAATTCTTATATATCAGCTAATAACTACATCAATCATAATACTGGTGGATCGGCTATCGTAAACTCTACACCCTATGGCGTAGGGAACTTTTACCATTCTACTTGGGTAGATGCCATTGCAGGAGGTAACCCATTTAACCCAATCCGGTTATATTGGCAAATGCACCCAGAACGAGATGAAAACTGGTATAAGCAAATGGCTTCTGCTCTTGGCCCAAAGAGAACTGCTCAAGAAATAGACGGTGACTTCTTATCATCAGGAAATACAGTCTTCGATTTAGCTGATATAAAGGCTATCGAAGACTGCCTTAGTGATTACCCAGTTATTAAGAAAAGGTTTAATGGTCAGTATAGGCAATATCTTGAACCTCAATCAGATAAAGAATATTTTATCGGGGCAGACGTTTCAACTGGTAGAGCTTCTGACTACTCAGCTTTTACTTGTATGGATAAGCAAGGAGAAGAACAAGCAGTATTTAAAGGTAGAATCCCTATAGATAAGTATGCTAAACTTCTGGGAGATACTGGTCAATTATATAATTGGGCAACCATTGCTCCAGAATCCAATGATGTTGGTATGGCTGTAACTACCAAGCTTCAGGATGAAGGATATCCCAAATTGTACTACTATCAAAAGATGCTGAAGAAAAAGGGTAAGAGTAGACCAGAGGTAGATAAATCTCCAGGATGGTTAACTACTCAAAAGAATCGTTCAGTAATCATCGAGAATCTTGAACAAGATATTCGAGAAGAATACGTTATAATAAAGGATCCATTCTTCGTTCAAGAAGCCTATACCTTTATCTATGATGGTTTAGGTAGACCAGTAGCAATGGGTAAGCATAGGGCAAACAATTCAGCAGTAGATATAGATCTTGAAGGTGATGTCTATTCTGATGACTCTATTTTCGGAAAAGCAATATGCAATCATATACGAAAAGGAAAGACTAACATAATTGTACAACCAAAATGAAAAAGATTAGTTTCAAATGGCCATTTGGGAAGAAAGATCCTCCCATTATGCCACAGGCTGAAGGTAATAAAAAATCTAACAATGTTCCTTCAGTATCTCCAGGTAGGGTATCGGTTCCAGAAGATTCTAATTTTATTTCTTCCTTAAAAGGGCTTACTTATATGGTAAGTCCTTCTTTCCGTACAGAGATAATACCTTTCATTCGAGATCTATATAAGGTAAATCCGGATGTGGGCATTGCTCTTCAGGATATGTTTAAGTTGTCTAATACCGGTCACTTAATTACATTCCCTAATAATACGGATGAGGAAGCAAGTAAGATGAGAGAACATCTAAAGAATGCTACCAAAAAATGGTCAACGTATTCTGCTGGGATTGATGGATTAGTAAACAAAATGATAGTTCAACTCTTAGTTAGTGGGGCTATTTCTATTGAATGTGTTCCCGATGATAAATTAGAGGGACTAGCAACTATCCTATTCCTAAGACCCGAGAATATAGTATTCAAAAGGGAAAACAATGGAGTTTATCAACCTTACCAAAAGAATGTAGCTTTCACCAATAATCGAAAAGAAGATTATATAAAGCTAAATACAGAAACCTATATTTATTCCGGTATGTTTAATGATACAGATGAGCCTTATGGGATTCCTCCTTTTATGACTTCTCTTGATTCATTAAAAACCCAACATGATATGAAGATTAATTTCAAGCATATTATGGAAGTTGCCGGTATGATTGGTTTTCTTGAAGCTAAGATGGCAAAACCTGATCAGATGGCAAGTGAATCTGCATCAGCTTATGAGAACCGATTAAATCGAATCCTTTTAAACCTTAAAAGAAATCTTCGGGAAGGATTAAAGGATGGTATAGTTACTGGTTACATTGATGATCATGAATTCAAGCTTAACTCTACTACCAAGGAATTGGGTAATATAGAGAAGCCTTGGAATATGAACCAACAATCAGTAGCTAATGGTTTAGGAGTTAATGGTTCCATCATTGGGGTATCATCTACTACTGGTGAAGGTGCAACTGGCATAATGTTATCTAAGATGATTAGCCAGTTAAAAAATATCCAAATGATTGTAGCTTACGTATTGGATAGAATTTATTCTCTAGAACTACGTCTGGCAGGTTTTAATAATAAGGGGATAAAGATTGATTGGGGAACTTCTACCGTTTCTGATGAAGTTAAAATCCAACAGGGTCTCCAATATAAGATACAGAACCTTGACTTATTATATAAGGCAGGTATCATTAGCCAAGATCAATATGCTTGGGCAATGGGCTATGATTCACCAGATGAAAAAGAACCAAGAGTTCCTTTAGAAGATCAGGATGGTAATACTGATCCCCAAGAGGGTACTAAAAAGAAACAAAGGCAGGCTGACAAAAACCAATCTGCTCGTAGATCAAGAGATAAAACTAACCCGGCTCCTTCTCGAGGAGACCAAAATACTAAAGCAAGATGAGTAAATTTACAAAGAAAAACAAAGAGCATCTTGATTCTATGGTGATAGGTCAAGGTCATACCATTATGGCTGGGTATATACCAGAAGCAGTGGGAGCTCAGGCTTTCTCAGAGAATTATTACAAATGGAAAACCCCTACACCGGATTCCATTGCTCAATTTGGATTTTGGGGAGGTGATATAGATTATAATACTTATTACCCTAACCTTGATAAATCAGAATTAACTCCAAAGGATGAAGAGTTTATTGAACCGATGTTTCGATTACTTTCAGAAACTATCGTATCTAAGAATTGGAATCCTACAGACTTTGGTCAGAATGGAGTATTAAAGGCTTCTATGAAGATGTTGCTTGGGCAAACGATTAATTGTGATCATGAAACTAATATAGGTAATGCTATTGGTGCTGTATCACAAGTAATGTGGCAAGAAGCCTATAAAGATGGTAGCTTTACTATACCTGCTGGTATCAATGGTATTCTGAAGATCGATGGTAAGGCAAACCCAAGAATTGCTAGAGGAATCCTCATGGAACCACCATCAATTCATAGTAACTCTGTTACAGTACAATTCAAGTGGGATAAATCCCATCCTCAAATGGAGGATAACGAATTCTACACAAAATTGGGTACCTATGATTCCAAGGGAGTTATGGTACGTAGAATAGTTACTGAAGTAGTTCGTTATCTAGAGACTTCATTGGTTTCACATGGAGCTGATTCATTTGCCCAGAAAATTGGTTCAGATGGTAAAATCATTAACCCTACTTTTGCTAAAAGAACTTGGGCATCTTATGAAGAATATCGGGATGATAAATCGAAGCAATATTTCTTTACCGATTACAAATCAGACATGAGTATGTTTCAGGAAAATAACGATACTCAGGGTTCTTTTAATGATAACCAAGAAAACCAAAACAATAAAAATAATGGTATGAACAAAGAATTAAGAGAATTTCTTGAAAGCTTTTTTGGGGATAATATGCTTACCCTTGAAGAAGGTAAAGAGATGGATCAGGAGAATGTGATTGCCTGTATCCAGAACTTGGTATCATCCAAAAACACTTTGCAAGCTTCTGTTGATAGTCTCAATACAGAGAAAACTTCTCTCACTGAGCAGATCAATAAATTAAATACAGAAGTGGCAAATCTGACGGAAATGGCAACTGTAGGAAAGAATCATATTGCTTCTCTCCGAGAAACTGCCGTAGAAACCTATAGGAAGTTAATGGGTGATAAGGTAGATGAAACTATCGTAACTATGCTCAATTCTGAAACTACTGGTATCAATACTTTGGTATCACTTACCAAAGATTACCAGGCAAGATTGGAAGAAAAGTTCCCGATGGTTTGTTCAAAATGTGGTTCACATGATGTTAACCGTGCTTCTTCAGTTTCTGAAGGTGAAGAGGGTGAACACCAAGAAGATACTGCTTCTAATAAGGAAAATTCTACAGACCAAGTTTTCGAGAGTCTGTACAAACAAAAGTTATCACATAAAAAATAAAAGTTATGGAAAAGACTAACATTGTAAACATGGACCAGCCGATGACTCTCTTTGGTTCTAAGACTCCGAAGACTGTAATCTACAAATCCGAATCACATAAGCTTCACCAAGCTTTCACAGTAAAGAAGGGAGAAATAATTGTACAGGGAGTTCCTGTATCACTTACTGAAGAAGGCCAAATCAAAGTATATGCCGATGGAGAAGTATTCTTGGGCATTGCAGTAACAGACAACGTTAACCCGGCTTATCAGGGTCAAAGAAATTTCCCCGTTGAGGTAACAGTAATGGTAGAAGGATATGCCCTTTGCAACTGGGTATCAAATGCCAAAGTTAAATGTAGCTATGTTAAACCTTCCGGAAATCTTCTCAATTCTCGCTTCGTAAAGGCAGACCAGGCCGATGCAGAGACTCACTTCATCGCTATTACTCCGGCAGATGAAGCAAATGAACTTATCCAAGTACTCATCCGCTAAATTCAAAGCAAAGATATGGAAAAACAAGATTTATCAAAACTGACACAGAAGGATTTCATTAATGAATTGCCTTCAATGGTATCTCTGATGGATTCTTACCGTTCTGGTAGTAACAACAGAAAGCCAATTGAAATTACCCTCGGAGAAGTAGCAGAGGGTAAATGGGGTATTTCCCAAGATGAACTCTTCGAAAAGATCGGTATCAATCCTCATGTTGATACAATGGAGAACATCTTCACTATGCCTCAGCAGAATATTCGTTGGATTGTTCCGGAAATCATTCGTCAGGCAATTACTCTGGGTATGCGCCAAGCACCTTTCTATCCTGAGATCATTGCTTCTGACCAATCAATTAACGGTCTGTCTGCTATCATGCCGATGATCAACATGTCAGATGCTGCACCTGCAAAGGTAAACGAAGCTGAAACTATTCCTTTGGGAGAAGTAAGCTTCGGACAGAAGTCAGTATCTTTGTTCAAGATCGGTAAGGGCTTTAAGATGACCGATGAAGTTAAGAACTACGTTTCTATCGATGTTTTGGGCATTTATCTCCGTGATTTTGGTATCCAGTTGGGCTATGCTATGGATACCTTGGCAATGGACGTAGTAATTAACGGTAACAAACCTGATGGTTCAGAATCTGCTCCGACTATCGGTGTATATGAAACTGCCCAAGGAATTACTTACAAAGACTTGCTTCATATTTGGGTTCGTGCTGCTCGTATGGGCCGTAACTTCCAAACTATGATTGGTGGTGAAGACCAGGCAATCGAATTGCTGAACTTGCCGGAATTCAAAGATCGTCACTCTGGTACAACCCAGGCTACTTTGAATGTGAAGTCTCCGGTTCCCAGTAGTGCTAACTTCTACATCCACCCGGGAACACCTAACCGGCAGTTATTGCTGATTGATACTTCTGCTGCCCTGATTAAGCTTACAGCTCGTCAGTTGATGTTGGAATCAGAAAGAATCGTTTCTAACCAAACTGAAGCAGTATATGCAAGCTTGACTACTGGCTTCTCTAAGATGTATCAAGATGCTGCTCTCTTGCTGGCTGCAGATAGGAAGTTCACTGAACTCGGATTCCCCGATTTCATGAATGTGGATCCTTATCTCTTGGTAAACCTTGAGTAACACCGGTTTTCTTCATTTCCAAGTTTTTGTTTTTAGGGGTAGTCTTTATGGGCTACCCTAACTTTTTATAACACCAAAATCTTATAACAATGGCTAAAACATTTACAGTAACTGTGGGTTCAAGAGCTTATAGCTTTCATGATCAATCTACAGACATCACAATTGCAAGAGGAGAAGTTAAAGAATTAACTTCTCGTCAATTCAATTCAAAGAAAATCCAATTGGCTTTGGCTTCTGGACATCTTACTTTGGTAATAGATAAAAACTCTCAGGTTTCAAAGTATACCGATGAGCAAATCGAAAAGATGGTAAAGAAACTCCAGGCTCAGATTGGTAAGGGTATGACCGTAGAAAAGATTGCTAAGGGTTATTCCTTAGAGGAAGTAAAACTCATGGCAAAGAAATATGGTTTTGAGATAGAAACCACTGATACTGTCGAATCCCTGATCCAGGCAATCATCGAGGATTCTGAGAATCACAAAGAAGAGTAATCACTCACTTAAACTATAAGAGTTATGAAGAAGTTTATTTTTATGTTTATGGCTTTGTTAACATTAGCCATACCGGCATTAGCTGCTGAGGATATTGGAATTGCTCCAGCTTCCGAAGTAGTTATAGATGTTGGTTCATTCACTGGAATAATAGCTTTAGTATCTATGATTGCTACTCAGATCTTAAAGGTAATCCCAGCTATTAAGGAAAACAAACTGGCAAAGATCGGTATATCAGTTGCCGTCGGTATTATAGTTTGTATGGTATGCTGGGTATTACAGGTATCACCCATATTAATTAGCATGAAATGGTGGGTAGCTCTATTATACGGCTTAGCTGCCGGATTAAGTGCTTGCGGATTCTATGATATCATTAAAGCTATCTATAATACGATTATAAAACCAGATAAATCCAATTAGGTATGGGCAAACTAGACTTCGTTTACACTACGTCAGGTCTAGAAGCTTCATTCCGAGTAATATCCAAAGTCCCAGTTAAGGCCATACTTGATTGGGACTTTGGTGATGATAAGGGAGAGGTTTTCAATGGTAAAAGGCATGAATCCTATTCTTATGAGGAATCAGGTTTTTATACTGTTACCCTGACCGTTTCAGATTCCAGTGGTTTGAATGAAACTATTCAAAAAACCATTGTCATTTGTGATTATGCCTATACTACTCTTCCTGATAGTATCTATAATCTCATTGACAATTACCTTCCAAAAGAAATCGCTGAAGAACTAACTCAAGAAGAGAAAGCTCTTTTCATTCAAAAATGGCAATTGTATATTGGTCCTCTAGTAACACATTTAATTCCACCAGATAAATATAAAGACGAGTTATGGTATGAGGCACTAGAAAATCAGCTGATTATGGAATTAGCGGTATTCGATTATCTTCAAGTCCAATTACTTAAACTTTTAACCAACACCGGAGAATCACTTAGTGAAATCACTAAGCCTGGTGGTAATGATTCTGAAGATGGTGGAGCTAGAGGGGATAGAGTTAAACAAATCACTACCGGTCCTACTGAGGTTCAATTCTATGATTCAGTATCTGATAGTATTAGTTCTCTTTGGAAAACATTCTCAAATGCAATGCAACCAGGAGGAGTAATCGATGAACTTCGGAAAAACATTTGTACTCTAGCTGAAAGGTTAGAGATATTCTTACCATTCTGTAGACAACCCTATTCACCTGTAGTACCAAGAGTAGTAGATCGAAGAATTGTTACTCAACTGGCAGGTCCTAATCCTACAGCCCCCTTGAATAGAGGTTCATTCAAATTAGTTAAGAAATCCAGATCATGACTAAACCAATCTCTAGATACTTAAACAATAAAACCTGGGATAGATATAAACGTATCATCACAGAGTTTATAGATTTCGATGCAGGAAGGCAAGATATTATATGGGCAAAAAAGGTAAACCAATTCCTTGATCATGCCGAAGATAGTTTACCTTCTTATTATGAAATTCATATTGAAGCCCTTTGTTATTATAACTCTTTTAGGAATTGGCCAATCAATAAGGCAACTGTATCTGGGGAACTGGATGATGAAAACCTTTCGATACTAATTTCTAAATCATATATAGAAAGGCTTGGGTACCTTGATGAACACGGGTACTGGAGATTTAATTGGTCAGAAGATAGGTTCATCATAAATGGGGTAGTTTATAAACCCGATGGTGATACCCAGGTAGCTCAAGCAAAAGACGAAGCTCTGGTCTTCTTGGTTATTCTTAAAAGAGACCGTGACACAGTTGTAAACTTTATAGAACAATAATATGGCACAGTTATTACTGAGATGGACAAAGGTTACTTTCAATAACCAGGAATGGTATGATAGTAATATAATAATCCTAAATGGTAATTCTGGAGTACATCTAGAGGTTGATGGAACAGGGAATTATATATCAGTATTTCAAAGTATGACTGGTATTAATTTCGTAACCCGGCTTCAAGATTACTTTGGACCTGTTTGGGATATGATACTTCCTTTCCCAGGAATAGGCCAGGCAATTAAATTGAGAGTAAATAAGCTACCTACCTTCGGTATTATTAAAGGCGATGTTCAAGATGGAGGAGATGGTGATGCTACTGACAATGCTTTTGCTGGTTCAGAAGGAATCCTATTCTGTGGAAAGGGTGGAGAATACTTCTTAGGGAAACCTAAGGCAGTTGGTTAATTATTTAAAACCTTATACCTATGTATACAAGTAAATATTATACTGTTGAAGAAATCGATGAGAGACTTAAGCAGGGTTATCTCAATGATGCCACTGAACAAGGCTTTGTCGGTACTATGAAAGAGTTCTGGGCTCTCTTTCTTTCGATTGCCAATAAGGTAGATAAGAAGGAAGGCTATGGTTTGTCTCAGGAGGACTTTACCACAGAACTGAAAGATAAGTTAAATTCTCTTTCTGGAGAAATCCCAACTAAGGTATCACAGTTAGAGAATGACCTTAAGTTCCAAACTAAAGAAGAAGTAGAAAAGTATATCAGCGACCTTATAGATGGTGCTGATGGAGCATTGGATACCCTTAAAGAGTTGGCAGATGCCCTGAACAATGATCCCAACTTTGCTACTAACCTTACTAATAAACTTATTGAGATTAGAGATGCTCTTACTGCTGAAGTTAATCGAGCAAAAGCTGCTGAAGCTGCTCTGCAAGAAGGTCTCAATGAAGTAGATGCAAAAATCGAAAAAGCTCTTCAGGGTCTTACTGATACCATTGATAAAACTATCAAGGACATTAAGGATTCAGTCAAGGTTTTAGAACAGAAAGTAGATAAAAATACCGAGGCTATTTCTAATGTAAAAGTAGAGGTAGCTGGCCAATTAGCCGATTTCAAGGTAGAAGTTCATAAGGAAATTGATCTTGAAAAAGAGAGAGCTATTACTGCTGAGAATGCTTTGCAAAGAGAAATAGATAGCTTGAAAAATGGTTCATCTAATGACAAGGCAGAATTAGAACAAAAGATTCAGCAAGAGGCTACAGAACGAGCTCGTGCTGATGAAGCTTTGCAACAGAACATAGATAATGAAGCTAAAGCTCGTGAACTTTCTGAAGAGGAAATCAAAAAAGCCCATCAGAAAGATATTGAGCGTATTGATGGTGAAAAGGTAAAATGGGATAAATTCCCTACTTCAGAATTGCCCAACAGAAAGGGTATAGTTCTTGAAAATGGAGATCTTATCTTGGGCAAAGATCTTAATGGGGATACTTTGCCTTTAGTTCAACTTAATCGTCGGGGTATAATCGATGCTGGTTCTCCTAAGGCTCCCTATAATATCAATACACCTCAGGGAGAAAGACCTACTATTCAAGAAGCAGGGCAAACTGGAGAACAAGCCTATCACATGGCTTATCAAGAAGACCTGGCTCACATTAGTGAAGAGATCGATGAAAAAGTTAAAGCTGAGGCTGATGCTCGAATTGCTGCCGATGAATTATTGGTAAAGAAAGAAGAAGGTAAGGAATTATCTTCTAATGATTTTACTGATGAATTAAAAGCTAAGCTAGAAGGTATAGAAGAATTTGCTAATCATATCACTAATGTATCTCAGTTAGTAAATGATTCTAAGTTCCAAACTGAAGAAGAGGTAAAAGCTGCAATCGAAGGCATTATTGGTTCTGCTCCAGATGTTCTTGATACTCTTAAGGAAATCGCTGATGCCCTTGGTAATGATCCTAACTTTGCTACTACTATCACCAAGAAATTGGCTGCTCTTGCAGAACAGATTAACCAAGAGATTGAAGATCGTACAGAAGCTGTATCCCAAGTACAAGGTGACTTAGATACCAAATATCAAGAACTTTCTTCTAAGATCACTCTTCAGGGAGAAAACCTTAATAAAGAGATCTCAGATCGAAAAGAGGCAGATGCTGCAATGAAGTCCGAGATAATCAATCTTGGAACTTCTCTTACGGCTTTGGGAACTGAACTGAGACAGATTATCAATCAGAATTATCAGACTCTTCAGCAACAGATTCGTGCTCAGGATGCTCTTATCCAAGAGAATACCCAGGCTATTCAGACTAACCTATCTTTGATCCAGTCTTTACAGATTAAGGTAGATACTAACGTTAGTGATGTAGATAAACTGAAGAAAGGCCTTGAAACTGAAGTAGCCGATCGTAAAGCTGCCGATACTGCCTTACAAGAGAAGATTAATACTAATGCTGATGGGTTGGCTAAAGAAATTTCTGATCGTAAAGCTGCAGACCAGGTTCTTCAGCAGAATATTGATGCAGAATCTCAAGCAAGAACCCAGGCAGATTCCCAAATTAGAACTGATCTCTCTAAGAAGATTGAAGATGAAGCTACTGCAAGAACCCAAGCTGATATCCAGATAACCCAGAAATTAGATCAAGAGGTAGTTGATCGTAAAGCTGAAGATGAAAAACTTTCTCAACGTATTACCGAAGAATCCCAGGGTCATACAGAAGCCATAGAGGATCTACAAGCAAAGGTAACTAAGAATATCCAAGATATTACTGCTGAAGTAAATCGGGCTACTGCAAAGGAAAATGAAATTGCTCAGAACTTGGCTACCGAAACTAAAAATAGATCCGATGCAGATACTGCAATGCAGGCCTCTATTAAAAAGGTTGGAGATGATCTTACTAAATTTAAAGCTACTAAAGATCAAGCTAACGGTTTAGCTTCTCTTGATGGTAATGGTAAGATTAAACCAGAACAACTACCAGAGGGAGCTATCTACAGTGTAAGGGGCATAGAGAAGCAGGTAAATCTTCTTTCAGATCGTGATTCAGTACCTGATATGGAAGTTGGTGATAGACTTTATGTTCTTGAAGATAAAAAGATCTATACTAAAACTGTAGATGGCTGGGATAATGGAATCGAACCTAAAGAAGATGTAATCTATAACTTCCGTAGAGCTGATGAGGAAGGTCGTACCAATATTACCAAACGATGGGATGGTAAGGATATGACTGTAATCTCAGAAACTGTAGTACTGGGAGAAACTCAGGGTACTGCCTATGAGGGTTCTAAGGGTAAGCTATTAAAAGATAGGATTGATTCTTTGCCCAATAGTGTAGTTTCTGAGGTAATTTTATATAAACCGAATGCCTTTGAAGAAAACCCAGTTAGGAAAAATAAAGTGGGTATAAATGTGAAACGGTATGAAAAGAGGCTACAACATGAAGAATGGGAATTCAAAGCTTCTACGGAATATGATATACCTGTTGCTTCTTTAGAGGATGGTGGACATGGAGGACTTATGTCATATGAGGATAAGATCCTTCTTCAGAAACTTGCTGCTTCAGTATTCCCATTAACTCTTACAGTAACTGGAGGTGGAGTATATCGGAAGACTACTACTCAGACTGTAACTGTTAAGTGGACAGTTAAACAAGGGCCAGAGGTTATTACTCCGGATTCATTAAAGGTTAATAACGAACCAGTAGATGTCTCATTAACTTCTAAACAGTTCCCGGGAATTGCTGTTAATACCACCTTTAGAGTTGAGGCAACTAAGGATGGAGTTACTAAGACTGGTTCTGTTTCTGCAGTATTCGTTAATCCTTCTTATTTCGGAGTAGTAGATAGTAACTTTACTCCTACTCCCGAAGGTATCCAAGGTTTAAGTAGTGGTGAAATCATTAAGAATAGCAAAACATATAACACTTCAGCATTCAACCAAAATGCTCAGAAGAACTGTTATGCTTATCCTAAAGCCTTTGGAGCTCTTACTTCTATTACGGATGGTAAGAATGAGTTCATCAATTCTTATACTCGTAGTGAATTAGAAGTAAATGGGGAAATGTATTATGTATATGTTCTTTCCGAAGCTTCTACAGTATCTAATTACTCACTTCAATTCAAATAATTATGGCAGTACAATATATTGATAACCTTTCTTATAAGGGAAAGAAGCCAAATTTTGAAAGAGATCAATTCAAAACTTTGGCTGAGATGAAGGCTTTTTCTGAAGCTGATATTGATGAAGGCCATTCTTCTTACTGTCTTGAAGATGGTAAAAGATACACCTTCAAATCTTCTAACTCAGTAGATCCTACTACTGGTAGATGGAGAGTAGAGAATAATCCAGGTGGAGGGGTAGAAGTCCCATCTAATCCCCAACCAGGCCAAACTTATTTCGATACTAAAGTTAATAAATTAGGTATCTGGAATGGCAATGCTTGGGTAGATTCAATGGGTAATCCTTTGGATTCTAAACGGCAGGGAACTACCGAAGAAAGACCTCAAGGAGTTCAAGTAGGTTATATTTACTATAACACAGAAGAAGAATTCTTTGAAGCTTGGAATGGCAATGCTTGGGTACCCATTACCTACTTGGTAACTTCAGTAAACCAAATCACATTCAGTTCAGATGGTGGAGATATGCCTTTTGAGGTATTCTCTAATGCCAAATGGACTGCTAAATAACTTATTCTATAACCTCAAAAAAAAAACAAATGGACAGAGAAAAATTGAGAGAGGCTAGAGCCATTGCAGGATGGGCTCACCTTGACAAGCAAAGTGGTACTGGTAACAGTACAGTACAGGTAACAGTAGATGCTTATCTCGGTCGTAATGACCGTAACACTACTATTCAAGTTGCTACTAACGGAGGCGTAAACAAATCCGTATCTGTAGTACAGAATGGTAAGGCAATCTACATCGCTAAAGAATCGAATCCTAATGTGGGAGCAGAGGCTACTACTGCTACTATAGAATTCAAAACCAATGTAGAGAAATTCAAACTCGAGATTGGCAACAGTGGTACAGTAGGTTCTGTAAAAGTAAACAACGTAGATGTTCCAGAAGTTAGCGGTATTTATACTCCGGCTGATGACCCAGGAGCTAGCGGTGAATATATAGTAACTGTAGTTGTGAACTTTGCTGCCAACGGTTCTATTCAGAACAAACAGTACACAGTTAAGGCAAGTGATTCTGTAAATGCAGAAGTAAGTGCTACTGCTACGATTACCCAATCTGCTGCTGATTCTAACTTGACCGTTAGTCCTGAACAGCTTACCTTCGAAGCTACTGGTGGTGCTAAGACTATCACCATTACTTCTAACGATAGCTGGACTATCTCTTAAAAGTAATCAAGTTAAAAATCCGAGGAGCCTCAATCTTGAGGCTCCTCTTTTAATTTTGTAGGTTATAAAAAAAGGATAAGATTATAACGGTAGCTTCAGCTGGAGGTGTAGTAAGAGAGATACAGATAAGTCAAGCTGCTGCTGAAATTACCTATGAATATATACTTGAAGCCGTAGTTTAAAGATATTTTGGGTGGGAATAGAAGTTTAGAGGGGTGCATATAATTAAAGTTATGTGTATCCCTCTTTTAGTTTAAAATGATATATTATATGGCAACTAAATCAGTAAATCGTACTTTAGGTATCCCTTCTGGAAGATTTGAGATTTACGTTGATAAAGCCCAACAAGCCAGAGCAGAGAAGCTTATACGAAGTGTACCAAGTATCCTTACTAAATCCTATGCAGAAGGTACTAGAAAGTTTGGTGAACAACTCCTTAGGATAGTGAAAAAATGTTTATCAACTGGTATGCCTCCTGCAGGTTCGGGGGTATCTTGGCCACCTCATTCGGCAAGTACCATAAAGTCTTTGGGAGAACATACTCTCTTAAACTGGACTGGGCAATATAGAAGATCGGTAAACATTTACCATCAACGTAATAGAACCTATGTAGGTTTACCTAATAATATAAGGAAAATACGAAAGAAAGGTAAAGAATCTGGAAAAACCTTAAATCAAATTGCCATTCTATTAGAATACGGTAGTAAAGATTCTAACCTTCCCCCTCGTCCTCTTTGGGCTCCTGCATATAAAGCTGCAGGTGGAACTAAGGTATTACAGAAAATACTAAGGAATGAAATTAGAAAACAATTAAGGAATCATGGCTTTTAATATCGATAAGACTTCTGGGGTTGGACCTGTCACCATTAACATTCAACCCTCCGAATATAATACCACTGGTAAAGATATTAACCAAATTATATATGTAGAGATCGGTGGAAAAAGGCAACCAATTAACCTTATCCAGAGACCTGCTGCATTAAGTTGGAAATATACCTTTACCGTAGAACCAACTTCTACTAGCATTGAACCAGGTGGTGGATCTGTAAGCTTAACCGTTAAATCTACTAAGCAACAGCTAGTAAATGGAAATCTAGTAGGAGAAGAGATACCTCTAAATTACACCGCTATTCATTACTCTGGTAATTCCTTTGTAACTATAGATGGTACTACATTGAGGGCAGAGGCTAATGATAATACAGATAGTAGAATAGAGACTATTCGGTTTACTCAAGCTGAATCTGGACAAGTTCAGGATATAGTAATAGAACAAGCAGCTAATGTTCATTATTACTTCTCTGCAGGAGTTCCTTCTACTACAGTAGAATATGATGATACCTTTTATGACCCTAAAATAGAATCTTACAGGATGGTAGGTAATAGAAGAGAGGAAGTTGGATATACTTTGTATTCTGACAGTTCTGATATGAATGCTGGTAGTACTAGTTTCTCATTCTCTAAGAATCCTAACAATGAAGATAGAACTATGAGGGGTAGAGCAGTACAGAATGATACTACTCAAGTTATAAATTTACAAGTTACACAGAAAATGTTACCTATGTGGGTTTTCAGAGGTGTTCATTTTAAAGATTTTTATAGTTCGAATGAATCAATTAATAAGGATTATCGGGTTATTATTACTTTAAGGTATGATGATTTCTATACCATAGATTTTGAAGTAATAGATGATAAAAGTATGGCTATGGCTTTAAAAGCTAAAGGCCAAAATGATGATTGGTCTAAATCCTTCAGAGTTATTCGAGTTTCTGGTAGAATGACTAGAATTGGCCAAAAACTTAGATTAGAACCCACAGGTGTAAGTGGTATAGTTTTAGGAGAATTTAACAGCAATGGGGAATTTAGTACTACAGAAAACCTAAGAAGTCCAGGGTTATCTTCAGATAATCATTATGATTTTGATCACTTAGATAGACCCGAATCGGAAAGGATTTGGAATTTCATTGGAAGTTTACCAGGAGGTTTCTATGCTTCTACGGGTATGTCTAGTCAATATAGGTTTTCAATACGTAATCACCTTCAATAAAGATCTCTATGGTAAATACAGAAGAAATTGTAGAAAGAACTTTCTATATAAGTTTACTACATACGGCTTTAGAGAAAGGATTAACAGTTAATCCCCAAGATTATTTACCTGTATCTCCTGAAAATGAGAAAAAGTTTGAGGCCGATATAAAAGGTCTAAAGAAATTCATACCCATTTTCGGAATAGGTAATAATCAAGTACGAGGTATAAAAACTTGCCCAAGAATCACCTTAGAATTACAAGGGTATTACCCTGGTAATATAGGAGTAGAGAAATTTATAATAGGGGATAAATTAGAGAATGGTAATTACCAAGCATCAGAGTTCCCTTTCGAAACTAAGGACATAACTATTGATGTTCATTTGGTAGCTAATAACCAGCCTGACATGAGATTACTACATAGCCTTATGTATCAAGCTTTACCTTCAAGAGGTTATCTAAAACCCTATTATAATGATCTAGAAGAGTGGTCTTCTGGACGAGTTGGTCCTACTGGTAATCTGTACATAGAGATAGGTAATTATTTCGATCACCAAGATGTAGAACATGGTATATTAGAGAAAGTATACCAATACACTTGTGTAGATGGCCTTCTTGAGGAAAAGCTTCCTGGAGAGGGAGAACTTGTACCTATTACAGATATATCGGTTCTAATCGGCACAATCGAAGAAAAAGAAGAAGGAATGCTCAACTTACATCTAGTAAGCTAAACCGAGCGATACTTATCGGTTTTAAATAAACAAGTAACTAACTTTTAAAAACAAGTAATATGCCAACTTCACCTCATGTTGATTTTGTCTTTCAGAACAATAATGTTCTGCAGACTACTCCTATGTTAGGAGTTTCTTGTGTATTGGCTAGAACTACTAAAGGTGTATACGATGACCCCTCAGAAATCATCTCTTCCTATCCTCAATTCCAAAGACAATTTGGAAAAGAGATAGTACCTGATGGTTCTGTATCAAATATCGAAAAGGCACTTGTAGGTGGTTCAAAGCTGCGTATTATTCGAGTACTTGGTAAAGGTGCCACTAAGGGTGTAGTAAAAGCTACTCGTGAACTTGCCAGAAGATTGAAGCCTGCTTCAGATAAAGAAGAATCTCCAGTAGTAGCTTCATCTACCCCAGACCCAGTTACTCCTCAAACCTTGGTAAAGATTACCTCAGGTTCTACTACCGTAGGATTTGGATTAGTAACTAAAGGCTATGGAGATCCCATTGGTACTGGAGAAACTTTTAGAGTGGGTTTCTATAAACAATTTAATACCATTTACTATGTGATCTATGGAGCTACTGGAGAAATCCTAGAACAAGGTCCAGTACTCACTTATAAAACCGCAGATTCTCTCAATAATACTTCTTTCGATTACTTGGCTCTTTCGGCATTTGCAAAGAATTCCCAGTATCTCGAACCTAAGATGACTGAAACGGTAGAAGGCATTAAATCTTGGGAGAACCTGATTCAGTGGTTAACTACTTCAGTAGATGGTAGCAAAGATAAGGTAACGGTTACTATTGGAGAAAAAGAAGTAACTAACGAAGAAGTATCTTTTGATGGTACTATTGGTAATGCCGGTACTACACCTACTGCTGACGAATGGATTGCTTCATTGGAATTCGTAAAGGATTATACCGATGTATACCAACTTTTCTGTTCCCATATCTCTCAACATTTGGAACAAGATGCCGAAGTACTTAAGGTACATAAGGCTGCTGCCGATATGGTTAAAGAACTCGAAGAATATACTTATTACATCGAAGTTCCCAAACATCTTACTCACTATACTCAAGGTGATCAGCCAAGAGATAAGAAGAATATAATCTCCTGGGTTGAAACCTGTTTGGGTACAATCGGTAACTCTAAATATGTTGCTTATTTTGGAGGTGGTCTTAAATACTACAATGAAAATGGCAATCTCCAAGATTCAGATGTAGTAGGAACTGTAGTGGGATTGGGAGATGCTTCTGCTTCTCAATATGGTCCTTGGAAATCATTTGCGGGTATGAACCGTGGAGTAATCTATGATGCTGTAGGTCCAGTATGCCCGAACTATGGTTCTCCTTCTCGATATGCAGATCTGAACGAATTGGCTCAATCCTATGTTAATATGATGGTAATTAAGGATACTCCAGATGCTGGTAAACAGACTATGCTTTGGCACTTATTTACCTCACAGGTAAAACAGGATTCAGAAAGATTCCTTTCTATAGTTCGATTGAACCTTTATCTCAAGAAGAGCTTAAGACCCATTTTCCAAAAGTATCTTGAAGAACCAAATATTTGGAATACTTGGAATAAGATCTGGCTGGAAATTAAACCTATCTTGGATAACTTGGTAGATGAAGATGCCATGTCAGAATATACCTATATGGGTGACCAGGATGCTTCCTCTTATGATCAGCTTTCAGTAAATAATGAAGCTGATGTTCGTCAGGGTAAATATAAAGTGATCCTTAAGTATAAGGATATCGTTCCTATGCAGGAAGTTATGATTAACATCATAATTGATTCTGCATCTAAATCGGTTTCTATTTCAGAAGATTCGTCTAATCAATAAACTCTAAGATACATGGGAGCAAAAGTAAAAAATCCTCGGAAGAAATTCTTATGGAGCATAACCTTCCCTAAGCACCCTATCAATACATATCTGTTCCAAACTTGTACTTTGCCAGATATCGAGATAGAACAGGTAGCTCATGGTGATATTAACAGAGATGTTAAAACTGCTGGTAGAGTTACTATCGGTAATCTGATAGTAGAGAAACTGATGACCACTTCTGGTTCAGATACTTGGCTTCATGATTGGCTTTATTCTTGCCAAGATCACATTGTTGGTGGAGGCTTGGTACCCAGTCAATATTGGGAAACTGTAATAGTAAATGAACTTGCCGAAGATGGAGTATCAGTACTTAACACTCACCTTTTCGAAGAGGTTTGGCCATGCAAAGTAAATGGTCAAGAACTCGACAGAATGGCTTCAGAAAACTCAATTGAATCAATCGAATTCTCTGTTGGTACAGCCGATAAGTACTGATCCTTAGTCATTTTTCTTTGCTAAGATTTTAGGTGGGAGGGGTGGGATTCCTTACGGGTATCTTCACCCCTTTCTTGTTGTTAAACCTTAACATAACTATAATTTTAAGTATAACCAAATAAACAAAAACATTATGGAATTTAGAACCTTTCGATTTGTAGCTCCTTCTGGTTATTTCTATGAAATCCGGGAACAAAACGGAGCAGATGAAGACATTCTTAGTAATCCCGTAGATGCTAGAACTTTAATGAACCTTACCAAGTTTATTTCAGCAATCGTAGTAAAAACTGATTTTACTGCTAAGGGAAAACTAAGCGTTGAAGATGCACTTGCTCTTCCTGTTAATGATAGGTATGCCATTATTATTCAATCCCGTATATTCTCTTTGGGAGAAGAAGTTTCTTTCGAATTCGATTGGGGTAAAGAATTTGGGGGTAAGGTAATGTATGGCCAAGATCTTCATGAACTCCTGTTCGATGATTACTCAGTATCTCCTTCCGAAGAAGAAGTTGAGAAAAAACCTGAAGCTATCCCCTATTATCCGATGAGTAAGAAATTAAGGGATCACCAGATCTTTACTTCTTCAGGCAAAGAGTTACTATTCGACTGCATGACTGGAGAAAGCGAAAAGGAATCTATTCAAGTAGAACAAACTAGAAATACCCCTCTTATTCATCGAAATCTTCGATTGAAAATAGATGATAAATATGAGAAAGTACTCAATTTCTCTTTGTTCTCTCCAAGGGATATGCAGGAAATCAGAAGAGAGGTATTTGCTATAGACCCAATCTTCCAGGGTAATACCGAAATCGAAAATCCGAAAACCGGTCAAACTGCGAAATACTTTATATTCGGAGCTCCAGATTTTTTCTTCCTGACGGGAGAATAGACTTAGAGGGCGATTTTGCTTATATAAGTAGAGCTGAGATAAGAATGGATTACCTCAGCTTTTTAGTTCTCCCATATAGGGTAAGGAAAAGATTCTTAGAGAATGCCGAAGCTTATTTTAAACTTATAGAGAAAAAATCCAAAGGCAAATAATATGTTCAATTCAGGTAAAAATATAGTTGAGGTTGGTATAGCAATGGTGCTAAGGGACCAATTCTCTAAGGAGTCTGGAAGGATCTCTAATTCGTTTAAGACGATGATGAATGATATGAGTACCTGGTCTAGAGGTATTCAGATGTCAGGTTCATCCTTAGCGGATTACGGAGCTCAGGTGCTCAAGAGCATGTATAGAGCCTATGAATATTCTGCTGGAGTTCAGAATGAAATTTGGATGGCTTCTAAAATTGCCGGAGCTACTCAAGCTGAACAAAATAGGTTATTGCAAGTAGCCAAGCAGGTGAATGAAGAAACTCCTTTGACAGCTATGCAGGTTTCTTCAGCTGCTCGTTATTTAGCTATGGCTGGTAATAAGGCTGATGCGATAGAGAAGATGATACCTCCAGTAGCTAAACTAGCCTCTATCCTAAATATAGATCCAGGTGGGAAAGGTGGAGTAGCTGATATGATGACTAATATCATGTCTATGTTCCAAATCCCAATGGGAGATGCTGCTAAAGTATCTGATGACTTGTATACAGCTACTACGAATGCTAATATAAGCTTGGAAGACTTAGCAGCTACTATCCGATATTCAGGAGCAGATATGAAAGCTGCTGGTGTTAGCATGAGGGAATTAGCTGCTGCTACTGGTGTACTTGGTGATATGGGTATTCAAGGATCCATGGCTGGTACCTCATTAGGTAACATGGTTCGTAACTTACAGCTATCATTATCGGAACAGAAAAACTTGGGTTCCTCTTGGTTAAAAGAACTGGGATTAACTTCTGAGGATTTCTATGATGCTCAGGGTGGTTTTAAGGGTTTGTATAATGCTTTCCAACAGTTCCTTGATTCTTATAAGCAGATGACTGCAATGGGTAGAACCCAGGCTTTCTATAATATCTTCGGAGTTCGAGGTATGCGAGGTATTATACCCATTCTTAACGATATGGCTTCTGGTAGAGATAAGATGAATCTTATCATGGGGCTCTACGATAAGAATCAGGGCATCGTAGATCAGAAGAATGAAGAAAGGCTTAATACCATGGCTGGTAAGATAGACCAGATGAATTCTGCTTTTGAAAACTTAGTAGTTACGGTGGGTAACAAGTTAGCTCCTCTATTTAATCCCATTGTTGATAGCTTGAGATTCCTAACTAAACTAGCAGATAAATTAGCTAGCTTAGGAGGTATGGGCAAATTCCTTATTCAGACTATGGCTGTAGGAGCTGCTGTTACTGTTATAGTTAATGGCTATCGTACTATAGCTATGACTCTCAGGATGATCAGAACTTTCCATGCAGCAGCTAATACTGTAGCCAATGGTATGACTGGAGCTACTTCTAGAACTAACCAACAGTTTGCCATCATGGAAATGCACTTAGTAAGGATAGGTAATATCATGAGGGATATACTTATCTTACAAATGCAGATGGCAGGTTTATCACGAAATAGTGCAGGTCAATGGATCTGGACAAAAACCGGTAGGTATGCTAGGGTTCCTAAAACTATTTTTGACCCCTTTGATCCTATGGCAGGTAATATTAGTGGAGGCAATGGTTCAGGAGCTGGATCTAGAATGGCAGGAGGCGGTAGTTTACTTGCAGGAGGTACTTCTAAATTTGCTCGATGGGCTCTTGGTAAAGGCTTAAGTAAGGGAGTTATTAAGGGTGTAGGTACAGCTTTAACTGCTGTGAGTACATTGGGTAAAATACTTCCTGGATGGGGATGGGCATTTACCATTGGAGTTCCTTTATTAACTAGCCTATTAGATAAAAACTCAGATTCTTTGGATAGTAATACTAGAGCTCTTGAGGAATCCCGGAGACTCCCTGAAGCTGCTATTCAGGCTCGTAATCAACAGGCTTTTATTGATGCAGTTAAGGTAGCAATTAGGGATGGTTTCAAAGAATCTAATATTGGCATTACAGTAGACGGTGAGTCAGTAGGTACTTGGACTCCTGGAACTTCTAATGATTATACTGGTGGTACATTATTGGGCATAAATTAAAATACATTCAATTATGGCAAGAATATTAAACCAAGCAGCCGGTAAGATTGTTAAAAAATATAATGATCTTACCCAAGATACTGCTGGAGTTCTTACTGGGCCCCTTAATAAATTATGGAGAGCTCGGATATTACTAAACCGAGCTACTTCTCTTTTACCAAAAGATAAAGCTGATAAGGGTAAATTATATATACCCAATGGGGTATTTGGAGAAGCTCAAGTTTCTTCTAAACAACCTAAGATAAACGAACAGCTACAGGGTCAATATAGGTTAATCTTAAAACATGAATTGACTAGCTTGGTAAAAGTAGAGGATGGGCCAGATCCAGCAAAGGGTCAATCGGCTTCAGAAAAGAAAACTGCTTTCTTTGTAAATGAAGTAGATAGGAATCCTGGAGATAATCAAGTGATCATCTATAACTTATCTAAATCACCATATCAATATATCATATTACAGAACAGACCTTCTTCTTTGGATTTCCGAGGAGAATCTACCTTAGCTACAATTAAGTCTATGGGAAGAAATACCCCTATGTATCACTTTACTGGATCCGAGGATATAATTCAATTCAATATCTCTTGGTTCTGTAATGATCCAGAAAACCCTAATGAGGTATTATTCAAATGTAGGTTATTAGAATCCTGGACTAAGTCTAATGGTTATCAAGCAGGTCCTCCAATCTTAATGATTCAATGGGGTAATTCTGGTATCTTCATTAACCATAAGTACATACTCACTTCGGCAACCTATTCCTTATCGAATTTTAGGAATGCTTATCGAAAGAGAGACTCTAATGGTAAGCCTTCTCAAGAGATAGTAAGTTTGGGATTAACTCCCAGTACCGCTACTCAAGAGTTGATATTTAAGAGAGTTAGTTCATACAACTTATCCTATCAGGATTTTGTTACTGATGAGGACTTAAAGAAAACGAAAGGTATTCAGATATGATAAATTTAAATCAGTACTTAACTGGAGCTAGCCCTTATGATTCGTCCTATGTATTGAAATATAGGGATGGAGAATACTCTTTAGAGACTGATCCTCCATTAGTTCCCTATACTTCAAAGGATAAACAGCATACAATCAAAGAAGGAGAAACTCTTCAGAACATTGCCTTTGCTGCTTATGGAGATTCAGGTAAGTGGTATTTAATAGCTGAAGCTAATCAGATTATCGACCCATTTACCGAAGTAGTTCCAGGTAAACTTTTAAGGATTCCAATGTATGGCAACTAAAGTAAACCAGCCTATATTATATAATGGAACAGCCATGCCTTACTTGGCTTTGTTCGATTCCCTGGGTATGCCGGTAATGAATACCATTACTGGTATACCTCTTGGAGCGTATATAAGTAAATTTACTTATATGTATGATGAAGAAAAAGAGAATCTGGCTACTTTAGTATTTGATACTGGGGATCCAGATACCGTAGATATACCAGAATTACAAGAGGGCTCTGTTATCTTTCTTCAATGGGGATACGTATACCCAGATGGGCAATTTATTTCTGGGCCTATTAAGACCATTAAGATTAGAGATTTCGATTGTATTTTTGATTCTACTGGTACTCATGTAACTATAAAGTGTATAGATTCAGTTGGAGATTTAAGATTCCAACCGCCTTACACTTACTCTGATTTGCCTCAATATAAATTCTCTAAGTTTATAGAAGAGGGATGTAACAATAATACGGGTATAATCATAGAGTTATTTCAGTAATGGCTAAACAAATTATAAGTAATAAAGTATACGAGTCACTACAGGTGCCTACTTATGATAATCAAAAATCATCCGGAAAGATACTCTATGCTAACTCTTTTAGTGGAGTAGCTCAAGTAGCTATGCCCGATGATATAAAGGAACTTTTGGATGATGATTTCGGATTAGCTGGTAACAATGTGTTAATCCAATTGGAGCAAAAGTTTTCATCATATCCCAATGGGCCTTGGTATGTAGATTCAAGGGATGGGGTTATATACATACACAATCGTAAATTTAACGAAAAACCCTATCATCATTATGCCTATCAACAAGAGAATGGCGAGGTATTAAGTATATCCTTTACTACTCGGGAAGTTACCAAAAGGGTAAAGTTTCAATTAACCCAAACTATAGACCCAGAGGGTAAAGACTTAGTAGTAGGTACTTCTGAAATAAAGGAGCCTGACCCAAAACAAGAGAATCCTTATATTCAATCAGTAGATAATACTCAGGTATCTAACTATGCCAGTAATGAATTTGAGGATTATAGAAGTGCTCCTACTGATGCTCCATATTTTGAATACAAAGGCAAGAATACAGATCACTGGGCAGCTAAGGAAAAACAAATAAAATTTAATAGTTCTTTAAGGGAATTCGAATCTGAGGGTCCTGCAGCAGCTTACAAATCTGGTAAAGAAGCTGCAATAAATAATCTTAGTAATGAAGATTTGAATAAAGCTATTGATACTGCTGTTAAGCAATTACCCAGCAATAAACAAGATGCCGTTACTCAGGCTTTGGATAGGGCTAAAAAATCTGGTAAAGATCCAGAATCTGATATTAAAGAGGCCTTGAATGGTAGTAAGTATCTCTTTGTAGGTAATCAGAAAATGGAATACATGGCTGAAGAAGTGGTAGATCCCAGAGAGTTTGACCCTACCGGAAATGTTTCCGATGAGGTAGCTTTTGGAACTGATGGTAGTAAAAACCCAAGTGTTCAAAGAGGTATGGCTGCTTTAGAAAATGACCCAATGATCAAGGTGGTTCCCAATTCTCTTAGCATAGAAACTACTACAAATGCTGCAGGTGAAATTGAACAAGGTTCAAAATTTGAAAGAAAAATTGTTCAAGCAAAAGTAAAAATCAGAAGGCTTAAGAAAGTGGCTTATAATGTACCAATTTATAAGCTTTATCACAACCTATTCAATAGGTTTGGGGGAGCTAAGAATTGGGCTAAAGCAATGCAATCTGCTGCTAATAATGGTTTGAAATATACCGAGAGGAAACAAGAATGTCAGATGGTAGTAGTGGGTAGACCTTCTCTAGAATCCTCTCAGATATTGATAATTGATAATATCGGTAGAAAATGGTCAGGAGCTTGGTATATCAAAAAATGTACTCACATGATGGATGCGGGTAATGGATATACTTGTCAACTAGAACTTGTTAGGAATGGGGCTAAGAGTGGTAGTTCTACTACTAAGGCAACTCTTAATACTAAAGATATGATGGCAAATGGCCAAAAGAAGAATGCCACTACTTCTCTCGGTAAAGGTCTAGATAATAACAACGGTGAAACTGGGGTTCAGGTTAATTTTACCGAACAAGAAGTAACCTACTACTCTACTCAGCTTGCAGATAAAAGTAAAGGAAATAAATTTGCAGGAGCTAAAACTGTCGGAGATCAGGTATCTAATGTTAGAGCTTGGAATGAAGCTTATGCAGATGATCCTGTAAAAAGTACTATGGGTACAGTAGTAACTACTGAAACTGTTACTAGTAATGGAGTAGTTCTAGATCAGAAAGTCCAAGTTAGAGAAGCTCCTAAAAAATATGTGGATAAGTATAAAGATCGATATAACTATCTAGATGCTGCTCGAAAACTTCTTCAAAAGAACCAAGAAAATAAGAAATAGCTATGGGATTTGAAACTGCAAAGGTAATAACCGAACAAGGGTTAGAGGGTCTTCAAAGATATTATGGTACTTATAGAGCTATCGTAGTTAATAATATTGATGAAGAAAAACATATGAATCGGCTTAAAGTAATGGTCCCAGAAGTGATGAGTGGGATTATGACTTGGGCTTTACCAAAGGGTCAGCATGGATCTACCCAGACTGGGTTTAAATATTTAGCTCCAAAGATAGGTGATATAGTATTTGTTACTTTCGAATTTGGAGACCCTACTAAACCTCTATGGGAATATCATGGTTGGGGAATAGAACAAATACCCTCACCCTTAGATGGACCCAACAAATGTGGTATAGTTACTCCAGAAGGTAATGTTATAGTAATAGATGATGATTCTGGAACTCTGAATTTGTACTTTAATGGTGATGTGATAGTATCTAATAAGGGTAACTCTATAGTTCATTCTGAAAGGGATATTAATATAGTAGCTGGGGATTCTATCATTATGAACCAGGGTACTAATGAGGGGATGGTAATTATTGCTAAGTTAACAGAGAAACTAAACCAAACTGTTAAAGAACTCGAGAACTTGAGAAACTTGTTCAATACTCATGTTCATACTGGAGTTACTTCTGGTCCGGCTAGTACTGGGCCTACACCTACTCAAGCTTCTCAGCCTTTTACCCAGTATAAACAAGAAGATTATGAAAACCCTAAATTCATACACTAATGGAAAATAATTATTACACCGGTATAGTTGGTAAGGGTATTCTATTTCCTTTTACCATAACCAAAAACGAATCAGGTCTTACTGGGATTTATCCAGTTAATGGGGATTTCGATTTGGTTAGAAATAATATTTCCTCTATCCTATATTATTTAATAGGGCAAAGATTCAGACAAGAAAACTTTGGTAATCGACTATGGGAATGTATTGAAGAACCAAATTCACAAGCCCTTTCGTTCATAATTAAAGAGTTCATTAAGGATGCTATTGGTACTTGGGAACAGAGGATCACCTTTGAAAAAATAATCGTAACAAGAGTTGGTTCAAAGGTAAATATAGAAGTTGCCTATGTGATTAATGGTTCTAACACTAGCCAGTACCTGGGCATTGCCTATGATCGATTAAATAATTCACTTAATAATTATTGATATGGGAATCACTAACAAATGGCTAAATCCTTATCAAAGGTCCTATCAGCAAATTAAGGCTAAGTTGATAGAGGGGCTAACAAACATCAGGGATAAGAATGGAGATACCCTCATTACTGATTACTCAGAGGGGAATATCCTCATTATTATCCTTTCATTGTTTGCAGCTATCGCAGAGGTGTTACATTACTACATTGATAATGTAGCAAGGGAAACTTTTTTACCTACTGCTCGAAAGTATGATTCAGTAGTAAAACAAGGTAAATTAGTAGATTATAATACTAAGTCTGCTATTGCAGCTTCAGTAGATGTAACTCTAACTAGATCTATTACGAGTGAAAATATTGGTGCTAATATCCTTATACCTGCAGGTACCGTATTTACAGATAACTCTGGAAATGTTTGGATGTCTTCCCGAGATGTAACTTGGTGGCCTAATACTACTACCTGTAAAGTTCCTCTTATTCAACACGAAATATATAGTAATTCTCGATTGAACGGTATCATTATACCTACAGATGATCGAGTAATAATTACTCTGGGTACTTTACCCAATGGTAAATACTATGAACATGGTACCATGAGTTTAAAAATAGGTGGGGAAACTTGGGTATTAGTGGATACCTTTGCTTATTCAAAACCTAAAGATAAGCATTTTATGGTATCTGTGGATTCTGCTCTTAACCCTTATTTATATTTTGGGGATGGTTTATATGGAGCTAAACCTAATGCAGGAGATAGGATTACAGAGGTAATCTTCTATCTTACTAAGGGATATAATGGTAACATAGGCTCAGGTTCTATTACTACGGTACCTGCTGTTATTTCAGGAGTGATTTCCGATGCTACTGTAAGTAATACTTATGCTGCAGCAGGTGGTTCAAACTATGAAAACTTCCAGATGATCAAAGAGCACATACCTCTTAGTGTTAAGACTTTGGGAGTAGCCATCACTGCTCAAGATTTTGCTGATTTAGCAATGACCGTAGAGGGAGTTAACAAAGCCGCTGTAGATTATGAATGTAGTAGAAAACTTACAGTATACATAAACCCAGATAATGGTAGCTCTGCAGGAGATGCCAGGATAGATAAAGTATATAGCCTATTATCTCAAAGATCTCCTTTATCTACTTGGCTTCAAGTTAAGACTGCAGGTACCGTTCAGATTATCTTGGATATTGAAGTGACTGGTAGGAAGTCTTATAAGACTGCAGAGATTCAACAGCAAATACTTACTGCCTTGTATAATGCTTATTCTCCAGAGAAATCTACTATCGGAGGAAGTGTTAGAATCTCCGATATATATGCCCTCATAGATAATTGCTCAATGGTAGATTATCTCCATATTAAAAAATTCTATACTAAGCCTTGGCCTAATACTATCTATGGCAATCGAGAATTACTTATCAATAACTTTAAGTTAGAGAAAGCAACTGGTTCTAATACTTATTTTATTACCTTCTCTAATAATACCGAGTTTAGAATTAGAGCCGCAAAAGGAGGGTTTGATAGTACTGGTAGAGTGGGCAATTCTTCTACTTACCAAGATGCAGACAATGATGTAACTTTCTCATTTGGTGTAGCAGATAATGGTTATCAGAGTGGATTTAGGTATTCTATAACTATTTCAGAACCCAATATGGATTATGAGGATCCCGGGTTTAATATCCCAGTATTCAGTAGTAACTCACAGCTTACATTAACCGTAAAAGAAACTATCTAATATGATCGATTTCAAGAATCTCATAGACATGCTACCTTATTACTTCAAGGATTCCGATACGTATAAGGTAGATGGAAAGGGCATTTTACAAAGGTTTCTAGATATCTGTGGAGATTACTTTGGGAATGAAATATATTCCGATACTACTAAGTTACTAGAAATCCAAGATCTCGATAAAACTCCAGACATGTATCTAGTATATTTCTGGGAATTATTGGGACAAATGCCTTTTGCCATAGGCAATCATATAGATGAGGAGGCTTGGAGAACTAACTTCAATGGTCTCTTAGGTGATTCAGAATTAGAGATGTTATCCAGAACTTGGATTATACCGAAGTCTGGACCTTTCTCGTTAACTTCAGAACAAGTAAGAAGATTATTAGGGTATTCTATATCCCTTTTAAAAATCCGAGGTAGTCAAAGCTTTTTCGAGATAATCTTCCGAATGTATGGTATCCGATGCGAAATGCAAGATCCTACTAAAGACAAAGATTATAATGGTTGGATTAATCCAGAAGAATCTAAACCAAGGTTCGATCAAGCTGTGTATTTCGATAAGGGTACTTTTGATAATTCTTTTCAATGTACTCAATGTATACCAGTAAGGTTTAAAGTTACTGGTCATCCATATACTGATAAATACCAAAGTGGATTTTTCTCTTTTAGAAAGGGAGTAGAGAATATCATTAATAGGTTTAAACCTTTCAATGTATCTGCTACCATCATAGATTATGGGTTTAGATTTATCGATGAGTATACTATATTTGCTGAATTTGTAGATCCCAAGGTTAATTCTATTATACTGGGATCCAATAATAAAGTACCCATTCGAGTTACAGTAACCTCAGATTGGCCTGAAGCTGATTTAAGGTATCAGGTAATGTATAAAAAAGAAGAATCAGATCCTGATCATCTATGGGGATACAAAAGGCATGATAACGAAAGTATTTATATTGCCACAGTTCCAGGTATCTATTATTTTAGAAGTGTAGCTAATCCCGAGATAATTACTTCTATCGTAGTAGGATCTGGTAGTAATTTGCCTACTTATAAGATCTCTGCTGATCCCAAAACTCTTAGGATTACTCCAGAGAACTTAAACCCCTCTACTGTAATAAAGGCATCTGTAGTCCAAGGTGGTACAGAAACTGAATTAGTAGTGAGAAGAAAAGGTACAGAAGAGACTAAGCCCTCTGGACAATCTTGGTCATTCTCAGAACCCGGATCTTACATTTTTGAGATAGTAGACCATTCAAACTGTACGGTTACAGTTATTGTTTCAAAACAAGAGAATCTATATACTGTAGTATGTAATCCAGAAGCTGCTAGAGTAGATATCCAAGATCTAGCTAAAACTCAGACTAAGCTAACTATCTCAGATTTATACGGTACTCCAGATCTCCAATGTTATGAGCAGGGTAATCCTGGTAGGGTGTATAATAATGGAGATATTTTTACAGCCGATTCCTTTAGGTTATTTACTTTCATCTGTACTCTGGATACAACTCAAAGCGGTAATCTCGGTAAATTCTTGGTAACTCGAATATCCACTTACTATCAGTATACTTTGCAAGGCCCGGGTACTTTGGAACTGAATGCCAAGGAAGAAGCTTATGCTGATTTAACTCTTCTAGTTTCTCCAAAAGAAGATGACAGTAAGTATATAAATAATCAATTAGATATATACTGGAATGGTATGCTAATTGATACTATTACAATGGAAAAAGCCGAAGATGATCAGTATACTAAATTCACTTATACTTTCACTTGTATAAATATTGGAGAATATAAGGCAGTATGTAAAGGAGATCCAGAAGTATTTGTAATTTGGGAAGTTAACCCCTATGTAAGGCCTCTTAAGTATAACCTATACATTGAACCAGAGAATGTAAAGGAAACTAACCCAGACGGTACTTCTCCTTGGACACCAGATTATTTCAACAATGATTTGGGATTGGATCCCGTTGATAAATCCGAAGCTAGTTATCAGTTAATCGATAATAAATCAGTAGCAAGGTTTGCCCTTAATTCAAACTTCGATATGGGAGAGAATAATACAGTAACCTGTGATCAAACAGGAGAAACCTATAAAGTAAACACTGGAGAGATTATCGAATTAAAAGAAGCTGGTAAGTATATTTTCTTCTCGGAATACTTCTTAATATCAGCTAAGTTGACTGTAAAAGATTTCCCATTGACTGTAGAGATTAAAGCTTCTAAAGAAATGGATACTCTTACTCCGGAGGTAGATTCTGTAAGTACCCTAATAACCTGTACTTCTAACCATGATAACTTTGATACCAGTATACAGTTAGAGTTAGAGGGGTCAGAAGAATTACATCCTTCTCCGTATACCTTTGAAACTTCAAAAGCCGGAGAGTATACCTTTATGGCAGCTAATAAGAAGGATGTAAAAGTTACTTATCGGGTAGATATAGAATTCCAGGTAACTCCTGTAGAAATTATCTGGGAAGCTTCAGATTTGGAAAATAAACAAGTTAATATTAATACAGGAGAAAGTCAACAATGGAATATAATACAGTAATAACCTCTCACGCTATGAATTCACTTGCAAAAACTCTATTTACTACAATTTTCGTAGAATGTACCCAGATCGTTTTCGATTTAAGATGGATGATCCTATTAGGGTTCATATTAATAGTTTCGGATTTATGGTTTGGGATAAGAGCTTCTAAGTATTTGAATGTAAATGTAAGGAAGTCCAGAGCTGGTAGAAGAACTCTCAATAAGATAATAGATTATATTTGTTATATCTCTTTGGGAGCAGTACTGGGAAAAGCCATAGGAGAACCCTATGGCTTGGATCCTATAATTGTAGCCATATCGGTAATGATACTTTGTTATTGCTTTGAGTTGGATTCTATTTACGGTCATATCTGTACCTTACATGGGATTGATAAGAAGTATAGTATTTGGAAATTACTATGGTTACTTATAACCTTTAAATTCAAAGACTTCGGGGAAGCCTTTTCCGATATCAGAAATCAAGTTAAAATTCACAAAGAAAACAAAAGTATATGAAAACCTATTTTCAATTCGAAAGCCTTATTAAATCTAAGGATGTAGCAGAAGGTATAGCTTGCCCAATTGGGGCAGGCCCTTTCTGTGGATTTGGTTCTGTTACTGTAGACGGTAATATTCTCAAGGTACAATCACAAGGTAATGATGATTCTTTTTTCAAGAATGATATACTCGATCGTATTAATGCTCGGTATATTAAGAAAAATGTGAATGATGGAGAATTACCTGATATATGGTTCGGATGTATTTCAAGAGATGGGTATATATTTATTTCAGACGAAAAAGAAATAGGTAATATACCCATTGAGGGAAATAAGGGTATAACTGATGATGTATTTCTCTTTGCAGTACATGATGAAGTTACTGAGCCCATTGAAAACCCAGTTAACTTTATAGCATATTGGTCAGAAGGTAATGAATCTTTGTATACCTTATACAAGAAGTCACTTAACCCCTATTACCCCATGGCTGATAATGCTCATGAATGGGATATTAATGGGAGAGACCCCTATATAAATTCTCAAATGAATTTTACTTACTTGCTTAAGCAAGTAGAGGCAAACTGTACTAGATATAAGAACTCTAAAGATTCTATGGTACTTATTGGAATCTATGGCTCAGGTACCGATACTAACACTAATACTGTAGAGGATTATTCTATAGTTCCCTATGGTGGAATATTCCCCCAACCTTTGCCTTTTACTTCAGCTTACAGAGGATTGGTTAATAAATCAGTAAAAAGATTAGAGAATTTATTGTCTGGTATCCCCAATGATTATGGAAACATTAAACAGTACATTGATTACTTATTCGAATCCTATAAGGGAAGCATAGATCAATCTGCTAAGATTATACCTCAAGGAGCCATTATGCTTTGGTCAGGTACTACTCCTCCCGATGGTTGGGCTTTATGTGATGGTATAGACGGTAGACCTAACCTTATCGGAAGATTCGTTAAAGGATGGGGACCCGGTAATGGTACTATTGGAGAAACTGGAGGTAATGCAGAGGGAAGGATTACTCTTAATGCTAACCAATTGCCTAAACATACTCATGATTATCGAGATTACTTCTTTCTTGACCATGCTCCTAATGGAGGGGGTCCGGGTAGTAATGTTAAATATGAAGATATAGGTCAAGCTGTAAATCCCAAAAATAGATCTACGGATAATCCAGTTTGGGCAAGATATCTCGAATCTACTTCAGAAGTTAATAATTCAGCTCAGAATTCTATAAATATAGAACCAGGATATTACATACTAGCTTATATTATAAAACTATAATAAAATTGAAAAACTTTTTGATGTTGCGCATTTTATTTTTAGCTTAAAACTCATGTGTTAGGGAGAAGGGGATGTTGGGAAATATCCCCTTTCTCTTTTTTGTGTTAATACTTAAGTTCTTCTTTAGCTCTGTCTTCCCAATATTGAATATCTGATCTTAATTCCGATATGTATTTAACTGAAGAGTTAGTTTTAGGCATATCAAAGAATTCTACCAATAACAAGTTAGTAATCCTTCCACTATCTTTAATCCTTTCTTTAATATATGGAGGAGGAGTAAGTAATACCTCGAATACCATGTAAGCATCAATAGATAAATGATCTTTCATATATGAATACATCATCTCAAGCATTTCAGATTTAGCTTTCTCTTCTTCACTGTCATCCTCTAACTCTTTATCATTATCGAATAAATCATCTAACTTAAATAAGGATTGATTATATTCTGCTTGTTCTCCATAGGCAGAACGGAGTAATTTATTCTTAAATGTACTGAGTGAAGCAAGGATTCTTGCTTTTAAATGTTCTTCCGAACAAGTACCATAGTATTTATTGAATACATATAACATCTTATCCCAGAAATAAGAAGATATAATATCTGGAGTAAGATTATATCTTTTGTAATCAATTTGCTTAGTAAGGTTTCTAATTACTGGCTTACATACTTTATATAACCTTAGAAACATCTGTTGATCATAATTCTCTTGCATGGTTTTCAACCTATGCAATTCCGATCCGTTATTACCTTTACTTCTCATGTGATTTTAAGTTTTCGTTTATGCAAATATAAGAATAATATTTTATATAAAATAATAATACTTATATTTTCTGACGTCATAGTAGAGGGTAGTATAGTTCTTGATAACTGATACATTCAGTACAAACATGGGACTACGAATATCTATTAGCTTATAAATATTGCAATATAATTATGAGAAACAAAACTAAAACCAAATTTTCATTTAGCCCAGAGTTTCAATTAGAGATTCTGAGATATATCATTAAGGATAAGGAAGGAGGACTGATTCTTAAAAGGATTAAACCTAATTATCTGGTATTAATAGAACATTCGATTATCTGTGAGGGCATCATTAAGTATTATAAAAAGCAAAACAAAATACCTTCTGAGAATGTTCTAAAAGAAGTTATTAAAGAATTGCTAGAGGGTAAACAATATGCAGACTTAGTAACTAAGGACGATATACCAAACATCAATAAAGTGATCAGTAATCTCTATCATTTACCCTTATCCGATGCAGATTATATAAAAGAGAAGATCTATCAATTCTCAACTTATGTAGAGATGAAGAATCTAAATGATTCATTCGATTTGGATAACTTCGAACAGTACGAAGAATATTCACGTAAGATTGAGAAAATCCTTCAAAAGAGTAAACCCAAGAAGGAGGATGAACCTGCATACATGATTCGGGACATAGTAGAGAGACAATTTAAAAGACAATCAGAACCCTCCGTAATACCTTGTCCATTTAGGCAAATGAATGCTTTAACTAATGCTGGAGGATATCCTGAACACTCGGTTAATGTGATCTTAGATAAACCTAAAGCAAAGAAAACCTTCTTTATGGTAAACCTTGCAAGAGGTTATCTAAGAATGGGTAAATCGGTTTATTACGTAGATACTGAAAATGGGAAAGATCAAATTCTCGATAGATTCATTCAATCTTCTATCAATAAAACGAAGAAAGAGTTATATTCTGGAGAGTATGATAAGCTTGAATCTAAACATCTAAGAAAACTTGCCAGGTTTGGGGTTGAACTTATAGTTGAAAGAGTACCTGCAATGATTACTGATTGTAATTATATAAGGGATAAGATTATTAAGTTCAGAAATCAAGGTATAGATGTTAAGGTTCTATTCGTAGATTATGCTGGTAAGTTAGCTTCTATTGCCAGAGATAAAGAAGATTTCGATCGTATATCCAACGTGTATATAGACTTGCAAAATCTTGCAGAAGAACTCAATTTAGACATTGTATGGACTGCTCACCACATTACAAGAGAGGGTAAGAAACATAGAGCTACTAGATATGATGAAAATGATATATCCGGTTCCATTGCAATCATTCGTAATGCCCAAACTATTTTTGGTCTTAATTCTACTGCTCAGGAAGAACAGGATGATATATTAAGAGCTGAATTAGTTGTACAGAGAGATGGTTTACCTTCTGGTAGAGCCTTATTCAAATGCGATGTAGAACGTCAGAGATGTAAGGAATTCACTAGAGATGAGAGGGAGAATTACGATAAAATATATGGAGCTAAACTGGATGAGCAATTTAAAAAGAGTACTAATCCAGATGCCGATTCCAAGAAAAGAGAAAGAACTACTGGAGATATATAGACATGAAAACAAAGAAATTAGAAATAGTAAAAGATAGATGGGATGGATTAGTTACTTTAGAGATATCCCATAACGGTTGGCAAACTATTGTTGTCAATGATCTAGATATAGAAGATTTAAAGAAATTAAAGAGGATAATTGAGGAATTTATAAGAAACCATGAAAATAACCCATCAGTTTAAATCTAGATTAAGAACATACTTCATTAAACGATTAGGTGGTAAAGATTATAGGCATGGCTGGATGCGTATACCAACTTGCCCATACTGTGGGAGGGAAGAGAAGTTGGGAGTTAATCTATCCATGTATCGAACTAATTGTTTTCGATGTAATGCTCATCCCTCTCCTGCTCAGTTAATAATGGATATGGAGGGATTTACAGAGTATCATGAATTAATAAGCTTTTTGAACAATGGACAATTTGATGAACTTCAATTTAAGGAAGAGAAAATCGAACTTGCCGAAAGCAAGCCGATATATCTCCCCGAGGGATTTAGAAACATTTCGCTTGGAGACAGCCAACTTGCAAAGAGTATTCGAGGATATGTCAAGAAACGTGGGTTTAGTGTCGACCAGTTTTCAAGATATGGCATCGGCTATGGGACGATGGGGGAAACTTACGGGTACCTTATTATCCCCTTCTATTACCATGGGCAGCTTAAATATTACAATGCTAGAAACGTTATTGGAAAAGGCCCCAGATACAACAACCCAGACAAAGATATTACAGGCCTTGGAAAACAATTTATCATCTTTAATCATGACGCATTGGAGATGTACAGGTCGGTATTCGTTTGCGAAGGAGCACTTAATGCTCTCACCATGGGAGATAGAGGCATTGCCACAATGGGCAAAGCTATTAGTAAGTACCAAGTCAATGAATTACTTAAATCCCCATGCGAAAGATATATTATACTCCTGGACCCAGATGCCAAAGAATATGCAATCAATCTTGCGCTCAAACTTGTTGCCTATAAAAAGGTCAAGGTGGTGTTTCTACCAGAAGGAAAAGATTGTAATGATCTAAAAAGACCTGCTGTTATGAGGTTAGTATATTCTACTCGGTACCAGAGTTATCAAGAATTGATTGCTATCAGAAACTCATTGAAATAAGGAGTTCCTATTATATTATATAAATTTAAATTCCTAAAGTATGAAACAGTTTATTATTGAAATGGCTATAGCTCTTGCTTTTCTTGGGTATATAGGAGTTGTTATGTTAGGTATATATCTTTTAAATGATGGTACTTTGAAAGGTTTTATATATGTAGGTTTATGGATTTTATTTGCAATTGTAACCACCCTAACCTCATACATAAGGTATCATAAAAGAAGAAAGAAATGATATGAATATTAAACGTTCCCCATCTATCCATATAACTAAGTCTCAGTTTGAGGAAATATTAAATACCTTAGAGGTAGATAACTTCCCAGTTGAGGCTTTTTTTGTTATTGCTCGAAAGGAGGCAATAAATCATAGAGCAGTCTTAGTTTCTAACCATAAGAATACTAAGCGAGTTAATAACATTTTACTAGCATCTAAGGGGGATGCTGCCCTTGTTGCTGATATTTTATATGCAATCCGTATAAAGTTAAAGCATAGAGGAGTTCGTAAAATAAACGAAAGTAATTCTCGAGAATGGGCAAATTGTAAAAAGCTTGCAGAGATATGTAATACCTTTTGTGAAGATTTTAAATTTGATACTCGGGAAGGTTTTATCAAATACATAGAGACCGGGTTAAAAAGGATGACAGACTATCGGAATGTTATGCAAAGATTATTATCTATGCAAGAGAACATCACTAATCAGATAGAAGCCGAGATGGAATTATCCTCATTGGATAGACCTGAATTTGAAGAGGTGATAAGAATTAAGGATTATTACTTTAAAAAAGTGGCTTCTGCTACTGGTATTTATGATGGTGTAGATAATCCCGAGAAATTAATTCACTTCTTAAGGTTAAAAAATTTCTTAGATGAAAGGGGCTGGGATTATACAAAATTCATAGATGCCCAATTTGAGTCACTTGCTTGGTGTAATGGTTTACCAGAACCCAATCAAATGTACAATGATAAAGCAATAGAAAGGTACAATAAGTACTTATATAGAAATAAAGGTAAACAATCCTTAGAAGATGAACCTCAAGTAGAGGGTAGTCTCTGGGATCGAATAAAAAATTAAGATGAGTAAGATTATTATTCAGAATGGTAATATGTGTGAACTTGATATACCTCTCAAGTATGCACAAAAACTCTATAATGAGTTTGCCATTCGACATCCAAATGCCTTCTATTTAAGAACAAGGCAAAGAGGTATGCAGAATTGGGATGGTAAGATTCACTACATCACCAAGACTGGGCAATTTAAAATAGGTTTACTTCCCAGGGTATACAATAAATGTATTGAGATGGGGATTAAACCTAAAGTTGTAGATATGCGTCAACCTTTACCTAAAGTCAGTAAAGTAGTTACGAATATAGGTAAATATAAATTAAGGCCAGAACAAGAGAAAGCAGTTAAATCTGTAATCAATAATAAAGTGGGTAATCTACCTTTTCATATTGGCGTATTAGATTATACGGTTAACGCAGGTAAATGCACCGGTAAGGGTACCCTAATACATACTGAGGATGGGTTATTACCTATAGAAAAAATCGTTTCTGAAACAGGTAAGATACGATATAAAGGTAAAGTCCTTACTAAAGAAGGTGTATTAGTAAAACCCAATGCAGGAGTTTATAATGAGATTAAGGTAGTAAAGATAACTACTTCTCAGGGTTATACTCTAATCTGTGGATATGAAAATCACAGATTATATACTTATTATGGAGATAATCTACAATGGGTATATGTCAAGGATTTAAAGAAAGGGGATTGTTTACCTATCTCCTTAGAATATACTCATTCTAAAAATACCATAGGTAAAAACCTTAGCTATACTTTGGGAGCTTTATCCGGAGATGGTCATATTCATCAAGTTTCTAAAAATCAAATAAACATATCTATATCAGGTCAAGATATAGAAGTAGCCGAAGTAGTTAAAGCTACTATGGATGAAATCTGTAAAACTCCTGTAGAAATAAAACCCCACAAAAGATTTAAAGGTTTTCATATATCTAAATCCGATACTAATTTTGCTAAACTACTTCAAGAGGAATATCCAGAATTAATTGGTACTGCCCATGAAAAGTACATACCCGATAAGATTCTTCAGGCTTCTTATGATGACTTAAGGAATTATATAGCAGGTTTATTTGATACAGATGGGCATAATTCATCATCTCATGGTAGAAGATCCTTATCTTTTACTACTGTAAATCTTGAAAATGCTCGTAGAGTACAACAAGCTTTATTATCTTTAGGAATAGCTTGTTGTCTTAAACCCAAGAAGACTTCATGTAATGGTAAAGAGAGTATAGCTTATAGAATAACTATTCATAGCGAATTTTATGATGAGTTTCTAGAAATAATACCCATGAGGATTGAAAGAAAATGTATTCCTAGCAATTCTCAACGGAATAACTACAGTAATAAACTACCTTTTAGTAATTTTGCTAAAGAACTTTATGATAAGCTTTCTTGGAAAGAAAAAGGTAAGTTTAGAAAAACCTATGGTAGAGTTATAAGTACACAGGTAAGTCATCATAATAGATTAACTTTAACTGCTTTTAATTGTTTAGTAGAATTCTTAGGCTCTAATAATGATAAAGCTACAGAATTACTAAATATTTCTAGTAATTGTTATTGGGATAAAATAGATAAGATAGAAATCTTAGATAAATACCCATGTTATGATATGGAGATACCTAAGTATCATAATTACCTATCTAATGGGTTCATATCTCATAACACACTCATCATGTCGTCTTTATACTTATCATATAAGAAACAGTTAAAGACTTTGTTAATAACTAATGATTCTGATTGGTTAAATCAGGCTAGAGAAGAATTTAAGCAATATCTTCCCGGAGAGGATATCACTTTTGTTCAAGGCAAAGTTTTAAACTGGTCTAATTTTACTATAGGTATGGTCCAATCTATTTCAAGGAACATGAGATTCTATCAGAAAGAATTATCTCAAATAGATATGGTACTTGTAGATGAGGCAGATCAAGGGGGCAGTAAGCAATATCAGAATGTAATCACTCGGTTATTTAATACCCGAATCCGTATAGGATTATCTGGTACCATTTATATGAGTAAGCTTGCAAAGGATAAGGTTAAGAATATGAACCTCGAATGTTTTTTTGGTGAAGTGATTGCAGAATTTAAACTCAAGGATTCTATTAAGAAAGGTTACTCAACTAATACTGTAGTAAAGATAGTACCAGGTAAACCTTGGTATGGTAATTGGGAATCCGATTGTATATCCTATAAGGAGATATATGATGATTCTATTACCGAAAATAAAAGGGCTTGGTTAATGGCTTATAATCGATTACAATGGAATCTTAATCAAGGTAGATTTCCTGCTCTCGTAGTATGTAAGCATATTGCACATTGTGAAAATCTATATAAATTCTTTAAAAAGAAACTGGGTGATGCCTATAATATTGCCTATGTTCATGTTAATACTAAATCTAAATTAAGACAACAAATAATGAAGGATTTTAGGGAAGGTAAAATCGATATCCTGGTATCAACTACCATCATTGCTCGAGGTAAAAACTTTCCTAAGCTTAGGTATTTGCTTAATGCAGCAAGTATGGATAGCCAAGAAAAATCGATTCAATTCCTTGGTCGTTTGGTAAGAACCGATAAATCGAAAAAGAAAGTGTACCTTGATGACCTTCATTATCCTGGAGATTATTTAGATAGGCATGGTAAGCATCGGAAGCAATATTATCAGAGACAAGAATTGAAAGTAATATTGTTAGATAAGCTTTGGAGGAATCATCCTAACCATAGCCTTAGTCAAAATTAACTAGAAGTACTATGAGTATTTACTTTTTCTCCGAAGGAGGAAAAGAAGATTACAATTAAAAGCATAGAGGCATATACCTATAAATAATACATTATGAAGATTACAATAACACTAATAACAATTGCTTTATTCATAATCCTAATATTTATTCTCAAGTTTACGAATAAAGAACCTTACGATTATACATGTCACAATTGCGGTAAGAGATTCCGAAAGAAAGATTTAAAAGATCTCAGAGGATCTTGGCATTTGAAAGATTGGACTTGTCCTCATTGCAAATATCAAAATATAACAGTAATAACCAGCTATAAGCCATGAATGATAAACTTATATGTATCAAGGATGAGGATAGTCCCAAATTAATTGATCTTCTTTCAGATGGATGGAAGATAATTCAAATCTCTGCTGCTGGCATTTATTGTTGGGTACTTTTAAGAAAATCTTTAAATTTATAGCCATGATAATCACAATAATAATTTTAGTTATACTAGTTTCAATCCTATATGTTTTATTATTCAGCAACAAATACGATGAGAATGATGAAGAGTATTAAACAATTATTTAAGGTTTCCATTATGGATGAGAAGAACACTATAGATCAGGTATTCAATAATATGGATCTGATCTGGATATCTGATATCAGACGTAATCGGGACAGTCCCGATTCTTGCGATTATTATTTTATAATCAAGTACTCTAAGGACCTCTCTTTCAAGTTTATTCAAGAAGGTTCTACTAAGAAAGATCCTGTACAGTTAATAAATCTCCGTCAACTATTTATAAATACAATCGGACATAGTTATCTCTCTCTTTGTAAGAGAGATACCAAAGATATAATTATTCGAACTTTATAAATTTTCAGAGAAGAATGGCAAAGAAGAAACAAAAGCTACCCGATCTTTCCAAACAAGACATTCTTACTCCCATAGATTTGAGTACTATGGGAACTAACGGAGATCCCTGCTTTGGTATTGGGTATGATCTATCAACTAAAGAATGTAAGCTATGCGGAGATTCAGAACTATGTGCATTCAAGATGTCCCAGAACTTGAACATTACAAGGAAAGAATTAGAACAGAAGAATCAATACAAAGATTTGGATGTATTAGAAGACACGGTTGGTATCAAGAAGTACATCCGAGGCTTGATTCGGAAAGGGAAAGACAGAAAAGAGATTATTACAAAAACTGTTGAGAAATTCGAAGTACCAAGAAAACGTATTAGAGAACTTTATAAAGAGTGTACTAAATAATGAAATCAATAGAGATGATATGGGCTATGTTCAAGGTATACCTTAATAACCCAAACTATTTTGTAAAGCAAGAGGATGTACTTGCTAACCTATGTATGAAAGGATCAGTAGATGTATTAAAGATGTGTAATTCACTGGGAGTACACGTTTCTAGACCCGAGAAATTAACCTTTGGACAACTCTTACGTAAATGCAATATATTATGAACAGATTTAGATTTATCAAAGTAAGGGAGGTAGTATCTCCCAACAGAGCAAACCCAAATGATGCTGGGTTAGATTTTTATGTACCAACCAACTTGACTTCAGAGGATATTCATTCTAAGAATGAATTTGATTCAGGAGGATATGATTTGGATATACCCTTTAGTGAATCATTCGTAAGGCATATAGCTTTAAAACCAGGTCATCGTATACTTATCCCATCAGGTATCAAAGGTTTGTTAGAACCGCCTGCATCTATGCTAATGGCAGCAAACAAATCTGGTATAGCTACTAAGAAAGGATTAATCTTTACTGCCGAGATAGTGGATTCTCCCTATGTTGGAGAGATACATATTGGAGTATACAACACTTCTCAAGAAGCCCAGGTTATTGAGGCTGGCAAGAAGCTAGTACAATTTATTCATGTACCTATCTATATTACTGAACCAGAAGAGGTTCAACAAGAGGAATTTTATACTGAATCCCAGATGTGGGGAAGTAGAGGAGGGAATGGTTTTGGTTCATCAGGAAGTAAATAATCATGGACATCAGGAATATAAATGAACAAGTGCCTCAGGTAGAAGAAACTGAGGCACGGATATTACAAGAAATGTATGTTCTTGGGATAGAGCAATTCTCTGGGTATAAATCCATAGAAAAGCTACCAGATTACCCATTAGATATAAATAATCCAAAGAGCCAAGTTATTCTAAAGGATTTTATTGGTAGAGTTATTGAAGAGTTAACTGAAGGATTCGAATCTACCGATGAAGTAGTATCTATATATCGTGATTATGGATGGAATAATGATTGTTTAACCTCAGAGGAATATACTCGGGTATTAAATCATCTAGCAAATGCAAATGAAGAACAAGCAGATGCTTTGGGATTCTTCTTTACTTTGCTTTTATATTCTAATATATTGCCAGAAGATATATTAAAATACCAAGATGCAAAGAGTTTATTTGAGGTAATGGCAATTGGAGTCAAAGACTTACTCATCAAGTACCCAGATCATCGAAGTGTAAGGAAATACCCTATACTAAGTCCAACTGATTGGTCAAGAGAAGATAGAGCAGAATATGATAAGATAGTTTCTTATACTCCTGGTTTCAATGAAATGAGTGAAATATCCCATGAAAACGAGAAGTTATATTTATGGGAGGTAGTATATGAACTAAACAAGGCAAGGAATTTCCTTAAATGTAGACCTTGGAAACAAACCCAAGTAATGACTAAGGAAATAGATTTTCAGGAATCATTAGTAAAAGCTTTCTATCTCTATATGGGATTTTTAGCTATGAATGGATTTACTCCTTGCGGCTTATTTAGTTTATTCTTTAAAAAACAACGTCTCAATTTATGGAGACAAAAAACTAATTACTAGCATGTCAGGTTGGAACTGTAAACTAAAAGGTCTTCAAACCAATACTGAGGAGTCCTTACATTCATTGGAATTTGCTACTTCACAAGAGGCATGGGAAAAACTCAATGAGGGTTTCCTAAGATTAGATCCTATACTTTTTGAAAAAGGGTCTACTGCTAACAGTGGAGTAGCAGTAGTGTATAATGTATTTATAAAAATACGAAAAGCATGGGTAGATCCAGAATTTGATTATGGGAGATGTTTTAATTACAAAGAAACTAAGTGGACTAGCTTATTGAATAACTACATAGACTTTAATAAGCTTGACTTGATGCGCAGTAAACTGAGAGTACTGAAAAACAAGTATAATCAGAATTACAATGTAACCTATATGTTTAACAATCATCATGATAATGGTAAACAATGTCTGATAGCTGCTACATTCTCAAAACGGTTTGGGGAAGATATACCGGTAATAACTATGGTAGTTCGGGCTTCGGAGATTACCAAGAGGTTAATATTCGATTTCCTATTAATTCAACGAATGTCAGAGTACGTATATGGGCCGGACCAGTCAGTACAAATCAACCTATTTGCGACTCAAATGTACGGAAATGTGGAGACACTTCTAATGTATCATACCCATAAACCTTTGAAGAAAGTACTTAAGGGTACTGATAAAGAAAACCCTTGGATCAAAAGGTTAAAGGAAATCTTCGATAAATTTCAGAATGGTACAGAGAAAGAATTCTCTTCATTCAAGGTATTCTTTAGAAGTTTTAAAGTGCTTCGACCAGATTTATATGAGGAAACATATAAATCAATGAAAGCAAAAGAATTACTTCTTGAATATGAAGACATAGAATATCCAGAGAATGTAATTTCTTACTCTCAACGTAAAGCTTATAAGAAAAAACTTTTAAAACAACAAAAGAAATGAGGATTTATTCGAACAGTTTTGAGTTAATGTCAGAAATGGGCAGAGAGCTCAACAGTTATGGTCAAATTGTGAAACCAAAGACCTATCAGAATAAGGTAATCGAAGGTAATGAGGATTTTATAACAAAAGAACTCATTTGCCAACAATATTGCTTAACTTCACTTGGAGATCCCGTATGGTTATTTGTATTCTCTCATTCAAAAGAATGGGCAGATGCTGAGTTCCAAGAAAGGATTGATACCTCTGATATAATTAATCCAGGTAAAGCTTGGGAATTAAGAAAAGATTTATGGGAACAGTTCTTGGTAAATGGTAAATTTGATTATACCTATAATGAGAGAATCATCCATGTTATTAAACCATTGATAAGATTACTGAAGGACGATAATGACACTCGTAAAGCGGTATTACCTATATTTAATGGTAGTGGTGAAGATGATACTCTTTATTACCATGGTAGTAGACGTATACCCTGCTCTATGTATTATGACTTCCTTATCCGTCAGAATGGTAAAGGAGAAAAGGTATTACACATTTGCTATCACCAAAGAAGTTCGGACTTTGTTACTCACTTTGGTAATGATGTATACCTTGCATGGAGACTAATGGAATATGTAGCTAAAGAGGTTGGAGTAAAATCTGGTTATCTGTATCACACCATAGATTCTCTTCATGCTTATAAGAAAGATTGGACATCATTAGCTTCTAATCTAGAGGATTTACAAGAGAAATACTAATAAATGAGGGATGTATCTACTACTGGTAGGTATGTCCTTTTTTTTATTTTAAAATATGGAGACACGGTATCATATTATAAAGAATAAGAAAGAGCTTAAAAAACTTATTGCTTGTTGTAAAGCTACAGGTTATGCTTGCTGCGATTACGAAACAAATGCAGAACCAATATACAATAAGAGTTTTAAGCCAACTATACTCTCAGTATCCTGGATGCCAGGGTTTGGTGCTTCCATTCCTTTAGACCATTTCGAAACGAAAGATTATACTTCATCAGGTTGGAATTGGAAAAAGATGCTAAGGAAATTTGGGGAAGAGGTAATTGAGAATTATGACATTGTAAAAGTTGCATGGAACTGGAAGTTTGATGACCAGATAAACCAAAAGTATAGAATATTCTATAGAGGTACTTGTTTAGATGGTATGCTTGCTAAATACTTACTAAATGAGGAAAAACCAAATGATCTAAAATCAATGGTAAGAAGGTATTTACCTGAGTATGGTAATTATGAAAAGCAAGATGCTTTCGATAAGATACCTTGGGATCAAAAAGAATTAGACCCACTTTGCCATTATGGGTGTCAAGATACAGATTATACTCTTAGGTTAATGATATTCTTTGAGAAGAAGTTAATTGATTTGGGTTTATACAGTACTTTTAGAAATCTAATAATGTCTGCATCAAGGGTACTCACTTCAGTAGAGAAGAATGGTTTATATCTAGATAGAGAGTTCAATAATCAACTACTGGAAACCTATAAACCAAAAATAGATGCTGCTAGACAAGCCATATATGATTTGCCAAGAGTAAAGAAATTCGAAAAGAAGTATAACCAAGAAAAGATTGATAAGTATATTCAATCTATCGAATCAGAACTTGAAGAGTTAGATTATAATGACCCAAAAGATAAACGGAAGATTGCATCAAGGGAACAGAAAATCTCAAATATCAAGGCAGGTATATTCACAACTAAAAAGGAAAAAGAACTAATAAGACCCATTAATTTGGGTAGTCCAGTTGATTTACCTGCATTGATGTATTCAGAAAGGGGTTTCCATTTTGATGTGATTAAGAATAATGAATCTGGTAAACCAAGCACCGATGAAGAGACTTTAACTAATTTAAGGTTAACAGTTAAAAACCCAGATTCACCAAAGGCCATCTTCCTTGATAGACTTCTTGAATTACGAGGGTTAGAGAAGATGTATAAAACTTACATTGAGGGTTGGGATGAAAAAGTACAAGATGATGATAGGTTACACGGGAGATTTCTTATTCATGGGACTACCTCAGGGAGATTATCTTCAGCAGAACCTAATGCTCAACAAATCCCAAAGACATCGGTAGACCCAAATATTAAATTACAATTAAAAGCTCCTAAAGGAACTCTTTATATTGCTAGTGATTTCTCACAAGCAGAATTAAGAATCATGGCTCATCTTTCTGGAGATGAAACTTATCTTAATGCTTTTAACTCTGGTCAGGACCCTCACTTGGCAATTGCTGCAACAAAATATCATATACCTTATGAAGAAGCTTTAAAAATATATGAGGATGAAAATCATCCAGACCATAAGATATGGAAGGTAAGGAGAAAGCAAGCTAAACAAATTGCTTTTGGACTTATTTATGGGATTGGTGCTAAACTTCTAGCAGTAAAATTATCAGACCCAAAATCTGGTATTATAGTTACACCTGAAGAAGCTCAAAAAGAAATGGATGTATTCTTCGGTCAGCATCCTAAGCTAAAGACTTTCTTAAAGAAACAAGAGAAATTTCTAAGAAAGAATGGATACTTAGTTTCTCTATTTGGTAGAAAAAGAAGATTACCCCAAATATATTCTTCTGATAAGGGTGAAGAAGCTTATGCTTTACGATTAGCATTAAATTTTCCTTGCTTATTACCATCATCCCAGGCCCTTAGTAAAACTAAGGGATGGGTAAATTATGAAGATTTAAAAGTTGGTGATGAGATATTAGCTTTTAATCGGGACATAGGAGAATCAGAATGGCAAAAGGTTGAAAGGGTAAATGTATTTGATTATGATGGAGATATGATTAGGTTAAAGACAAAACATCTAGACGTACTATCAACTCCAGACCATAGATGGGTAGTTACTAAACCAAATAAAATATCTAAGTTAGATAACACTAAAGTATTAACTTCTGAAGAATTATATAATTCAGATAAGCCTTATGCTATCCCAATAAGAGCTCCTCATAATAATCAAGTGAAAGCTAGATATTCGGATGCTTATGTAGCTTTTTTAGGTTGGTATCTTACTGATGGTCATTTGAAGAATGGTAATATAGTAAGAATATGTCAGAGTAATACTGCAAATCCTCACAAGGTAGATATTATTGATTCTATCATGGAAGAATTAGATGTAGAATTCTCCCGTAGAGAAAAGAATCAAGTAATATGGGAAATAAGAGACCCAGGATTTGTTTATAAACTTAATAAGTTAGTTCCTGAACGTAAGTTAAATATGAGGTTATTAACTCGATTAACTAACCCTCAATTAAGTATCTTATTAGAGAATATGAGGTTAGGAGATGGTTGGTCGGTATGGGCAACCGGAGATAAAACTCAAGGAGAATTACTCCAGGCTTTGGTAGTACTTTGTAACAACACATCAAGTATGTATGAATTATCTCATGAAGGTGACCTATCTTATTTTAAAGATAAGAAACCCAGTAAATACGGCCAAGAGTTTGTACGGGCTACTAAAACTAGTTATGGAGTAAAATTTTCTAATTTTAGGAAATCAGTAAACACCAAGAATACTTACAATTCAGAAAATAATCTGACGAAAGAGAAATACGTAGGTAAAGTATGGTGTCCTACTGTAAAATCGGGGGCTTTCTTTACAAGAGTAATCGGTGAAGATAAACGATATAGAACTTTAATTACTGGCAATTGCCAGTCTGCAGCTTCAGATATGTGTCTGTTTGGTAGTATTTTAATTTATTATCTCATGAGACAAGGGAAATTACCTCCAACCAAATCTGTATGCTTAGTTCATGATGCTAATTATCAGATTACTAAGCCAGAGAATATAAATATCTGGAGTATTTATGAGATGTGGCAAATTTATCGAAACCCATTAACTAAACCCTATTTTGGTTTTCAGATAGATGATCTAGATATGGAAATGGACTTTGTTATAGGTAGATCGATGGCAGAAGAACTACCTTTTATTCCTGGATATGATTATAGAAAAATGCTCGAACCCGATTTTTCAGTAGAAGAGTACATGGAAGAGCATAAGAAATATAAACATATAAAGATAAAAGATTACCCTAAAATATTCAAGAAGGAGATAAAGAAATATAAAGAGGGATATGAAAAGAAAGTACATTAGTAATATGCCTATTGAAGGATTCTCTAAATATCACATATGTAAGAATGGCCGATTATATTCTATTCATAGTGGTACTTGGAGATTATATTAGAAGAATTTAGGATATCCACTAAACTACTTTATAGTATTTTAAGAAAACATAATGTTAAACTACGAAAATCATGAAGAAGATTTTAAACGGTCCCACGGTGTGGAGAGCTAAATGCCCAGTATGTGATTGTGAATTTGAATATGATACCAGCGAAGTTTTTAGAGTTTACGATAAATCGAATAGTGATATATTTAAGGTAATACAATGCCCAAATTGTAAAACTCATATAAAGCATTCAGATTCAGTATCTACCACTACAGAAACGAAAAGAGAAGATACTATGTCTACATAAATAATATAAATTTATGAGATTATGGCAACAGAAGAAGAGTTTAAAAAAGCAAGCCAATTAACTGCACTTACTTATATGGTAGCAGGATGCTTAAATTATTCCATAGAGGACTTGAATAAATATCTAGATGCCAAGAATTTACATATTAGTGGACCAAAGAAGATGTTATTCAATCGTATAAAATCCCAAATATCCCAACTTCAATCAAACCTTTATACCTTAGAGGGTATGGCTTTTAAGGTAATGGCAAAAGACGAAGAGGGTAAATTAGCTTATGAGGACGCTACTCATATTTATTGGACAGCTTTCCTATTATTATTAGATAGAGGAGGAACCGATGCTTTATGCGATTTAAGATTAATGGCTTTAGTAGATAAGTTAAGTGTATACAAGTCTCTTCTTAAGTTACCCGGTATGAAATTAGCTTATCAAGCAGCTTTTGCTCAAGTTACTAAAGCAATCAGTAAAGGTAAATTTAGTAAAGAAGACTTTAAAGACCTATTGGAAGTTTATGAAGACAGAACTGAAAAAACTGAAGGTTAAGTTTGAAGGTAAAACCATCGAAATAGATATTCAAAAGGAATTATCTATTAATGAAAATATAATCAATTCTCAGCTACGAGAGTCTCCTTCTAGTTATTATGTACTTTGTTCTCTTAGAGATAAATATATAAAAGAAAGGGATGCACTAGCAAGGGAAAAAGACGAAGCATATTCTGCTGCTTGGGTTTATATAAAGGATTCGAATGAGAGATTTAACAATGATTATGTATCTCATAAGGCAAATATAAATCCGAAATATAAATCACTATATCAAAGGTATTTGAAAGCTGTAGAGAAATCAAATAAGTTCATAGCTATATGTAGAGCTTATGAGTCACGAGAAAATATACTTCGTACTATTAATGCCAATCTTAGAAAAGGATAGAGATAACTATATTCAATTACATAACTAATTAATTAACATACAATTATGATTTACTCACTAAACTTCATTTCAACTATGGTAGCAGAGCTTTTTAATAAAACTCTACCTGGTTTACCAACAGAAAATCGGGTTTTGATATTATCTCCGAAGGATATTAACACAACCAAGTCCGGTATCATTATACCCGGAACTGTTTCTGAGGGAGTTCCCAGAAAGGGAGTAGTAGTTAAAAGAGGTACTATAACTGAAGAATATAAAACTTATACCGATCTTACGGAGGTTGGTAGAGTAGTTACTTACGGTATGTATGCTGGTAAAGAATTGGAATTTGAGATCAGACCGGATTGGCCAGAATCTGTAAAGAATATTCTAGAAAAGAATATCGTTACAGTGTTAAGTTTGAATGAGATCATCTATTCAGAGGCTAACAACAATTAAATTTTAAATATTATGGTAAAAGACAAAAAGAAAAAGCTTTCTTCAGAGGGTAGTTCTACTCGAGATAAGATGCTTGCAAGAAAGAAGAAATTAGAATCCAGAGGAAACGGAGGGGGATTAGTATATCCCAAAGAGGGAACACTTAGAATGAGAATTAAATCTCCAGGTGATGACCAAGAATTGGGTATAGAAATTGTTCAATTCTATTTGGGAGGAGATCTTGGAGGAGTAATATCTCCAGCTACTTTTGATGAACCATGCCCTTTCATGGAAAAATACCAGGAATTGAAAAGTTCTAAGGATGACGATGATAAGAACCTTGCTAAATTGATAGTACCTCGTAGAAGATATGTTATTGGCGGAATCGTTTATGACGATGAGAAAGGTACTAAAGTTGGATATGAAGGTAAGGATAAGGGAGTATTAATACCATCATCTGTATATCAGGATATTATTGACCTTTACCTCGATGAAGACGAGGCCGGTGATATGACTGATTATAAAACTGGATATGATATTAAGATCAAGAGATCTGGTTCTGGTAAATTTGATACCACTTATTCTGCTACTCAGTGCAAACCTACTAAATTGGACAAGAAGTATCAGGGTCAATTGGATTTGGAATCCATAGTTCGTTCTCAAATTAAGTCCTATGAAGAACTAGAAGAGATTTTGGCAAAATTCTTAAAAGAAGATCATGGTGATGATGAGGACGAAGAACCAAAGAAAAAGAAGAAAAAGGGAATCCATAAGGATCACTATATGGAAGACGAAGAACCAAAGAAAAAGAAAAGAAAATATCGTTCAGATATCTAATTGGTGTTAGTAATTCATGTTTGTTGTTGGGTAGAGAGGGTAATTAGATTCGTTCGGTTATCCTCTCTTTTTATTTAAATACTTTACATTATGGCTAAGAAATCTAAGGTAGGCTTAAAGGTACCTACAAAAAATGAGATATTAAAAAAATATGGTGGGATGATGAGATTAGCTTCAGAAGTAACTGATACCGATTTATATATACCATCTACTTTCTTTGCTTTGAACTACTTATTCGGTAAGGGTATTCCTTATGGTAAAATCGTTGAGATTGCTGGAGAGGAATCCTCTGGTAAATCTTTAGTGGCTTATAACTTTGCTTATGCTACTCAACAACTTGGAGGTCATGTGATATGGGTAGATGCTGAACAATCCTGGATGAATTCATGGGCTGAAATCAATGGAGTAGACCCTGCAAGAGTAACTATTGTTAATGATACCCGTATTGAATATATTGCAGACGTAGTAGCAGACTTAGCAATTTATTTACGTTCTCAATTAACTCACAATGAACCGATACTCTTAGTAATTGATTCTATTGCAGCTACTGACTGTACTGATAATATAGATGCTAAGATGGTTGATGGTAAGGCAGAGATGGGAGGTAGAGCAAAGGCTCTTTATAAATACTTCCGTATCAGAAGTGAATTATTCTACAAGCTGGGAGTATCTCAGATTTATATTAACCAATTAAGAACTGCTTTAAATGTCGGATTTGGAAAAGATAACACAACAACTACAGGAGGTGCAGCACTTAAGTTCTACGCTTCAATCAGAGCTGCTTTCTATTCAGGAAGGTCTGTTACCATTAAACAAAATGGGAAAGAAAGGAAAGCTGGGAAACTTGTCACTATCAGACTTATTAAAAATAAAGTTGCTCCTCCTCGACCTACAATCAGCAAATGCCCTGTATATTTCAATCCTAAATTCCACGAAGTCGGGTTTGACAGATGCTATGCTTTGGAAGATGTATTAGTAGATACCGATGTAATCGAAAAAACATCGGGTGGATATAAACTAAAAGGTAAAACTCTTGCAAGAGGAGAAGAGAAATTCCAAAAGCTTTTGGAAGAAGACGATGAACTTCGTAGAAAACTTTTACGGAAAGCCGGAGTAAATACCATAGGTACTACTAAAAAGCAACTGGAGAAAATAGAAACAAATCTATTCCCAGTCGATGGTGTAGAATATGAAAACTATTCAGATTCAGAAGAGGAGGAGGAAGACTATGAATAAGAAAGAGGTAGAAGGTATAGAGAAAGTAATTAAAGAGTACCTTAAGAAAAATTTGAGATTAGAATCTAGGGTTAGGTATCTAGATGCTTATAGCCCACCCGAGAATTATTTAGATGTATATCTTGGAGAGGAAAAGATTCAAGAAGTTTCACTTTATGAATTAAATTTTGGACGATGAGTAAGAAAACACAATTTACAAGGTCCAAGAATAAGATAGGTAGTCTGTCTTGGACTTCTCCAATCTATACTCATGGAGAAGGTAAGTATCAGAATAAAATACTTCATGATAATATCCCAGGATATCCAGGATACCACATCTCTAAGAGAGGTAAAATATATTCAAGGTGGGATGTTAATGGTAAGGGTATATTAAACAAAAGGTATCACTTAAAACAACCTCATCTAAATAAGAATGGGAGGTATATAGTAGGATTATCTCAACCAGGTATAGGTACTACAAAATGGTTATTACACAGATTAGTGGCTTTAGTTTATATACCTAATCCCGAAAATTTACCCTATGTTTGCCATAAAGATAATGTACCTACTAATAATTCAGTTAAGAACCTTTATTGGGGTACACAAAAAGACAATATGTCTCAAGCTTCTAGGGATGGGAGGATGGTAAACAAATTAAAAGGTAAATGTATCAAAGGTACAAAGATTCAAAGGTCATATATACCTAAGTTGATAGGTATGGGGTTTACTAGAAAAGAGGTATCAGAGATAACCGGGCTTGGGACATCAACTAATATCAGATTATTATATTAAATATAAAAATAAATATGAAAAATAAAAAATTAATATTATTAGTTGACGGCGAGAATATTTTGCATCAATCTTTTCACAAATTTGAAAAACTTAAATCTACAGATGGTAAACCGAGTGGGGCAATATTCGGATTTTTCAAATCTCTACACATGTATCTTACAAGGTTTGAACCAGATGAAGTTTATATTTCATTTGATAATGGGCATTCTCCAGTAAGGATGAAATTATTACCTAACTATAAGGGGCATCGGAAAAATATCTCAGTTGATTATGAATCTTTGCAAAGTCAAAAGGCAATCATAATGAAAATGCTGGGTATGCTAAGAATAAATTATATATTCGATAAGAATAATAATACTCTATATGAGGGAGATGATTTCTTAGCATACCTTGCAATCAAAAAGTTCCAATCAGAAAAGATCATATTGATTTCTTCGGACAAGGATTTCAATCAGCTATTGAATAAGAATCTTCGAATATATAACCCCAGAAAAGATGAGATAATTCGATTAGAGAATTGTAAAGACCTATTCGGATATCATGCTCATGAGACTGTAGAATATCTAGCAATGGTTGGGGATACTTCCGATGATATTCCTGGATTTCCTGGTATAGGACCAGTGAAGGCAAGAAAAATCCTTGATGAAGGTAGAATTGAAAAATTTATTGCTCAGAGCAAGAACAAAGAATATCTTCAGGTATGGAGAAGAAATGAACAGTTAATAGACCTTTTCTGGTTTGTAAAGAATATTCCATTAGAGAAATTACCTCTTAAATCAAAGAAGAAGTTTAAGTATGATAAGTTTAAAAAGGTATGTGTAGAATACTCTTTATCTTCATTCTTAACAGATCAGTTTATTGAACCATTTAAAGAATTACACCATGAGTAAGAGAATTATGTTTGTAGGCCCATCAGGAATTGGCAAAACAACTTTAGCAAAGTATATATCTGAGAAATATGGATTACCCTTTATTTCTGGTAGTATGACAGATCTATTACCTGCTACTAGAGATTTATCCCATATAGAGATATTATCTTTGGGATCAGAAGCCATGTATAAATCTGATTTTCAATTATTGAATTTGAGGAACAAATTATTCAAGGATAAAGAAGAATTTGTTACTGATAGAAGTTATACCGATTTAGCTGCCTATTTTTGGTATAAACAATCGAAATCCCTCCCAGAATGTGAGATGGAACACTTTTTCTGTCAATGTCAAACATTAATGGAAATTCAATGTGATCTAGCAATATTTCTCCCTTTGAATCTAGACAATTATAGGGGATGGGATATAGAAGAGAATGGTAAAAGAATACTCAACAGGTACTTCCAGATTCAAATATCTTCCCTTATGAGTGAATTGCTTGCAAATTGGGAAGTACCCACTGTATGTCTATCAAGTTTGGATTTGGGAGAAAGAAAAGAACAAATCGATTATCATATTAATAGGATATGGAGAAACAGAAACAAGTAATAGCAATAGTATTCTCAGATTTGCATTTGAATATCTATGCTAAATTTAATGAGGATAATAAAAGAACCCTGAATCATTTCAGGGTTTTGTCGACTATACAGGGTTTATGTAAGAAGTATAATTGCCCAGCTTTATTTTGTGGAGATCTATTTCATAGGGCAGAATCTATGGATCAAGAATTATATGAGATATGTTACAGGGAATTTAATAAACTGGGTAATCTGAATATTTTAGCTATCTCCGGGAATCACGATATCAAGAAAGTAAGTAAGATTGGTATGCCACCTTTTAGTTGGCTTTATTTAGTAGAAAGGTATGGGTTAAAGATACTAGATTATGGGAAAACTCCCTTATCTTTAACTCATAGGGATATTATGGTATATGGTTTACCATATATAGATAATAATATCGGTTTAAGTGATCATCTAAAGAAGATTGAATTAGATAAACATAAAAAGAATATTCTTTTACTACACACTGATTATCCTGGTGCTAAGGATACGGATGGGAGAGAAATAAATTCAGTAGAAAATCTGAATGTGAATATCCTAAATAAATTTGACTTAGTATTATGTGGGCATATCCATAAACCCCAAAGGTTATCAAAGAAGGTTTATATGGTTGGGGCTCCTTTACAACAAAGGAGAACCGATAAAGATTGTAAACTGGGATATTGGAAACTTTATTCTGATCTTTCTATGAAGTTTGTAGAATTAAAGGGGTTTCCGAAATTTGTTGATGTAGAATCTGAAGATGAGATTAAAGATGATGGCAATTATTATACGGTATTACCTAAAAAATCTAGTATACCTGTAAATACTAACCATCAAATAACTAAGCAATTATCTAAAAAAGTACTAGCAAAAAGGTACCTAAAAGAAAAAGGTATTAAGGATGAGGTTAAAACTAAGCTACTAATTGAAACATTAAAAAAGGCCGAATCATGTTAACATTCACTACACTAAATGCCATAGGGTTTTGTTCAATTGAAAATTTACACTTACAATTAAATACTAACTGTACAGTACTAATTAAAGCAACTAATGGTAAAGGGAAGAGTTCTATCTTATCTTCATTAGTATGGGCATTATATGGTAAAAATCTAAAGGGAGTATCCAATGTGAATACTTGGGAATCAGTTAGACCTAAGGATTATCTGGGAACTATGGTAGAACTCTATTTTCAGAAAGATTCTCATTTGTTTAAGATAATTCGATGTCAGAAATATAAGGGAATCCTTGAGGATGGAGCAAAGGGGAACGATAGGCTTATATTCCTAAAAGATAATGAGTTAGTAAATGCAAAGGGAAAGAACCAAATTCAGGATGAAATTTGTAAAGAAGTGGGATTATCCTATACTCTGTTCATGAATTCTATAATGTTTGGTCAGGGTATAAAAAGATTAATACAAGAATCGAATTCTGATAAGAAAAAGATATTCGAAGAAGTATTCGATTTAGAGTTCTTAAACCTTGCAAAAGGCATTGCCCAACAAGATAAAAATAACCTAATAGCAAAGGTAAATGAAGTAGAACATCAATCCGAGTTACTTAAGAGAGAACTAGACACTAATAGGGAAGCTTACTTCGATTTAAGAGATAGAGAGAAATCATTCAAGCAAAAAATAAAAGAAGAGAAAAGGGAACTCAAGCAAGATAGAGAGAAGTTAACTAAACTCCTAATCGAAAAAAAGAAACAGATTAAGGATGAGGTAGATACTTCTCTTCAAGTTAAAATTAAAAGGCAAAACCATCTGATCCTTGATCTGAGAGGTAAAATAAAAGATGCCAAGAATTTATCGAATGTACCACTTAAGAAAGTAATCAAGGAGTTAGTAATACAGTTAGAATCTGGTCACTACAAACGTGCATTACGAGATGCTAAATCAATATATAAGGCATTCTCTGACCTTGATAAATACGATAAAGAATATCATGAGGCTTTAGAAAGATTAGAAGAACTTAGTAATGTAAATGATAGGTATAAGAAATTAAAATCCGATTGTGATGATATTGCTTCTGATATTGCTTCTATTGATGAAGATCTAGCTAAGCTCAAACAGGAAAAACTTAAGGTCATGTCTCCCAAATATAAACAAAAGCTTAAGGATATTAGGAAAAAACTACGTAAAGTTGATGAGGATTTTCACAATAAAGAATTAGAGTTAGAGAACTATAATTGGTTGATAGATGATCCTCTCGGTAATAATGGTATAAAAGCTTACTTATTTGATTCTTCATTGGATAGATTAAATTCTACCTTAGAAAGATATGCTCAGGTATTAGGCTTTAGAATAGAATTTACTATTGATCTGGGAACTGCTAGAAAGGATTTTGTTACTCTAATAGAAAGAGATGGGCAAATAATCGATTATGATGAACTATCAGGTGGCGAGAAACAGATTTGTAATATAGCAATGGCTTTTGCCATGAATGAAGCTCTTACTGCATCTAAAGGCATTAACCTTGCCTTCCTTGATGAAGTGTTTGAATCACTTAGCTCTGATAATATAGAAGTAGTAATCTCTCTTATACGTCATACATTCTCGGATAAAACCCTTTTCCTAATCACCCACCATGATTCATTACCATTAGGTAATACTAAAATACTACAAGTTGAAAAAGTCAATGGCCTAAGTAGGTATCAATTACTATAAGGATATATAACCCTTAAAACAAGACAATGAACTTATGGCAAATAGTAAAAAGAAGGGCTCAAGATTTGAACTCAAAGTCTCAAAATGGTTTACTAAATGGACTTCTTTCAAATTCGGCAGAACACCTTATTCTGGTGCAAATCATCAGAGTAGGGATCTGTCTTCAGACATTATGTGTCAGGATGAGAGACATGCCCACAGGTGTAAAATATCAGTAGAATGTAAAAACTACAAAGAGATCAAATTCGAACACATTCTCTTAGGTAATAAGGGGTGTGATATATTGAAATTCTGGGAACAAGCTTCTAAAGATGCTAAAAGAGCAAATAAAGTTCCTATATTATGTATGAGATATAACTCAATGCCCTCAGAAGAATTTTTCTTTGTAGTGGGGAAGAAGTTATCCTCTGTATTCTATAAACCTCTATTCAATAAGGCTCCTATTATGGTGATTGATGTACCAAAAATAGGTGAAATTCTTTATGTATTCATGGCTAGTGATATACTAAAGAATATCAGTTATAAGTTAGTACATAAACAAGCTAAGCTAATCCTTAAAAACTCTTAAAGATATGAAAAAACATACCCCTTATGTATACTGCATATTTTATATTGAGAAGAAATACTGCTTTCGAATCAATGAAGAATTGAAAGAGAAGGGGTATAAAAATATAAAAGCCATTATCCCAATGGTAAACGTGTTAAAGAAAACTCACAAAGGCAAGATGCAATTCGAAGAAATACCCATCTTATTTAATTATGGTTTCATTAAAATGCCCAGTGAGTTTGCTTATTCTAGACCCTTTCTTAATAAACTAAAAAGGAATATTTCTGGTATAAGGACTTGGTTAAAAGCTACAGAGACTTTACATCCAAGAAAGAAAAAAGTTAGGATAGATAACTCAGAAGATTTCGATGATTTCTCTTTAGTGGCCACTTGTTCAAGAAAGGATGTTAGAAGATTTAAGAAATTAGCAAGAGAGAATAAGAAATACTCCGTTGAGGATATGATGAATATTCATCCTGGAGATTACTTAGTATTAAAGGGATACCCCTATGAGGGAGTGGATGCTACTGTGATAGATGTAGATTATAATAATAAGTTAGTGAAGCTATTGTTATATCCCGAATGTGGTAAGATGGAATTGAAATTACCCTTTGATAATGTTCTGTACTCAGTATATCAAAACTGTGATCCAGATAAACTCTATGCTAATCAGCAAGAATTTGACCCAAATAAGATTACATCAGAAGCAATTGATGATATAATGGCGTATAGGAGAAATTGATATGAATGAATTTCAAAAGAAAGCATGGGACTGTTTAACCCAAAAAGAACAACAATCTCTGTTCCTTCAATTATCCGAAAATAAGTCATCTTGGGAAGCTGGTGAGATTTTAAAGTTGTCTCATTATAAGTATCTTGAAATCCGAGAAAGGTCTGAGAAGTTCTTTAGGCTTTTCTCGGATTTTTTTGAGAAAAGGACTTCTATATTCAGACCAGATTGCCCTTGTGAAAGGAATTTTCAAGATTATATAGAGGGATGCCTAGAAAAGAGATTAAAGAGAAGAGAAGCTGCTTTATATTCTGGTGATGCTGCTCAGATATTGCCCAAGGTGAATACTCATAATATAATGAGGAATATGAAAAGGTTAAGAGAATCAGAAGACCCCTGGGATCAGGATACTGTTAAGTTAATCTTTGAATATGATAGATGGAATAATTCTCGTATTCTTCCAAGAATGCTACAACAGCCATCTGCATTCAAAAGGAGATTGAATAAAAAGGATAAGATCTATATCAGATACCTTTTAAATAGAGTACCAGAATGGATGCACACTAAAGTAAAAGAAAGATTCCGATATAAAGTAAAACCTGGAAAGAAGAAATACTGGGTATGCTTAATATCTCAGGAATTATATACGGATGGTTATCTCTTACTCCCAGTAAGGCCTTTAGAGGAAGTAGTAAAAGAGTTTAGTAGATTTTACATGTATGTATTTGAAGAAAAAGATGATGCGGATACTTTTGGTTTTATGGTATCTAAATTCATGGATAAAACTGGAGATGTGAAATTAGGGCAAAAGTTTTGGCCAGAATATCGTTACTGTGTTCAAAAGGCAGTTAATTATAACCAGGTAAATAATATTGACTTTAACGTAAAGGTAATGGATGTTGCCTATAATGTTCATAAAACCAGAAAACCACGAAAACCCAAATCAACTGGTACCGAACGAGTGAATCCCCAGCTATTATATAAAAAATAGTGATATTAATTTTATATTTGAATTAATCTTTATATATTTGCATATCGAAAAAATTTAAAACACTTTTAAAGTATGGTAAAGAAGAAAAAAGATAAACCCGTTCCCTCTAAAGAGAAATCTAATTTTCTCGGAGCTGCAGGTAGGAATCAAACCTATCGGGACTTAAAAAGAAAGGCAGTTATATTGGGAATGCCCTTTCCTGATGCTTGTTCTGCTTCAGTATTCCAATTAATCAATTGGATAAATACTTCAGAAGAGAAACCAAACAAACATCTTATTAATGAATATGATGATTGGATGGATAGGCAACTAGAAACTGCAGGATTAGCAAAAGATGATCCCCTAAGAAGTTCAAAATTAAGATTTGGCTTTTTGGGAGAAGAAGGAGAAGATGGAAAAAGAAAAACAAAAAGAGTATCTGGAATAAAGAAACCCAGAGAAAAGAAACCACCCAGAGAAAGGGATGAATTTAACCTCATAAAGGGTACTAAAAAATCCTACGTATGGGAATTAACTTCAAAGGGGTACGAATTAGAGAGAATAATTCGAAGAATGAAAAAGAAATTCCCAGAAGCAAACGAGAAATCCATAAATCTTTGGTACCGTACTGCAAAAAGGAAATTGAATGGTAAAGATAAAGGAAAGTAGTAGGGAAGAGATAAAACCCGATCGGTATTATTTTTGGACTTGGAGACCAGATACTACCAATAAATATATAACCGAAAAGAAATTATATCGGAAGCATCTTACTTCTATCCCCTATTTTACTAGATCCCATATAAAGAGAACTCTGATTTACCTTTATGGAGTAGATGTTCTTCAATATATTCATATTATCTCAGGTAGGAAACTCCTAAGGCAAGGCATTAAGAAAGCCCAAGATATGAATGGGAAGAATCACTTTAAAGGAACTACAAAATTTTACTTTAAGGGTAAATTAGTAAAAGCTAGGAAGTTTATTATACCAGACGAATATAGGGTTGATAAACATAGAAGAAGACGATTCATGATACAGATGCACAGAGTTTTTCATTCTAAGGGTAAACAAGAATTTGATAAAAGGTATGCGAGAAAATTATATGGACAACGGCAAGGGATCTCTGCCCAAGCAATTAAACGAAAGAGAATACAGGTCCGTAATTCTATCTTACAGAATCTACAATAGATTACCTCAAAATGAGAAAGTAGAATTTGATCGGAACTTTCTTAATTACCCTCCCTTAATTGGGTCATTAGCCCTTTTCTTATGGAAATACTACCAAGGGAGGGTAAAGATGCAAAAGATACTTTTCATAAAAGCCCAGAGGGATCTATTAGATTTATTCGATAAGGCAAATACTAAATTTGTGGGGTATCTTCCAAAAGAAAGGTTTCTTAAGAAAGCTCTTTTATTTCAAGGCTTTGTATCTTTAGAAAAAGTTAAAATTCGAAAGGCTTATGCTTATATAATGACCAATCGGATGATAGAAAATCAAATATGGGTCTACCCAATTCGATTAGCTGATAACTATAAAACAATGAAAAAAGGGAAATACAAATTTTATACCGAATGCTTCGGAAAGGTTGGTATTCCCGGAATAACTAAAATTAAATATAGCTATGAATGATATACCTCAAATTTTTAAGAGAAAGGATTTTGACCCTTATCAAGGAAAAGTCTTTAAGATAGCTACTTATCAAGGAGATAAAATTCTTAGTAGTCAAGAAGTAAATATCACTTCTAAAGAACAGTTAAATACAATTCTTGAAGATATAACACAATTTAATACTGCTCAGGAGGAATTATTAAACTCTGGGTATGCTAAGCTTATAAAACGGAAACGATTAATCACAGTTTAATTAATTATATTATTAACCAACTTAAACATTACGAAAATGGCTAAGAAGAAAAAAGAAGTAGAACTGAAAGAAGTTTCTAGAACAGAAGTAAATGGTACAATTATTATCAAGTACGAAGATGGCTCAATCAAAATCATTCCGGCTCCGATTGCTTTGACTGCCGAGGAAGCAGAAGACCTTTTCGGTTCAGAATCAGACGAAGAAGATGAAGAGGAAGAGGAAGAGGAAGAAGAGGAAGAAGAGGAAGAAGAGGAAGATTTGACCGGTGAGGCTCTTGCTGAAATGGACTTTGAAGAATTGGAAGAAGTTTGCGACGACAAAGATCTTGACACTGATCCCGATGACTTCGACGAAGACGAAATTGAAAAGCTTCGTAAGGCAATTGCCAAAGAACTGGGCCTCAAACTCCCTGCAAAGAAAGAAGCAAAGGGCAAAGGTAAGAAAGGTAAAAAATAAACCTTAAAAAGAAAATTTAGAGGTAGTGGGTATTTTCTGCTACCTCTTTAACTATTACATTTCGTAGAAGTTTTACTTATCATTATTAACTAATAATTTCAAACCTATTATGGCAACAAAATCAAAGAAAGAAGATCCGAAGAAAAAAGGTTCTAAAGAGAAAGATCCAGAGAAAGAAGCAAAACGTAAGGCAAGAATGGAAGCTTTGAAAAACCGTCCAGCTGAGCAACGTCCAAATAGCAAACAGATCGATGTTATTGCTATCGATGACAAGAGCAAGATAATGAATTACGGCTATGCAGTAAAGAACAAAGAAGGCTATCAGGGAGTAGTAGTTACTTCAGTTCTGGTATCCGATGGCCAACCGGTTTCTACATCAGTTGCTTTTGTACCCGGTAACTTTACAGTTAAGTCCAAAAAGGGGCACGGAGTTATCACTTCTCCCAAATCAAAGAAGGAGAAAGAGGATGACTCTGAAGAAGAATCAGAAGATTAATAATTGATCTGTCTGCATAAAGAGTTTAGTTCATAACACTAATTATTTTACATTTTGTTTTCATTTTTAAGCCAATTGCCTGGGATAGGTAGTTGGCTTTTATTTTATCTAAATATTGCTTCCCATGGATAAATACGAAATCAGAAAGAATATTATTATCATTGCTTTGGATAATCTTATAAATACTTATACGGAAGTACTAGAAAATCTAAATGAGGATGAAAAAGAACTTGCCTCTCTAATCATTGAAGAAGCAAAAGAGATGTTATCAGATCAAGAAATACCAAATCCAATACCAAGACCCAAATGGAACTCAGAGAACTCATAAAGAAGTATTCAGAAATCTTAAAAGACTTAGAATATTCTAGGTATCAACTAGATATTGCTCTTAGAAAAGGGAATAGAGGTAAGTACCAATCCACTTCTCTTCATATCAAGTATCTTAAAAGAAAACTTTCCGGTATCTCTAATTCCTTAAAGAGTCTGATACAAGGTACCAGAACTGAGGTAAAATTTCAATTGGGATCTGATTTATATGAGGCATCTTTCAATAATCTTTCAGAACAAGACATTCGAGATGTTTTAGAAGTAATATCACTGTCAAATCAGGAAGAACTTAAAATCCTAGAAATTAAGGAAAACCAAACTTATATTCGGAAATTATAACTATGGGATTATACATAGGGAAAATCAATTAACCAATTAAAATCAACTTACAATGACTAAGGACAAAAAGAAAAAGAAGAAAGACAAACCGGTTAATAAAACTCCGGAACTTTCTAAGGCAAAGGCAGCTCTTGAAGCTTATCTCAAAGAAAACGATTTGGATCCCACTAAGGATTGGACTAAGGACAAGAAACACGGTAAAAAGGTTACCGAACTTGTAAATAAGCTCAACAAAGAACGGGATAAAGTTGCTGCTAAATATCCCGAAGGTGATGAGGCTAATGAGGCTAAACTCGTTAAGCTTAACGAGAAAAACTCTAAATCTAAGGCAAAAGCCAAAGAAGACAAAAAGGAACCTAAGGGTTCAGGTAGAGTAGCTACTAAATACGATTATCCTCTTATCGATGGTAGAGAAATGACTTCTGTCGAAAAGAAGAAATATCGTATGGAGCAAAGAAAACTTGCTCAGGGAGATGCTCCAAAAGAGAAGAAAGAGAAGAAAGAAACTTCCAAGAAGGAATCTAAGGCAAAGGCTAAAGAAAAACCTTCTACCAAGAAGGAAGACAAAAAGGCCAAAGACAAAAAGAAAAAGAAGGCCTCTAAAGAAGAAGATTAATAAAACCTTTCTATTCCCATACTTTTAAGTATTCGTTAATAACAGTAAAGGCCTGACAAATAACACTTTTGTTCAGGCCTTTCTTTTTATCATTAAAGCATTATGGAAAAAGAAGAAATATTTAAACCGAAACTCAGAATCACTACTCTGTCAGAAAATGGTACTCCATTATCCGATAGATTGGTAGATGCTTATACAGAAATGAATTCCGGTCCAAAGGTACAACATAATGGACCTATAAGAGTAGAAGTAACTCTTACTAATCAATCCGAAATAAATAATTTTAAAGATTATCTAGATAGATTATCTGGTAATCTCCCAATAAAGGCACCATCTGCAGGAAGAGGAAGACCTGCTAACTCTACTACTCAAGAAATAGAATCTCCAAGAGAGGATATTCTCTTAGATGTAGAGAAAATGGTTGAAGAGGGTAAAACCCAACAAGAGATTATCAAATACCTTAGAGGATTGGGATTTGTATTTATCCTTACAGAGGATTTCCTTTATCATTTCCCTGGGTTTGAGTTCAATAAAAAGGATGTGGGAGAAGCTACAGATAATAAGCAATATCCTAATTCGTTCTCTTGGATGGCAAGGTGTATTAAACGTGCTAAGGACCCAAAAGCAGATAAATTTGATCCAATGATTATCTTTGGTTTCAGTATCCTCAATGGGCCTTCGAAAAAGGTTATTCCCTATTTGTATAAGGAAAGAAAGAAACCATTAAAGGCCCAAATTGGTAAGAAAACTATTTCTTTCTCTCAGGCAGAGTTCACTAAATTACCTAAATGGATGCTTGAATCAGAACGTATTAAGTTCTCTACGGAACAAAGACAACTATTGTTCAATCCAGATAAGAAACCTTCTAAATTCTTCTTGAGATGGGTAAGCGATGCTGTATTCCCTGATTCAATCAAAGAAAAGATGGAAGAAGTCATTCAGAGAAAGTAACACCCTCCTTAACCACAGTTTTTAATAAAAAGATATTTTATATAGAAATAAATTTAGTATATTTGCATAAAGAAAAATTTTAATTATGGACAAGGAAACAAAGGACATCATTAAGCTAATAGCTAGTATTCAAATTGAATCACTATCTTCTCTCAAAGAAGATCTGAAAGCTAATAAACCTTTCGATGAAGGACTACTCAGAAGCCTTCTTCAGATTGAGGATGAGGAGATTCAATTTGCCTTAGATCAAGAGATAGAAAGATATGTTACCATGGAAAGGTATCCTACTTTCATAAAAATGCTCAATGAATATCAGCTAATGATATGTTCACATATCTTATTCAAAATGGAAGATGAATGGCTGATCGACAATTCTCAGGGAGTATGCGGAGCATGGGAACTCCTTCATAAGATTCAAATCAATTATCACCCAGAAATCACATTACTTAAAATATAGACATCATGGAAAAGAACGATTACTTAAAACAGATTGAATCAATTTTGGGAATAGAGATGATACCTTGTGAATCCTCTAACTTAGAAGGATATGGTTATAGCTCATCCCAAAAGGAATTATGGGTAGCTTTTAAAAACAACAGAGTTTATCGATATGATAAGGTCTCTCATGATATAGCAAATGGCTTACATGAGGCATCCTCTAAGGGCAAATACTTAAACCAATATATCAAGGGCAAATTTGAAGAAACTGGATATGAACTCCAAAAATAATCTCATATTGCCCATTATCGGAGCAGGAATTGCTTTCTCTATTCTCATTGGGACCTTAGATAAGGGATCTCACCAATGCAATAGGGTTAAGGCAATTCCTGCTTTTATTTCTGATACACCCAGGGTAAAAGAGAAAAAAGTAATCATTTCTCAACCAAAGGGAACTCGGAAATATCGATATTTAGTAGAAGTAGAAACTTCACCAAATGCCCAAGTAGAAAGATCTGGTAATAAACTAAACATTCACTTCAATGGACCTAAAAAGGAAACCTTCGAAGTATTATCAGATAAGCCCTTAACCTTAGAGGAAGCTTATACATACCTAAAAAACAATCCAGGTAAATGTAAGCTAGTAAATTGTAAGTTTTACACTAAAGAACAACAGGTAGATAATATCTTTGATTACTATGAAGAGCATCGGGAAGATTACTTATCAGATCCCGAAGATAATATTACCTACTCTGATGACATCTTCGATTTCCTTGAGGATTAACCTTAGAATTTAGAAAATAAATTTATTTTTCTTTTGTAGAATAAAATATTATTTTTATATTTGCATAGAGAATTAAAACAAATCACTTTTAAATATAGACGTTATGAAAAAGAATTTAGAAAACACTATTGCAACCTTAGTTGCTAATCAGTTGAACGAAGTTAAGGAACAAGTTTCCAAGTCAAAAACTACCAAAGCCAAAGGCCAAAAGACCAAGAAACAATTGGTAGAAGAATCTAAAGAGGCTGCCAAAGAATTCTCCAAGGCTAAACTGGTAGAACTCAAATCAAAGGGAAAGAAATCCAAGAAGGAAGAAACCATCAAGGAAGTAAAACAACAACAAAAACCCTCAATCATTGAACAAGTGATTTCCCATCGGGAAGTGAAATACGTATACCCCGAGGATATAACCGATACACTTGCCCGTAAGAAATGGAGACAACAAACTCGAAATGAATTACATAGACTTGAACGGGAAATGTTCCGTATCAAGGATCAAAATTCTAAAGAGTTCAAGGATGCTGCTAAGAAATATGAGGACTTCAAGAAAAAGGTTCTCAAACCAGAGCAGGTTGCATAATTACAAACCATTAACCTAAGTCCCGGGAACTCACCTGGGACTTATACCTCTTCTTAAATTAATGGACTATATCATCTTCTCAGAAAAGGAGATGCTTAAGCAAGATAAAGAACTGCTAGAATTACATAAAAGATGTTGTAAGACTTATTTAGTTCAGAGATCACTTAAGCATTCTAAGATTAAGAAGTTCTTTATAATCTACGATTGGTATATCAATCCAAAGAACATAAGAAATTACTTTTTCAGGCCTATATCAATATTTGTACAAGCCTTAGTTTTAAACCAATTAGATCAGATATCAGATTATATCGATAACAACAAAACCAATGGTAAACGAAAAAGAAAATCTAGAAAAGTATAATGTACTTTACTTCAAGGGTAAATACCAGTACAAATCCAAATATCCTCAAATTATGGCAAGGCATCAGGTAATATATGCAGGGCCAGTTGATCCTATGACCCCTATATGGGATAACGCTTTTGGTATATTAAGGAAATCGGATAGGGTTTGTACTGAATCTCGAAGAAAATTGAAAAAGTTAGAGAAATATTCTAAGGATGGCTCTTACTTTAAAAAGAATGGTATCACTCACATAATTATATACAGATGTTTAGAGAAATAGTTAAAGACCTATATATAGGCAAATCGAAATTGACCATCGAATGCAATCAAAGAGAAATACCTCAAACTGCTTTAATCCAGGATGTATTACAACCTACCGGATTCACTGGTAATATGCCAGATTATTGTACTCTTGGTAACTTTAAAGAGGGTAAATTCGAAATCACTCCCGTAATGCCCAAACATCGATTATTCGTTACTGGAATCCCCAAAGGGGCAATCTTAGATAATTTTAGAATCCGGAGAACTTATTGGTCTTCATACTATGAGGATGATATAAGGGGATATTTATTCCAAATTACAGATGAGGAAATCCCCAGACCTATAATGTTAATTAATCACTAAACCTATATGGAAGCAATCGATTACGTAAAATTATTCAAACTAGATCAAGAGAACTTTGATTTTAAAAGGGAAGAATTCATATCCGAATTAGGTAAAGAATTTCTAGAATATTGCCAAACTACTACTATCGGAAGAGATAATAAATCTGGTATTATCTATTATTATCGATTCAGGGAAATAGTGAAGAATTTCGAATCTAAATTCTGGGCAATATCCAAACTCAAAGTTGGAGAACCTTTATCCCAGAAATTATGGAATGCCTTTTTTGCAACTCAGGTAGTTCCCCTAAGAGGAAGGTTATATCCGAAAATGCAAAAGAGAATCGAAGAGCAAAGGCAATTAAATAGCCATAGTAAACAAGACAAAAAATCCTCGGACCCTAAAAAAGCAAATTATGGTAAGAGAAATAATCGATCTTCATGGCAATAAATTTAAGGCATTGGATTATAAGGTTTGTTTAGAAATCCCTATAATAGGGAAAGAGAAATTAATTTACACCAGGGATCTATTCTCTGGTGTACCCTTTAGTTTATTCTATGGTAAGGATAGATATAAAGGATATTTCTATAATCAGAGTATAAACGCTTTCATCTGTTATACCTTAGAAAAGATTGGATATGAAGAATCTAAAGATATAAGAAAGGCTCACTTATATGGAAGGAAAAGATAAAATAAAGAGATTTCCTCGACCAATGGGAACTACTGCTCTTGCATTAGAGTATCAGAAAACCCAAAAACCTGAGGATTTATTGAAAGTACAAAATTACCTTATAAACCAATGGTTATTGGGTAATGGAGTACTTTGTGGTGTTACTTATGATATTAACACTTTCTCTAATAAGTTAGGGATAGACGTTAATCAGATAAGAGTATTCATGAGAGATAGACTTCTGTCAAGTAGGATATGGGATAAGGATAAACAAGAATCACTTATAGAAGCCTTACTTGGAGAACAATTAGCATGGGTATTAGAGGATAGAATGGAAGTATCTCATCAGGTTAATCTATTAAGAGATTCACAGGGTGGGAAGTATATGCCCTTTATTTCTGCTGAATTGAATAAGGCTTTGAAAATGAAGCTGGATTCTACTAATTCTCTTCAATCATTGATAAGAGGGTTCACTGGGAATGGTACTACTAATATCTTCAATCAGTTCAATCAACAGAACAATATTCAGCAAGAACAAGGCATTAGTATAGAGGAAGCTAGAAAGATTATTTTAGAATCTCAAAAGATTCAAGATAAAACAGAAGAAGCTAAACTCTTAGAAGCTAAATATGATCTTAGTTCATTGCCCGAGGTAGTTGCTACTAAGCAAGAGGGAGTAGATGTTAGCAAAGAAGGTCTTAACATCAATAAGCAGGAATTAGCTCAGATAACCGATGATTATAAAGGAGCATTAGAAGCTTCTTCAAGAGAACACCATGAATTGAGGAGAGAAATAGAAATGAGGATTGATCCAGATGAAGAGGACCCAGAACTAATATCCTATGAAGAAATAGAGGAGGAAGAGGATGATACTCCATTTACGGCCCGATTCTTATCTAAATAAACTAAGCCCCGACATCTATAATCGGGGCTTCTCTATGTTTATGGGGTTATTGCATAATTTAATAAAAAGAATTATATTTGCATATCAATTTAAAAATAGACAAAATATGGAAACATTAAAACCAACCTACAAAGAAACCACGGTTAACAAAGTTAATCAAGGTACATATTTTAAACTGAAACCTACAGATACTGCTCCAGTATGGGTAAGAGACCATTACGATAAATCATCTAAGACTTATGCTTGCCATAAGTATGATGACTCAAATCACGAAAAATTTCTCAAGGGAACAAGAAAGATATACATTGACTTTACATTTTAATCACATGAACTTATTTAAGAAAAAACCAGAACAGCAGCTAAAATGCTGCAAGAACTTACTTTATTTGGATGATCAGAAGAATATCAGATTCTCAGCTTTCTATAACGATCTAGAGTTCCACATCACTTATATGTTGAGAACCTTTGCAATATTTGACGATGAGATCTACATCAAGCTATATAACGACTATCAGAAGTATTACAAAGTCTATGATATAGTACCAAACTTAATGTACTACAGATTCATGTATTTCTTCTCTCTTCTATACTCTAAAAAAGAAGCCCTTAACCTAAGCTTAGGACATCGGCATCCTCTAAGGCAACTCTATAAAACTCACCTTATACCGGATATATCAAATTTAGATGGTATTCCTCAGTCTTTGAGAATACCAGAAGAATATGCCGATCTGCTATGCAATATCAGGAATCTTGTTAGCCCCTATGCTAACACTAATCTCACTATTGAGGATCTTTTTGGTAATTACAGGTATTACTTAGAGGCTAACTGGATAAAAGAATGGGCAGCTTATTACAAGAATTCTGCTGATTTCCTTGCTGCTTTTGTCTCAGTAGAAATAACCAAGATAGAAGAAACTGCTAAAGATCGAACAGTAGTTTCAAACATCATACATCGAGAAGTTCAATTATTCATTAACGATAAAACAAAAGATACAGAATTATGAAAAATCAACTACAATCGGTAAACTTAATAGCTCAGTTCGATAACGGACTATGTTTAGAGATTAGAAATATCTATATAGAGGATACCAATAACATAGCTAAAATAAGGGAAGAACCTCTGAAGTTACTCAACTTATTATTACCCTCAATTCCACTATACTTTCATCTAGATAGAGATAACTATTTCAAGGTTAGCAGAGACCTATATAAGAAATTTGTAAATCAAATCGTAGACCTTGGATATCAAAAGTGTATCTCTACTAAGGATAATTTCTCTTTTATTAAAGAATTCAATCCCTTAGTAAAATCCGAAGAAGACCTTATAAAGTTGAGAACTGATCTGATTTCAGCCTATGACTCTAAAGAGCTATCAGAAGCCCTTACTGAACACTTAAAGGATTCGATAAAAACTTTCTTTAGTAAATTCGAAGTTTCTTCTCTTGCCGATAAAGAATCTTGCCTATTTATTGCTTTCGATGAACTGAAGAAGACAAGTAACCTTTCTTATATCCTCAGCTCCATATAAAAATAAAAGAATATATTTTTCTATAAAAATAAAAATGATTATATTTGCATAGAAAAACAATTTAAATATAGACGTTATGAAAAATTCAGTAACTTACAACGACTCCCAAACACTAAAGGTAGTTCGTAATTTCTTAGAAAAGAAATCTACATTTGAACTTGACTCTGATGAACAGGGCAATCTCTGTAATCTCTTAATGGAACTTCTAATCAGATTAGAGGATGATTACAAACTCAATTGCTTGGATATTAACCAAGTTCAAATAGAGGATACGGCATACTATACCTTCATCTTCGAATCAGCAATAGCCGCTGATACTAATCCCTATAAGGGACAATTAGCTGATACTGCTATTGAATTCATGAATGCTTTCACGGATAACGACGGTACATTCATATCGTTCAATCAACTTGATAAAAACAATTGGATTTTCCAACTTAACTTTTCTATATCATGAGAAAATACTGGTATACTCCACAATTAATGGTTCCCTCTACAATTGAGATGGAAACTGGAAACATTATGTTAGGTACTTGGACAAGATATTTTCTATCGCTAACTATGTTACCTGATCAGATTAAGGTTAACTGGAGGGTAAGACCCATAAGCAAAGATCCTGATCAAGAGGGCAAAGAAGAAATCTTTAAATCTCCTCAGGAATATATGGACTGGTATAACAATCTAAAGAAAACTTACGGGAAGAGAATTGCCCGTAAAGGTCTATTTAGATTTGCCTATGATGAGGACACCAAACAATTCTCATATCAAAAATTCACTAGAGCCTCATCCTCTACAAAATGTAACGAATGCATAATTAAAGAAAAAGAATCTGATAACCCAGAACCAAGCCTGGCAGATGAACTATACTAATACCAAAACTTAATCACTTTCTTTCATTTGCCGTTATGGGAGTTTTCAATATCACTGATTATGTATGATAAAACCTATCACTAACAGGGACTGGGAACTCCCTTTTGATTAAAAATTCTTTTGATATATTTTTCTATAAAAATAAAAATGATTATATTTGCATAGAAAAACAATTTAAATATAGACGTTATGAAAAAATTAAAAAATTTAACCGACATCGGCAACTTGCTTGCTTCCCATCCCATTTCCTATGATGAACTATATAAAGCTCTTGTAAAATGGGAAGAAGATCACCTTACTCCTGATCTTATAAAGTCCTTGTATATCTCTAAATTATTCCAGTCACTAAAATCCTAATCCCTATGATAAATTTATATAAACTGCTCAACACTCTAGAACAGGGTATGTCCCTATTCCAACTTAATAAATGGAAAACCGAAGGTATCTGGTATCCCATTCTTCAATACAAAAAGGAATCCAATGAGATTCAGGTAGTAACCAATGTATTTGTCCCGGATCAAGAAACCTATCACATTCAACTCACTGGGAACTATTCGAATGAGGAAATAAATGACTGGATAACCTTCTTAGAAGATAACCAATGGAAAATCTACCCATTGCTAGCAAATATCCTGAAAGTATTCTTACCAAATGGGGATTACCAAATCCTTTATACTCTATACCCACAGGGCTTTATATCAGTAATCGCTAAACCCTTATGATCATGACTAGAATCAAATTAATACTAATTGCCTTGATAGCTACCGTGATAGCTATTATGCTTTTCCCTACCAAGAATAACTTTCAACCAAAAACGGTATGGGAACATTACTGCAAATACACTTTGCATATACACCCATCACAAGCAACAGAGGATCAATATGAATACTTCATAGATTGCTGGTCTGGAGATGACGAATACACTTATCTTTATGACTACTACGAGAATAAATACCCCGAATATAACAAAGAACTAAAACATTACGGAAAATGACAGAATACATCAAAAACCAATTAATAAAACTCTGCGATAATCCTGAATGGTTTAACGATATGCTAAATACCTGGGATTTCAAACCAGAAAGAGAATCCCAAGCTATCAAAGAATATTTATCTCATGTACTACTAAACGGAAAACTAGAAGATACCCATATAGAACGAATAGAAATGGGAGGTAGAATGGTATCAGCATTCATATTTGATATACCAAAGGATCCTCTATACTTCTACGTAATAATGGGAGTTCTCGATCAAAATCACAATCTAACTTGTGTTCTACTCAGAAATATTAAACCAACCCAATCCGCTTTTAACCCTCAACTCAACTAACATAATATGGAACTAAATTCAACTATTCTCAGTAACTTAACCATAACCATAAACGATTACCCAATCGGATGGGAATGGCTAGATAAAGTACCTTTAGAGGACTTTACTTGGCTAATAGAAATATTTGCTACCATGACTGATACTCCGGATATTTACGACTTTGCTACCTTCGATAAGGAAGCAACCAATGGAGAACCTCCTTACCCCGTAATCGAAATCAATAGGAAAGGATTAGCCTACTACCTAAACGAAGACCAGGGCTATAGCTATAAATCGGGTATATCAATGTACGGTCACTACATAGCATGTAAATGCTTAGACATATCTTCAGAAAAGGAATACATGAATCGATATACCGATATCCGAATACTAACTAATGAACTAGAGCCATGCTAACAAAAGGAAAATTCCTGGTATCTTTCGGGGTACAGGTCACACTAAAGACTACACAGAGGGTTTCACAGAGGAAATGATAATCCCCTATAGAACTGAGGAACTAAATCCCTATCTCCGCTACCCCTACCAAGAAATAAACAAAAATCACCTTCACTCAGAATTCATAAGGCTAAGGTTAAGAGAGATATTACAAATAAATAACCATAATCGATATAATCCCACTACCATGAATATCACATACCTAAAGGTAATCCTATCCCTAATCACCATCCTAATCCTCATACACAATGAGAACACCCACCAATCCCACCTCACAAACAAAATAAGGTACATAATATCACAAATCCTAATCCTAATAATATACACCACCTTAATGATCCTAATACAAAGGTACCTATAACCAATACCCTCCCCCCCAACAAACAAAAACAAAAGAGAAATAATAAAGAACCTATACATTAAAGGTATACATAACACCTAATCAATATAATCATATCCTATACCTCATATAATACACTAATACCTATTACCATATATCATCATTACTATTAATACTCATATCATATAATACATATCTAAGATACATATACAAGGTATCCCCGGGGGTTTCGAAAATTTGAGGTACCTCAAGGCAATCCCCCCTACTTACTATACAAAACATACCACACTACTATATAGCTACTATACTCTAGAGCTACTTAGCTCATTTTAAGGTAATCACAAAAAGGCAATAAAAAGGCCCATAATCTCCATAAAATCCTCATAATCCCAGTACCATTAATGGCCGCTTATTATATACATATAAGGTAAGGTGTGTGAAGGTAAAAGGCAATTATAATACAGATAGTCATATAGCTACAAACGTATGTAGGAGTGTACTATAGCTTTAGTACAGTAGTCGATTAATGGCCCCTTATTTGCCTTTTGCCTAGATACCTTTTATTAGTATATATTATATATAGCAGTTGATAAAATAGGCTACGTGTTAAAAAGGCAGTGTACGGTTGTTCGTAGGATGTTGCCTTTTACTGATTTTAGGATTTGTGGGGCAATGGGGATCTCTTGGGGATTTATATTTGCCTTCAAGGTACCTAGAAATAGGATTTTATGGGCAATCATAGGGGATTATTAGGCAATTATCCTAGTAACTATGTAAGTTATTACATTAGTATTTATATTATTGATAAATGCAATAATTCTAGGACATTTTGTGATTTAGAGGTACCTTGATTGCCTTATTAGGTATAGGTTATTATATAGGTAAAGGTTATTATATAGGTAAAGGTTATTATATAGGTAAAGGTTATAAGGCAAATTAGGATTATGGCAATCTCCATTCATGGCCTCAAGGATTTAAAAATATAATCAAGGCCCTTAGGTACCCCTATAAGGCAATTGAGGATTTGCATATATAATATTTAATATTTATATTTGCATTGTAATAATAACTAATTAAAGATAGACTTATGAGAACAAGTATTTTAAACACTGAATTTAATTTTGCAAAGAGTATTAATCTTTCATTAATTGCTGCACCTAATGCCTACCCCTCTTTTGAACAAGGTATCAAGGATTACATTTATCCTATCCTTTCTGAAATCCAGGAAACCCAAATCCCAGAACGGTTAACCCTAATATCCATTAACACTATCGACCATGAGGAACAAGGCTTTCACCTATGGTCCTTTACCATTAAGGATCCCGATACACTTACCCCAGAAGAATCCTTAGAAATCTCTAATCAATTACATCAGGTATTTCCTTTCGATCCCGAAGCTTCACTAGAAATGCCCCTAATACATATATGGTCTACATTGGTCATGGTAACAGTTCCTTTCACTTGCTAATTAATCCCACTAAGCCTAACTTTGGTCCAGGCCTAACTTTGGTTACTGGACCTTTTTATGTTCTTACCTTACACCCTATTTTCAAAATCGCTATCTATGGCCCTATATTAGGTAATTAGGCTCTAATACCCCTCTACCTATAAGCCTTCTAGAATATTCCTCTAATGGCTCCTATAGCAATTGAATAAAATATGGGATATTTACTACTGGGTACCATTAATGGCCTATGAGTATATAGGTATACCCAACCTGAACAACCTTACTCTCTATTCATACAGATAATCTATATAGCTACAAAGCGTGCGTGATTTTAAGCTTGAACGTACCCCCAAATTTAAGTGCAAATTTTAAACTACTTTTTAGGGTGCAATCTAAAAACTTCTCCAATTTTTAGATTTTTGCAAATTTTAATTTTGAAATTTTTGATTTTTAAAAATTTCATTTTCTTGAAAATTTTTCTCTAAAATATTTGCGTAATCTAAATAAAGTTCTTATCTTTGTATCAGTGAAACAAAAGATATAAAGTTATGAAAAAGTATTTAGTTATTACAAACAATGAAAAGTATTATCTTATTGAAGCTATTTCTTCAATGAGTGCAGCTAAAAAGTTAACTTCTTATTTATTAAAGAAAAAGAATGTAACTTTAGATGAAATTTTTGAGCTAATCAAAAATGTAGAAAATATTATAGATTTAACGAAATTTAATTTACGGAATCAAACAAACAGAATCCAAACGTATCGAAAGGAGGCAGCCATGCAGCTGTTGATATTCATTGCGGCAATCGGCTTCTTTGTTCTCAGAATTCTTGCGTCAAGCAAGAAAAAGCAGCCTGAAACCGCCGAAAACGGTGCTGCGAATCGGTTTGCCGAAAACGAATCGGACGAATTCGCATTCGGAACGGGTTTTGCGCAGGGGAAACCGAAGCCTGCCGCACAGAACCGAACCGAGGGCAGAGCATACAGTGCATCCGACTCCTATTGCGGCACGGCAAACTGCACCGGCGGCAGCATTCACGAAGGTGCTCATGAAGGCGAAGTTCGCGCTCCGCGCTCCCCGTCCGGAACCGGCGGCGGAAACATGCGCAGCAATGCATCCTCCGGCAAAAAAACCGCAGCAAGCCAAACGGCAAAGAAAACTGCGGCCCGGCAGCCCGCCGCCGCAGTCCGACCCGATGACGATCCCGCATATGAGCAAAAACAACCGGTTGAAGGCACAAAAAAAGTGCAGAGCGGAGCGGACAGGCTGCTTAAAGCCATCTCGGCTCAGCCCGCAGTTACCCAGGGCATTATCTGGAATGAGATTCTTTCCGCACCCGCCGCGGCAAGAGATTCGGATTGATACAGCAGACTTTTAACCGGACGGCAAAGGCTTTTTATTGAACTTCAAGCAGGAACAAAACCGCTTCCCTTTTCGGAGGCGGTTTTGTTCTTGGAGTAAAATCACTATATTTTTGGAGTAAATCTATATGTTTGATAAGGAGAAAATGACGTTTTGAACAGGAGCAACAGTCAGCATTGGTTCAAACTCTTTCGCAGTTTTAAATAAATTCAACCGTATAGTCCGCAAAGCAGCCGAGAAAGTTTCCGATAAGTTTTTTTGCATTCGATTCAACGGTGTCAAAAAAACCTTTTTTCTGAACCTCCTCAAGTCCTTCCGATTCAATCTCCGAAATCAGCGTTTGATATTGTTCAAAATCGATCGGATTCAGCATACTGTTCTGTTCATTGCAGACAACGCTGTCCCAAATCAGCTGATTGCTCATGATTTTCGCCTGAGGCAAAGCGACATAGATCTTCATGCTTTCGTTATCCACCCGAACGGCAATGTCCTCAAGCGAATAGCCCGCTTTAACTATGCCCGTGCAGGTCAATTCAACATGGTTCGTTGAACCCGGAATGGGAATCTTGTCCACGAAATAGCGGGTAAAATCCTTCCCCCGGGTCACGGTGTAATCGCCTTCGCATGTTGCAAGCTCACCGATTTCAAGAATCTTCGCCTCAACTTCATCCACAGTGATGATGGATTTTTCAACTTCACCCGGAAGCTTCAGATCGAGGCCGCTGCTGCTTGCGGGAACAACTTCCGCTTTTCCGCCGTTCGAACGATTTCCGAAAAAGTATCCGACTCCGAACACAATTGCCGTCACCAGCAACACGGCAAAAATCCCACCCAAAACCTTTAAAAATTTCTTCATGTCCGCATCCTCCTCTTACAGCCACGCCGTGATGAATACAATAAGGTAAAGTGCCGCAATAACGCCGACAATACCCAAAAGAATTTTTCCGATGATCTTCATTCTTCTTCGCCTACCTTCATTTCCGAAATTTTCCGCATTGCCTCGGTTTGCTTCAACTGGCAGATAAGCCCGACCTTGTCCGCAAGTTCTCTGTTCTCCGCCGCTTTTTCGACGAGAAGCGAGGCAATAACCCTTTGCTTAACAGTCATTTTAAATCTCCTTTCGGCTGTTGTTTTTTTGTATGATTGAATTATAATGCAGTTCATCCTTCGGAAAAAGGGCAAAAACTGCGGAATAACCCTGCCGTTTTCCCTAAAAAATGCAAAAAACGCCGATTAAATGCATAAATCGACGTTTTCAGGTTTGATCTGCACCTGTGCAGCCCGTGTTATTTTTCCGCTTCGCAATAGTTTCTCTGAAGTTTGATTTCTCCGTCGGCAACCATTTGCTCAAACCAGAATTGAAGCGTTTCAACCGTTATGGATATTTTTTCCAATTCGGCCTGAATACCCGTAAAATCAATCATTTCGTCTTCCGAAATTTGTCCGTCCGCCGTTATCTCAATCAGCCGTTCCTGCTTTTTCTGCATTGCGTTGAGCGATGCAAGCATTTCAAGCACAATTCGAGACAGATCCTTGACCTTTATCTCCGGAACATATTGCTGCCCGATTGGACACTCGTGCGCACAGTAATAATTGCACAGATTCGGGTTTCTGTACCCGCGGGACATTTCAAGCACTTCGTCCGAACGCGGCACAAATCCCCCGTTTTCAATTCGTTCAATGCGATCCGCCGAAATCCAGCCCAGCACTTCGCTCGCCTTTTCCCGCGAATAGCCCATGTTTTCACGGCAAATTTGATATTGAGTTTTATTATCCTTGTTCGATGTTCTCCCCATTTTTTCGTTCCTCCCGTTTTTTTCATTCTGCGGATGCTCCTGCGAAACAACTTTGTAAAACAGCGGAGGCTGCAAAATCTTAACCCAAAACCGTGCCTGCCCGTTCCCCGTGCCGCATATTCGCTCCGCACACCGAAAAAAATCGTTGCTGCAATTCGGCAATATTATTTTACAATAAATATATCCGAGTTTCAAGTCGAAATGCGGCGGAAAATCTGCCTTTTTCACGACAGAAGAATTGTGGCGGACGATAAGCATTATTCATACCGGACTCAACTTTGTTTAAAAAAACGGTTGACATGTTTAAATTTGAACGCTAAAATATATGTACATTCATATTTCTCATGCATATCTCTGCATATGCACCGTTGATTTTATATAATAAACATAAAAACCGCCCGTAAACCGTAAAGTTTTCGCAAAATATTAAAACGCAGAAAATTTGTTTTGAATTCTGTTCTTTTCGTGATATACTTTACGCAGCAAAAAACAGTTTGCCCGACACTCTTGTCCAAGTTGCGGGCAATCTCATAAATAAGCTTGCGACGGGCAAAGCTGAATGCATACGCTGCCCGGCGCATACCGTCAGACTTATAACAATAAACCCGGAGGTTATTTACAATATGTACGAACCCAAACCCATCGACACAAGCGATGTTGTCCTTCCTGCGGAGCTGCTTGCTCTTACGGAAAAAATTGCCGAAAACGTTCATGAAGTGTGGGCCGCAGGCAGAATTGCCGAAGGCTGGACTTACGGTGAAAAGAAGGACAACGATTTAAAAACAACACCCCTGCTCGTTCCGTATGACGAGCTTGCGGAAAGCGAGAAGGAATATGACAGG
>ERZ779922.58-NODE-58-length-88747-cov-12.222140_pt1 | contig 88747 bp, 90 predicted proteins | sample MGYA00511544_ERZ779922 | MGnify/ENA primary metagenome ERZ779922 (study PRJEB29588, sample SAMEA2154516) | human gut metagenome | biome: human gut; feature: human-associated habitat; material: faeces | place: Denmark | collected 2008/2010 ... | reverse complement strand
GCGCCCGACTTAAAGATACTGTCGTATTGTGAGCGGAGGGCAACAATGCCGAAACTAAAGCCGTTTCTTCAAAAAAGCATTGTACCCTGATTGTATTGTCTATTGAAAAAAATGTCGGAAAGTGGTAAAATATAAAGAAAAACTTTAGAAAAAGGGGGGCTTTTAATGGCTGTGAAAAAGTGGAATATCGCCAGACCCGACTGCGCGCTTGCAAAAAATCTTGCCGCCGCCTGCGAAGCGGATCCTTTCGCCGCCCTTATAGCCTCCACAAGAGGAATAAGCGACCCTGCCGAATTCGACCTTTTTTTAAGCGACGAGCCGGTGCTTGCCGACCCCTTTATGCTTGCGGATATTGAAAAAGCCGCAAATGCTGTGAATTCCGCTATAGAGGAAAATAAGAAAATAGCCGTGTTCGGAGATTATGACTGTGACGGCGTTACATCTACGGCTATGCTTTATGACTATCTTCTTTCAAGAGGAGCAAACGCAGTTACTTATATTCCCGACAGAATCTTAGAGGGTTACGGAATGAATAAAGCCGCAATAGATAAGCTTAAAGAGCAAAATGTTGAGCTTATTATTACTGTTGATAACGGAATTGCGGCAATAGATGAAATTGAGTATGCAAATAAAATGGGGATAAAAACGGTCGTTACGGATCACCATATCCCGCAGGATATTCTTCCCGAAGCCGAGGCAGTGGTCGATCCGCACAGAGCTGACGATCCGAGCGGTTTTAAAGAAATATGCGGCGCCGCTGTAGTATTTAAGCTTATCTGCGTTACAGCAGATAAGGAACCCGAGCAGATGCTTAAAATTTACGGCGACCTGCTGGCGCTTGCAACCGTCGGCGATGTTATGCCGCTTGTTGACGAAAACCGCTGTATGGTAAAATACGGCTTAAAAATGATAAAAAACAATTCCCGCCCGGGGCTTAACGCACTTATAAGCGTTGCAGGGCTTAACAGAAAAGATATCGATTCTTTAAAGCTCTCTTTCGGTCTTGTGCCGAGAATAAACGCCGCAGGAAGAATGGGCAACGCTTCAAGAGCGCTAAATCTCCTTTTGTGCAAGGATAATATGCTTTCGCTCTCTCTTGCAAACGAAATAGACGCTGAAAACGCGCGCCGCCAGGAGCTTGAAAAAAAGATATCTTCAAAGGCTTTTGAAATAATCGAGCAAAACGGGTTTGACCATAATCGCGTGATAATAGTAAGCGGTAAAAATTGGCATAGCGGAGTGCTCGGCATTGTGAGCGCCAGAGTGACCGAGAAATACGGCAGACCGAGCATTGTTTTAACCGAAGATGGAGGCGTATGCCACGGATCGGGGAGAAGCTTTAAAGGTTTTAATATTTTTAAATCTTTGGAAAGCTGCTCCGATCTGCTTTTGAAATTCGGAGGCCACGAGCTTGCCGCAGGCGTTACATTAAGCTCTGATAATATCGATAAATTCAGAGAAAAAATAAATGAATATGCGCGCAAAATCGATATAGCGGTGCAAAAGCTTAATATCGATTTAAAATTAAACCCCGCAGCGCTCGGAGTCGATATGGCGTATGCTATAAAAGCCTTAGAGCCGTTCGGACAGGGGAATCCAGTTCCTATGTTTGCCATAACCGATTGCGTGATAGACAGAATAATTCCTATAGGCTCAGGAAAGCATTTAAAGCTTATGCTCAGGAAAAACGAAACGGTGTTTCAGGCGGTGATGTTCGGAGTAAAAGCGGAGGATTTCTGCTTTGAATGTTCGGATAAAGTGGATATCGCAGTTACGGTGGGACTTAATTATTATAAAGACGAATATAATTTAACCGTTCAGATAAAAAATATCAGACCTTCCGATTTTGATGAAGACTCTTATTTCAAGACTCTTTTTGAGCTTGACGATTACCTTTCGGGCTACAGCAAAAATACGGCTTTAATTGTTCCCTCAAGAGATGAAGTGGGTATAATATATAAAAATATTCTGAATAAAAAAATAAATAAGGAACGAATTAAGTTCAGCTTTGCCGGTACTCTCGGAATTGCAAAGACCTGCGCGGCGCTTTCTGTGCTTAAAGAATTAGGTCTTGCAAAATGCGAGAATAACAGGTACACGGCTGTAAACACGGGAGTAAAAACAAGTCTTGAAAACTCAAAAATATATAATAGATTAAAGGGCGGTGAGCGGATTGAACAGGGTTGAAACCGGAAATTATAAAAAGCTTGAAATGCTTATGCGGGAGCAGGGCGGAGAGTATGACTATGAATTGGTCAAGAAAGCTTATGAGTTTTGCGTAAAACACCACGCAGGTCAAAAAAGATTAAGCCACGAGGATTATTATATTCATCCGTTTTATGTCGCTCAGATAATCGTAACGCTTGGAATGGACAGCTGCTCGATAGCAGCCGCTCTTTTGCACGATGTTGTAGAAGACACCGATGTAACTTTAGAGGACTTAAGAAAAGAATTCGGCTCGGAAATAGCGCTCCTTGTTGACGGAGTAACGAAAATAGGAAAGCTTTCTTTTAATTCAAAAGAGCAGCAGCAGGCGGAAAGCTTAAGAAAAATGCTCATAGCAATGGGTAAGGATATAAGAGTAATTATTATCAAGCTTGCGGACAGACTGCATAATATGCGTACACTTGACGCAATGCCCGAGCAAAAACAGCTTGATAAATCGCTTGAAACCTTAGAAGTCTATGCGCCTATCGCTCACAGGCTCGGTATCCGCGCCGTTAAAGAAGAGCTTGAAGATCTTGCAATAAAGCACCTTGACAGCGTGGCTTATAAAGAAATTTCCGCACTGCTTAAAGAAAGAAGCAAGGACAGGGAAACTCTTCTTGACGATCTGAGGGCAAGAATTGAAGAGAGATTGAGCGAAGAAATGCCCGGCGTTAAAATGTCGTTTCAAAGCAGAATAAAATCGATTTACGGCATTTACCGCAAAATGTATCTCCAGGGAAAAGATTTTGATGAGATATATGATATTTATGCTATAAGGATAATAACCGACACTGTGCCCGACTGCTATAATATTCTCGGAATAATGCACGATATGTTCAGACCTATTCCTAACAGGTTTAAGGACTATATCTCTACGCCTAAGCCGAATATGTATCAGTCGCTCCACACCACGGTCATAAGCCGCGAGGGAGTCCCTTTTGAAATTCAGATCCGCACCTTTGAAATGCACCACACCGCGGAATTCGGAATTGCCGCGCACTGGAAGTATAAAGAGGGTATAAATTCGGGCGATAAAGGCTTTGAAAACAGGCTTGCCTGGATAAGACAGATACTTGAGGATCAGGACTCCTCTGGCGACGCTTCGGAGCTTGTAAGAAGTATAAAAGTCGATCTTTCGCAGGAGGATGTTTTCGCAGTTACTCCTAAGGGCGACGTTATAAATCTCCCCGTTGGATCAACGGTGGTCGATTTCGCATTCGCCATTCATTCCGCTGTGGGAATAAAAATGGTCGGCGCTAAGGTAAACGGAAAGATAGCTCCGATAAACCATATTGTTCAGACAGGCGAAGTAATAGAGATAATCACCACAAATCAGGCGGGCCACGGCCCGAGCAGGGATTGGATAAATATCGCCGTTACAAACCAGGCCAAATCAAAGATAAGATCCTGGTTTAAAAAGGAAAGAAGAGCGGAAAATATCGCCGAGGGCAGAGAAATGGTCGAGCGCGAATTCAGGCGTAACTCCATTAATCTCGGCGAAGAAGAACAAAATAAATTTATCGATGAAATAGCGGAAAGGCTCCACCTTAATAACAGGGATGAGTTTTATGCCGCTTTGGGTTACGGCGGATTGCTCTTATCAAAGCTAATGCCGAGAATAAGAGAGGATTATAATAAGCGGACAAACGCTGTAAAACCGCCTGAAATAATTCCGCAGACCGTAAGAAAAGGCACAGGCGAGGGTGTAATAGTCGAGGGTATCGATAATTGCCTTATTAAGCTATCAAAGTGCTGTTCTCCGCTTCCGGGCGATGAAATAATAGGATTTATCACAAGAGGCCACGGCGTATCTATCCATAAAAGGGATTGCTCTAATGTGCCTGTAGATATTTCATCTTCTTCCGAGCCCGAGCGCTGGATACCGGCGCATTGGAATAAGGGTGTTAGCGAAAGCTTTATCACCACTCTGCAAATCGGCGCTATCGACAGGGACGGTCTTTTAGGCGATGTTATCGGAGCGCTCAATAATATGCGAGTTGCAACTCACACGGTAAATGCCAGGCAGACAAAGGGCGGCAACTGCGTAATTCTCTTTTCTATCAGCGCTGAAAGCGTGGAGCATTTAAGAAGTATAATTGCGAGGATAGAAAAGATAAAGGGAATTTACAGCGTTGAAAGGATAGGAAAATGAAAGCTCTTATTCAAAGGGTAAGCGAAGCCTCGGTCATAGCAGACGGCGAGCTCAAAGGCAGCTGCAAAGAGGGATTTTTGATATTATTTTGCAGTGTTTTTGACGATACCGATGAAGATATTTCGGTGCTTTCAAATAAGGTATCAAAGCTAAGAATTTTTGAGGATGAAAACGGCAAAATGAATAGGTCTATCCTCGATATCGGCGGGGAAGTTCTCTGCGTTTCGCAGTTCACCCTCGCCGCAGATACCAAAAAAGGCAACAGGCCGTCGTTTATAAACGCTAAGGAGCCGAAAGCCGCAAAAGACTATTACGATAAGTTTTGTGAGGAACTTAAAAAATCAGGTATCAAAAGAGTGGAAAAGGGCGTTTTCGGGGCGGATATGAAAGTATCGCTAATTAACGACGGACCTGTAACAATTATGCTTGATACCGAAACCTGGAGAAAAAATGAAACTTGAAACTGTGATTTTAGGGCAAATGCAGACTAACTGCTATTTATTAAGCTCCGATTCAGCCGCCGTGGTGATCGATCCCGGAGATAAAAGCGAAATAGTAGAAAACTTTTTATTTTTTGCAAAAAAATGCAATAAAAACTTGCTTGTTTTGCTTACTCATTGCCATTTTGATCATATTTCCGCTGTAAGTGAGCTTAAAAATAAATTTGATGTAAAGGTCGCTGTGGGAAAAGGCGACGCCGAGGGAATAAATAACAGCTCTGTTAATTTATCCGCGATGTTCGGAGTGAAAATAGAGCCTTTTATTCCCGATATCCTGCTTGAAGACGGACAAATTTATAAAATAGGCGATATTGAAATAAGATCCGTGTTCACCCCGGGGCATACTAAAGGCGGAATGTCATATTTTATATCAGGCAAGCTTTTTTCGGGAGATACGCTGTTTTTTGAGAGCATAGGTAACGACAGATTTTTAGGCGGCGAAAGGGAAGCGCTTTTAAGATCGGTTAAAAAGCTATGTTCAAGTTTCCCCGATAATACAGAGGTCTTTCCCGGCCACGGAAGAGCGACTACAATAAAACACGAAAAGGAATTTAACCCGTTTTTGAATTATGATAACTGTTTTTAATATAGGTCATTCTTTTGACTATGAAGTGCAAAAGCTTATAGGAATATTTTATCCTTATGAAAAGCTTAAAGTTTTAAATAATATTGAAAATGTCAGCGGTCAGTCGATAGAATGTAAAGCCGAAAGCTTAGGCGGAATTATAAATATCAGCGTAAAAGCAGACCTTTTAGACGGATATTCAGAGCATAACACTACTGTGCTTTGCGAGATCTCCGATAAAAAATGCGAAGAAAATTTGTGCGGCGCGCTTTTTAAGTGCTTAAAAGATATCACAGGATATTCTCCCGCCTGGGGAATGCTCACAGGAATAAGACCTGCAAAGCTTTTTTTAAGGCTTTCGGAGCAGTTCGGAGAAAAAGAGACAGAGAGAATTTTAAAAGAGGTCTATTTTGTAAATGAAAGCAAAATAAGCCTTTGCAAAGAAAGCGCTCAAAGAGAAAAAAAGATAATAGAATTATCAAAGCCCGAATCTTTCAGCCTTTATGTTTCTATTCCTTTTTGCCCTACGAGATGTTCTTATTGCTCTTTCGTTTCCCATTCTGTGGAGAGTGCGGCAAAAATAATTCCTTTGTATGTTGAAAAACTATGCGAGGAGATTAAAAAAACAGCTGAAATAATAAATCCCTTAGGGCTTGTTCTCGAATCGGTGTATATCGGCGGCGGCACGCCCACCTCGCTTTCAGCTGTTCAGCTTGATGTGATTATCAAAGCATTAAAGGATAATTTTGATTTTTCAAATTTAAGGGAATTCACTGTGGAAGCGGGAAGACCTGATACGGTGGATGACGAAAAACTTTCTGTTTTAAAGAAAAACGGGGTGACGAGGATAAGCATAAATCCTCAGTCGATGAACGACTCGGTCTTAGAGAAAATAGGAAGAAAGCATACCTGCGCGCAAACGGTCGAAGCCTTTAAATCGGCAAGAAAAATGGGATTTGATAATATCAATATGGATCTTATCGCAGGTCTTCCGGGTGATACTGCCGAAAGCTTTAAGGAAACAGTTAAAAAAGTTATAGCTTTATCCCCCGAAAGCGTGACCGTTCATTCTCTTGCCTTTAAGCGCGCAAGCGAGCTTACGAAGAAAAAAATGTTTTCAGGTGCGTCTGAAAGTGAAATTGCAGGCGAAATGGTAGATTATGCCAGAAATGAATTGACAAAAAGCGGAATTTTGCCATATTATATGTACAGGCAGAGTAAAACTGTCGGCAATCTCGAAAATGTGGGATATGCAAAACCCGGCTTTGAATGCCTTTATAATGTTTTTATTATGGATGAAACTCATTCTATATTTGCCGTGGGCGCAAGCGCGGTTTCAAAACTAAGAGAGCCGGGCGGCGGACTTATTGAGAGAATTTTTAATTTTAAATATCCGTATGAATATATTAATCGCTTTGAAGAGCAGATCTTAAGAAAGGAAAAGATTTCAGAGTTCTATGATAAATACTATAAGCGAAATAAATAAATATCTGAAAGAAGACGCCGGGGCGTTTGTCAGGCAAAACGAGGAAGAATATCAGAAAATAGTATCCGATCTTGCATGGCTTGTATCTAAAGACGACGATATTAAAATAGTATCTATAGCAGGCCCCTCTTCTTCGGGCAAAACTACGACTGCGTATCTGCTTAAAAAAGAACTTATCAAACTATCCGAAACAGTTCAGGTCGTTTCATTGGACGATTTTTATCTTTCGGGGGATAATCTGCCTGTCCTTGAAAACGGCGAAAAGGATTTTGAGTCGGTCGCGGCGCTCGATACCGAGCTTTTGGAAAAATGCTTTAAGGATATAATTGCCTGCGGCAAAGCGGAAGTTCCCGAATTCGATTTTATGAATAAAGTTAGAAAAGAAGAATTCAAAAATATCGATATCGGGCAAAAAGGAATAGTTATAGTTGAGGGGCTTCACGCTTTAAACCCCGTTATAACAGACCTTGTTGACAGAAAGAATATTTATAAGGTCTATATATCAGTAAATAAATCCGTTGACGATGACTTCGGCAATAAATTGATTTCAAGCAGACAGATAAGGCTGATAAGAAGAATTTTAAGAGATGAGATATTCAGAAATTCCTCTGTTTTGGATACGCTTTTAATGTGGAAAGGCGTAACCAAAGGGGAAGAGCAAAATCTCTTTAAATTCAAGTCGAGCGCGGATATGCATCTTACTACCTTTCACCCTTATGAATTAGGTCTTTATAAAAACAGATTTTTAAAGCTTTGCAAGTCGGCCGATCCTTCGTATCCTTTTTATGATGAGATAAAATATCTTGAAGATAAGATATCGGAGTTTGAAAGCGTGGATAGATCGTTAGTCCCCGAAAATTCACTTTTGCGCGAATTTATAGGATGATTATTAAAGGAGGAAATATATATGGAAAAATTTAATGATGTTTTTGACAAGGCAAAGCAGGCTGTGGATATTGCCTGTAAAAAAACAGGCGAAATAGTAAACACCGAAAAGAAAAAATTTAATATCGCCGCAGTTAAAAATGAGAGAGATAAGCTTTATTTAAAGCTCGGAAAAACTTACTTTGATTTTCTCGGTGAAAACGAGGCTTGCAACGACGCGGCAAAAAGCATAGTTGCGGCTATAAAAAATAAATCGGAAAAAATCGGGCAGTTAGAAGAGGAAATGTATGACAGTAAGGAAAAGGTCATATGCAAAAACTGCAAAAAAGAGAATTTAAAAGGCTCGGCTTATTGCAGCAAATGCGGTATGAAGCTAGATTGATGATGAATAAAATAGGACTTTTAATTGCCGATAAAGACGAGTATACCCCTTTTGTTTCTTCGCTTTCGGATATCGGATATAAAAAAATTGATTATCTCGATAAAGAGGGTGTTATATTTAATATCGGCTGTGCGGAAGTGACGGCAATTTTGTGCGGCATAGGTAAAGTCAATGCTGCGGCAGGAGCAATGCATTTAATAGATAAAGGCTGCAAAATCGTGCTTAATTTCGGAATGTCAGGCGGGCTTGCCGGTATAAAAAGGGGAGCCTGCACTTTTCCGGAGCTTTTTTTAGAACACGATTTTGATCTTTCCGAAATCGGATATATGCCTTATTTAAAGCCGGGGCAAAGCGCTCCTTGCTTTGCGGACAAGGCTCTGCTTGAGATTGCAAAAAAAATAGGATTTGAAACTTCAATGCTTGCTGTCAGCGGAGATAGATTTATCTGCGATGATAATTTAAAAAACAAGCTTATAAAAGAATTAGGTGCTGATTCCTGCGATATGGAAACTGCTGCCGCCGCCGCTGTGTGCAATGCGGCAAACATACCCTTTTCATCACTTCGCAGAATATCAGACGACGGCGGCAGCGACGCTTTAAAAACCCACCGCAAAATGAATTCTTTTGATAATATGAGCCTGCCTAACGCTTTTTTAACATATTTGAAAGAAGTTATAAAAAATTATGAATTCTAAGGCTCAGTCATTTGAAAAAGGAGCGTTTATCCTTATTCTTTCCACGGCACTTGTAAAGATAATAGGCGCGATATTTAAAATTCCGATATCAAATCTGTTAAGTGACAGGGGTTTTGGATATTTTTCTCTCGCCTATGATATGTTTTCCCCTGTTTATGCGCTTTCGTCGGTAGGTCTTCCCGTTGCGGCGGCGCGCGTCTTTGCAGAAGGAAAAGGAAAGATAGGAATAAAAAATATCGAAAAGCCTTTTTTAAGAATAGGAGCGGTCTTATGCTTGGCGGTGATGTGCGCTGCCCTCTTAGTTATGCTGATAAGCCGTGATTTTAAAGGAATGCTTTGTTATCTTGCGCTTATGCCTGCAATAATAGTGAGCTTTTGCGTTTCGGCTTACAGGGGATATTTCGAGTTTAAAAGAAATATGATTCCCACAGCCGTTTCCGATATAATTCAGGCGCTTTTCAAGCTTGCGGCAGGCTATGGTTTCGCATATCTTACCTTTAAACTCACAGATAGATCTTATCTCGGAGCAGCGGGAGCGATTTTAGGAATTTCGCTCGGAGTTATCGTATCATTGATTTATATTAAAAGCGATTATCGGAAAAATAAAACGGGTGATTTAAATTCCGATGAAAGCTTAATTGACGCTAAAAAAGTATTACTTATAACTCTTCCGATAGCTGCCGCGGCACTTTGCTCTACTATGACAAATCTTATTGATTCAGTCACTGTTAAAACCGTGCTGTCGCTTAAAAGCGTATCTTTTGATATCAATGCGGTTTACGGCGTAAGAAGCAAAGCTTACACTCTGTTTAATTTTGTCGTTTCGTTTGTATCGGTTATAGGCGTCAGCGCTTTTCCTATCATAATAAAAGCAAATGAAAATAAAGATTTAAAAAAATCAAAGAAAGCTTTGCTTTCCGTGATGAAATTGAGCTCTGTTCTGGCTGTTCCCGCGGCTTTCGGATTATTTGCTATGGCTAAGCCTATTATGAGTCTTCTTTTTTCGGGAGAAATGTCTGAAACTTTGGGGGCAAGAATTTTAACTCTTTTTGCGCCTGCGGCGCTTTTTGCAGGTCTTGCAATTCCGCTTATATCGGTGATGCAGGCTTATAAGCTTGAAAAATTTGCCTTTAAAGCGGTAGCAATAGGCGCGGCTTTAAAGCTTGTTTTAAATATTATGCTTATGGCTTTTACTTCCTTTGAAATTGAAGCGACTGTTTCAGCCACTGTTATTTGTTATCTTTTTATACTTTTATATTTAATTAAAATTTTAAAAAACAGAAATATAATAGATTTAAAAGATATTTTGATTTATTTAAAACCTGTACCGCCTGCAATCGTAAGCGTTTCGGCGGCATATATTATTGAAAAATATACAAATTCTTCTTTGCTTTCCGCACTTTCTTTTGCGGCTGCGGCAGTGATTTACCTACTTATTATAATGGCTTTCGGAATTGTTTCCAAAGAGGAAATTAAAAACTGCATAAAGCGGTAATTTGTCTAAATCGGTTGTTATTTGTCGGAAATCGGGAAATCTTATGGTTAAATTGACTAAAAAATCTTATTTTTTTTGAACAAAACATAAAAAGTCGCGAAAAACAGTTGATTTTTACTTTAAAATATGCTAATAATATATGTAGCCAACAGATTTCAGGCTTTTTTAAAACATACTTAATTTTTGGAGGACTAAAAATGAACAAGACTGAATTAGTTGCAGCCGTTGCTGCAAAAGCAGATCTTTCTAAGAAAGACGCAGAAAAAGCTGTTGCAGCTGTTATAGACGCTGTAACCGAAACTCTTAAAGAAAACGGAAAGGTTCAGCTTGTAGGCTTCGGAACTTTTGAAGTTCGTGAGCGTGCCGCAAGAACCGGTATCAATCCGCAGACAAAGCAGACAATTAACATTGCCGCTTCTAAGAATCCCGTATTCAAAGCAGGCAAAGCTCTTAAGGATGCTATAAAATAATTTTTAAAATTTTAAAACCGCCTTTATGGTATCAGATCATAAAGGCGGCTTTTTTGCAGGTATTTATATGAGATTAGATAAATTTTTAAAAATTTCAAGAATAATCAAGCGCAGAACCGTTGCGAACGAGGCGTGCGATAAAGGAAGAGTAACGGTTAATTCAAAAATCGCCAGGGCTTCTTATGATGTAAAGCCGGGGGATATAATAGAGATCGCTTTCGGAAACAGAAACGTTAAAATTGAAGTATCCGAGGTTAAAGAGGTAATCAAGAAAGAGGACTCGGATAGCCTTTACAGAATAATAGAATAAATCTTTTCCCTCCCGAATATAATTTTTTATCGGGAGGGATTTGTTTGGAAGATAACGCATATATACCTCACAGTATTGTTATTGATGAACGCGAAAAAATCAGAGTGAGCGGAGTTAAGGACGTTATTTCTTTTGATGATGAAACTCTGCTTTTTAACACGGTTATGGGGAAGATCACGGTCAAGGGAGAGAATCTTCATATAGAAAGCTTTGATAACGACACCGGTGATCTCACCGCCGGAGGTAAAATTTATGCCGCCGTATATATGAATGAAGTAAAATCTTCGGGCGGGCTGCTTTCAAGATTTTTCAGATAATATGTGGGAGATCAGTAATACCGATCAGATCCTTACCGTTTTGTATTCTTTCATTTTAGGAATAATATCCTGCCTTTTTTATGACATTTTCAGAAGCATAAGAAAAAATGTCAGGTGCAAAAATTCGGCTATATTTATTCAGGATATTTTTTTCTTTATAATATCGGCATTTTTTTATTTCCTTTTTTTCTTTGTCAGAACAAACGGCGAAATAAGAGGCTATATTCTTATCTTTGCCTTGCTCGGCGCGCTGTTTTGCAGAGTTACTTTTTCAAAACCGTGGTTTAAACTTGTTTCGGTGATAGTTAAAACTTTAAGAAAAGCATTTGTTTTTACAGCGAAAAAAATCGATTTATTTTGTGTTTTTGTTATAAAAATCTATGAGAAAATTAAAAAATCGGTTAAAAGTTTTGCCAAAAAAACAAAAAAAGCTTGAAAAAAATGTGCCATTGTTATATATTAGATTTGTAATGTTGATAAGACTGCCGTTTTATCCTACATAGTTTTTGATTATGAAACGGAGAATCTAAAATGGCAAAAAAGGTAAAGCGCAGAAAAAGCGTTTTGTTGCGGCTTTTGGTTTTGCTTGTGTCGGGTTATATGGTTATCACGCTGGCAACTTTGTGGAATAAGCTTTATGATCTTGAAAAAGAGAAAAAGCAGCTTGAGGTTTCCAAAGCCCGGCTCAGCGAGGATATAAAAGCGCTTGAGGAATTAAACTCGGATGAAGCTCATAATAAGCTCATAGAAAAAGCGGCCCGTGATTATTTCGGGTATATTTATTCTAATGAGGAAATTTATGAGGATATTTCCGGTAAATGATTTGGGGAGGATTTTAAATTTCTATGCAGCTTAAGGTAGGAGATATTGTAGAGGGAAAAATAACCGGGATCACTAATTTTGGCCTCTTTGCAGATATCGGTGACGGAAAATCGGGAATGGTACATATTTCCGAGGTAGCAAAAGCTTATGTTAACGATATTCACGATTTTGTCAAAGAAAATGATGTAGTGAAAATGAAAGTCCTTTCCATCGGGGAAGACGGGAAAATTTCTCTCAGTATCAAAAGAGCGGCAGAGCCCGAGCAAAAAGCGGAGGGCGAAAGAAGGCAAAGACCGCCTAAAAGGCAGTTTTCTTCTCCTAAGCCGGACGGATCTTTTGTTTGGGGTGCTAAAAAAGAAGAGCCTGCGAGCTTTGAAGAAATGATGAATAAATTTAAAGCTACAAGCGACGATAAGTTTTCCGACCTTAAAAGAAAAAATCCCGACGCTCACAGAACCAAGCGCGGGGGAAGACAATAGAGAAATAAAACAGCGCTTTTTTAAAAAGCGCTGTTTTTTGAACAAGGGAGATAAATATGGAACAATTAAAAATGGCGGCGCCGTGCCTTTTCGGAACTGAAAGCATTGCCGCCGATGAATTCCGCAGAATGGGATTTGAGGATGTTTCTGTGCAAAACGGAAGAGTTTTACTTTCCGGCGGCTATGAAATGCTCGCAAGAGCTAATATCAATTCGCGGTTTTCAGAGAGAATACTTATTGTTGTGGGGAGTTTTAAGGCGGAAAGCTTTACGGAGCTTTTTGATAATGTCAAAGCACTCGAATGGGAAAGATTTATCGGAAAAACCGATGCTTTCCCCGTTACAGGTTCAAGTATAGATTCTTGTCTTCACAGCATACCCGATTGCCAGAAAATAATAAAAAAAGCTATTGTTGACAGGTTGAGCTCCAAATATAAAATAAAATGGTTTGAAGAAACAGGGGCTGAAATAAGGATTAAATTTACCGCACTTAAAGATGAATTTTCTCTGATGATAGATACTTCCGGCGAGGGCCTGCATAAAAGGGGCTATAGGAGAAACTCAAATGACGCACCTTTAAAAGAAACTCTTGCCGCCTCTATGTGCGATCTTGCAAGGATTTACCCGGATACTAAAATTTATGATCCTTTCTGCGGCAGCGGAACTATTCTTATAGAAGCGGCGCTTATGGCTACTAAAAGAGCACCCGGACTAAACAGATATTTTGCCGCCGAGAGATATTCTTTTGTTCCCAGAGAAGCTTTCAGGGAAGAAAGGGTGAGAGCGCAGGACATTATAATCCATAATGCCGAATTTGAGGCTATCGGATCGGATATCGATAAATCCTGCATAGAGCTGACTTTGGCTAACGCTAAAAAAGCCGGAGTGGAAAAATATGTAAAAGCTCATTTTGCTGATATCCGCGATTTTAAACCTGAATTTGAAAGATGCGTAACTATCACCAATCCGCCTTACGGCGAGCGGCTTTTAGACGTTAAAGCGGCAGAAGAACTTTATTCGATTATGGGTAAAAGATTCGTTATGGAAAAAGGCAAAAAGTATTTTGTGATAAGTCCGCACGATAATTTTGAGAAAATCTTCGGCAGACCTGCCGATAAAAGAAGAAAGCTTTATAACGGAATGATAAAATGCCAATATTTTATGTATTTCAGGAATAACGGAGAAAAAAGATGAGATACATATTTATTATCAATCCCGCGGCAGGAAAAGGCAAAATTCAAAAAGATATCTATGATAAAATAAAAGCCTGCTTTCCGAAAAGAGAAGAAAACTGTGCGGTCTATTTTACCGAATTTAAAGGCGAGGCCGTAAATATAGCAAAAAAAGAGGCGCAAAAAGGCGGAGAGATAAAAATCTTTGCCTGCGGCGGCGAGGGAACTGTATTTGAAGTCTTAAATGGGATAAAGAGTTTTGAAAATGCGTCGCTCGGAGTCGTGCCCTGCGGCTCGGCTAACGATTTTCTCAAATTTTTCAAGTCCTCAGCTCCTTTTTCGGATTTGGCCGCGCAGAAAAAGGGCAAAAGCGTTAAAATAGACGCGATAAAGGCAAACGATTTTTATTGCCTTAACGGCTGCTCGATAGGAATGGACGCGGTCGTTGCGAGAGATATGCAGCTCTATAAGCGCCTGCCTTTGGTTTCGGGCCCCCTTGCATATAACCTTGCTATTATTAAAACATTCCTAGGTAAGATAGGAATTTCGGCAAAGATCTCGCTTGACGGTGAAAAACCGTTTTTTTCAAACTGCCTTTTTGCCGTCGCGGCTAACGCTCCTTTTTACGGCGGAGGATATATGGCGGCACCTTATGCCGATCCTTTTGACGGACTGCTTGATTTTACGCTTGTTGAAAAAATATCGAAATTAAAAATACCTAAATTTTTAAGTAAATATAAAAAAGGCAAGCACGCTCAATTTGATTACTGCACATTAAACACCTGCAGGACTATGGAATTTTCTTCGGAAAAACCGGTGCCTGTAAATCTTGACGGGGAGATATCGGAAATTTCAAAAATGAAATTCGAAATAGTCCCTAAAGCGGTAAAGTTTATTTTGCCCGAGGGTGTGGAAACCGAAAATGTTAATAAAAAATTAAATGTGTTTGCCTTTACTTGACTTTTTAAATTTGAGTGATATAATATCATAATGTACGGTGATGAAATAAGTGCCGATCATATTTTACGGAGGAATAAAAATGATTATTAAACCACTTGCGGATAATGTCGTTGTAAAAGCCGCCAAAACAGAAGAAACCACTAAAAGCGGTATAGTGCTTACTTCCGCTTCAAAAGAAAAGCCTCAGATAGCTGAAGTTGTAGCTGTAGGTCCCGGTGGATTGGTAGACGGTAAAGAGGTTAAAATGACAGTTAAGGTAGGAGATAAAGTTATCGCCGCCAAATATGCAGGAACTGATATAAAAGTTGACGATGAAGAGTATTCCGTTCTTCATATAGCGGATATTCTTGCAATAGTTGAATAATTCGGGAGGAATAGTTTATGGCTAAAAATGTTATTTTCGGAGAAGAAGCCAGAAAATCGCTTCAGGCAGGCGTAGATAAGCTTGCGAATGCCGTAAAGGTCACTTTAGGCCCTAAAGGCAGAAATGTTGTTCTTGATAAGAAATACGGTTCTCCGCTCATTACTAACGACGGTGTAACTATCGCTAAAGAGATTGAGCTTGAAGATCCTTTTGAAAATATGGGCGCACAGCTTGTAAAGGAAGTTTCCGTTAAGACTAACGACGCCGCGGGCGACGGAACTACCACAGCCACCGTTTTAGCACAGGCTCTCATTGCCGAGGGTATGAAAAATGTTGCTGCAGGTGCTAATCCGATGGTAGTTAAAAAAGGAATCAAAGCCGCTTCTGACGCGGCTATCGCAACTGTTATAAAGAATTCCAAAAAAGTTTCTGGCTCTGATGAGATAGCAAGAGTTGCAACGGTTTCTTCGGGCGACGAGGTTATCGGCAAGCTTATCGCAGAGGCTATGGAAAAGGTATCGGCTGACGGCGTTATCACCGTTGAGGAATCAAAGACCGCCGAAACCTACTCCGAAGTTGTTGAAGGTATGCAGTTCGACCGCGGATATATTACCCCTTATATGGCTACAGATTCGGACAAAATGGAAGCTGTGCTTGATGACGCTTTGATCCTTATCACCGATAAAAAGATCTCAAATATCCAGGAAATTCTTCCGCTTCTTGAGCAGATCGTTCAGGCAGGCAAGAAGCTCCTTATAATCGCCGAGGATATCGAGGGCGAAGCTCTTTCAACTCTTATTGTTAATAAGCTCCGCGGCACTTTCACCTGCGTTGCTGTAAAAGCTCCGGGATTCGGTGACAGAAGAAAAGAAATGCTCCGCGATATTGCTATTCTCACAGGCGGCGAGGTAATTTCCGAAGAACTCGGCCTTGAGCTTAAAGATACCACTATGGATCAGCTCGGTAAGGCGCGTCAGGTCAAAGTCACCAAAGAAAACACCATTATTGTTGACGGTGCCGGCGATAAGACAGCTATTAAAGACCGCGTAGCGCAGATCAAAAATCAGATAGCCGTAACCACCTCTGATTTCGACCGTGAAAAACTGCAGGAGCGTTTAGCTAAGCTTTCAGGCGGCGTTGCCGTAATCAAAGTCGGCGCAGCAACCGAGATCGAAATGAAAGATAAAAAGCTCCGCGTTGAAGACGCTCTTTCGGCTACCAAGGCGGCTGTTGAAGAGGGTATAGTTGCAGGAGGCGGCGTTGCGCTTATTAATGCTATCCCCGTAGTTTCCGAGCTTGCCGCAAAAGCAGAGGGCGATGAAAAGACGGGTATCAATATCGTTCTTAAATCTCTTGAGGCTCCTATCCGCCAGATAGCTTTCAATGCAGGAATAGAAGGCTCTGTAATTATTGATAAGATAGTCAGCTCCAAGAAGATAAATTACGGATTTGATGCGTATTCCGAAAAATACACCGATATGATCGAAGCAGGGATCGTCGATCCTACAAAGGTCACAAGATCCGCTCTTGAAAACGCGGCAAGCGTTGCTTCTATGGTTCTTACCACCGAAAGCCTCGTTGCCGATGCTCCCGAGGATAAGGCCGCCGCAAATGCAGCTGCAGCAGCCGCCGCGGCTCAGGCAGGCGGAATGTATTAATCAAAAATTCCGATAATTTTTAAGACCGCTAAAAAAGCGGTCTTTTTTTATTTTTTTGTTGACAAATTTTAAAGTAGGTGTTATTATATTATAGTATGTGAAATTATGGCGTATTGTGCCGGTTTTGCGTATAAATATTTGAGAAAGGAGAGATGGTAAAAGTGCCAACCTTTAACCAGTTAGTTCGCAGCGGTCGTGAAACCGTGGAGAAGAAGGCTAAAGCCCCTGCTCTTCTTAAAGGCTACAATTCTATGAAGCGTCAGCTCACAGATAATGATTCGCCTCAGAAGCGCGGTGTTTGCACAGCCGTTAAAACTTCTACCCCGAAAAAGCCGAACTCCGCTCTTCGTAAAATCGCGAGAGTCCGCCTTTCTAACGGAATCGAGGTTTCATCATACATTCCTGGTATCGGCCACAACCTTCAGGAGCACAGCGTTGTTCTTATCCGTGGCGGCCGTGTTAAGGATCTCCCCGGTGTGCGTTATCACATCGTAAGAGGAACTCTTGACACCCAGGGTGTAGCAAACAGAATGCAGTCCCGTTCTAAATACGGAGCTAAGCGTCCTAAAGCAGGTGCAAAGAAGTAATTTAATTTTTAAGACGAAATCTCTGCTGTAAAACAAGCAGGTTTATATAATTTTTATATCAGCCTTGCTTGGTGCGACGGGAATTTGTCACTCGAGTACCTATGATATCATCATTATGAAGGAGGGAAGTAAAGTGCCAAGAAGAGGCTTTATTGCAAAACGCGATGTACTGCCGGATCCTATCTATAATTCTAAAAAGGTTACCCGTCTTATCAACAATATTATGCTTGACGGTAAGAAAGGCGTAGCACAGAAGATAGTTTATGGTGCTTTCGACATCATCAGTGAAAAAACGGGAAAGGAACCGCTTGAGGTTTTCGACGCGGCAATGGAAAACATTATGCCGCAGCTCGAATGCAAAGCTGTCCGTAAGGGCGGAGCTACCTATCAGGTTCCGTTTGAAGTCCGTCCCGAAAGAAAACAGACTTTGGCTTTGCGCTGGCTCACGGCATTCAGCCGTCAGCGTTCAGAGCGCACAATGAAAGAGCGTCTTGCAGCCGAAATAATGGATGCAACGAACGGTCTTGGCAACGCTGTTAAAAAGCGTGAAGAAATGCACAGAACAGCAGAAGCTAATAAGGCTTTTGCTCATTACAGATGGTAATTTACCGGATTATTTAATCGCTTAATGCGAAATGGAGGATAATATGCCGAGAAAAGTATCTCTTGAAATGACAAGAAATATTGGTATTATGGCTCATATTGACGCCGGTAAAACTACAACGACAGAGCGTATCCTTTTTTATACCGGTATTAACCGTAAATTGGGTGAAACTCATGACGGCGCTTCCACTATGGACTGGATGGAGCAGGAGAAAGAAAGAGGTATAACGATTACCTCCGCTGCTACCACCTGTTTCTGGAAAGACCATCGTATCAATATTATTGACACTCCCGGACACGTTGACTTCACAGTTGAGGTTCAGCGTTCACTGCGTGTTCTTGACGGTTCCGTAACCGTTTTGTGCGCGAAGGGCGGTGTTGAGCCGCAGTCTGAAACCGTATGGCATCAGGCTAATGAATACCACGTTCCGCGTATGATATTCGTAAATAAAATGGATATTATGGGCGCGGATTTCTATCATGTTCTTGATATGATCAAGGACAGATTTAACTGCAACGCTGTTCCGATTCAGCTCCCGATAGGCGCTGAAGATACTTTCAGAGGAATTGTCGACCTTATCAATAACGACGCCGAGATTTATTATGACGATCTCGGAAAAGATATAAGGCGCGAAGAAATTCCCGAAGATATGAAAGAGCTTGCTGAAAAATACCGTACTGCTCTGATCGAAGCTGTTGTTGAACAGGACGACGAGCTTATGGAAAAATATTTTGAAGGTGTGGAGCCTTCTGTTGAAGAAATCAAGCGTATAATCCGTAAGGCAACAATAGCCAATGAAATGGTTCCCGTTACCTGCGGTACAGCTTACAGAAACAAGGGCGTTCAGCCTTTGCTCGACGCTATAGTTGACTTTATGCCGGCTCCTACCGACATTCCCGCTATCAAGGGTACAAACCCCGATACCGGTGAAGAAGAGGATAGGCATGCGTCGGATGAAGAGCCGTTTTCTGCTTTGGCTTTCAAAATTGCGACCGATCCGTTTGTCGGAAAGATCTGCTATTTCCGCGTTTATTCAGGCACTGTTGCCGCAGGCGCGGGCGTTTACAACTCAATTAAGCAGAACAGAGAAAGAATGGGAAGAATTCTTCAGATGCACGCTAACCACCGCGAGGATCTCGAAGTTTGCTATGCAGGCGATATCGCCGCAGCCGTAGGTCTTAAGAATACCACCACAGGTGATACTCTCTGCGACGAAAAGCACCCCGTTATTCTCGAATCTATGAACTTCCCCGAGCCGGTTATCCGTGTCGCTATCGAGCCTAAGACTAAGGCCGGTCAGGAGAAAATGGGTATCGCTCTTGCAAAACTTGCAGAAGAGGATCCTACATTTAAGTGCTATACCGACGAAGAAACCGGTCAGACGATCATCGCAGGAATGGGCGAGCTCCATCTTGAAATTATCGTTGACAGACTTCTCCGTGAGTTCAAGGTTGAAGCGAATGTCGGCGCTCCGCAGGTTGCTTATAAAGAGAGCATCCGCAAGAAAGTCGATCACGAAACCAAGTATAAGCGTCAGTCCGGCGGTTCCGGTCAGTACGGTCATGTTAAGATGATAGTTGAGCCGAATGAAACCGGAAAAGGCTATGAATTTATCAATGCCGTAACAGGCGGAACAATTCCGAAAGAATTTATTCCCGCTGTTGACGCCGGTGTTCAGGGAGCATTGCAGGCAGGAGTTCTTGCAGGCTATCCTGTAGTCGATGTTAAGGTAACTCTTTATGACGGATCTTATCACGAGGTCGACTCTTCCGAAATGGCATTTAAGATAGCAGGTTCTATGGCTTTCAAGGAAGCTTGCAGAATTGCAGATCCTGTTCTTCTTGAGCCTATAATGAAAGTAACCGTAATCGTTCCCGAAGATTATATGGGCGATGTTATCGGCGATCTTAACTCTCGCCGCGGTGAAATCCAGGGATTTGAAGACCGTTCCGGTCTTAAGCAGATTAATGCTCGCGTTCCTCTCGGAGATATGTTCGGTTACGCAACCGACTTAAGATCCAAGACTCAGGGCCGCGGACAGTATGTTATGGAACCCGATGGCTATAAGGAAGTTCCGAAGAGCATTGCAGAAAAGATTATTTCTTCAAGAACCAAGAAAGATTGATTTCTTGATTAAATAATACTTGAAATTTATTCAATTATTTGGTAAACTATTAATGTATACTAACAATTAGTATTCTAAGGAGGAAATTTATAATGGCAAAGGCAAAATTTGAACGCAATAAGCCGCATGTTAATATTGGTACTATCGGACATGTTGACCACGGCAAAACCACTCTAACCGCAGCTATCACTAAGTATCTTTCTTTAATGGGCCAGGCACAGTTTGAGGACTATGCAAACATCGATAAGGCTCCTGAAGAGAGAGAGCGTGGTATAACAATCAATACTGCTCACGTTGAGTATGAAACTGAGAAGCGTCATTACGCTCACGTTGACTGCCCCGGACATGCTGACTATGTTAAGAACATGATCACCGGTGCTGCTCAGATGGACGGCGCTATTCTCGTTATCGCTGCTACCGACGGCCCGATGGCTCAGACTAAAGAGCATCTTCTTCTTGCCCGTCAGGTTGGCGTTCCGTCAATAGTTGTATTTATGAACAAGTGCGACCAGGTTGACGACGAAGAGCTCCTCGAGCTCGTTGAGATGGAGATCCGTGAAACTCTTGATAAGTATGAGTTCCCCGGCGACGATACTCCGATCATCAAGGGTTCTGCTCTTGTTGCTCTTGAGTGCACCTCAACTGATCCTAACGCTCCCGAGTATGCTTGCATTAAGGAACTTATGGACGCTGTCGATGATTATATCCCGACTCCTGACCGTAAGGCTGATATGCCGTTCCTTATGCCTATCGAGGATGTTATGACCATTTCCGGACGCGGAACCGTTGTTACCGGCCGTGTTGAGCGCGGAAAGCTCAATGCAGGTGAAGAAGTTGAAATCATCGGTCTTACCGACGAGCGTAAGAAAACCGTTGTTACTTCAATGGAAATGTTCCGTAAAACTCTTGATTACTGTGAGGCAGGCGACAATGTCGGCGCTCTTCTCCGTGGCGTAGGCCGTGAAGATGTTGAGCGTGGTCAGGTTCTTTGCAAACCCGGCTCAATCAACCCCCACACTAAATTCCACGGTCAGGTTTATGTTCTGACTAAGGATGAAGGCGGCCGTCATACTCCGTTCTTCAACAACTATCGTCCTCAGTTCTATTTTAGAACTACCGACGTTACCGGTATTGTATCTCTTCCCGCAGGCACTGAGATGTGCATGCCCGGCGATAACGTAGAGATGGATGTTGAACTCATCACTCCTATCGCTATTGAAGAAGGACTCCGCTTCGCTATCCGTGAAGGAGGCCGTACAGTAGGCTCCGGCGTTGTTACAAAGATCAACGGCTAATAACTGTATATAAAATTAAGGTGCAGCAGAATTTTCTGCCGCACCTTTTTGTTTTTATATTTTTTATTTAAGCTCGCTTGTGCAGTGAGGGCACCGTGTAGCGTCAATGTGGATTTCACTTTTGCAGTAAGGGCAGGTTTTAACCGTCACGGGCTTTTCTTCTGTATCCTTACTGTGTAATGAAACGAGATAATTAAGTCCTTTAACAAGTAAGAACAAAACCAGCGCTATAATAAAGAAATTAACGACAGAACTTATAAATGCTGATATAAACGATAAAATTTCTTCCTTAGTGTAAAGAGCCGGGTGCGCTCTTGTTACAAAATCGAGAATAGGCTGGATAAAATTGCTTGTAAGGGAAGTGACTATTCCCGTGAACGCAGTACCGATTATCATACCTACTGCAAGATCGAGAGCGTTCCCTTTAAGGGCAAATTTTTTAAATTCCTCAAAAAATTTTTTCATTTTTAAAAGCCTCCGTTTTTTAAATCTTTTTTCTACTTTCAAAGTATAACATAATTCGACAATATAGTAAATAAAATTTCAAAAAATTCTAACAAAATGACAATATATGTCAATAGATTAGAATTCATTTAAAAATAATTAATAATTTTTTAAAATTATTTTTACAAAAAACCGCTTAATTAAGGGATTTTTGAAATTAACCGACAATTTTAAACAAAATGTAGCTAAAAAAGATAGAAAAAACCCGTTGTCAAAATTTAGAAATTATGATAAAATTCTTAATAGTTAATTAAGGAGGTTTTATTATGGAAAATAAATTAAAAGTTGTAATTGCGGATGATTCTACGGAATTTAGTCAAAATTGTGCGAAAACTCTGCAAAGCTATTCTATGGAAGCGGTAAGATGTGAAAAAGACGGTCTTAAACTTCTAGAAAAGATCGAAAGCGTTGAACCGGATATAGTCTTAGCGGATGTTTTTATGCCTAATCTCGATATTATCGGGGTACTTAAAAATCTTGAGAAATTAAGTCCCGATAAAAGACCGCTTGTTATGGCGATGTCGGCATTTGATAATCAAATGCTTGAAAAGGAAACTTTAGAAGCAGGTGCGGCATACTACTTCTTAAAACCTTTTGATATCGATACTATGGCAGAAAGAATAATCAAGCTTTCCGGATTTAAAAAGGAAAAAGCGGCTAAAGAGGCGTCGGAAACCGTAAATGTCAATAAGCTTGAGCTTATGATAACCGAAATTCTTCATCAGATCGGAGTTCCTGCTCATATCAAAGGCTATCATTATTTAAGAGATGCGATTATGATGGCGGTAAACGATACAGAGGTTATAAATTCAGTAACTAAGCTTTTATATCCTTCGGTTGCGAAGAAATATCAGACCACCGCTTCAAGAGTTGAAAGAGCGATCCGCCACGCAATAGAAGTTGCTTGGGACAGGGGAAATGTTGATGTTTTCGACTCATACTTCGGTTATACTATTCAAAACAGCCGAGGCAAGCCTACCAACAGCGAGTTTATTGCAATGATAAGCGATAAATTAAGACTTCAGATAAAACAGGTGATTTGATACTGATTTATTGACTTTTTTGATAATTTGTGATAAAATACTAAAGAAAGAAGGAGGTATTTTTATGGCAAAAATCATAACGATCGGGCGTCAGTTCGGAAGCGGAGGAAGAGAACTCGGAAGAAGACTTGCAGAAGAACTTAATATAGAGTATTACGATAAAGAAATTATCACTGAGATATCTAAACATACCTCGCTTTCCGAGGAATATGTAAAAGAAGTCGTAGAGCATACTCCGCACAGCCTTTATCCTATAACTGTGGGTCAGAGTTTCGCTTATTTTGAGGATTACACCTCAAAGCAGCTCCGCTCTGTATATGACGCGCAGAACAAAATAATAACCGAGCTTGCGGAAAAATCAGACTGCGTAATAGTAGGCAGATGCGCCGACTACATATTAAGAAGCAAAAAGCCTTATAAGATATTCGTTTATGCCGATATGAACAGCAGAATAGAAAGATGTAAAAAAAGATCGCCTGAAAACGAGCATCTTACGGACAGGCAAATGAAAAGGAAAATAAAGAATCTCGACAGGGAGCGTCAGAGATATTATAATTTTTACACCGGCGGAAACTGGGGAGATCTTATGACTTATGATCTTTGTGTTAACACTACCGATACTGTTATAAAAGAAATAGTTCCGGCTATTGCCAAAATGTTCAAATAATTTCAAAATTTACTTGACAAAGGCACCGCACGATTATATAATATACTTTGTGACATTTCGGGTACTTTTTGTGAGGTATATTTATGGTACTTGATCTGAAAAATATATTTGCCGCTGAGAATTCAGAGCTGCAAATAAATTATGAATATGATATGTCAGGCGTTGATGTTTCAGGTATTTTTCCGCTTAAAAATCCCGTAACAGCCAAAGGCCGGATATCAAATCGGGCGAGTGTGGTATCGCTCGAAATGGAGATCAGGTATTTATATAGCTCCGTTTGTGACCGCTGCGGAAAGGATACGGACCGTGAATTTTGTCTTAATATCGATAAGATACTTGCCCCGTCTATTGAGGGGGAGGACAGCGACACGATCGTCGTAATTCCGGGAATGAAGCTTGATCTTGACGAGTTTATTTATTCCGAGGTTATTTTGAGTTTACCCACTAAATTTTTATGTCAGGAAAGCTGTAAAGGAATTTGCCCTAAATGCGGCAAAGATCTTAATGAGGGCGAATGCGGCTGCGATTTCAAGGAAATCGATCCAAGGCTTGCAAAGATCGCCGAACTGCTTGAAAAATAATTTTATATAATTCTTTAAGGAGGTGCTGAAAATGGCAGTACCAAAGAGAAAAACCTCTAAAGCAAGACGCGATAAGAGAAGAAACAATTTATGGAAAATAGAAGCTCCGGCATTGGTAAGATGTCCGAGCTGCGGAGAGTATAAGCGTCCGCACAGACTTTGTCCTGCTTGCGGCAAATATAACGGCCGAGAGGTTATTAAAGCAGCAGATTAAAATCCGAAAGAAAAGAGGAGGAGCGATCCTCCTCTGTTTTTTACACCGAAGAAGAAAGGACTGATAAGTTTTGGCTAAACCGATAGTGGCAATAGTAGGAAGACCGAATGTCGGAAAATCCACGCTTTTTAATAAGCTGATAGGAAAAAGGGTTTCTATTGTTGACGATACTCCCGGAGTTACCCGCGACAGGATCTATGGCGACACCGAATGGAAAGGCAGAAAAATAATGCTGATCGATACAGGCGGAATTGAGCCGGATTCCGATGATACCATTCTTTCGGGAATGCGCGCTCAGGCAGAACTTGCAGTCGAAACAGCCTCGGTGATAATTTTCGTTACCGATTTAAAAAGCGGCGTTACCGCGGCTGACGAAGAAATAGCAGCTATGCTTCGAAAAAGCGGAAAACCGATTCTTCTGTGCGTGAATAAATGCGACGCTGTAGGAGATATGCCGCCCGAATTTTATGAATTTTATAATCTCGGGCTTTCGGAGCCGATAGGCGTATCATCCGTTCACGGTCACGGAACAGGCGATCTTCTTGACGCGGTTATGGAAAATCTTCCGGACTTAAGCTTTTCGGATGAAGATCCCGATACTATAGAAGTGGCTGTTATAGGTAAGCCTAACGCGGGAAAATCTTCGCTTGTAAATAAAATCTCGGGCGAGGAAAGGTCTATCGTTTCCGATATTGCGGGAACCACGCGCGACGCGATAGACACGCTTGTTGAAAACAAATTCGGCAGATTTAATTTTATCGATACTGCGGGACTCCGAAGAAAAAGCAAGATAGAAGATAAAATAGAAAAATACAGTGTTTTAAGAGCAAAAATGGCTATTGAAAGAGCCAATGTTTGTGTTATAATGATAGACGGAACCGACGGATTTACCGAACAGGATTCCAAAGTCGCAGGTCTTGCTCTCGAACAGGGCAAAGCGTGCATTATAGTTGTTAATAAATGGGATATTGTTGAAAAAGACGGGCAGACTATGGATTCTTACAGAAAAAAGCTTGCCGTTGACTTTTCTTTTATGTCCTTTGCGCCTATTATCTTTATTTCGGCGAAGACCGGTCAGCGGATAGACAAGCTTTTTGAGCTTATAAAATATGTTTATGCGCAAAATGCTATGCGTATTTCCACAGGTAAGCTCAACGATATCCTTGCCGATGCCACTTCGCGCGTTCAGCCGCCCACGGATAAGGGCAAAAGGCTAAGAATTTATTATATGACTCAGGCTTCTACCTGTCCGCCCACCTTTGTATGCTTTTGCAATAATAAAGATCTTTTCCATTTTTCATATCAGAGATATCTAGAAAATCAGATAAGATCGGTATTCGGTCTTGAGGGCACACCGGTTAAATTTGTTATTCGGGAAAGAGGGGAAAAATAATGGCGTTTGCAGTTATCGGTACAATTTTAGCCGCTTATTTTCTCGGAAGTATTAACTTCGCGGTTATTTTCACCAAATGCTTTACTAAAAATGATATAAGAGATTTCGGCAGCGGAAACGCCGGAGCTACAAATGTTTTAAGAGTCGGGGGAGTAGTGCCCGGTATTCTCACATTCTTGTGTGACGCTCTTAAGGGCTTTGCTGCCTGCCTTATAGGAAAAGCTGTTTTCAGCCAAATTTTATCAGCGGACCCCACGCTTTCGTGGGCATATCCGATTTACGGCGCGTATCTCTGCGGTCTTATATGTATGATAGGTCACGTTTTTCCGCTGTTTTATCAGTTCAGAGGCGGAAAGGGAGTTGCGGTAAGCGTAGGAATTTATGCTGTCTGCTGTCCTAAAGCAATCATAATAGGTTTAGTTGTTTTTGCTCTCGTTACGCTTTTATCTAAAACCGTTTCTATAGGTTCTCTTGTTGCCACCGTGGTCGTAATAACTCTTTCGGTGGTATTCAATAACAGCCCGATAGGAATTTTTAAAAATCCCTTTGATTTAAACGCGGCGGTTATTCCGCAGGCGCTCCCCAGTATCTGTATGGGAGTTATAATCATTATTAAACATATTCCTAATATAAAAAGAATAATTTCAGGCGAGGAAAAACATATTAGAGTCAGGAGAAAGTGATATGTCTAAAATCGTTGTTTTAGGTTCAGGCGGTTGGGGAATAGCTCTTGCTATCAATGCTTTTGAAAACGGTCACACCGTTACTTTATGGTCGCCTTTTGAAGAAGAAGTCGAAATGCTTAAAACCAAACGCACTAATGATAAGCTTTTAAACGGTATAATCATTCCGAGCGAAATAGATATAACTTCCGATTTGAGCTGCGTTACTGACGCGCTTATAACTATTATCGCTGTTCCGTCAACTGCAGTGCACTCGGTTGCCTGCTCGCTTAAAAAATATAAAAAAAGAGGAATAATCGTAAGCGTATCAAAAGGTCTTGAAAAGGGAAGCCTTAAAAGGCTTTCGCAGGTGATTTCGGAAGAATTGCCCGAGGCGGATATTGTTATTCTTTCCGGGCCCTCCCACGCGGAAGAGGTTGCGAGAAAAATGCCTACTTCTATCGTTGCGGCTTCGGAATGCGCATCTGCCGCAGAGGTCGTTCAGGATCAGCTTTCTAATAAGTTTTTCAGAGTTTATACATCTGATGATGTGATAGGAGTGGAGCTTGGCGGAGCGCTTAAAAATGTTATCGCAATATGCTCGGGAATGTGTGCGGGATTAGGCTTTGGTGATAATACAAGAGCGGCGCTTATTACAAGAGGCCTTGCGGAAATGTCAAGACTCGGAATTGCAATGGGAGCTAAAGCCTCAACCTTTTCAGGACTTACCGGAATAGGTGACCTTGTCGTTACCTGCACTTCAATGCACAGCAGGAATAATAGATTCGGAATTTTAGTCGGAAAAGGCATGAGCGTAAGCGAGGCTTTAAAAACTGTCGGTACAGTAGAGGGTTACTATGCCGCTTTAATGGCTCACCAGCTTGCAAAGAAAAATAAAATCGAAATGCCGATAGTGGAAGAATGCTATTCGGTACTTTATGAAAACGCTGATATAAATACGGTCGTAGAAAGTCTTATGACAAGACCGAAAAGATCGGAAATATAAAAATTTCAAAAAACACAAAAAAATGCTTGCATTTTAAGTTTTTTTCTGTTATTATAGTACTGTTGTATAGTTAGGTTTAATTATAAAGCCGCTTTTAAAGGAGGTTATGAATATGGCAAAATGTGATATTTGCAATAAAGAAATTGCTTTCGGTATAAAGGTTTCTCACTCGCACAGGCGCTCTAACAGAACTTGGAAGCCGAATGTTAAAAAAGTAAAGGCAATAGTTAACGGTACGCCCCGCCGTATCAACGCTTGCACCCGCTGCCTGCGTTCCGGTAAGGTAACAAGAGCTATCTGATATTTCTTTATTTTAAATTAACACGGAAATCATACCGGATTTCCGTGTATTTTTTTGGAGTAAAAAAATGTTTAAAAGTTATAAAAGCACTAAAATTGCTTGTTATATAGGATATGTCGTTCAGGCGATAGTCAATAATTTTCTTCCTATTCTTTTTGTCGTTTTGCAGGATGAGTATAAATTAAGCTATGAAGAACTCGGCAGACTTGTTTTCATAAACTTCTTTATTCAGCTCATCGTGGATATGCTCACTCCGTCGATAGTTAAAAAAATAGGTTATAAAAACACTGCGCTTATCTCTCATTTGATGGCGACGACAGGTCTTTGTTTGCTAAGCGTTTTGCCCGGTATGATCGGCAACAGCTATCTCGGGATAATAATAAGCCTTATTTTCTATGCGAGCGGCAGCGGAGTTATAGAAGTCGTTATCAGTCCTATGATAGAGCTTTTGCCGAGCGATAATAAGGCCGCAAATATGGCTTTTCTGCATTCGTTTTATTGCTGGGGTCAGGCTTTCACCGTGATTGCCACAACTGCACTGCTTGCTTTATTTAAAGCTGACAATTGGAATATTATTCCCCTTGTATGGGCGGCAGTTCCGCTTTTAAATCTTTTTGTGTTTTCTAAAGTTCCTGTAGTTGAATTTGAAGAAGATGCGAAAAAAGTAACAGCCAAAGAAATGATCTTTTCAAAGGATTTTATTTGCTTTGTTATCTTTATGCTTTGCGCAGGCGCCAGCGAGCTTGCCATGTCGCAGTGGGCGTCAATGTTTGCCCAAAGGGGACTCGGCGTCAGTAAAGTGGTAGGGGACATAATGGGGCCGTGTGCTTTTGCGATCGCAATGGGATTAGGCAGAGTTGTTTTCGGAATTTTTGCAGGAAAATATTCACCGAAAATAGTCCTTGTTCTAAATAACATTATTTGCTGTCTATGTTATCTCGCAGTCGGTCTTGTAAATGTTCCTGCTCTTGCATTGCTTGCCTGCGCACTTTGCGGATTTTCGGTAAGCTTTTCTTGGCCGGGCACATATTCAATGGCGGCGAAAAGATTTGTCGGCGGAGGAACTTTGATGTTCGGTATATTCGCGCTCAGCGGCGATATCGGCTGCTCTATAGGACCTTGGATTTTAGGTCTTGTTGCAAATTCCAAAGGACTTAATGCAGGGTTTTTAACAAGTATGATTTTCCCGCTTATAATGGTACTCACAGCCGTGTTTGTTTATAAAGAAAAAGATCTGGCAATTTAAGGAGGCAAAAGCTTATGAAAAGAGAAGATTATCTTTCCTGGGATGAGTATTTTATGGGTATTGCGGTTTTATCCTCTTTAAGAAGCAAGGACCCTTCAACGCAGGTCGGAGCGTGCATTGTGGATAAAAATCACCGAATTTTATCGGTCGGGTATAACGGTATGCCTTTTTGCAGTCATAACGATAACGATGAAGAGTATTTCTGGGGTAAGTCAGAAGGCCTTAAATCAAAATATCTCTATGTTTGCCACGCCGAATTAAATGCAATTTTAAACTGCCACACAGGCTCGGTTGCAGGAAGTATTGTTTATACAACTCTTTTCCCCTGTAACGAATGTGCGAAAGCGATAATCCAGTCGGGGATAAAAGAAGTGGTGTATTTAAGCGATAAATATGCCGATACCGACGGCGTTAAGGCGTCAAAAAGAATGTTTGACCTTGCTGAGGTGAAATACAGAGCTTTTAGCGCCGATAAAAAAAGCATTGAATTAAAGCTTAATTAAAAGGCTGAGATTATCTCAGCCTTTTTTAAAATAATTCTTGACAATTTCGCGTTATTATAATATAATAATCTAGTCGCAATAAGCGATATGCTGCTATGGCTCAGATGGTAGAGCGCGTCCTTGGTAAGGACGAGGTCACCGGTTCAATTCCGGTTAGCAGCTCCAAAAATCCCGTTCACGCAAGTGGGCGGGATTTTTACTTCTTACCTCTTCACTCTTACCTCACCCAAAACTTATTGCGGGATTTTTGGGAAGTAAGAAATAACATGTAAGAGGTAATAAGTATTGCGGCTTCGCCGGTTTTATGTTACACTACACATAGGCGATTATTGTAGGACGAGAACCGTCCCCTGTGTTAAGCGAATCTACAGAATAATCGGGGTCGCCGTGACGAATAATCAACAACTTCATTTTTATAATCTGCCTTTCCGCAAAAGGCACCAATGCGGTTATGAAACACGTTTGCCTAACTTTCGCTAAATAGTATTTATCTTCCCAGTTTTTTCTTTCTGTAATTTTCGGTTCTGCCGTGAAGCAGCGAAAGCATTTTTTTAGCGTTCTCATCGCCGTTTATATAGTCTCTCATAAGTCGTCCCTCTTCAAAACACAGTCTGTCGTGATACGGAAAATAATGCGTAAGTAAAAATCTTGCGTATTTTACCAGTCTGAAGCTGCCGTAAACACGGTAACTTTCGTTCGGCATACTATCGATTGCAACACTGTATGAATCCTTTACCGCCTGACACACAGAGCTGCAGTCAAGAGATTTAGCAAACACCAAGGTTTTAGACTGTTTAAAATATCTGGCAGGCTCCGTTCCGTGAGAATCAGAGGAGCCGACAACAGGTATTTTTCTTCCTTTTTGAAGCTGGTCATTATAAAAAGCAATCTGAAGATTGTTTTCGTGCACCGACTGACCTCCAATCAGCTCGAACGCATCATATATACCGCTTTCAAACACATAATCCAGCATTTTTGAACGCATGTTGTATTGATACGGTCCGTGAATCCAAAACGGATGCGGGATTATGCAAAGGCCGCCGCTTTTGCGTATCTGCTCGCAAGCCCATTTGCGGTAAGCATACTCAAGCGGATTTACACCTTTAGGCGTTTTAAGAGTTTCCGATTCTTTGACAATCATTGCATGAATTTCTTCTTCGTTTTTATAATACAATTCGTTTACACTGTAATCACTGCCGAAATTCACTATATGCAAATTGCCTTTAAGGTGAACCTCCTCGCCGTGACACAGAAGAATATCTATATCAACGCCTTCATACTTATCAATAGCTTCCTGTGACGGACGCCACTTGCTGTGGTCGGTCAAACCCATAAAATCAAAGCCTTCGCGGCGGTAATTTGCGGCGACAACCGCAGGCTCCTCCGCGCCATCCGAACGGCAGGAATGAGCATGCAAATCTCCCATATACGGATGTCTTTCATACAAATCTTCAAAAATAGAATATACAAAAAAACGTTTTAGCTGTTTTGTATCGCCGTCACGGTAAACATCTATCGCCCACTGCTGTTCGTCTTCAAATATATACTCAAAGGAAATAACGCCGTTTTGCGGTTTTACAGTAATTTTATCGTATCTGTCCCAGCTTTCAGAGACATTTGAATCAAGTATATATGTAACCTCGGAATGTTCGGTAGGAAGTATAGAAACGGTATATTCCGTCCCGTCTTCAAATTTTGCCGCATCCCCGCACGGTTTTATTGTAATCCTCTGCTTTTTTTCGCTCAATATCACGCATGGAAAAACCTCATAATTAGATACACCCACAGACATTTATATTTCCTCCTTTTTTTTACGATTATAACACCCATTTCCGCAAAAGTCAACACAAATCAATAAATTTTAGTTGATTTATTTGGATTTGCGTGATATAATTAATTGGAACAAGGAGGTAAAATATGCTGACAGATCAAAGAAGAGCAGAAATAATAAAAATAATATATACTGAGGGCAAAGCATATATTTCGGAGCTTGCGAAACATTTTAATGTTTCCGGGGAGACAATACGGAGAGACTTAAACGAGATTATAAAAGAAGAAAAAATTAAGAAGGTCCACGGCGGCGCAATCTGCACAAGGCGTCCTGTTCGAGAGGAAAAATACGAAGTCCGCGTTTTAAAAGCGCCTGATCAAAAGAGATGTATCGGCAAGCGTGCCGCAAAGCTCATTGAGGACAACGACATTATCGCCGTTGATACGGGAACCGATATAGAAAGCTTTGTATCTGAAATAAACGGAGTCACAGGTATAAAGATAATAACAAACTCTCTGAAAATTTCTCAAATTCTTGCAGACAAACGCAAGCACGAAGATTTTGACGGAGATATAATCATGCTCGGAGGAGATATTGATCCGGAAACGGACTGCGCGTACAGTCCGCTCACCAATGAAATGCTGTCACTATTTATAGCGGACAAGGCATTTATCGGTGCAACTGCGGTAAACAGCGAGGGAATAATGTCATGGGAAACAAGTCACGGTGTTTTTACTAAAAAATTATGCAGTATAGCGGAAAAGCGCTATCTGCTCGCTGACAGTGACAAATTCGGAAAACACAGCTTCTATCACATCTGCTCTATCGATGAGCTTGATATGATAATAACGGACGACAAGTACAAAATAAGCAAAAGCTTCAGGGATCGTTGTAAGCAAAGCGGCTGCAGGCTTGAAATAGCGGAGTGTAAAAATGAAAAATAACTTAACGACAAAATCAAAAAACGCTGTTTGGATAGGGACAGCATGCTGTCTTGCATACGCGGGCTGCTATACGGGCAGGAATATACTCAGTGCCGTAATGCCTCAGCTTACAGAGCTTGGCGTTTTCAGCGAAAGTGCGCTCGGAAAAATGGGGAGCGCACTCTTGCTGTGTTACGGCATAGGTCAGCTTATAAACGGATTTTTAGGAAATAAAATAGACGCGAAATATATGGTGCCGACAGGACTTGCGGTGTCCGGACTTATGTTATTTTTTTCCCCGTTTTGCAGCTCGCAGACAGCCGGCATACTGATGTGGGGAGCATGCGGGTTTTTCTGCTCTATGCTTTGGGGACCGATGTCAAAAATCATCGGAGAGAACACTGAACGTGCAGTAGGACGAGTCCTTATTACACTGATGACAGCAGCATCGGTTGTCGGTACGCTTATAACCTACATTCTTGCTCTTTGTGGGTCGGCATGCGGCAGCAGCGGTGTTCCGTTTTTTATTTCCGGCGGACTGCTTATTGCTATTGCCGTTTTATATTTAATACTAAGCGTCTACATGGAAAAACGCAAAATGATATGCAAGCTTACCGAAACACTCAAAAAATTTGAAATAACTAATTTTAAAAATCTGTTTTTAAACATAGGCTTTTTCTCCATGATCATGGTCACTCTTTTATACGGAATAATACGTAACGCGGTATCATTCTGGATTCCTACCTTCATTGCGCAGAACTTTTCGGTAGGCAGCAAAACAGCGGCGGCTATTTCTACAATTTTACCTCTTACAAATATTCTCGGCACCTTTATTACAATGTACCTTGCAAAGCTTGTCGAATACAAAGAGAAGGTCATGTGTGCAATACTGTTTGCCTTCTCGGTTATTATGTTTGGCATAGTTTATATGTGCGGGAGCGGATTTGCAGTGCTGTCAATAACCGCGCTGTTTTTGGCAAGCGCTGCGATGACAGGTGCCTGTAATATGATTTTCAGCATGTATGTGCTGCATTTTTCGTGCACAGGACTTATTTCGGGCATAACAGGTTTTTTCGATTTTACATCTTATATTTCTGCATCGGGTGCAAGTCTGTTGTTTCCGATAATTCTGAAGTTCGGCGGTTGGAGCGCGGTAGTTGCGGTATGGGGAGGAGTTACGGTGCTCGGTACCGGCTTTTCCTTGCTTGCTATAAAAACAGACAAGGCGCACTTGCTTGACTGATATTGTGATTTTTCGAAGGGGCTTGAGGAGAAAACTTTGCAAGCTGCTATTTGTCGTGCACTCTCCCGCGTGCTACAGGGGAGAGAAGACGGATATGAGCTTTTGAAAAGCAAACTTACAGGACACAGGGGACGGTTCTCTGTGTTGTTCAATGACGGAACAAATGATAAGAAAGCAAAAATTAGGTATTATGCGCAATGGTTTGGCAGATGCAATATTAAAAGGCGACCGTGCAATGGGGGACTATAAAACTGTTGAAAAGTATAATCTTAATATGTTAGAACGAAAATTTCCAAAACTTGATAATCTCGGGAAACTAATTGTTCATTATCGGTTGGGCGAGATATATGAAAAATCATATGAAAACAACAAAGCGATTACTCATTACCAATATTGTGTAGATTTTGGTGGAGAAACAGCAATAAAGAAATCTGCTATGGAAAAAATACAATATATAAAATAAGAAAATCCTCGGTTTTTGACCGGTTCTTTTTTGAACAACAGAGCCAAAGTCCCAAAGGCGAAAGTCTTTGGGACTTTAACTTTTACCTTTTCACTATTCACTCTTCACTAAAAAAACGCCTTTGTGGCTTTGGAAGTAAAAAGTAATAGGTAAGAGGTAATAAGTTCGGTGTCGGCTTCGCCGACGGATTAATAAAATTCGTTACAAATACAGATTATCAACAGATTTGTGTACGGGATTTTTACTTATTACAACCCGTGCTGTTTTTTTATATCAGTCACATATAATTCCGAAAACTGAAAAGTCAGAGGAATTTTTTTGTTTTTAAGTTATAAAAACGCTTGATTCGTTCATAGGTGAACGTGTTATAATGAATTCAAACTGACAGCGGTAAAGCGCTGTCAAAATGCCTTACGGCATTAAGAAAATCAAAAATTTTCGTAAAAATTCATTGAAACAATAAAATAGTCGCACTGCTGTGCGACGCGGCTGTCGCCGTACATAGGCTTAAATCCTTTGATTTTATGTTATACTACCTATATATGAAAGAATTTTTTGCCGTTTGTCTTCAGCTTTCCTTAAAGATATAAAACGAATTGACTGATACTGTAAAAGGAGCATAGGATAGATGACTCTCTTAAAAAGAATTGAAAGCGTGGCACTGTGTCTGTGCTTAGGTCTTAGTCTGCTTTACATAGCTGCACCTATGAAAGCTAAAGCTGCAGACGCTATAGCGAGCCCGAGCGTAAAATTCGGAAAGCCTTATAGATCTTGTTGGAACCCCGGAAAAGATATTACAAGTATGGGTGTCGGAGCATATCTACAAGGTCAGCCCACTATTGTAAAGTCAGAAACCGAAATAAGTAACGGGAAACGAATAAACTTTAAAACCGACCAGGATAAAAACTACGAATATGTTTATTATCCCTTTACAACAAGTCTTAAACTTCCGGCTCATACGACCTGCACTTTGGATCAGATTTTTACATTAATCAGTGCGAAACAAATTACATCAAGCACAAAAGCAACTGCGGCAGCCAGCTTTGAAGTGCTTTATTTCGGCGAAAATCCCGCGCCTGATGATACTGTGATAAAACTTGCCACTAAAGACACGGCTTCCTCTGCCGCTTACGGATCAGATAACGGTCAGGCACTGCTTAGAGGATACCGAGTTGGGAAATCCGCTAAAAATGGCGATGGCAAAACGCGCTATATAGATACAGACGCGGTGAAATCGAATGTAGTTAAGTGCATTTATAAAAACGACACTGATTATACGCAGACTGTTTCACTGAACTTTGGCTTTTGGGCATGTACACAGTATGCAACCAGATATACAAACTGCTTTGATATTACATTCGATGTTAAGTTCGGCGCGATTACCGCCGAAGAGTTAGTCACTTTAGAGCCTAACGGCGCTGCTTTAAGCACCACTACCCGCATTGTAACATACGGTAAATCATACGGAGCACTGCCTACGCTTACAAGACTTGGTTATGAATTCGGTGGGTGGTATACAGCAAACACGGGTGGCAGTAAGGCGACAGGTTCTACCATTGTTTCAATTTACGGCGCTCATAAGCTCTATGCGAGGTGGACTCTAAAAAAACTTACAGTTACCTTTGATGCCGGAAATGGCTCTTTAAGCACAAAAACCAAAACCGTGACCTATAGCGAAAAATACGGCGACTTGCCGGTGCCCACTCGGGATAACTTCAGTTTCGGAGGCTGGTTTACGAAAAGTAACGGCAAGGGCAGGGAGATCACAAGTAAGTCGACAGTTGATATCACCGAGAATCAGACACTTTATGCTTAATGGGTGGGCCATCCGACACCGGATTGGCGTTCAAGCATTTCTATACCATACGGTCAAAGAAGTGTAACAATGTTTGGAATTTCGCTCAGCAGGGAGTATTATGATTATACCTATGAGCTGTATCAATGTGATATTAACGGAACAAATGCAAAATTTTTGGATTCGACTTATGATACGAAAGACGAATCCGGGCGCCGTTTGCAGGTCCCCGAAAATCTAATTGTCGGCAAGAAGTATTATTTCTATGCAAAAGTCACCCTCACTGAAAATAACGCTCCCTACAAAAGCGCCACGGTAACAGGTCCTGTAACAGAACTGACGGTTGTTAAAGCCACGCCAAAACCTTCTGATTTTCCGACCGCCGAAATTGAACTTACGAAAAGTCCGAGATTAGGCAATCATTCGCTTGTAGGCGGTTCTATGATTAATCCTAATAACGGGGCTGCGGTTTCCGGAACATTCAGTTGGAAAAAAACGATGAGATTCTTACTCAGACGGGCTTGAATCAGAGTAAATATGTTATTTTCACGCCTGATGATCAGAGCAATTATACCACGGCAAGATTCAGAACAAATGTAAATATAAGGTGTCAGCATAAATATGCTGACACCGGAAATGTGATCACGGCTGCCACCTGCACAGAAATCGGCTATATGCGCCAAATTTGCTCTCTTTGCTCGGCAACTTCCAAAAGGGTTATTCCGGCTTTAGGTCACGACTATGAAAACGGTACCTGGCAGATAACCGAAACACAGCATTATAAAAAGTGCTTAAGGTGCGAAAGCACCGATACCCCTGCCGACCACACATTCGGCGAATGGTCCGGAGGAAAGCGCGCTTGCTCAGAGTGCGGCTATGAAGAAGCGGAGATCGTAAGTATTACTGTTATTTGGAGCGATATGACCTATACTTATACCGAAGGCGACTGGGATCCCGAAACTCACGAGTATGCTTTAGGCGAATGGACAACTGACGGCAACCTGATCACTGTCGAAAATCAGGGCAACAATAAAGTCACGGTATCTTTCGATTATTCGCAGGAAAACGGCAATGTCTACGGGCAGTTTATGGATGAAAACGGTACTGCCGTAATAAGTTCTGTGTCGATCCCCATTTCCGGCAAGAAAAAAGCTAGATTGCTTTTAAGCGGGAAACCGAAACAAAATCTTACAAATGAAACAGTAGGTAAGATTACGATTCATATTGAATAAAACCTAAAAATTAAATATTTTTATTTTTAAAGCGGACATAAACTGTCCGCTTTCTTTGTTATCATAGACAATACAATCGGACAAATTTTACGCTATTAGAAGTGTTGTACCCCGATTGTATTATCTGTAACTTATGGGATTTTTCACCGCTTTTACGCAGGGCATTCTGATAGCCGGCGCAACGGTTTATATCAATCAGATAAAAATTCAGTCTAAAAAAGATAAAAAGGAAGGTAAAAAATGAATATTATAAAAGCTTATGCAGTAAAAAATCTTTGCTATATTACAGCGAAGAAAATGAAACCGCAGGGAATAGTAGTTCATTCCACGGGAGTTAATAATCCTTTTTTAAGGCGTTATGTCGACGCTCCCGATACCTGCGGAGTAAATTCCTATAATAATCATTGGAACAGATTAAGGCCCGACGGCCGCGAGGTATGCGTTCACGCGTTTATTGGTTACGATAAATTAAAGGAAGTCAAAGTGGCGCAGTTGTTGCCCTTTGATATCTGCTGCTGGGGAGTCGGAAAAGGAAGTAAGGGCAGTTATAATTATTCGCCTGCCTTTATTCAGTTTGAAATTTGCGAAGACTCTCTTACTGACAGAAATTACTTTGAAAGCGCTTTTATCACGGCAGTAGAATTCTGCGCGGAGCTATGCAGAAAATACGGAATTGATACAAATAATATCGTAAGCCATAAAGAGGCTTATTTAAAGGGCTACGGCAGTAATCACACCGATCCCGAGCACTGGATGAACAGATTTAATATGACTATGGACTCTTTCAGGGCAAGAGTGAAAAATATTTTAGGAGAAACCGAAAATAAACCTACAGAAAATAATGCATTAAAAAAAGGAAGTCTTGTAAGCATTTCGTCAGACGCCGTTTATTATAACGGCAAAAAAGTGCCCGATTGGGTGAAAAAGCAAAAATGGTATATAGAAAGCATAAGCGGCGACAGGGCGGTTATCGATAAAAACGAGGCAAAAACAAACTCAATAATGAGTCCGATAAATATTAAATATCTGATAAGTTCCGATAAAAACATCTCGGTTCCCTTTCTTGTGAAGGTAACGGTACCAAATCTTGCGATATATGCTTTGCCCGATGAAAGAAGCGCTGTAAAAGGGAGCATAAAAGACAGGGGAGTTTATACGATTACAGAGATCAAAAGTAAAGGGAATTCAAAGATTTTCGGAAGACTTAAATCAGGCGCAGGTTTTATTGACCTGCAAAACACTAAAAAAATATAAAGGAGAAAAAATTATGGTATGCAGAGAACTTGTCGGTAAATCCCTTTGGACTCCGCAGGTGTTTTTAAAAGGAAATATTTCCTCTGAAAAAAGCGACGATGAAATTTTAACTCTTTTTTTCGGAGTCAATTCCAAATACCGTGCAGACGAGAAACTTCAAAATAATCTCACTCTTTTTGAATGGGTAACAAGAAATAAGCTTTTTCCTAATTTCTGGGGCAGGGATATCAACGGCGAAACGCCGCTTACTTCCCTTGAAATGAAATTTTTATATGATAAAAACTGCAGAATAGTGCCGATATATTTTATATCCGGCGAATTTAGGACAGAGGATCAGGGAATCGATATTGCAAAAGAAGCGGCAACTTTACTTAAAAATCTCAATTTTCCGAAAAACAGCGCTCTTTTTATAGAAGCGGATACGGAGTCTGTGATGACAAGGGATTTTTTGAGGGGGTATATAATCGGTATTAAAAATGAGGGACTTGTTCCCGGCTTTCGTGCGGATACCGATGCAAAATATATTTTTGACCGCGAATTCAGCAGAGGTCTTCAAACAGACAGGGCACTTTTTAAAGACGCTCTGATCTGGGCAAAAGAGCCGCTGCTTGAAGAATTCAACGAAATAACTACAACTCATATGATCCACCCGGATAATTGGAAGCCTTATGCGCCGTCGGGAATTAAAAGAAGCGAAATAGCGCTTTGGCAGTACGGCGAGAAGTGCCATCCGATCTATTCCGATAATGACGAGCTGATAACGTTTGATGTGGACCTTATAAGGGATCCGGAATTTTTTTCGCAGGTAATGCTATAAAAATATTGACATAGAAAAATAAATGTGTTAAAATACGTACAGTTAGCAGAGGCTAACTGTACGTATTTTTTTAAAGAAGAGGCGAAAAATGAGTGTTGTAATAGTCGGAGGAAACGAGTGTATGAAAAGGAGATACATAGATCTTTGCAAGTCTTACGACTGCAAAACAAAGGTCTATACCAAGCATAATTGCTCTATGCGCAATATCGGCTCTCCCGATTTGCTCATTTTGTTTATGAATACGATGTCGCACAAAATGCTCAATGTTGTTACAAATGAGATAAAAGGCGAAAAAACGGTCGTTTGTAAATGCGGATCAAGCTCGGTTTCGGCATTAAGAGGAGTTTTAGAAGAACATATAGAAAAATAAAAAACAGCAGAAGAATGATTTCTTCTGCTGTTTTTTCTAAATTGTTATACCGTGCTTTTTTCTGTAATCGATAGGTGACATTCCGACACTTTTTGTAAAAACTCTCAAAAAATTTGATTGCGATTTAAATCCGCATTTTTCACCTATCACGATGATTTTTTCATTACTGCTTGTAAGAAGCTTTTTAGCACAGCTTATCTTTAAGTTATTTAAATAATCCGAAAATGTTACTGAAGTTTTATCGTGGAAAAATTTGCTGAAATAACTCGGATTATAATGAATAACGGAGGCGGCTTCTGCAAGAGTGGGGCTTTCCGCAAAATGAATTTGCATATAGTTTAAAACAGTCTGCAGAGGATCTTTATCCGTTATCAATGATTTTTCAAGTTGATCTCTTAAAATTATGCTGAAAAATGAGTCAACCGAATTATACATCAGGCGCTCGTTTTTATGTTCAGAATTAAAATCGTTTTCAAGTATTTTAAAAACACTCATTATCTGCAAAAACTCATTGTCCGAAAGCTTTTTGATAAGATTTGTTTCATTAGACATTATAATATTAAGTATCTCTTCCGAAATGATAGTTTCGGATAAATAAATTTTTATCAGCGAAATATCCGTGACCGCCCTGAAAATATGAACATCGGCAGGTCTTAAAATATAGATAAAGCCTTTGCTTACCTCTTCATCTTTCCCGTTGATACTGTTTATCGCTTTACCGGATAAAATCAGCTCTGCCTCGATATAATTGTGTCTGTGAGCGCTGAATTGTCTATTTTTTTTAAATGTTGATTCTGAAACATAGTAAAGAGAATCTGAAAATCTGCTAGAAATTTTCTTTAAAACATATTTTTCATTATCCAAAACTTTCACCGCTTATTTTTTTATAATTATAAACGAAATTTAAAAATAAGTAAAGATTTTTCTTTTATTCTAAAAATATTAGTGTTAATTCTAAAAATAATAATGGAAACTTAATTTTTGAAATGGTAAAATAAAATAGAAAGGAACGATGTATCTTATGAATTTGAACGGAAAATGGAAACTGTATTTTTATGATGCAACACAAATAAATATTAACAATCCGAAAGATCCGGAGCTTAAAAATCAAAAATCAATTGATTGCAAAGTTCCCGGTAATGTTGAACTTGATCTTGCTGAAAGCGGATTATTGCCCAAAGATATATTTAAAGGTATGAATATCAGGCTTGCCGAAAAATATGAAATATATGATTGGTGGTATGAAAAAAATTTTAAAATTGAAAAGGAAAAAAATAACGGAGATAAACTTATTCTGAAATTTAAAGGGGTTGATTGCTTTGCTGATTATTTTCTTAATGATGTATTTTTGGGAAGCAGTGAAAATATGTTTATCGAAAATGAATTCGATATCACCGATAAAGTTGTTCTCGGCAAAGAAAACACTCTTTATGTACATATAAAATCACCCATAATAGCTGCAGCAAAGGAAAATATAGATCCGTTGGAGCTTATCAGTTCCACACATCAAACGGCTCTGGCTCAAGTAACAAGAAAGTCTCCTCATTCTTATGGGTGGGATATCATGCCGCGTGCACTAAGTGCAGGAATCTGGAGAGATGTTTCAATTGAAACGAAAAAAAAATACGGATTTAATTATGTTTATTTCGGTCTTCTTTCAATAAATCAAGTGACTTCTCGCGGAATTATGGTATTTAATACAAGAATTCCAGAAGAAGAAACTTTTAAACTTCGCAAAATAAGGATTTACGGCAAATGCAAAGATTTTGTTATAGATCATACGGCTCCGGTATATAGCTCAAATGGTAAAATCACTTTTCCGTTAGATACCAGAAGTTTATGGTGGCCTAAGGGGTATGGCGAACCTAATATTTACAAAGTCACTTTAGAAGTATATGATTCAGAAAATAATATTTTGTTTTCTGAAAACTTCCGCCAGGGTTTCCGAAGGGTAGAACTTTTAAGGTCTGAAATTGTTGAGCCTGGCGGAAAATTTGAAATAAGAATAAATAATGTTAAAATTTATGCTATCGGTTCAAATTGGGTGCCGCTTGACGTTTATCATAGCAGAGATAAAGAAAAATATAAAAAAGCAATAGATCTTGCCTGCGATATAGGCTGCAATATCTTAAGGTGCTGGGGCGGAAATGTTTATGAAGACGATGAGTTTTTCGATCTCTGCGATGAAAAAGGCATAATGGTATGGCAGGATTTCGCTATGGCTTGCCATTTTTATCCCCAGACAAAAACTTTTGCCGAAAAACTCGGAAAAGAAGTTGAATCTGTGGTGAAAAAATTAAGAAATCATGCGTCTATAATTTTATGGTGCGGGGATAACGAAATAGATTCACTATGCGGAATTAAAGATTATAAACCATCTGTCAATTCAATTACAAGAAAAACTATTCCCGAAATACTTATAAGAATCGATCCTTTAAGGCCTTATTTGCCAAGTTCTCCCTATGTTTCGGATAAAGCATTCGAACTTGGTCAAGAATACACTCCGGAAGCACATTTGTGGGGCTGCCGAGATTATTACAAAAGTAATTTTTATGTTAATTCAAAAGCATACTTTGTAAGTGAAACAGGGTATCACGGCTGTCCCTCGGAAAAGTCTATCCGAAAATTCATTGATGAAGAATATGTATGGCCATATTCTGATAATGAGCAATGGAACCTGCATTCCACAGATCAGAGAAATTCTCCTCAGAGAGTGGAACTTATGGAAAAGCAAGTAAAACAAATTTTCGGAAAGGTTCCAGATAATTTAAGCGAGTATTCTTTAGCTTCGCAGATATCCCAGGCGGAGGCTGATAAATATTTTATCGAAAGAATGAGAGCAAGGACCAAAGAAACGGGCGGAATAATCTGGTGGAACTTGCTGGACGGCTGGCCGCAGATGTCCGACGCTGTGGTGGATTATTATTTTGAGAAAAAGCTCGCATATTTTTATATCAAAAGATCAAGCCGACCTGTTTTGCCGTTAATAGGCGAAATGGGGCAATGGGGATATCCCGTAATCGTTTCGAATTGTTCAAAATATGCTAAAACGCTCTTGATAGAAATTATTGACGCTAAGACGGGAAATACCGTTTTTTCTAAAACAGTAAATTCAGCGCCGAATTCGTCTGTAAATATCGGTGGAATTGATTGCTACCGCTCACAAAAAGGAATGTTTATAATAAAATACACCGTAGACGGAAAATCCTATATAAACACTTATCTTTACGGCACTCCCGAATATGATCTTAATGATTATATAAAATGGATGAAAAAAGCTGACGATATTGAAAATTCACTTTAAATGTGGTAAAATACCTCTGAAATTAAGTTTTCGGAGGTATTTTTTATGAAACTTATAATTGTCCGTCACGCAGAGCCCGATTATTCTATCGATTCTTTGACTGAAAAAGGATTTAAAGAAGCGGAATTTTTAAGCGAGAGGCTGATGAAATTAGATATTGACGATGTCTATGTTTCCGCTCTCGGAAGAGCGAAAGATACCGCTAAGCCTTATCTTTTAAAAAGCGGTAAAAAAGCGGAGATATGCGATTGGCTTATCGAATTCCCCGCGCATATAAAAAACCCCGAAACAGGAACAGAAAGTGTCCCGTGGGATTTTCTGCCTAAGGATTGGACTAAAAAAAGCGGTCTTTTCGATAAATCCGAATGGATTAATGAGCAGATAATGACAACAGGCAATGTAAAAGAAAAATATGATTATGTTTTAAGCAATCTTGACAAGGTGCTTGAGAAATACGGCTATGTGCGCGACGGTTACACTTATAAAGTTACAAAAGAGTATGACGGCACAGTAGTATTCTTCTGCCATTTCGGTGTGGAATGCGTGTTGCTGTCGCATTTGCTTAATATTTCCCCTGTCGTTTTATGGCAGGGCTTTATCGCTTTGCCGTCTTCCGTTACAACTCTTATAACGGAGGAAAGGGAAGAACAGACCGCCTATTTCAGGTGCAATGCGTTCGGAGATATTTCCCACCTTTATGCAAACGATGAGCTTCCGTCTTTTGCAGGCAGATTTTGCGAGCTTTTTTCTAATAAAGACGAGCGGCACTGAATATGAAAAAGTTTGATGTTTTTATCGTAGGCGGAGGGGCCGCGGGGATGAGCCTTGCGGTGTACCTTAAAATGAACTCGAAAAACTTAAAGGTTGCCGTAGCTGAACAGCTTTCAAGGGTAGGCAAAAAGCTTATAACCACCGGTAACGGCAGGTGCAATATCACTAATTCCGACGAGCGGATAGACAGATATCACTCATCGAATATAGAATTTTTCAGCCAGATCCTTAATAAGTACGATAATAAAAAAATAGAGGATTTCTTTGAAAAAACAGGAGTTAAGATAATCTATGACGAAGAGGGAAGAGCATACCCCGAATCTTTGCAGGCTTCAAGTGTTGTAGACGCTTTGCGCTTTTCCGCCGCGGAAAATTCCGTGGAAATATTTACTGATTTAAAGGTGCTCGATTATAAAAAATCAGGTTCAGAATTTATTATCAGCACTTCTTCGGGAGAATTTTTCTCAAAAGCTCTCGTTATCGCCGCAGGCCTTTATTCCGGAGGCAAAAAATCAGGAAGTGACGGCAGTATATTTGAGCTGTTAAAATCAAAGGGTTACGGCGCGGTAAAAGTTAAACCCGCTATCGTGCAGATAAAAACCGATAATCAGGTCACAAGGTCGCTTAAGGGAATAAAGGTTTTGGCGGATGTTTCTTTAAAATCGGGGAAAACCGTGATAAGAAAAGAATTCGGCGAAGTCCTTTTTTGCGATTACGGGCTTTCTGGCCCTCCTGTTATGCAGATCTCAGGCGAGTGTGAAAAAGGAATGACAGTTTCTCTTGACCTTATGCCAAAATGCGATGAAAATAAGCTTTTTAAAATATTAAAGAAGAGAAAAGAATATCTTAAAAACAGGATTTCCTCCGAATTTTTTACAGGCTTGCTAAATAAAAGAGTCGGTCAAAGCATTTTAAAATCGGCAAATATTAAATCAGATATGTTGTGCGGAGAAATTTCCGATAATAAGCTTTTAACACTGTCAAAACTGATAAAAGATATGAGCTTTTCTGTCACCGGTGACACGGGATTTGAAAATTCCCAGGTCACAAAAGGCGGATTAAGCACCGGGTTTTTCGATAAATTCACGCTTATGTCAAAAAAAGAAGATAATCTCTATGCCGTGGGAGAAATTTTGGATATCTGCGGCGATTGCGGCGGATTTAATCTGCACTGGGCGTGGTCGAGCGCAATGTGCTGCGCGGATTCGATAATCAAAGCTTTCGGCGGTGCAAAATGATAATAATAAATAATGTTTTTTGTCCGTTAAACACGGATTTTAAATGTCCTGAAAAAATCGTTTCCGAACACCTTAAAATAAAAGTCGATTTTGCTAAGCTTTACAGAAAATCTGTCGACGCGAGAAAAAAGGATAATATTCTTTTTTGCTGTTCTTTTATAGCGGATGTCGGAAAAGAAGAAAAAAGAATTCTTAAAAAATATAAAAATACGGCGGTTTTCAAAGAAGAAAAGTATGAATTTAAGAAGTTTTCTTATAAATTTAAAGAAAGACCGTACGTAATAGGATTCGGTCCTGCTGGTATGTTTGCGGCGCTTTATCTTGCAAGAGCAGGCTTAAAGCCTGTGGTTGCAGAACAGGGCGCCGATATCGAAACGAGAATTAAAGATGTTGAAACCTATTTTAAGACAGGAGTTTTAAACGAGCGGTCGAATATCCAGTCGGGCGAGGGCGGAGCAGGCACTTTTTCCGACGGCAAGCTAAACACCGGTATCAAGGATAAAAGATGCCGCGCGATATTAAAAGAATTTGTAAATTTCGGAGCCGATGAAAATATTCTTACCGACGCAAAGCCTCATATCGGCACCGATGTTTTAAGAAAAATCGTTGTAAATATCCGAAAAGAAATAGAAGCTTTGGGCGGAGAAGTTAGGTTTAATACTAAATTTGAAGATTTTGTATTCTCTGACGGCGATTTATCGGGCATTTATCTTAACGGCAGTTTAGAAAACTGCTCTTTTATAATTCTCGCCTGCGGCCACAGCGCGAGAGATACATTTAAAATGCTCCTTGATAATAATATAGAAATGATCAAAAAGCCGTTTTCCGTGGGAGTAAGGATCGAGCATAAAAGAGAAAATATCGATAAAGCTCTTTACGGGAAATTTGCAGGCGATAAAAGGCTCGGAGCCGCAAGCTATAAGCTTGCCTGCCACCTTGAAGACGGCAGGGGAGTTTACACTTTTTGTATGTGCCCGGGCGGAGAGGTCGTAAATTCTTCCGATAGGCAGGGCGCTTTTTGCGTCAACGGAATGAGTTATAAAAGCAGAGATCTTGAAAATTCAAACAGCGCGGTGCTTGTGAGTGTTGAGCCTAAAGATCTTGAAGGCGGTATCCTTTCAGGCTGTGAGTTCCAGGAAAGAATAGAAAAATCAGCCTTTAAAGCCGGAAGCGGAAAAGTTCCTGTTTCCACGGTTGGAAGCTTTGTTTTCGGAGAAGACGTTAAGATAGGAATGATAAAGCCGACGGTAAGACCGGAATTTATTCAGACAGATCTATCGGAAATATTTCCTGAATTTGTGGTATCGGCGCTTAAAAAAGGAATAGTTGAGTTTGATAAAAAAATATCGGGCTTTGCCGATAAAAACGCTGTACTCACGGCTCCCGAAACCAGGAGCTCTTCGCCTGTGAGGATCGTAAGAAATGAAAGCCTTGAAAGCGCATCGCTTAAAGGGCTTTATCCCTGCGGAGAGGGAGCAGGTTACGCGGGCGGAATTATGTCCGCCGCGGTAGACGGTCTTAAATGCGCAGAGGCTGTTTTTGATAAAATTTCGCTTAAATTCTGCAAAAACGGAATAAAAAATGAAAAAATTGTTAAAAATTAGGTAAAACATCTTGAAAAAAAGTTTGATATGGAGTAAAATAATAAAAGAAAATTTAGGAGGTTATTCCAATGGTAAAAGTTGCTATTAACGGTTTCGGCCGTATCGGCCGTCTGGCTTTCCGTCAGATGTTCGGCGCAGAGGGTTATGAGGTTGTCGCTATTAACGATCTTACAAGCCCCGCTATGCTTGCTCATCTTCTTAAGTACGATTCCGCACAGGGCAGATATGCTCTTGCTGACACCGTAGTTGCAGGCGAGGACAGCATCACAGTTGACGGTAAAACTATCAAAATCTATGCTGAGAAAAATGCCGCAGATCTTCCCTGGGGAGAAATCGGCGTTGATGTTGTATTAGAGTGCACAGGTTTCTATACTTCTAAGGATAAAGCACAGGCTCATATCGATGCCGGCGCTAAGAAGGTTGTTATTTCTGCTCCTGCAGGTAAAGATCTTCCCACTATCGTTTACAGCGTAAATGAAAAGACTCTCACTAAAGAGGACAAGATTATTTCCGCAGCTTCCTGCACAACCAACTGCTTAGCTCCTATGGCTGATACTCTTAACAAGTATGCTCCTATAGTAAGCGGTATTATGACCACTGTTCACGCTTTTACAGGCGATCAGATGGTACTTGACGGTCCGCACAGAAAAGGTGATCTCCGCCGCGCTCGTGCAGCTGCCGTTAATATAGTTCCTAACTCAACAGGTGCTGCTAAGGCTATCGGTCTTGTTATTCCTGAGCTTAACGGTAAGCTTATCGGTTCTGCTCAGCGTGTTCCGGTTCCGACTGGTTCTACAACTATTCTTGTTGCAGTTGTAAAAGGCAAAGATGTTACCGTTGAGGGTATCAATGCCGCTATGAAGGCTGCTTCAAGCGCGTCTTTCGGTTACACCGAAGAGCCGCTCGTATCTTCCGATATCATCGGTATCACTTATGGTTCGCTCTTTGACGCTACTCAGACAATGGTTACAAAGATTGACGACGATACCTATCAGGTACAGGTTGTTTCTTGGTATGATAACGAGAACAGCTATACAAGCCAGATGGTTCGCACTATCAAGTATTTCGCTGAAATCTGATAAATTAAAATTATTAAAGGGTCGCGAATTTTCGCGGCCCTTTTTTAAAAGTTAGGTGATATTTATGAATTTTAATCTTCACACGCATACTTATCTTTGCCGTCACGCCTCCGAAACCCCTGAAGAATATGTTTTAGCGGCGATAAACCGCGGAATAAAACAGCTTGGATTTTCCGATCATATTCCTTATGATTTCGGGGAAACAAACCACTTTTTAAGCGGATTCAGAATGTTAAAAGGGGAAACTGAAACTTATGTTAGCGGGATCAGAAGATTAAAAGAAAAATATAAAGATAAGATCGAGATCTATGTAGGGTATGAAGCGGAATTTTATCCGAAACATTTTGATAAAACGGTCGAAAACATTGAAAAATACGGATATGATTACCTTATTCTCGGCCAACACCACACAAATAATGAATACGATGGTGTCTACAGCGGAGCAAGAACCGAAGATCCTAAAATTTTAAAGCAATATGTTTTGCAAGTGACAGAGGGCATAAAAACGGGGAAATTTACCTATGTCGCCCATCCTGACCTTATAAATTTCGCCGATAGGAAAAGCAATATTTATTTATCAGAAATGGAAAAGCTCTGCCGTACCGCGCTTGACTGTAAGGTTCCTTTGGAATTCAATTTAAGAGGTGTGGATTTTAAAAGCAAATATCCCTGCAGAGAATTTTTTGAAATTGTTAAAGAAGTCGGAAATGACGTAGTTATGGGGTTGGACGCGCATTCTATAAGAGAAATAAATAATACCGACCCCGAAGAAAGAGCACTTGAAATATTAAGCGAATTAAATATTACTCCTATAAATAATAAAAGCGCCGATAATTACATAAAATAGTATCGGTGATATGAATGATATTTAAAATCAATATTAAAAAGCTGGCAATTTGTATTCTTATTCCGCTTATCGCGGGAGGACTTTCAACTTTAATAGTCGGCTCCGATATGAAGATATATTCCTCTATCGAAAGGCCGCCGCTTTCTCCGCCCGGTATAGTTTTCCCGATAGTCTGGTCGATACTGTATGTACTTATGGGAATATCGCTGTATCTTGTTTCTGTGGATAAGTCGGCTTCGGAGGACGAGAAAACAGTTGCAAAAACCGTGTTTTTCGTGCAGCTCTTTTTGAATTTTATATGGTCGCCCGTGTTCTTTAAATTCAAAATGTATCTTCTCGCATTTATTATTCTGATTTTAATGATCGCGGCTGTTGTGCTGATGATAATGAAGTTTTATAAGATATCAAAGCCTGCGGCATATCTGCAGATCCCTTATCTTATCTGGCTTATTATTGCTGCATATCTTAATTTCGGAGTTTATGTATTGAATTAAAAAATATAAGCGGCAGTTAAATTTAACTGCCGCTTATATTTTTTTTATTTTCACTGATTTTGATTTCCTGATGAGGGCACCTGCTGCCTTAATGCCGCGCGAGTTTTTCTTATTTCGCCTAAATTAGCGGTGAGTTCTTCATCCGCACGGCACATAAGATCGTCAACAAATTCCTGAGCGGCTTTTCTCATTTCTCTGCTCTTAGTCTGAGCGTGGGAAATGATCTCTGCGGCTTTTTCCTGAGCCATTTTAACAATTTCTTCCTGAGCGACAGCCGCTTTTGCGCGCTCCTCTGCGTTGCGGATAATGCTGTCGGCCTCGTGCTTAGCATTGGTAATAATATCTGCTCTGTCCGATACTATTCCGCGCGCCTGCTTTATTTCGCTCGGGATATTGAGTCTGATATCGTCAACAACAGCGCGGAGCTTTTCGATATCCACAACCGTTTTTTTGCCGGGGATTTTAATTCCGCTGTCTAAAACCTCATCAAACTGTTCAAGTAACTCGTCAAGTGTCATAATAATTCTCCTTTTTTATCTTCTTTTATTCTGAAAGTCTTTTTACTATATCTTCATATATTTCTTTTGAAACAAAGCCCGAGATATCTCCGCCCATTCCTGCTATCTGCCTTACCATACTTGAGCTTAAATACATATTTTCCGCTCTTGTTGTTAAAAACAGCGTTTCAACATCGGGATTTAATTTTTTATTGGTGAGCGCCATTTGGAATTCGTATTCGAAGTCCGACATTGCTCTTAAACCTTTTATTATTGCACAGGCATTTTTCTTTTTGCAATAATCGGCAAGAAGCCCGTCATACAGATCTACTTCGACATTCTTTAAGTCCTTTACAGTCTTTAAAATCATTTCTTTCCGCTCTTGTTTAGTAAAAGCACATTGCTTGTTGGCATTCGTCATAACCACAACTATAAGCTTATCAAACATAGTGCTTGCTCTTGAAATGATATCGAGATGACCTATAGTTATAGGATCAAAGCTTCCGGGGCATATTGCTATGCGTTCATTCAATATTATCACCCCTTTTATAAACCGATATATGTATTTTACCGTATTTATAATGTTTTTTAAGCTTTAAGTTCCCACAATATTCAGGCATTATAACCTCTGCCGGGTGCTCGCAGATAACTAATCCGAATTTGCTCATCACATTAGATATCTTTTCAAGCGCCGGGAGAAGAAGGCCTGCCTCATAAGGCGGATCCAAAAAAGCGATATCGAATTTTTTATCGGTGCTTAGAAGATATGACATATAATCGGATTTTATAACCGAAGAATTTCCCTCAAAACCTGTTACGGCAAGATTTTTTCTGACAGCATTCAGCGAAGCATCGGAAATATCGACAAATACCGCTTCTTTTGCGCCTCTGCTCAAAGCCTCAATTCCGAGCTGACCGCTTCCTGCGAAAAGATCGAGAATTCTTCTGCCCTCTATATCAAACTGGATAGAAGAGAAAATGCCCTCCTTGGCTTTTTCACCCGTGGGCCTTACGATATCGTTTCCCGCGACCGTGCAAAGCTTTAAGCCTCCGGCGGAACCTGTAATAACTCGCATCGGCAAAACTCCAAAATATATTATTATCTACCTTATTATCCCACTAAATCGGGTATTTTGTCAATACCTAATTTATGGGATTATGCCAAAAGAGCGAAAATATAAAAAAATACTTGATTTTTTTTATAAGATATGGTATTATATTTGAGCATTTTATTTCACCTTTTCCCAAAGGTGGGTTTAGTGCCGAAAATATTATCGACATTGAAGCGAGCGGTCCTCTGTAATATGGCATGAACGCTTGAAAAAAGTCAGGGAGGAAATTTTAAATGGATGCAGTTAAAGAATTAACTCAGGGAATGCTTAAAGCAGACGCACCCGAAATCATAATCGGAAGCACTGTTAAGGTACACGTAAAAATCAAAGAGGGCGAAAAAGAGCGTATTCAGGTATTTGAAGGTACCGTTATCGCTAAGAACAACAGCGGAATAGCCGAAACCTTTACTGTCCGCCGTTTATCATACGGCGTAGGAGTAGAGCGTGTTTTCCCGGTTCATTCTCCTATCGTTGACAAGGTTGAGCTTGTAAGAAAAGGCCGCGTTCGCCGCGCCAAGCTTTACTATCTGCGTGACAGAGTCGGTAAAGCGGCAAAGGTTAAAGAGCTTATCGGTTAACCTTAAAAAATTGTATTTTACCGCAGGAATGGAGGGACGGGGTTTTATGCCTTGTCCCTTTTTGTTTTAGCCGAAGAATTTGGAGGAATAAATTTGTCTGAATTTAATGAAGTCGGAAATAAAAAAGGAAAAAGAGAGCTTGAAGAAAAGCTTTCTTTAAAGACAGAAATTTTTGAATGGCTGGAAGTTATTGTATCCGCAATGATTTTGGTCGTGTTTTTGTTTACCTTTGTTTTCCGTATCGCTACTATTGACGGACCCTCTATGCAAAACACCTTGCACAGCGGAGAAAAGGTCATTATATCAAATATTTTTTATTCTCCGAAAGCGGGCGATGTCGTTGTTATATCGAGAAATGCGTCAAACGATTCGAACGACGAGGATGTAAGCGATAAGCCTATCATAAAAAGAATAATTGCAACCGCCGGGCAGACTGTGGATATCGATTTTGAGGCAGGCAAGGTCTATGTTGACGGTAAGGCTTTAAACGAACCATATACCAAAACCCCCACAAATCTTAAGTATGACGACGGCGTGGTATTCCCGCTTGTAGTAAGCGAGGGGAGCGTGTTCGTGCTCGGAGATAACAGGAACGATTCTCTTGACAGTAGATCTGCAAGAATAGGAAATGATGGAATGGTGGATACCAGATATATTTTAGGCAGAGCGGTTATAAGAATATATCCTTTTTCCAAATTCGGGAGATTAAGTGATGGAAAATAAAGAAAATTCACAGAATATCCAATGGTTTCCCGGCCACATGGCAAAAACCAAGAGGAAAATAAAAGAGCAATTAAAGCTTGTTGACGCGGTTGCTGAAATAACCGACGCACGAATTCCCGTAAGCAGCAGAAATCCCGATATCCCGGAGCTTATAGGCGATAAGCCTCATATAATCGTGCTTAATAAATGCGATATGGCGGATAGAGCCGAAACGGAAAAATGGATAGATATTTATAAAAAAAGCGGAATTTCAGCCGTCGCTGCGGATTGCAAAAGCGGCAAAGGAATAAATGAATTTAAAAACTGCGTATTATCGCTTTTATCCGATAAAATTGCCAAGAACAAAGAAAAAGGAATGGCGGGCAAAAGCGTAAGAATTATGATAGTGGGAATTCCGAATGTAGGAAAATCCTCTTTTATAAATAAGCTTTCTTCAAACTCAAAGGCAAAGGTTGAAAACAGACCCGGGGTCACGAGAATAAACCAGTGGTATAAGGTAGGAAATAATCTTGAGGTTTTGGATACTCCCGGAGTTTTGTGGCCGAAATTTGAAGATGAAACAGTAGGCGAGCATCTTGCGTTTACCGGTGCCGTTTCAGACAGGATCATCGATACGGAACTTCTTGCGATGCGCCTTTTAGCCACCTTAAGCAAATCATATCCCGAGCTTTTAGAGCAAAGATATAAGATTTCCGAATTTCCCGAAGACCATTATGAAATGCTCTGTCTTCTCGGGAAAAAACGCGGAATGATGATAAGAGGCGGAGAAGTGGATACAGAGCGCGCGGCAAATATGCTGCTTGAAGAATACAGAAATTTGAAAATAGGAGCCGTAACGATAGAAAGGACCTCCGAGTATGCCTGATTATTCTTATGAAATTAAAGCTTTAAATAATGGTTTTAAAAGTGTCTGCGGAGTTGACGAGGCAGGCAGAGGTCCGCTTGCAGGTCCTGTTTGTGCGGCGGCTGTGATACTTCCTTTAGGATTTGAAATAGGGGAGCTTGACGACTCTAAAAAGCTTACCGAGAAAAAGCGTGAAATGCTTTTTGAAGTTATAAAAAAGGAAGCTTTGGATTATAGCGTAGCTTTTGCAAGCGTGGAAGAAATAGAAAAATATAATATTTTAAATGCAACCTATCTTGCTATGAACAGGGCAATTTCTTCTCTTAGATCTTTACCCGATCTTGCTTTGATAGACGGCAACCGCGAGCCTAAAGATTGCCCCGTGAAATGCGAAACTGTAATAAAAGGCGACTCAAAATCATATTCTGTTGCGGCGGCTTCTGTGCTTGCTAAGGTGACCAGGGACAGACTGATGAAAGAATATGATGAAAAGTATCCGTCTTACGGTTTTGCCGCACATAAAGGTTACGGCACAAAAGTGCACTACGAAGCCATAAAAAATCACGGAATTTGTGAAATTCACAGAAAGTCATTTTTAAAAAATGTCTTATAACAGCGAAAATTCAAGAATTTTAGGAGCTCTCGGCGAAGAAAAGATTGCAAAATTTCTTAAGTCCAAGGGCTGTATAATTCTAAAAAGGAATTACAGAGACAGATACGGCGAAGTGGATATCATTGCCGAAAGCAAGCAAAACATAATATTTGTCGAAGTAAAAACAAGGAATAAAAACGCGCTGGTTTCGGGTCTTGACGCTATAGATGAAAAGAAAATGCGCCTTATAAAAAACGAGGCGCTGATGTTTACAAAAAGGTTAAATACCGATCTTGAGCCGAGAATAGATGTTGCGGAACTGACATACAGCGAAACGCCCGAGGGGAAGTATAAATGGGAGCTTAAGTATATTAAATCTGCTTTTTAGGCGAGGTTTTTATTATGAATTTATTTGATCTCCACAGCGATACTCCTTATGAATGCTATAAAAATAATATTCTTCCGAGCGACCGCAGGCTTGCGGCAAACATTGAACAGAAAAAATTTTTCGATAAATGGGATCAGTTCTATGCCGTTTGGATAAAAGACGATGAAACAGAGCCTTTTAAAAAATATAAAGATATTATAACTTTTTTCAAAGAAAAGCTAAAAAATACGGATATTAAACCGAATATCCGCTTTGCGCTTGAGGGCGGAGCGGCGATCGGGCAGGATTTAGAAAATGTTTCTAAATTAAAAGAAGATAATATAGAATATATCACTCTTACCTGGAATCACAAAAATAATATAGCCGCCGGCACTTATGAGAGCGGCGGAATAACGGATTTCGGGAAAAAAGTTATCAATAAAATGAATACTCTTTCCATTGCCTGCGATCTTTCGCATTCGAATGACGAAACTTTTTATAAAGCTTTGGAAATTTCAAAATACCCTATAATTACCCATGCCTGCCTTAAAGATATAACGGATCACCCGAGGAATTTTACATTTTCACAAATAAAAGAGCTTTTTAAAAGAGGCGGAATTTTCGGAATTTGCTTTTACCCCGAATTTGCGGGGGAGGGCGATATTTTTGAGAAGATTTATGAAAATATTTATCGGTTATCTGATCTTGGGTTTGCTGAAAATTTAGCCATAGGCTCGGATTTTGACGGCGCTTTAATGGATAAAAACCTTAAAAATTCCTGCGATACTTTAAATCTTTATGATTATTTGTTAAAAAAAGGGATAGATAAAAAATCGCTTAACGGCATTTTTTATGATAACGCTTTTAATTATTTTAAAAAAATTTCGGAAAGGAAAAAGAAATGAACTATATAAGCACACGAAATAAAAATTTAAAAGAAAGCTCGGCTTTTGCTATTGCAAACGGTATTTCAAAAGAGGGCGGTCTTTTTGTACCCGAAAGTATTCCGAAGTTAAACTCGGAAGATTTCGAAAAATTAAAAAAGCTTGATTACTGCGAAAGGGCAAAATATATCTTATCCTATTTCCTTACCGATTTTACGAACGAGGAGCTTGAATACTGCGTTAAAGGCGCATACTGCGGCACATTCGATTTTGATAATCCCGCACCTCTTGCAAAGCTTGGAGAAAATGAATATATCCTGGAGCTTTGGCACGGCCCTACCTGTGCGTTTAAAGACCTTGCCTTGCAGCTTTTGCCTTATCTTATGACCGTTTCCGCAAAAAAGGTTTCAAAAGGATTTAAAACGGTTATTCTCGTAGCCACTTCGGGAGATACGGGTAAAGCGGCGCTTGAGGGATTTAAAGACGTTGACAACACCGAGATCATCGTGTTTTACCCTCAGGAGGGTGTTAGCAATATGCAAAAGCTGCAGATGGTTTCACAGCTCGGCGATAATGTAAATGTTTGTGCGATAAGCGGAAATTTTGACGACGCGCAATCAGCGGTAAAACAGATATTTACCGATGAAACGGTTAAAAGCGAGCTTGCAAAAAACAATATGAAATTTTCCTCTGCTAACTCTATAAATTGGGGAAGACTGGCTCCCCAGATAGTTTATTATGTTTCTTCTTACTGCGATATGCTGAATCAGGGCGAAGATTTAAAAGACGGTTTTACCGTCACAGTACCCACAGGCAATTTCGGAAATATTCTTGCGGCTTATTATGCTAAAAAAATGGGAGTTCCGATAAGTAAGCTTATCTGCGCATCTAATTCAAATAATGTGCTTACGGATTTTATAAACACCGGAATTTACGATAAAAACAGAAAGTTTTATACTACCTGCTCGCCCTCAATGGATATTCTTATTTCAAGCAATCTTGAAAGACTATTATTCGATCTTTCGGGTAATGACGATGAATATATCTCGAATATAGAGGACAAGCTCTTTAAAACAGGAAAATTCGAGATAAAAGAAGAAATAAAAGAAAAGATTTCCGATCTATTCTTCGCTTCCTGCTGTGACGACGATAAAACTCTTGATACTATTAATGAAACCTTTGAAAAATTCGGATATCTTATAGATACTCACACGGCGGTAGCCGTAGCGGCTTATAAGGAATATAAAGAAAAAACGGGTGATAAAAGACCTGCCGTTATAGCCTCTACCGCCTCGCCTTATAAATTCACTTCAAGCGTTTTAAAGGCGCTTGATAAAACTCCCGACAGCGACGAGTTTAAAAATCTCGATATTTTAAGCGAAGTTTCAAATACTTCTGTTCCTGAGCCTTTAGCCAAACTTAAAAACGCAAAGGTAAGATTTGATAAGGTTTACGGTAAAGACGAGCTAAAAAAAGCTGTAAAGGATTGCCTTTTTAAATAAAATATGTATCGTACTGCTTTCGGTATCCGGCATAAAACTTTCCTGCCGGATACCGTTTGTCTGAATTTTTAATTACTGTCTTGCCGAAAAAGTATCGCAGCAGGTTTCGCTGCAGCAGTTTGCGGTACAGTTACCGATCTTGATCATTCCGGCTTTGCAGGAATCGTCTTCAGTGTGATGAACGCAGTTTTTAACCGAACAATGAATACAATACTCTGTTTTACAATCTGACATTTAAATCATCCTTTCCGGCTTTTAGCCTTTATTATTATGCTCAATTACTTATCTTTTATGTGAGGCAGGCGAAAAAATTTGTCTATATTTGCAATTTCGGATCTTCATTTATCATTTGAAACCGATAAGTCCATGGAAATCTTTCCCGGCTGGCAGAATTATACCCGGAGAATAAAGGAAAATTTCAATAAAATCGTAACGGAAGAAGATACCGTCGTAATTGCGGGAGATATTTCGTGGGCGACAAAATTAGAAGAAGCTAAAACCGATCTAAGCTTTATAAATTCGCTGCCCGGCAAAAAGGTATTTATAAAAGGCAATCACGATTTTTGGTGGACCACCGCTAAAAAAATAAATGATTTTTTTGAAAAAAATAAATTTGACACGCTCAAAATAGTTTATAATAACTTCTTTGCGGTGGAAAAGTATGCCGTTTGCGGAACAAGAGGCTGGTTTTATGATAAAAGCGGTCCTGAAGACGAAAAGGTCCTTTTAAGAGAGTGCGGTAGACTTGAAACCTCTCTTTTTCAAGCCGAAAATTCAGGATTTGAACCGATAGTATTCTTGCATTATCCGCCTGTTTACGGTAATTTTAAGAACGAAATGATATTAAAAATCTTAAAGAGTCATAAAATCGACACTGTTTATTACGGCCATATCCACGGCTCGGGTATAAAAAGCACCGTTTCGGAGTATGACGGTATAAAAATGAAGCTATTGTCTGCCGACTGTAACGGTTTTTCCCCGATACTTGTAAAAAAATTAAAAATTTAACAAATAATAGTGGAAAATCGTTTTTACTTGTGGTATAATAAAATGCAATTTATGCGGAGGTACTTAAAATGAGTTTAAAAGAATCTAAAAAAATCGATACCAACAGGTATCAGCTTGAGATCACTATTGATGGGGAGAAGTTCAGAGAAGCTATTAAGGAAGCTTACCGTAAGAACGGAAAAAAGATAAATATTCCCGGATTCAGAAAAGGTAAAGCTCCTTTACATATGATAGAAACATATTACGGCTCCGAAGTATTCTTTGAAGACGCTCTTAACCTGCTTTATAACGACGCAGTAGAGGGCGCTATCGAAGAATCGGGCCTTAAGGTTATTGACGATAAAATGGATTTTGACCTTGTTTCCATTTCTAAGGAAGACGGTGTTGACTTCAAGGTAAGCCTTACCACTTATCCTGAAATCACACTTAAGAATTATAAAGGTTTAAAAGCTGAAAAAACCGCTGTTAAGGTTGACGCGGCAGAAGTCAATAAAGAGATCAAGGCTATGGCCGAGAGAAACTCAAGAATGGTTTCCGTTGAAGACAGAGCCGCTAAAAAAGGCGATACTGTTGTTATTGACTTTGAAGGATTTACAGACGGTAAAGCATTCGAGGGCGGTAAAGCAGAGGGCCATTCCTTAGAGCTTGGTTCCGGTCAGTTCATTCCCGGATTTGAAGATCAGATCGTAGGTAAGAATATCGGCGATGAATTTGATGTAAACGTTACTTTCCCTGAGGAATACGGCGCTAAAGAGCTTGCAGGAAAGCCCGCAGTATTTAAAGTAAAGCTTCATGAGATAAAGATAAAAGAGCTTCCCGAGGTCGACGATGAGTTTGCAAAAGATGTCAGCGAATTCGATACTTTAAAGGATCTTAAAGCCGATATCAAGAAAAAAGCTCTTGAAAGAAAGAAAAAAGCGGCTGAAGAGGCTGTAGAAAACGAACTTGTTCAGCAGATTGTTGACGGTATCGAGGGCGATATCCCCGAGGCTATGTTTGAAAACCGCCTTAATCAGTCTGTAGAAGAATTCGCTTACCGTCTGCAGTCGCAGGGAATGAATCTTGAAACCTATCTTAAATATACCAACAGCACTATCGATGATTTCAAGAAATCTTTCCGCCCCCAGGCTGAAATGCAGGTTAAATACCGCCTCGCTCTTGATAAAATAGTCGAGCTTGAAAACATCAAGGCCGATGAAAAGGATATTGAGGCTGAATATAAGAAAATGGCTGATAATTACGGCTTGGAAGTCGATAAAGTCAAAGCGGCTGTTCCCTCAAGCGAGCTTGAAAAGGATATCGCCGCAAATAAAGCTATTGACTTTGTAAAGGCAAACGCGGTTATAACCGAGGCTGAGCCCAAAGAAAGCAAGCCTGCGGCTAAAAAAGATCCCGCTAAAAAAGCGGCTGCTAAAAAGACCGAGGAAAAATCGGATAAATAATTGATTATATTTTTTAAAGTCCGTTCATAATAATTCGTACAGGAGGTTAATCGGAATGAGTTTGGTTCCTTATGTTGTTGAACAAACAAGCAGAGGAGAAAGATCCTATGATATTTTTTCCCGCTTGCTTAATGACAGAATTATAATGCTTAACGATCAGGTTGATAATAATTCGGCAAGCGTCGTTATAGCGCAGATGCTTTATCTTGAGGGTCAGGATCCCGAAAAGGATATAAGCTTTTATATCAACAGTCCGGGCGGATCTGTTTCCGCGGGTATGGCTATTTATGATACTATGCAGTATATCAAGTGCGATGTCAGCACTATCTGCCTTGGAATGGCCGCGAGTATGGGAGCTTTCCTCCTTGCCGCAGGTGCTCCGGGAAAAAGATTTGCTCTTCCTAACAGCGAGATTATGATTCATCAGCCCTTAGGCTCTGCCGAGGGTCAGGCAACGGATATTCTTATCCACGCTAATCATATCAAGCATATCCGCAGCACGATAAATGAAATTTTGGCAGCCGAAACAGGCAAGCCGCTCAGCGTTATCGAGCAGGATACAGAGCGCGATAATTTTATGACTGCAAAGGAAGCCGCTGATTACGGACTTATTGATAAAGTTATTACTAAAAGATAAATAAGAATTTTTAAAAACCGGAAAGTCCGCGGACAAACGCGTATTTTCCGGTTTTGAATAGGAGATAAAATGCCGAAAAATAATGATAGTGAGATCTGCTGTTCTTTTTGCGGAAAAACTCAGGATGAAGTTTCAAGACTCATAGAGGGTCCCGGAGTTTATATTTGCGACAGCTGCATAAGCTTTTGCAATTCTCTTCTTTTTGAGGATGACGCGGCAGCCGAAAATAAAAGCATAGAAAATGAAGAAAAACCTCTGCCCAAGCCTAAAGAGATCAAAGAAAAGCTTGATGAATATGTAATAGGCCAGGATGAGGCAAAGAAGATATTATCAGTTGCTGTTTATAATCATTATAAAAGAATAAGGGATAATAAGGAGTGCGGCGTAGAGCTTGCCAAGAGTAATGTGTTAATGTTAGGCCCCACCGGAGTGGGGAAAACCCTTTTAGCTCAAACTCTTGCAAAAACTCTCGATGTTCCTATAGCTATTACCGACGCGACTACTCTCACCGAGGCAGGATATGTCGGAGAAGATGTCGAAAATATCCTTTTGAGGCTCATTCAGGCGGCGGATTATGATGTTGAAAAAGCCGAGCACGGAATAATTTATGTCGATGAAATAGATAAAATAGCGAGAAAATCCGAAAATGCGTCTATCACAAGAGATGTAAGCGGAGAGGGCGTTCAGCAGGCACTGCTTAAGATCCTTGAGGGAACTGTTTCAAATGTTCCTCCTCAGGGAGGAAGAAAGCACCCTCAGCAGGAGTTTATTCAGATCGATACCACAAATATCCTCTTTATCTGCGCCGGCGCATTTGACGGCATAGAAAAGGTCATCGAAAGAAGAATGGGCGGCAGTTCTTTAGGATTCGGCGCCGATGTGAAATCGCCGAAGAGCATTGAGGCGCAGGCGCTTTGCGAAACTGCAACCCATCAGGATCTTGTTAAATTCGGAATGATTCCCGAACTTGTGGGAAGACTTCCTGTTATAGCAACCTTAAAGGGAATGGATAAAGAAACCCTTGTAAATATTATGACGAGGCCCAAAAACTCAATTATCAAGCAGTATCAGGCGCTTTTTGAAATGGATAATGTTAAGCTTGAATTCAGAAAAGAAGCGCTCGACGCCATTGCCGATATGACAGTTGAAAGAAATACGGGAGCAAGAGGCTTAAGATCGATAGTTGAAAGCGTGCTGCAGAATATTATGTTTGAAACGCCTTCCGAACCCGATATTGAAAAAATCATAATAACCAAAGATACCGTTAAATCGGGAAAACCGAAAATTGTAAGAAAGCAGAGCGCCGAATAAAATTCGGCGCTCTCTTTTTTTAAAACTGCTTTCTTAATTTTTCAAGCGCGGCTTTTTCTATTCTTGAAACATAGCTTCTTGAAATATTAAGAAGCCGGGCAATATCTTTTTGAGTCATTTCTTCATTGCCGTTTAATCCGTATCTTAAGCTAATTATCTTATATTCTCTTTCATCAAGAGTTTTTCCTATTATTTTGCTTAAATGTTCAAGTTTGAGCTTTGTATCGGTTTTTTCTTCGATATCCACATTATCCGCTATCACATCTATAAGCGAGATAGAATTTCCGTCACGGTCGGTTTCTATAGGATCGCTGATATATACATCCTGCGATGTTTTCCTCATACTTCTGAAATACATCAGAATTTCATTTTCAATACACCTTGCGGCATAGGTCGCAAGCCTTATTCCTTTATCGGAATTAAAGGTCGTAACAGCTTTAATAAGTCCGATAGTGCCTATTGAAATAAGATCATCCTGATCGCAGCCTGCGGAATAGTATTTTTTCACAATATGCGCAACAAGCCTTAAATTGTGCTCGATAAGCTTGTTTTTTGCGTCCTCGTCGCCTGTTTCGCAGTAAAGCTTCAGTAATTCCTCCTCTTTTTTAGCTGAAAGCGGAGGAGGGAAAGCCCCTGCGCCCGTTACATGAAGAGCAAAATAATAAAGATTACAGGCAATTTTTAAAAATAAATCAAACAGCATAAAATAACCCCCATACGATAAATTTATATGCGTACGGGGGCATTATTTTGCCATATTTATTTTATAAAATTCCTGTACAGTGATCGCTGAAAGCTTCTGTGATTTTTACACTTAAAATCTTTCCGCGTAAATCTTTATCCGATTTTACGAAAACTTTTGAATAATTCGCGGTGTATCCTTCATAAGTATTGCCTTTTTTACTCTCAAAAAGAACATCGAAAGTTCTGCCGCAAAGCTTATTTAAAAATTCTTCTTCGCTTTTAATGCAAATCTCTGCTAATTTTTTAGCTCTTAAAGCTTTGATCTCTTTTTTTATCTGATCGGGATATTTTTCCGCAGGAGTGCCTTTTCTTATTGAATAGGGGAAAATGTGCGATCTTGCAAACCCGATTTTTTTAACAAAGTTTAGGCTTTTTTCAAATTCCTCGTCGGTTTCTCCCGCAAAGCCTACCATTATATCGGTCGTAACAGCCGCGTCTAAAAACATACTTCTTATTCTTGTTACTAAATCTTCGTAGAATTTGCTGTCATAATGCCGGTTCATTCTTTTGAGGGTTTCGTCACAGCCCGATTGGAGAGATAAATGAAACTGCGGGCAGAATTTTTCTTGAGATTTAAGCCTTTTCAGCATTTCGTCAGAAATGCAGTCGGGCTCAAGCGAGCCGAGCCTTACTCTTTTTATCCCTTCGGTATCACAGACTGTGTCCACCGCGTCGGCAAGGTCAAAATTCTCGCCTTTGCCGTAAGACGAAAGATTTATTCCCACAAGCACAATTTCAGAAAACCCGTTTAAAGCAAGTGTTTTAGCCTCTTTTTTAATTTCTTCAAGGTTTCTTGAGCGCACTCTTCCTTTTGCATAGGGAATAATGCAGTAGGTGCAGAACCTGTCGCACCCGTCTTCTATCTTCATATAAGCTCTGGTTCTTTCGCTGAAATTTGAAATAAGCGGAGTGTTGTAAACATCTGTTGCTTTGTGATCATAGACGGAAAAAATCCTAACCTTGGTTTTTAAAAATTTTTCTGTTTCGCATAAAATTTTTGAAATATCCGTGTTTCCGATTACAATATCCGCCTCTTTTAAGCTTTCCGATCTTTCGGGAAACGCCTGGACCATACAGCCCGTGAGAATTATAACCGCCTGCGGATTTTCTTTTCTGCAGCGCCTTAAAGTCTGACCCGCCTTTTTGTCGCTCTGCGCGGTGACGGAGCAGGTGTTGATAACGATAATATCCGCTTTCGCATCTTCAAAATCCGTGTAACCCGAGCGGTTAAAAAGCTCACGGATAGCCTCGGTTTCATATTGATTGACTTTACAGCCTAAAGTTATATAATGAACATTCATATCTTTTCTCCGTTAGAATTTACATAAATAATTATATTATATTTTTTTATATTTTACAAGGAAAATATTGATTTTTGAAAGCATATATTGTATAATTATTTTGTATGTTAAAACGAGTTGTTTGGAGAGATAATTTTGTTTAAAAACAGATTCACGATTTTGCTTATTTGCATAACATTCGATATTGCAGCTGCGGTCGCTTCCGTTTTTTTAGCCGGTTCTTTTTGTCAGATCGGTTTTAACGGGGCGTTTTTTACATTGGCGGCGGTTTTTGCGGTGTCGCTTTTTGTTTTCCTTTATATTTTTAAGGCTTATAATATTTTGTGGAAGTATGCGGGATATTCGGATTATATCAGGCTTGTGATCTCGGCTTGTCTTTCAGGTCTTGTTATGCTTTTTGCAAGTCTTATTTTTGGACCTGACAATGGAATAAAAATCAGATTTTCTTTCATTTCCGTTCTTTTTGCCATAGTGTTTATTTTCTGCTTCAGGCTTGCCGCAAGGCACAGCGTGGGAGAGATATTCAAAGGCGGCGCAAAAGCGGAAGATAATATTATGATAATCGGCGCGGGAGACGCCGCAAAGCTTCTTATTGATGATATCCAGAGCAACCGTGAGCTTTATAAATCCGCCATAAAATGCGCTATAGATGATAATACTCAAAAGATAGGAAACTATATTTCAGGCGTTAAGATAGTGGGGGACTGCAATTCTATTCCCGATTGCATTAAAGAATATCATATAGATACTATTATTTTCGCCATACCCTCCTGCGAAAGCGCGAGAAAATCAGAAATTCTTCAAATGTGTCAGAAAACAGGCTGCAAGATCCGCGTGCTGCCGAGCGTATATAAAATGCTCTCCGGTCAGCAGATAAAGATAAACACTTTAAGGGAAGTTCAGATTGAGGACCTTTTGGGAAGAGATCCTATCGATCTTACTTTGCCGAATGTTTTTGATTATATAAAGAACAAAACAGTATTAGTCACAGGTGGCGGAGGATCAATAGGCTCCGAGCTTTGCAGACAGATAGCTTTCCACAATCCGAAAAAACTCATTATTTTCGATATTTATGAGAATAATGCTTACGAGATACAAAACGAGCTTAAATTCGCTGATCCGGAGCTTGATCTTATAACGCTTATCGGCTCAGTGAGAGATAAAAAAAGGCTCGAATATGTATTTGAAAAATATAAGCCACAGCTTGTTTTCCACGCTGCAGCTCATAAGCATGTGCCTTTAATGGAGGACAGCCCTAACGAGGCTATAAAAAACAACGTCTTCGGCACTTATAACACAGCTCTTTGCGCCGATAAATACGGAGCGGAAAAGTTTGTGCTTATATCCACCGATAAAGCTGTCAACCCCACCAATATTATGGGAGCGAGCAAGAGAATTTGCGAAATGATAGTGCAGTCGGTCAATGAAAAATCCAAGACCGAATTTGTCGCAGTAAGATTCGGAAACGTTTTAGGATCTAACGGATCGGTCATTCCGCTGTTTAAAAAGCAGATAGAAAAAGGTGATCCCGTCACTGTCACAGATCCGAATATGATAAGATACTTTATGACTATTCCCGAGGCGGTTTCGCTGGTAATTCAGGCAGGATCTTCTGCCAAGGGCGGAGAAATATTCGTTTTGGATATGGGCAAGCCCGTTAAAATAGTCGATCTTGCCGAAAATCTTATCAAGCTTTCGGGGTACAAGCCTTATTCCGAAATTCAGATAGAATTTATCGGTCTCAGACCGGGAGAAAAAATGTATGAAGAGCTTTTGATGTCCGAAGAGGGACTTAAAAAGACAGATAACAGGCTTATTTATATCGGTCACGCTATTGATTTTGACGAAAACGAATTTTTCAATGAGCTTAAAGAATTAAAACATATGCTTGAAGATGAAAATTCGGACATCAGAGAAATAACAGCGCGCATTGTTCCGACATATCATTATAACGCCGCTCAATAAGAGCGGCGTTTGGCTGTGAAAAACGGGGGATCATTATGGCAGAAAAAATAATTGAAAATTTAAGAAATATCGCGATAATCGCACACGTCGACCATGGTAAGACCACACTTGTAGACCAGCTTTTAAAGCAGAGCGGTACTTTCAGAGAAAACGAATCGGTAAACGAAAGGGTAATGGACTCTAACGATCTCGAAAGAGAAAGAGGAATTACAATTCTTTCGAAAAACACAAGCGTTATGTATAACGGCGTTAAGATAAATATTATCGATACTCCGGGACACGCGGATTTCGGCGGAGAGGTCGAGAGAATTCTTCAGATGGTAGACGGCGTTCTTTTACTTGTCGACGCTTTTGAGGGCTGTATGCCGCAGACGAGATTTGTGCTTAAAAAAGCGCTGGCTCTCGGCAAAAAAGCAGTTGTTGTTATAAATAAGATCGACAGACCTATGGCAAGACCTCACGAGGTCGTAGACGAAGTCCTTGATCTTTTCATAGAGCTTGGCGCTGACGACGATCAGATAGAATTTCCCGTAGTTTTCGCCTCCGCAAGAGACGGTTATGCTTCTTATTCACCCGATGTTAAGGGTTCGGATATGAAACCGCTTTTTGAGGAAATAGTAAAAGAAATAGAGCCGCCTAAAGGTGATACCGAGGCCCCGCTGCAGCTTTTATTCTCAAATATCGAATATGACGAATATTTAGGCAGAATAGGCGTAGGAAGAGTTATAAGAGGCACAGTCAGCGTAGGGCAGAGGGTTGCACTTTGTCATAAAGACGGAACTTCGAGCAATGTAAAAATCGCAAAACTCTTTATGTACAGCGGTCTTAAAAGAACAGAAGTTGAATCGGCCACAGTCGGAGATATAGTTCAGGTTGCGGGAATTGCCGATCTTGAAATAGGCGAAACTGCCTGCGATCCCGAAAATATCGAAGCATTGCCTTTTGTTAAGATTGACGAGCCGACGCTTTCGATGAACTTTATGGTAAATAACTCTCCCTTTGCAGGGCAGGACGGAAAATTCGTTACTTCGCGAAACCTCCGTGACAGGCTCTTTAAAGAGGTTATGACAAATGTAAGCCTTCGTGTGGAAGAAACCGACAGCGCAGATACTTTCAAGGTTTCCGGAAGAGGTGAGCTCCACCTTTCAATACTCATTGAAACAATGCGCAGGCAGGGTTATGAATTCCAGGTATCTCCTCCTGAGGTTATCTATAAAAAGGATGAAAACGGCAAGCTTTTAGAGCCTATGGAGCTTTTGATGATAGAAGTGCCTGACACCTATGTCGGCGTTGTAATGGAAAGGCTCGGCAGCAGGCACGCAGAGATCAAGAATATGGGCACGCGTGACGGCGGGATGTCACATATGGAGTTTGTAATTCCTGCAAGAGGTCTTTTAGGCTACCGCTCACAGTTTATGACTGATACTAACGGAAACGGAATTATGAACCATGTTTTCAACGGTTACGAGGAATTCAAGGGTAATATCGAGCAGAGGAACACCGGCTCGATAATAGCTCACGAAACAGGCGAAGCTACCGGTTACGGACTTTTTAATACTCAAAGCAGAGGCAGGCTTTTCATAGGACCCGGCACACCCGTATATGAGGGAATGATAGTGGGAGAAAATCCGAAAAACGAGGATATAGTCTGCAATGTCTGTAAGAAAAAGCAGATGACAAACACCCGTGCTTCCGGCTCTGACGACGCGTTAAGACTTGTTCCTCACTCAACTTTAAGTCTTGAGCAGTCGCTTGAGTTTATTAAAGACGACGAGCTTGTTGAGATCACACCCGAAAACATAAGGCTCAGAAAGAAAATTTTAAGCAAAGAGCTGAGAATGAAACACGAGGCTAAAAACCGCTGATGAATTATATCATTCTAGATATGGAATGGGATAATGTTTATCTTAAATCAAAGCACGGATTTATAAATCAGATCTTACAGATCGGAGCGGTCAAGTGCGATGAAAATTTAAACATCATCGATACTTTAAAAATAAATATTAAGTCCTCCGTTTCAAAAAAGGTAAGTTCTCGTTTTACGGAGCTTACAAAAATAACCACCGAAGAAATGCTTTCGGGAATTCCTTTAAAAGAAGCGGTGGAGAAATATAATAAATGGGTGGGCTCGGATTTTATCACTCTCACCTGGAGCAATTCCGACCTTTATTCTATTGCAGAAAACGAAAAGTACCTGACTTTAGGCTCAAAATTCAAGATCGAAAAATATCTCGATCTTCAAAAGTATATTCAAAATGAGATCAGGCTTTCAGGCTTAGAGCTTAAATCCCAAATTTCTTTGCAGGACGCGGCGAAAGTATATAATATAGGATTTGATGATCTTGAACTTCACACAGCTAAAGACGACAGCCTTTTATGCCTTAAGCTATTAAGGAAAAATTTTAATGCAGAAAGATTTTTCTGCCAGGTTCAGGATACGCGCGATCCCGCATTTTATAAAAAGCTTTATTTTAAATCCTATTATCTTAAAAATTTAAGCGACGAAAAAATCGGGGAGGAAAATCTTAATTTTTTCTGTGATAAATGCGGAGAAATGGCTTTAAGAAAAACTAAATGGCGGTATCATAACAGGTGGTTCTGCGCAAATTTTTATTGCAAAAAATGCCGCAGAAAATTTCAGGGAAGAATTTCTGTCAAAAAGACTTTTGACAGTTTAACGGTCAGAAAAAGAATATGCGAGATCAAAAAAGAGGAAAATAATAATGCTGTGCAATCTATGCCCGAGAAAGTGCAATGCGCCGCGTGGGAAAGATAGCTCAAAGGGCTATTGCAAAATGCCTTTTGAGCCTGTTTTGGCAAAAGCTATGCTCCATTTCGGCGAAGAGCCTGTTATCAGCGGAAAAAACGGCTCGGGAGCGGTTTTTTTCAGCGGCTGCTCTTTAAGATGCGTTTTCTGCCAGAATTTTGAAGTGAGCAGAGGGAATAAAGGCAAAAAAATAACTGTTTTAAGACTTGCGGAAATTTTTAAAGAACTAGAGCAAAAGGGCGCTCATAATATCAATCTTGTAACGCCCTCGCATTATGCTTATGCGATAAGGTCTGCACTTGAGATCTACAGACCTAATATTCCGATAGTTTACAATTCTTCGGGGTATGACAGCTTATATGAACTCGACTTGTTAAAAGATTATATCGATATTTATCTTTTTGATTTAAAATATCTTGATAAAAGCAGAGCTAAGAAGTATTCTAAAGCGGAGGATTATCCGCAAACTGCTTTAAGCGCCATAGAATATGCTTATAATTTAAAAAGCAAGCTTATCTTAGAAAACGGATTGCTTAAAAGCGGAGTTATCATAAGGCATTTGCTTATGCCTGCGGCGACCAATGAGGCAATTAAGATCTTTGACTGCGTAAATGAAAAATTCAGTAACGCGATATTCAGCATAATGAGCCAATATTCGCCCCAGGGAGAGGCTTATAAATATAAAGAAATAAACAGATTAGTTACAAAGCGCGAATATGAAAAAGTGCTTGATCACATTATAAATTCGGGCTTTAGAAACTGCTATTTTCAGGAGCTTGAAAGTTCAAAAGAGGAAATGATACCTAATTTTGATCTTTCGGGAGTATGAGTAAGCAAAATAAGAAAGGATCATTAAATGAATATTGCCGTTGCACAATCAGGAGGACCTACCTGCGCTATTAATGCTTCACTTCTCGGAGTTTTCAGGCAGGGACTCAAAGAAAAAGAAATCGACCATATTTTCGGCTCTTTTAACGGAATAGAGGGGATTATTTCGGATAATCTTATCGATCTTAATTCCGTTATAAAAACCGACGAGGATATGGAGCTTTTAAGGCAGACTCCTTCAACCTGCCTTGGCTCCTGCAGGTACAAATTGCCCGAGGATACCGATTCGAGGGTTTATGATAAAATAACCGAATGCTTTTTTCGCCACGGAATAGGCGCTTTTTTCTATATCGGCGGTAACGATTCAATGGATACCGTTGCAAAATTAAGCTCTTATATGAAGAAAAAGGGTATTGATATAAAAATCGTCGGAATTCCGAAAACTATTGATAACGATCTTGAATATACCGATCACACCCCCGGCTTCGGCTCGGCGGCAAAATATGTGGCTACCACTGTGCAGGAAATTATCCGCGACAGCTCCGTTTACAGTATAGAGTCTGTCACTATCATAGAAATAATGGGCAGGCACGCAGGCTGGCTTACAGCTTCTTCCTGCGTATTAAGGGCGAACGGCGAGAGCGCTCCGCACCTTATCTATCTTCCCGAAAGCAAAATTTCGGAAAAGAAATTTCTTGAAGATGTAAAAGCGCAGATGATGGTGCACAGGGCTGTCGTCGTAGCAGTATCGGAGGGGCTTAAGCTTGAAAGAGCAAACTCCGAAAAATCCTACGGAACGGGAACTGTCGACAGTTTCGGTCACGAAAATTTAAGCGGAATAGGCAAAATTCTTGAAAATATCGTGAGAGATAATATCGGCTGTAAGGTTAGATCGGTCGAGCTTAATGTTATGCAGAGGTGCTCTTCCCACATAAGCTCAAAAACAGACATTGAAGAAGCGGAGCTGATAGCCGAAAAGGCCGTGGAATTTGCACTTTCAGGGAAAAGCGGAATTGCAATGATATTTAAAAGGATTATGAACAATCCTTATACTGTTATTTCGGATTGCGTGCCCGCAAGCGATATTGCAAATAAAGAGCGGTTTTTCCCGAAAAAATGGATAAATGTGGCTCTTAATAATGTTTCAGATGAGGCTGTGGATTATTTTCTTCCACTTATTCACGGCGAGCAGATAATAAGAATGAAAAACGGAATACCAATTCATTTCAAATTGCAGAATAAGTAGACAAAAAAAGCTACCGCTTATGCGGTAGCTTTTTCCTTATAAAACACAGTCATAATATTTTCGAGCACCGATTTTTCATCGGGAATGAATTCAACCCATTTTTCTCCTTTTTGAAGTGTGCCTGTTATCTTGTGATATTTAAAATTGTTGCCTATGTTTCCTACAAGGAAGTTTGTTGCAAGGTAAGTGAGCTGCGAAAAATTCATATTTGTGAAATAGTAAGGCTTTAAAGCATTGTAAAACGATGAAAGCTTTGAAGGGTTTTTAAGAAGTGCGTTGCCGAATTTTGATGCAAATACCTTTATAAACTCATTTTGCCTTTCCATTCGCTTTTCATTGGCGGAGATGTCATCGCCGCGTGTCCTGATATAAGCTAAAGCCCATTTTCCGTTTAAAGTTGTTTTTTTACCTTTTTTAAGAGTACCGAGCTTTTCAAGAACTATATCTTCATCGGGCGTTATCTCAATACCTCCGAGATTATCCACTACCTTTTCGATACATTTAAGGTCTACTGTGATATATGAGCTGATATTTATTCCGTAAAGCGCCCTTTTTACCGATTTTAAAACATTTTCACTTGATTCAGCAGGGGAATTGCCGTAAGCGTAAGCTAAGCATAACTGCTCTTTTCTCGTTCCGCCGAAATTGCCCGCGTCAGAGTAAACATTTACATCGCACATTGTTTCTCTCGATATCGGAATTATGTTTATAGACTTATTTGATGTATCTATCGACATAACGAAGATCGCGTCTGCCTGTCCGTTTTTTCCGTAACCTAAATTTTTAGAAAGGTTTTGCTTATCCACACCTAAAAACAGAATATTCACGGCACTTTTATTAAGCTCATATTTCTTTCCGCCATATACTATCACATCGTCGGAATCGTCATCCGCCGTAACGTTACTGTTTTCAATATGCGAATCGGATTTATGAAATTTGCTCTTGCCGTGATAGTAAAAAGCAGTGTAGGTTATTCCCGCAATTAAAAGCAAGCTTAAAATCGAGGAAACAACTATAAGAATTATTTTTTTGGTTTTTGTCATATCAACTCACCTTGAAAGTATTTATATTATTGAGTGTATCATATAAAAATTTCAGTGTCAACAAAACGGTTGATTTTTTCAAACAAAATAGTATAATATGTTTAATATGTTTAAGGAGATTTTATATGAATATTATTGTGGTCGGGTGCGGAAAGATCGGTACTGCTTTAATAGCCAATCTTGTGTCTGAAGGGCATGATGTTGTAGCGATAGACAATGATCCCGAGGCAATAGCCGATATCAGGGATATTTATGATGTAATGTGCCTTTGCGGAAACGGTGCTGATTATGATATCCTTTCCGAGGCGGAAATCGATAAAGCGGTAATGTTCATCGCTGTAACAGGCTCCGATGAATTCAATATGCTTTCTTGCATTATCGCAAAAAGAATGGGCGCAAAGCACACGGTCGCCCGAGTGAGAAACCCCGAATACAATGAAAAAAATCTCGGATTTATCAGGCAGCAGATCGATCTTTCACTTTCTGTAAATCCTGAAATGCTCACGGCTCACGAGCTTTTTAATATTTTAAAGCTTCCGAGCGCGGTCAATATTGAAACATTTTCGAGAAATTTTGAAATGATAGAGCTTGTTATCAAGGAAGATTCTCCTCTTAACGGAATGGCTCTTATGGAAATGAGAAAAAAGTATGATTGCAATTTTCTCGTATGCGTTGTTCAAAGAGAGGAAACTGTTTATATACCTGACGGTAATTTTGTTCTTAAAAGCGGGGATAGAATAGGCGTTACTGCCTCTTCTTCCCAGGCATTAAAACTTATAGGTAAAATAGGCCTTGCAAATAAGCAGGCGAGAAACGTTATAATTTTAGGCGCCAGCAGAACTGCTTTTTATCTTTCAAAAATGCTGCTCGGTGCGGGAAATAATGTTAAGCTTATTGATATTGATAAAAAAAGGTGCGAAGAGGTAAGCGAAAAGCTTGAAGGCGCCACTGTAATAAACGGCGACGGAACTCACCAGGAACTTTTGCTTGAAGAGGGTATCACTTCGTGCGACGCTTTTGTAACGCTTACCGGTATGGACGAGGAGAATATCCTTATAGCATACTATGCCCTGTCAAACGGAGTACCTAAAGTTATAGCAAAGGTTAATAGGCCGGAGCTCAGCTATATGGCGGATAAGCTCGGTCTTGACACGGTGGTTTCTCCGAAAAAAACCGTTTGTGATGTTGTTTCGCGGTATGCAAGAGCGCTTGAAAACTCTCTTGAAAGCAATATTGAAACCCTTTATAAGCTTATGGACGGCAGGGTGGAGGCTGTTGAGTTCTTGATTCAGCCTGATTTCAAATATCTTAATATTCCGCTTAAAAATCTGAAATTTAAAGAAAATATCCTTATTGCGGGTATTTTAAGAAAAAGAAAAGCGATTATTCCCTCCGGTGAAGATTTCTTCGCTCCCGGCGACAGCGTTATAGTTATTGCGGCTAACAGAAAGATTGGAAACATCTCCGATATTATGAGGTGAGCCGATGAATAAAAAGGTTATTCTCGGAATTCTCGGCAGGCTTTCAATGATTGATTCTGCCATTATGATTTTGCCTTTGATCGTCAGTGCGATGAATAAAGAATGGAACTCTTTTAAGGCTTTTGGGATAGTTGCCGCAGGCGCACTTTTGCTTGGACTTATCATAACTTTGATTTGCAAAACCAATAACCGCGTGATATACGCTAAGGACGGTTTTGCAATAGTCGCGGCCTCGTGGCTTACGGTGTCTTTAATAGGCGCTCTTCCTTTTACGATAAGCGGCGAAATGCCTAATTATATAAATGCAGTTTTTGAAACCGTGAGCGGATTTACCACCACCGGTGCTTCTGTGCTTGAAGATGTTGAAGCTATGAGCCACGGAATGCTTTTTTGGAGGAGCTTTACCCATTTTATAGGCGGAATGGGATTTTTGGTTTTTGTTATGGCGATAGTACCGAATATTTCGGATCGCTCTATGCACATAATGAGGGCGGAAGTTCCGGGGCCTGTTGTAGGAAAATTGGTTCCGAGAATTAAGGATACCGCGAAAATTCTTTATATTATCTACTTTTTTATGACTGTTGCGGAAGTTATTCTTTTGCTTTTGGGTAATATGCCCCTTTTTGACAGCCTTGTTTTATCGTTCGGCTCCGCGGGTACGGGCGGTTTTGCCATAAAAGCAGACAGCATAGCTTCTTATTCGCCGTACTGTCAGTGGATAATAGCCGTCTTTATGATGCTTTTCGGAATAAATTTCAATGTTTATCATCTTTTGCTTATAAGGCATTTTAAATCGGCGCTCAAAAGCAGCGAGATGTGGTGCTATATCGGAATAATCACCGCCTCATCGGGAATTATAGCTTATAATATTTTCTCAAAATTCGGCACTGTTTCAAGATCGATAAGGGAAGCGTTTTTCCAGGTAGTATCGATTATGACGACTACGGGTTATGCCACAGATAATTTTGATTCCTGGCCTGTTTTATCAAAAAGCATACTTCTCCTTTTGATGTTCATAGGATCCTGCGCCGGATCTACCGGCGGCGGACTTAAGGTTTCAAGAGTGATGCTCCTTGTAAAAATAATAAAAAAGAAAATTAAAAAGCTTATTCATCCGCATTCCGTGACCACTATTAAGTTTGACGGCAAGCCTGTTGATAAAAACACCGTAACAGGTATTTCTTCTTACTTTGCGGTTTATATTTTTTGCTTTGTGGTCTGCCTGATGCTTATAAGCTTTGAGAATTTCGATATCGAAACGAATTTTTCGGCTATGGCGTCGTGTTTTAATAATATAGGCCCAGGACTTGCAAAAGTAGGTCCCGATCTTAACTTTAATCTTTATTCTTATTTTTCAAAACTTGTATTATCGTTTGCTATGCTGCTTGGAAGGCTTGAAATTTATCCTATGCTTATTTTCTTTTCACGCTCGACCTGGTCTAAAAAATAAGTATAATACTTGACAAAAAAGGTTTTAGGCTTTAAAATAATACTATATATTTAAATTTGAAAATTATGGAGGAAAAAATATGATAAGTGCCGGAGATTTCAGGAACGGTGTCACTTTTGAGGAAGATGGACAGGTTCTTCAGATAATTGAATTTCAGCATGTAAAACCGGGAAAGGGCGCCGCTTTTGTAAGAACAAAGACTAAGAATGTTATAACAGGCTCTGTTGTTGAAAAGTCTTACAATCCTACGGCTAAATTCCCCACCGCTTTTATTGAGCGCAAGGATATGGAATATTCTTATAACGACGGCGATCTTTACTACTTTATGGATCAGGAAACTTACGATATGGTTCCGATTAATGGCAGTGAACTCGGAGATAACTTTAAATTTGTTAAAGAAAATATGGTCTGCAAAATTCTTTCTTATAAAGGAAAGGTTTTCGGCGTTGAGCCTCCCACATTTGTTGAGCTCACCGTTACAAAAACCGAGCCCGGCTTTGCAGGAAACACCGCAACCAATGCTACAAAGCCTGCAACTCTTGAAACAGGCTGTGAAATAAGAGTTCCTCTTTTCATAAATGAGGGAGAGGTTATCCGTATTGACACCCGTACGGGCGAATATATGGAAAGAGCATAAAATTGAAAGGAATAAAAAACTATGGATATCTGTGAAAAAATCGCTTATATAAAAGGCCTTGCAAGCGGTCTTGAGCTTGATGAAACTTCCAAAGAGGGCAAAATTCTTGCCGCTGTGATAGATCTTCTCGGCGATATCACCGAAGAGATCTGCGATATTGAAGAGGCTTGTGACGATATGTCCGAGCAGATCGACGCGGTAGACGAAGATCTTAGCACTTTAGAAGACATCGTTTATGAAGACGACTGCTGTGATGACGACGATTGTGACTGCTGTGATGACGACGGTCTTTATGAGATCGAGTGTCCCGCTTGCCATGATACTATTTATCTTGATGAGTCTATGCTTGAAGACGAGGGTATGAAATGCCCTAACTGCGGAACAGACCTTGAGTTTGATTTCGATTCCGATTCTGATTGTTGCTGTGATTGCGATGATTGCGCAACTGACGAAAAAAAAGACTGATTTTTAAAGTCGTATATTAAATTTAGGCACAGCACCTTTTATAAGGTTGCCGTGCCTATTTGACTTTTAATTAAAAAGGCGGATATTATGCTTGAAACCAAGACTATCAGGTGCGAAGAAACCGTAAAAAAAGAAAACGCAATGCCCGTGATAATCGTTGCGGGAGGCTCTTCCACGCGAATGAAAGGCAAAAATAAGCTTTTTGCGGAAATTTTAGGAATTCCGGTTATTGTAAGAACACTGCTTGAATTTGAAAATTCCGAATATATTTCAAGAATTATCCTTGTTGCCCGTAACTACGATATGCTAAAAATGCAAATGCTCACCGAAAAATATATGATAACAAAGCTTACCGATCTTACGGAGGGCGGGGAAAACAGGCATAAATCGGTTTTAAACGGAATGAAAAGGCTTAATGAAAATGAAAAATGCGTGCTTATTTCCGATGGTGCAAGACCGTTTGTAAAGTCCGAAATGATAAAAGACTGCGCGATTGCAATGTCGGATCATAAGGGCTGCCTTTGCGCGGTAAAATCAAAAGACACGGTTTTTAAATCGAAAGACGGTTTTATAGACGAATCACTTGACAGGGAAACTGTCTATCTTGCTCAAACCCCTCAGGGAGTCGATGTAAGCTTATATTTAAAATCCTCCGAAGAAAATAAAGATAAGGAATTTACGGACGACGCCTCGGTAATAGCGGCGGCAGGAGAAAATGTAAAAATAGTAAAAGGCAGCTATGAAAATATCAAAATCACAACTATGGAAGATTTGATTTTAGCCGAAGCAATAGTCAGGGAGGAACAAAAATGCGAATAGGCCACGGATATGATGTGCATAAGCTGGCAGAAAACAGAAAGCTAATCTTAGGCGGTGTTGAAATTCCGTTTAAAAAAGGTCTGTTAGGCCATTCCGACGCCGATGTGCTGCTCCACGCCATATGCGATTCTCTGCTCGGTGCGGCGGCTCTCGGCGATATCGGCGTGCATTTTCCCGATACTTCCGATGAATTCATGGGAATTTCTTCTCTTAAGCTTTTAAGAGTTGTTGCCGATCTGCTTGACAGATCGGGATATAAGGTTATAAATATCGATAGCACGGTTATCGCGCAGGAGCCGAAATTATCGCCTTATATAAATAAAATGCGCGAAAACATTGCAAAAGCGCTTAATATCGAATTAAGCAGTGTAAGCGTAAAAGCAACCACCGAGGAGCATTTGGGCTTTACAGGTGAAAAACTCGGTATTTCCGCGCACAGCGTATGTTTAATAGATAAAAAGTAATATAAACAATATTTGCCCTCATAGACTTATAAAGGGGGCAAAAAATGTTTATATCATTATCGAAAAAATCGATCATAGCCGCAATGTCGGCTTTAATTCTTATCATATTTATCTGCGGTGAGTTTTCCGCGGCAGGGCAGAATAATATTCCTGCAAAAACCAATGCCGAGCGGCTGGAATTTATATCATCTCTTAATATTAAATCGGAAAATGTATGCTGTGAAGAAAAAAAGCTTGTTATTCCGAGAGTTTTCGGAGAGGTTTACAAAAACTATAATTCAGTTCAGAAAAAAGCAGGCTTCGATCTTTCGGCTTTTGCAGGGTGCGAAGCAAGAGTTTATTCATATAAAATCACGGATCAAAAAGAATTCGGCGATAATGCGTATGTTCATCTGATAGTTTATAAGAACTGCGTTATCGGCGGAGATATATCCTCGACAGAGCTCGCCGGATTTATGCTTCCGCTTGCACCTGTTTAAAAGGAGAAAAAATGGAAAAAATAAGGCTTGATAAATTTCTTTCAAATCAGCTTAATATTTCAAGAAGCGAAATAAGAAAACATATAAAAAGAGGAAGTGCATCTTTAAACGGCAAAGTAGTCAAGGATTTCGGAACCGCTGTTTTTCCTCAAATCGACGAGGTGCTTTTTGAAAACGAAAAAGTGAATTATAAGAAGTTTATTTATATCCTGATGAATAAGCCTGCGGGAGTGCTCTCCGCTTCGAGGGACAAGTCCGCAAAAACAGTGATCGATCTTATCCCCGAAAATTTAAAACGCAAAAATCTTTTTACCGTCGGCAGACTTGATAAGGATACGACCGGACTTTTAATTATAACCGACGACGGCGCTTTTGCCCATAATTGCATAACGCCCGGGAAAAATGTTAAAAAGGTTTATTTGGCCTCGCTTGACGGTGCACTTGATTTATCCGCCGCAAAAGAATTTGAAAAAGGAATTGTTTTATCGGACGGTTATAAATGCAGACCCGCCATGCTTCAAATCCTTAAAGATAACAAAGCGAGGGTAACCGTTACCGAGGGAAAATATCATCAGGTAAAAAGAATGTTTAAAGCGGTCGGGATTAATGTAACCTCACTTCACAGGGAGTCTGTAGGGAAACTCGAATTACCTTTAAATCTCGCTCCCGGAGAGTGTGAAGAATTGCTGGATGGGCGGGAAAAACTCGCTTGTTTATAACTTTTTTCGAATATTTATTTAATTTCAACAAAATATTAACATAAACATTGTGTGAAATAGTCATAGAATTTTACGCGGTGTTTTGGTATAATATTAAGGACATAAAAGTATATTTGGAGGTTTTATTTAATGGCAAGTTTGTCACTTCGCAATGTTTATAAGCACTATCCCGGCGGAGTTACCGCTGTATCCGATTTTAACCTTGAAATCAAGGATAAGGAATTTATAATTCTCGTTGGTCCTTCAGGATGCGGCAAATCTACAACTCTTCGTATGGTAGCCGGTCTTGAGGAAATTTCCGAGGGTGAAATTTATATAGGCGACCGTCTTGTTAACGATGTTGCTCCTAAGGACAGAGATATAGCAATGGTTTTCCAGAACTATGCTCTTTATCCTCATATGACTGTTTTTGATAATATGGCTTTCGGTCTTAAGCTTAGAAAAACTTCTAAGGATGAGATTAAGCGCCGTGTTGAAGAAGCTGCCAGAATTCTTGATATCGAGCATCTTTTAGAGCGCAAGCCTAAGGCTTTGTCCGGCGGTCAGCGTCAGCGTGTTGCTCTCGGTCGTGCAATCGTTCGTGAGCCTAAGGTATTCTTGCTTGACGAACCTCTTTCCAACCTCGATGCTAAGCTCCGTGCGCAGATGCGTACCGAGATTTCTAAGCTTCATCAGCGCCTCGGAACAACATTTATCTACGTTACCCACGACCAGACAGAGGCTATGACAATGGGTACAAGAATCGTTGTTATGAAGAGCGGTCTTATTCAGCAGGTTGATACTCCTCAGAAGCTGTATCTTTATCCCTGCAATCTCTTTGTTGCAGGATTTATCGGTTCTCCTCAGATGAACTTTATCGATTCTGTTCTTGTTAAAGAGGGCAATGATTACTTTGTTGAGTACGGCTCTGAAGATACTAAAACCAAAGCAGGAGTTAAATTTAAAATTAAGCTCCCGGCTGATAAAAACAAAGATAATTGCTTAGAAGCTTATGTAGGTAAAGAAGTTATAATGGGTATCCGCCCCGAAGATGTTCACGATGAGGCTGACCTTGTCGAAACTCATTCTGAGGGCAAGGTTACTGCAAATGTTGAAGTAACCGAGCTTATGGGCGCTGAAACCTATCTTTATATGAACAGTGAGGGTCATGCTATCAACGCACGCGTTTCGCCTACCTCTACTGCTAAGCCCGGCGATAAGATCTCTATCGCTATTGAGCCTTCTAAGATTCACTTATTTGATAAAGACACAGAAGTTACTATTTGCAACTGATTCTTTCATATTTAAATCCACCCGATTTCGGGTGGATTTTTTATATTGAAAAATCAAAAGAAAAATAGTATAATTATAATGTATTCTTATTGATTTCTTTCAAATAATATTTTTGGAGGTATCAGTATGAATAAAGATAATAAAACATCTCAGGATACGGAATCCCAAAAGCAAAAAGCCGAATTGATAAAGGAAACGGGGAGCGTCACCGCATTTGACGGCCGCCATAAAATTCATTGCCTTACTATAATCGGCGAAATAGAGGGGCATTCGGTTTTGCCCGAGCAGAGTAAAACCACGAAATATGAGCACGTTATTCCGCAGCTTATTGCCGTTGAAGAAAGCAAGGATATAGAGGGATTGCTTGTAATATTAAACACCGTCGGCGGCGATGTAGAGGCAGGGCTTGCTTTAGCGGAGCTTATAGCGGGAATGAAAAAGCCAGTTGTGTCATTTGTTTTGGGAGGCGGCCATTCAATAGGAATTCCGCTTGCGGTTTCCGCTAAGAAGTCGTTTATAGCACCCTCGGCAACTATGACATTACATCCTGTCAGAATGACGGGGCTTGTAATAGGCGTTCCGCAGATGATGGAGCATTTTTCAAAAATGCAGGAAAGAATAACAGGTTTTGTCACAAGCCATTCGGGAATTTCCAAAAAAAGATTTACAGAGCTTATGATGAATACGGGCGAGCTTGTAACAGATGTCGGCACGGTGCTTAACGGCAGACAAGCCGTGGAAGAAAAACTGATTGATTCAATCGGAACTTTAAAAGATGTTATAAAATCACTTAACGATATGATAGATAAAAAATAGCGGCCGCTTATGCGGCCGAGCATTATAGGGAGTACATAAAATATGGCGCAAAAAAGAAAAAGCAACAAAGCAAACGCAAAAAGGCAGCTTTATTCTATAATCGGATTTGCTGTCGCTATTTTCCTGATGTTTGTTGTTTTTATCAAGGGACAGAATATTTGGACAGTTATGCATAATATCCTTTTCAGCCTTTTCGGAATAACTGCTTATGTTCTTCCGATAATGATAGGGCTTACATCTGTGCTTTCTGCACTTAATAAAAATTCGGGAATTGTAAAGGCGAGAATTATCGAATCATCTTTCCTTATTTACTTTTTCGGTGCTTTGCTTGACAGTATTTTCAATTATTCCGACGGTCTTGTTTTTAATGCTCACTGGGATAAGCTTTGGAATGCGGGCGGAACTCTTAAAGAAGCGGTAAAAGGCGGAGGAGTTCTCGGAGCGCTCGTATCACATCCTATATGTAAAGGATTCGGAAAAACGGGTGCTGTTATCACCATTTCAATTATCATATTTGTTTTACTTATGATTTTAACGGGGACAACGCTTATTAACCTTTTTAAAACCTTTTCAAAGCCTATTAAAGCCGTATCTAACCAGGCGGAAAAAAGCTTTGGAGATCAGAGTGAAAAAACCTCCGAAAAGAGCGGAAATTTAAGAATAATAAAGGGATTTGATGTGGATGTCCCGGTTGACGATATCCCTGAAAAAAGAACAAAAAAGAAAAAATCCTTAAATGAAATTCAGCAAAAAGTTGTAGATACATATAACGAAGAAGATAATTTGGAAGAGGCAGAAAAAATCCCTGTTACGAAATCTTCCGCAGATGTGGAGCAGGCGCTTGAAACCGCAAGGGAAGAGGAGCAAAAGCCTGAAAAGATAACTGTTGATTTTGAATCGGAAACCGCTAAAGTTGCAGAAGAAATCAACGATGATGTTATAAAAAATTACAGATATCCCCCCACAGAGCTGCTTAAAGCCTCTAATTCGGTAAGTATTAAAGCGCTTAATTCCGAGCTTGAGGCAACGGCAAACAGGCTTGTTGAGGCGCTCAGAAGCTTTAATGTTGAAACAAGAGTCGTAGATATCAGCAGAGGCCCCACAGTCACGCGTTACGAGCTCCAGCCTTGTGCTGGCGTTAAAATCAGCAAGATCACAAATCTTGCCGATGATATAGCACTAAATCTTGCATCGGCAGGCGTAAGAATAGAAGCTCCGATACCGAACAAAGCGGCGGTAGGAATAGAAGTGCCGAATAAGGTGAGCGCTGTGGTAGGAGTCAGAGAAATAATCGAATCGACTGCTTTTTTAGCCTCTAAAAGCAAGCTTACAGTTGCAATGGGCAGAGATATCGGAGGCAATATTGTTGTAACCGATATCGCTAAAATGCCACACGGACTTATTGCCGGTGCTACAGGCTCGGGTAAATCGGTTTGCATAAATTCAATTATTATCAGTATTCTTTATAAAGCTTCGCCCGATGATGTAAAATTACTTATGATAGATCCTAAGGTTGTAGAATTAGGCGTTTATAACGGTATTCCGCACCTTTTGGTTCCTGTTGTTACAGATCCGAGAAAAGCCGCAGGCGCACTCGGATGGGCTGTAAGCGAAATGGAAAAAAGGTATCAGATGTTCGCTGACAGAGGAGTCCGCGATATAGAGGGTTATAACAGACTTGTGGATACTTTGATAGACGAGCCGGAAGTTAAGAAAATGCCTCATATCGTGATAGTTATTGACGAGCTTGCGGATCTTATGATGACGGCTCCTCACGAGGTGGAAGATTCTATCAACCGTATTGCCGCCAAAGCCAGAGCCGCAGGAATGCATTTGCTTATTGCAACTCAAAGACCGTCGGTAGATGTCGTTACAGGAGTTATAAAAGCAAATATCCCCACCAGAATTGCATTTGCGGTATCATCTTATATCGACAGTAAAACGATACTCGATACAGCGGGCGCTGAAAAGCTGCTCGGCAGAGGAGATATGCTCTTTAGTCCTGTGGGCTCATCAAAGCCAAAAAGAATACAGGGTTGTTTTGTAAGCGACGCGGAAGTTGAAAAAGTAGTAGAATTCGTTAAAAAATCGGGATCGACCGATTACAGCGACGATATTATGGTTGAAATCGAGCGGCAGGCGGCGGTTGAGAAACATAAAAGCACCGGCCTTCCCGAAGACGCTCCCGATGCCGATCCTATGCTCGAAGAGGCTATTAAAGTTGTTGTGGAAAACGGACAGGCTTCCACTTCGCTTTTGCAGAGAAAATTAAAGCTTGGATATGCAAGAGCGGCAAGAATAGTCGATGAAATGGAAGAAAGAGGTGTAGTCGGTCCTTACGAGGGCTCAAAGCCGAGAAAAGTTCTTATTACTAAAGAACAGCTTATGGAAAGGGAAGCCGGCGACGCACAGTGAGTTCAAGTACATTCAGAAAAATTTCTAAAGCAGTTTTAGGAATTCTCGCGTTCTCTTTGATTTCCGCAATCCTGCTTTATGCCATAAATTTTAAGAGCGGCTCGGAATTTACGGGCAGCGGTCTTAAAAATTCTTCGGATACCGTTATTTTCAAAGATGTCGGCCAAGGCGATTGCACGGTAATTTACAGCAGAGGAAGAACTGCTATTATTGATACCGGCACTCCCGAAAGCGCGCACAGCTTATGCAAAGATTTAAAACATCTCGGTATAAATGAGATAGACGCTTTGGTGCTCACCCATTTTCACGATGATCATTTCGGCGGCTCAACCGAGCTAAGCGAAAATTTTATATTCAAAAATCTCATTATACCTGATATCTCCGCAACTAATGAAAACACCGATGTTATCACAGAACTTAAGAAATCGGTTTTAGCCGAAGATGGCGAAGTTTATACTGCCGAAACAGGTATGAACTTTAAAGTCGGCAATTTCACAATCACGATCATAGGTTATTATAAAGATTCTTCTGATGAAAATGATAAATCGCTTTGCCTGATGGCTGAAAACTCTTCAAAGAAAATATTATTCACAGGCGACGCAACAAGCACTACGGAAAATCTTCTTATTAAAGACGGAATAAATATCGACTGCGATATTTTGAAAGTCGGTCATCACGGCAGTAAAAATTCTTCCTGTGAGATTTTCCTTGAAAAGTGTTCGCCCGAATTTTCCGTGATATCCTGCGGAAAGGATAATCTTTATTCGCACCCTAATGAAGAAACGCTCGAAAGACTTGAAAATATCAAGACAGAAATTCTAAGAACGGATAATTCCGGCGATATTTCATTTGAGATAACAAATTCAAAAATCACAAAAAAAGAATGATTAGACAATACAATCAGGGTACAATGCTTTTTTGAAGAAACGGCGCATTTATCGGCATTGTTGCCCTCCGCTCACAATACGACAGTATTCTTCGGTCGGGCGCCGCGCCGCTAAACAGCGCCGTTTTCTTACAAAATCTTCGACTCATAGCGAGAAAATTTTTTTGATTATGAAGTCGAGGAATGCAGGAATACTGACGTATTTCAAATGACGAGACAATATAATCGGACAAATTTTCCGCTATGAGAAGTGTTGTACCCTGATTGTATTGTCTATTCTATTTAAACGCTTTATTCAAGCCAATTCTACTTTTAGTAGAATTGGCTTGAATTTCTCTATTTTCGCTTTGATTTATTTAGAATAGATAAATTTGATAATAGGGTGATTTATTAAAACTATTATAATATAATTTATCCTGTAATTGAAATTTTAAAGGAGCGAAGATAATGACTGAAAATTTTATTTTGTCCTGCGAGTCTACTGTAGATTTGCCGTTTGATTATGTAACAGGAAGAAATATTTCTGTTTTGTTTTATACTTATCAGATTGACGGTGTGGAATATGTTGATAATATGGGCAGAAAACCCGAAGATCTTAAAAGATTTTATGATTTAATTGCCGAGGGAAAAGTGCCCACCACCTCGCAGATCAATGAATACACTTATTATGATTATTTTGATGAGCTTCTTAAAAAAGGCGATGTTCTTCATATCGCATTCGGCTCGGGAATGACTCCCTCTGTGAACAACGCTTTAAAAGCCGCTGAAAATCTTAAAGAAAAATATCCCGATAGAAAGCTTGTTATTATCGATTCTCTGTGCAGCTGCTGCGGTTACGGTCTTATTGTGGACAGCGCCGCGGATGTAAGAGATGAGGGGAAAGATATTGAAGAAACCGCGCAGTATGTCAGAGATAACTGCACAAGAGTTTGCCACCAATTCTTTTCCACGGATATAAAATACTTTAAAAGAAGCGGAAGAGTATCCGGCCCCGCAGCAACCGTTGCTTCAATCCTCGGAATCTGCCCTATTATGCACCTTGATCTTAAAGGCAAGATAGTAGCTTACGATAAAGCAAGAGGCAAGAAGAACGCCGTTTCAAGAACTGTTAAAGAAATAGTTGAGCAGGCGGATAACGGCGCAAAGTACAGCGGAAAATGCTTTGTAGGACAGTCTAACTGTATGGAAGAAGCGCTTATGACGGTTAAAGAACTTGAAACCGCTATTCCTACACTTAAAGGTAATATAAAGATTTTTGATATCGGAACTATTATTGCTTCCCATTGCGGACCGGGAACAGTCGCTGTGTTCTTCTTCGGCACAAAATCTCATGTAGATTAAAAAGAAAATATAGCTCTTCTCTTTAAAAAAAGAAGAGCTTTTTCTTTACGCAAAAAGTACCCACCTTTTTAAAAGGTGGGATTTTAGTTTTATTTGCTTTTTCCGAGATAGGCTTCTTTGACTGACTCGTTGCTGAGAAGTTCTTCTCCGGTGCCTGAAAGGGTAATGTTGCCTGTTTCTATAACAAAACCGTAATCGGCGGTTTTGAGCGCCATATTTGCGTTTTGCTCTATTAGTAAAACAGTAATTCCGCTTTCGTTTATCGTTTTGATAATATTGAAGATATCTTTAACTACCAGAGGAGCAAGTCCCAAAGAGGGCTCATCCATCATAATAAGCTTAGGCCTTGCCATAAGCGCTCTGCCGACCGCAAGCATTTGCTGCTCACCGCCTGAAAGCGTACCTGCAAGCTGCCAGTTTCTTTCTTTGAGGCGGGGGAAGAGGGAATAAACATATTCAATATCCGAAGTAAGACTGTCTTTTCTTAAATATGCGCCTATTTTAAGATTTTCAAGAACAGTCAGGTTAGGGAATACTCTTCTGCCCTCGGGAACGAGCGTAACGCCTTTTGAAACTATCTTATCGGGGGAAAGACCGCAAATGTTTTCTCCCTCAAAAATAATTTCTCCTGACTGCGGCTTTATAGTGCCCGAAACGGATTTAAGTATTGTGGATTTTCCTGCGCCGTTAGCGCCGATAAGTGTGATTATCTTACCTTTTTCAACCGAAAGGCTGATATCATTGACTGCTTTTATTCCTCCGAAATTAACCGAGAGGTCTTTAATTTCAAGTATATTATTCATCATCAGCAACTCCTAAATAAGCGTCTATAACGCGCTGATTTGACTGAATTTCCGCAGGAGTACCCTCGGCTATTTCCTTACCGAAATCTATTACATATATTCTGTCCGAAATATCCATAACAAGATTCATATGATGCTCGATAAGCAGTACTGAAAGATCGAATTTTTCTCTGATATAGTGGATAAATTCAGTAAGCTCTTCTGTTTCCTGGGGATTCATTCCCGCGGCAGGCTCGTCTAAAAGAAGAAGCTCGGGGTTTGTGGCAAGTGCGCGCGCTATTTCAAGCTTTCTTTGCTTGCCGTAGGGAAGAGAGGTGGCAAGTTCATCTTTAACATCTGCAAGGTCTACAAGATCGAGAAGCTCAAGAGTTTCTCTTCTCATTTTTTCCTCTTCTTTATAATTCAGCCTGAAAGTTGCCGTGAAAAGATTTGAGGTTCTGCGAAGGTGCTTTGCCGTGAGAACATTTTCAAAAACCGTCATAGACTTAAAAAGTCTGATATTCTGAAATGTTCTTGCCATTCCAAGCTCTGTAAGCTTATCGGGAGTCTTTTTGATAACTTTTGTATAAACGCCGTGATTTTCGCCGCTGTAGAGCTTTTTCATTTTTCCCTGAGGGTGGTTTTCAATGACGAGTTTATCGTTAAAATATATAGCGCCGTTAGTAGGCTCATAAATTCCTGTAATGGCATTAAAAGCAGTGGTTTTCCCCGCACCGTTAGGTCCGATAAGAGCAACTGTTTCGCCGCGGTTTATTTCCATAGAAAGGTTATCGACAGCTACGACGCCTCCGAACTGCATTGTAAGATTTTCAACTCTAAGAACGCTTTCAGACATTGCTCTCACCGCCTTTTGCTTTTCTGCTCTTTCCTGTTATGAAATTTCCGATCTTTTTAAGATCGTCATAAACAGATATCTCTTTAGAGCCCATTATACCTTTTCTGAAGAAAAGAACAACAATCATAATAAGCACCGAGAAAACGACCATTCGAAATCCCGGACCTAAAAGCGGGATTTTGTGACCGGCTTTGGTGAATGTTTCTATATCAAGGAACTTAAGCCACCATTCACTGCTTGCATAATATATGAAAGCGGCAATGATCGAGCCTGAAACAGAACCTATTCCGCCTATAACAACAACAAGCAGGATCTGATATGTCATACTAGAAGTGAATGAAACGGAAGAAACGCTTGTGTTGCACATTGCAAGCATTGCCCCTGCAATTCCGCAGAAAAATGAGCTTGTAACAAACGATATCTGCTTATGCTTTGCAAGATTTATTCCCATTGCTTCGGCGGCAATTTCATCATCTCTTATAGCTTTGAATGCTCTGCCGTATGTAGAATTTATCATCAGCACTATGATAAGAATACAAATCCCCGCTATGGCGACATAAACAAGAATGTTTTTCGGAGCAGTAAAGCAGTTGATAGGATCGGGTCCGTTGGTAAGAGGACCGAACTGCGTAAGCTGAACAAGACCGCGGACTATTTCCGCAAATCCGAGAGTTGCGATAGCGAGATAGTCGCTTTTAAGTCTTAAAACGGGAAGACCGACTAAGAAAGCAAAGAATGCCGCAACTATTCCGGCTATCAGAATGCCTACAACGAGCGGCAGCTGAAACTGAATTATGCTGTCGCCGTAATTTCTGAAGACCGCCGGTCTTGAAGAAACGGGTATAGTAAAAATTGCATAAGCATAAGCTCCGAGGAGCATAAAGCCTGCCTGACCGAGAGAAAAAAGTCCCGTAAAACCGTTTAAAAGGTTCATAGACACTGCCGCGAGGGCAAAAGTGCAGACCTTTCTTAAAACTGAAAACCACATCGAGGTTTCGGGAACGGTCAGTTGAATTATAATAAGTGCTAAGAGCAAGAAAGCTACAAAGGCAAGGTTGTAAATTGTGCGTTTATTTAATATACCTTTTTTCATTTTTACACCTTCTCCGTAGTTTTTTCGCCCAAAATGCCCGTAGGCTTAACAATGAGGATTATAATAAGCAATGCAAAAGAAATAACATCGCTGAAATCGGCAAGACCGAAAGCTTTCGAAAGGCTTTCTACAACTCCGATAATCAGCGCGCCTATAACAGCACCCGGGACAGAGCCTATACCGCCTACAACCGCCGCGATAAATGCTTTTATTCCGGGAGTTGATCCCGCGAGGTGGTTTATACCTGTGTTCTTTGCGAAATAAAGAACAGAGCCTATCGCCGCGAGGAAAGCGCCTATCGCAAATGTTACGGAAATAACATTGTTTATTTTAATACCCATAAGCTGGGAAGTTTCAAAATCCTTTGAAACCGCTCTCATAGACATTCCGAATTTTGTGTGATTGATAACAAGCACAAGCAAAGCAGTAAGCACGATTGCGATTATCGGAGAGAGGAATACCGCAAGCTTGTCTTTAACACCGAAAAGACGAATGCTGTCGCTTATTATCGGAATATCGGGGAACTGCTTTGAAAGTCCGCCGGTGATATAGCAAACTAAGTTCTGAAGCAGATAAGAAACGCCTATTGCCGATATCATAACCGACATTCTCGGAGCCTGGCGCAAGGGAGAATAGGCGCATTTTTCAATGAGGAATCCAATGAATACGGTAAGGATTATCATAAGTGCAACCGAAATCCAAATAGGCATAGTCGGGAAATCGGCAACAAGATAAATGAGCATTATTCCAGAAACCATAAACAGATCGCCGTGTGCGAAATTGATCAGTTTAAGAATACCGTATACCATTGTGTATCCTATTGCAACAAGCGCGAACTGACCGCCCGTTGCAAGACCTCTTATAAGGTAAGGAACTATATTCATACTAAAAACCTTTCAATGCAAAAAGTACGGCAGGTAATTCCTACCGTACTTTTAAGAATAAACTGAATTATTTTATAAGATCCCAGGCAAACCTAGCCATTACAGAGCCCTGGAAAGGATCGAGGAAGCAAGTACGGAAATAATAGTTGTTTCCTTCTGTAACAGAAGCGTTTGTGCAGGAAATGCCTATAGCCGGCATACAAGCCGCCTCAAAGGTTTTTGCAGCTGCGATGGAAACGCCCGAGCCGTAAGATCCGAGAGAGATGAGGGCTTTTTTGGAAACTATGTTGGAAGCGGCAGTAACTGCGTTCTCTTCCAAAGAGCCGTTATCACTTACATAAACTTCAACTTTATATTTTTCGCCTGCTATATCAACGGTGTTGTCAAGAGAGTTAGCGTACTGAATTCCGATAACCTCCTGCTTGCCGCCTGCGGCGTTAGCACCGGAAGTAGGCTCGTAAACGCCTATAACGATCTTTTTGTTAGCAGTGTCAAGCTTAATGCCCTGAGCGTCGCCGTAATCAAAAGCGGTAGCCTGAACAGCGTCGTTTTTAACAGTCTGAAGCTTTTTAAACTCAAACTTACCGTCGCCGGCTTTCTTGATGTATGCGCTGTCCTTTATAGCGTCGCCGTTTTTATCAAACTGGAGCTTTCCTGCTACTCCGTTTTCATATGTAAGAGTCCATAATGCGGAAGCAACATCAACGGAAGTAAGATCGGCGCCTTTGTTTTTAGCCGCCTCGCGGATAGCCGCAAGAGCAACGTTATAAGCGTCAAATCCGAGAGCTGATACAGCGGCAACTATATCGTTTCCGCCGTTCATTTCATAATAATCTTTATTTGCATTGAGCCATTTTTTGAAGCCTTTTACAAAATCGGAAGCCGCTGTTGAAGAAGAGTCGTTCTCATCAAAGAATGTTGAGCAGTAAACTTCAAGGTCGGTTCCCTTTATAGCGTCTAAGATAACCGAAGATTCCCAGGTATCGCCTGCAAGAATGGGGCACTCGATTCCGAGGTCGTCAGCATTCTTAAGTAAGTTTGCCGCAACTGTTGTAGAGTTAGGAGCAAAAATTACATCTGCGTTGTTATCAAGAGCTTTCTGAAGATAGTCGGAAAAGTTTGTGGTGTTGGTCGGAAATGTTTCCATAACTACCTTGCCGCCGAGCTTTTCAAAAGCGGTTTTAAAGTTGTTAGCAAGGCCTAAGGAATATGTATCGCCTTTTTCTGCGATAACATAAGCTGTGGCTTTTCCGCTTGATGAGCCGCCTGCGCAGCCTGCAAGACAGGTAAGAGCCATTGCAATACATAAAAGCATAGCAATAATTTTTTTCATTAGAAAATCCCTCCGTTTTTAAATATAAAGGTATTTTATCACATTTGCTATAAAATTGCTACACTTTTTTCACTGATTAGGTTTAAAAACTAATTTTATAAACTAAAATCATAAATCAATTTAATATTTTTAACCAAAATCTAAAATCGGCAAAACAATTGTGCGTGTACTGCGGACAAAACTGTTTTTAATTTATATTGCAAATATTTAAATAATATGTTATATTTAATAAAATACTAAAATTAAAGAGGAGAAACTATGAATTTTTTTGAAAATCTTTCGTCTTTTGACAGCGAAGTGGCGGCGGCC